>ERZ772902.772-NODE-772-length-30173-cov-6.900425_pt1 | contig 30173 bp, 27 predicted proteins | sample MGYA00511470_ERZ772902 | MGnify/ENA primary metagenome ERZ772902 (study PRJEB29015, sample SAMEA2737717) | human gut metagenome | biome: human gut; feature: human-associated habitat; material: faeces | place: China | collected 2012 ... | reverse complement strand
TGCTCAACACCTCCGGTGCGGTGGTGCTGGGCATGGTGTATAACTATGTGCCCTACATGATTCTGCCGCTGTACACCAGCATGACCAAGATCGACCAGAGCCTTGTGGAGGCTGCGCAGGACCTTGGCGCCAACACCACCAAGACCCTTGTGCGGGTGCTCATCCCCATGAGCGTGCCGGGCATCAGCACCGGCATCACCATGGTGTTCGTGCCGGCGGTGTCTACCTTTGTCATCAGCCGTATGCTGGGCGGCGGCTCTAACCTGCTGATCGGCGATCTGATCGAGATGCAGTTCTTGGGCAACAGCTACAACCTGAACGTCGGCTCTGCCATGAGCTTGGTGCTGATGATCATTGTGCTGCTGTGCATGAGCTTTACATCCAGCTTTGACGAGGATGAAATGGAGGGCGTATCCTGATGAAAACAAAACATCTGCGCCTGATGCAGCGGGTCTACATCATCCTGTTCTTCTGCTTCATGTATCTGCCCATTGCCTACATGATCGTGTTCAGTTTCAACCAGAGCAAGGGCTATTCGCTGTTCACCGGCTTTACCTTCAAATGGTATCGCAGCCTGTTCACGAATGCGTCCATCCTCCATGCGCTGTGGGTGTCCGTTGAGGTGGCAATATTGTCCGCCATCATTGCCACGGTGCTGGGCACGGCAGCCAGCCTTGGCATTGCCTCCATGAGCCGCAAAAGCCGTCTGGTGGTGACGAACATCACCTATATCCCGGTGGTCAACCCGGAGATCATCACCGGCATTTCTCTGATGCTGCTGTTCGTGGCTTACCAGCGCTTTGCCGCGCAGTCCGCATGGCTGCCGGACAACATCATGGGGCTGCCCACGCTGCTCATTGCGCATATCGCGTTCAACGTGCCCTACGTTATCTTTAACGTAAGCCCCAAGCTCAAGCAGCTGGATATCAAGCTGTACGAAGCAGCGCTGGATCTTGGCTGCGACCCCCGGCAGGCGTTCTTCAAGGTCATCCTGCCGGAGATCAGCCCCGCTATCCTGTCGGCGTTCCTCATCTGCCTGACCTATTCCATCGATGATTTCATGATCTCCTACTTCAACTGCGGCACGGTAGAGACCCTGCCCATTGCCATCTACTCCATGACCCGCAAAAAGGTCAGCCCGGAGATCTACGCGCTGTCCACCATCATGTTCGTGGTCATCCTCAGCGTCATTCTGGTGTCCAATGCCATGGAGAGCCGCAGCTACCGCAAGGATCAGAAAACGTTGCGAGGGGAGGGCGCATGATGAAACGCATTGCTGCATTGCTGCTGACACTGGCTGTGGCGCTGTGCGCTGCACTGCCGGTGTTTGCCGCCGGTACCATTGAGGTCACCGAGGACGTCTCGGTGTCGGATGATTACGACTGGACCCGCTTCAAGGGGCAGAACGTCACCCTGAACGTCTATAACTGGGGCGAGTACATCTCCAACGGCTCGGACGACAGTGTGGACGTGGTGGCCGCCTTTGAAAAGCTGACCGGCATCAAGGTGAACTATACCACCTTCGACTCCAACGAGTCCCTGTACGCCAAGCTCAAGTCCGGCGCAGCCAACTACGATGTGATCATCCCCTCCGACTACATGGTGGCAAAGATGATCAATGAGGGGATGCTTGCACCCCTTGACTACGACAATATCCCCAATTTCCAAAAGATCGATGCAGGCTACCGCAACCCGGACTATGATCCGCAGAACGCTTACACTGTGCCCTATATGCTGTGCACCACCGGCATCATCTACAACACTACCATGGTAGACGAAGCTCCCACCTGCTGGGCAGACCTGTGGGACGAACAGTATGCGGGCAACATTCTGATGTTCAACAACAGCCGCGATGCCTACGCTATCGCTGCGTTCAAGAGCGGCCACAGCATCAACCCTGCCACACCGGAAGAGGTAGACGAGGTGGTAGAGGAGCTCAAGGCACAGAAGCCGCTGGTGCAGGCCTACGTCATGGACGAGATCTTTGATAAGATGATCGGCGGCGAGGCTGCCATCGGCGTGTACTACTCCGGCGATGCCATTACCATGATCGATGATAACCCGGACTTGGCTTGGGTGTTCCCGGAGGAGGGCAGTGTGCTTTCGGTGGACTGCATGGCTGTGCCCGCTGCCAGCGAGCACAAGGAAGCCGCCGAGATGTTCATCAACTTCATGTGCGAGACCGACATCGGCAAGGCCAACAGCGAGTATATCGGCTACACCACCCCCATGCACGATGTATGGGAGGTACTGGACGAGGATCTGAAAACCAGCGAGATCGCCTATCCGCCTGAGGAGGACGCCGCCCGCGAGAAGGTGTTCACTGCCCTGAGCGACGAGGTGAACAGCGAGCTGGATCTGAAGTGGAGCGAGATGAAGAGCTACGACGAGGGCGGCGGCAGCTACCTGTTTTTGCTGCTGCTGCTGGCTATGCTGGCACTTGCCTGCTTTAATATCTGGCGCAAAGTGCGCAGAAAGACCCGCAATCAGTATTGATCGTTTCAACCAAGGCTGCCGTCCCGGACGTGGTGCGGCGGCCTTTTTCCGATAGGAGGGAAAGACTATGGAACCGTTTTATTATGAAGGCACCGCCGTGGTAGAAAATGCCGATGCAGACTGCCACAGCCTGCTCAAGGCCAGTGCGCTGCTGCGCTATGTGGAGCAGATCTCCACCATGCACGCCCGCCACTTTGGCATGGACGATAAGTTCTTTGAGGATCACGGCGTAGCGTTTCTGGTGGGCAAGCAGGCGCTGCGGTTCAGCCGTGTGCCCCGCCGTGGCGAGACTTTGACCCTTTGCTCCCGCTCAGAAAAGGCTTTCCGCGGCTCTATCAAGCGCGTCACCACCCTTACGGACGAAGCCGGGCAGGAAGTAGCCATGGTGGACAGCCGCTGGATCATGTCCAGCCTTGAGAATGGACACATCCTGCGCCAGCCGGGCTGGACGGTGGAGGGCTACTGGAACGAGACGGTGGAAGAGGAGCTGCCCCTTTTGCTGCATAAGCGCCGGGACAGCCTGACCAGCGCTGGCCTGTTTACGGCGCGCTACTCCCAGTGTGACCTGCACTACCACATCAACAACGCTTTTTATCTGGATATCGTCTGTGACGCGCTGCCGCTGGAGATCATGCGCGATCATGTTGTAAAGTTTGCCTCCATCAACTATCACCGCGAAGTCCCCATGGGGCAGCAGGTGGAGGTGTTCTACACGCCTTCGGATGATGGCTGGTACTTTATTGCAAAGCGCGCAGACAAAACGGCCTTCGAGTGCTATCTGGAACTGGAGCCGGTCAAACAGTAAAAACATGGAGGGATGCCTATGTCTAAAACCGGAGAATTGTTCGGCACCTTTTTCAAAATTGGGGCCTTTACCTTTGGCGGCGGCTACGCCATGGTGGCGCTGCTGGAGCACGAATTTGTAGAGGAAAAGCGCTGGCTCACCCGGGAGGAGTTTCTGGATATGGTCGCCATTGCCGAGTCCACTCCCGGTCCTGTGGCGGTGAACAGTGCCACCTACATCGGCTATAAGCTGGCCGGTGTGGCCGGTGCGGCAGCCTCCACCTTGGCGGTGTGCCTGCCGTCCTTCGGGGTCATCTATCTTATTTCGCTGTTCTTCGACCGCTTTTTGCAGCTGACGGTGGTAGCCAATGCCTTTAAAGGCATACAGGCCTGCGTCATCTACCTGATCCTATCCGCAGGGGTCAAGATGCTCAAAAATTTGCAGCGCACCCCCTTCAACACGGCAGTGGTGGCGGTGGTGCTGGCGGCCATGGTGGGCTGCTCTGTGCTGGCGGTAAAGTTTTCCTCCATCTGCTGCATCCTGCTTTGCGGCGCAGCCGGGGTGCTGACCTATGCGGTAGGGCAGGGGAAGAAAGGCGGCACAAAATGATCTTGCTAGAGCTGTTCTGGAACTTCCTTGTCATCGGTGCGGTGTCCTTTGGCGGCGGCTATGGCATGATCTCGCTGGTGAGGGAAACGGTGCTGGGGCACGGCTGGCTGACCGAGAGCGAATTTCTCAGCTTTATCGCGGTGTCAGAGTCCACCCCCGGCCCACTGGCGGTGAACATGGCTACCTTTATCGGCGCTTCGCAAGCAGGGCTGGCAGGCTCCCTTGCGGCAACGGTGGGGGTGGTGCTGCCCTCTTTTGTCATCATTCTGCTCATTGCGGCGGCGCTGCACAGCCTGATGAAGTATGCCGGGGTCAACGCCTTTCTGGCCGGGGTGCGCCCCTGCGTGGTGGCTATGATCTTAGCCACTGCCTGCACCATGGGGCTTTCCACGCTGGGGGGCTTTACCACTGTTTCCGGCGGCTTTGCCCCGGATGTGCGTGCGTTGGCAGTGTTTGCCCTGCTGGGCATTTTACATTTTGCCTATAAAAAGAAAACGCAGAAAGCGCCGTCCCCCATCGGGATGATCCTGCTTTCTGCGGTGCTGGGCGCAGTGCTGTGGAGCATCTGACCCGGCAAGAAAGGATACTGCAATGAACATTACCGTGTATCTGGGCGCAAACCTTGGCAACGACCCTGCACTGCCGCAGGCTGTGCAGCAGCTGGGGCGCTGGATCGGCGAAAGCGGCAACGCGCTGGTGTACGGCGGCAGCAAAAGCGGCCTGATGGGCATTTTAGCCGACAGTGTGCTGGCCGCAGGCGGCAAAGTGACCGGCGTAGAGCCCAAGTGCTTTCTGGACGCAGAACTGCAGCACGAGGGACTGACCGAATTGATCGTGACCGAGGATATGCCCGCCCGCAAAACCAAAATGATCGAGCTGGGCGATGCTTTTATCGCATTCCCCGGCGGCACCGGCACGCTGGAGGAGATCACCGAGGTCATCAGCAAGCTGTCGCTGGGGCAGTTGGACGCGCCCTGCATCCTCTACGATCTGAACAGCTACTACCAGCCCCTGCACCGGCTTTTGCAGCAGATGATCGCCATGGGGCTTTCCACCTCGGCACGGCAGCGGAATATCACCTTTGCTGCCGACCTTGCCCAGATCCGCGCGATTCTTGAAAAATGATACTGGGAAGCTTACTTCTCAAACGCGAGGAGACTGCTGTACATGGCTTTGTGCGGCGGTCTTTTTTCATAAAATGGGATACCGGGTCGTCCACGGACGACCCGGTATCCCGAAAAAGAAAAAATCATTCCGCTGGTTATGCCCATAGCGCACGCGGAGGGCATTTAAAATCTTTCTGCGCAACCAAAAAGGCCGCTGCACAAAACAATGTGCAGCGGCCTTTTGCTATCCTGTTATGTACGCTGTGCGCGTTAAACTTAGGCGGCAGTGGTGGAAGCAGCCTCAGAAGAAGCAGCCTCGCTGACAGCAGCCTCAGAGGAAGCAGCCTCAGAGGAAGCAGCCTCGGAAGAAGCGGCCTCGCTGGAAGCAGCCTCAGAAGAAGCAGCCTCGGAAACAGCGGTGCTTGCGGAAGCAGCCTCAGAGGTGGAGGAAGCAGAAGCGGTAGAAGTACCACCGCAAGCGGTCATGCCAGCAGCCAGAGCCAGAGCAACAACAGCGATGCAAATATTCTTGAGTTTCATATCAATGATCTCCTTAGTCTTCTTGTAAATGTTTAGCAGCGGGCTTTCGGTAACACCTCACTGCGATGCTATATTCTAATCCGTTTTTGAAAAAAATCAAGAGGATTTTGGCCGAAAGTTATAATTCGTGTAAAGAATCTGCATAGTTGTCATAAACTTTCGCCAAATGTCAAAGACTTTTTGGTAAAAATAAAGCGTGGGATAGAGCCTGTACCGCCGGGTGGGAAGCACAATAATAGAAATAATTGAAAAAATGCTAATAAAATCCTTTTTATTGGACTGTAAATGTAGATAATAGAGGCACAGCAGGGGACGGACATCCCCCGGAAGGCTGAACGACAAGAACATTTGTGGAGGATAATACAATGAAAGACTTTGATTTTGGCTACTTTGGCACCGGCGACGAGGGCTATGCCCAGTACATGACCGCATTCGAGCGCAATTTCAGCACGGACAGCACCGATAGCTTTGCGTCCGATGACGCGGACTGCGATGCAGACAGCTGCGACAGCACTGAGGACGATTTCTGAGTCCGCACCTTTTTACCCGTTTGTGCATACAACGGGCAAAGGGGGAATGCGGCTTGAACCGGATCGTTTTCACACTTGGGATCTGGCTGTTCCCGGCGGCGTGTACCGCGCTGGGAGCAGCAGGGGTGTTTTTGCTGCGCAGGCAGGCAAGACCGGCTACCCGGCGCATCTTGTGCGGTATGGCGGCGGGCATCATGCTGGCGGCCAGCGTGTGGAGCCTGCTGCTGCCGGCCATTGCCCGGTCGCAGGGCAGGGCAGCGTGGGTGCCCCCGGCGCTGGGGCTTATTTTAGGCGCTGTGGGGCTTTTAAGGCTGGAGGATGCCGCCGGGCAGCTGCTGGCGGGCGGCCCCGGGCATTGCGGGCGTATGGTGCTGGCGGTTACCCTGCACAACCTGCCGGAGGGCATGGTGGTGGGGCTGGCTGCGGCACTGGCGCTGCACGGGGACGCGGATGCCGTAAGCGGCGCGCTGGCGCTGAGTTTGGGCATCGGCTTGCAGAATATCCCGGAGGGTGCGGCGGTCAGTCTGCCGCTGACCCAGAGCGGGCGTACCCGGGGGCAGTCCTTTGCCGCCGGGGCGGCCTCCGGGCTGGTGGAGCCCTTGGGCGCGGTGCTGGCCTTTGTGCTGGCCGAGTGGGTAGGCGCAGCGCTGCCATGGCTCATGAGCGCCGCAGCGGGCTGTATGGTGTGTGTGACCGCACAGGAGATGATCCCTGAGGCGGTGGAACCGGATGAAGTGGCCGGTGTCATCAGCATTGTGCTGGGCTTTGCCCTGATGATGGCACTGGATGTGGCCCTATGATATAGTAAAAGCAATGCCGGACAGACCTTTTGGCCTGCCCGGCATTGCTTTTATGCAAAAAGGATTTATATCGTCTGCGGCTGCTTCTGGCGCAGCTTACGCCGTACCACCAGCAGGCAGGCCAGATGCACCAGTGCGGTCAGCGCCCAGCTGATGGGGTAGCTGATGTACAGCATAAAGGGGGTGCGGTTCAGCTGGAAAATCGTTGCGATCCAAACCAGCCGCAGCGCACACACGCCGATAAGGCTTACCACCATGGGCAATATGCTGTAGCCCAGCCCGCGCAGGCTGCTGGCCAGCACGTCCATAATGCCGCACAGCAGATAGAAGCCGCAGATCAGGCGCAGCCGCTCGGCACCGGTGGCAATGACCGCTGCGTCCGAGGAATAGAAGCGCAGCAGCTGATGTCCTGCCAGCGCTGCGCCGCCGCCCAGCACAAGGCCGGTGACCACCGCACACAGCAGGCAGTTGCGGATCACCCGGTCAAGGTTGTGGTACTTGCGTGCACCAATGTTCTGGCTGGTAAAGGTAACAGCGGCCTGCGCAAAAGCATTCATGGCGGTGTACACAAAGCCCTCCAGATTGGAGGAGGCGGAGTTGCCCGCCACCACCATGGAGCCGAAGGAGTTGATGGAGGACTGGATGACCACATTGGAAAGGCTGAATACCGTGCTCTGCAGCCCGGCAGGCAGGCCGATGAGCAAAATCTGCTTCAGCGTCCCGGCGTGGAAGGCCAGCCGCCGCAGGTCCAGCCGCAGTGCGCCCTCCTCCCGGACGAGCATCCCGGTCACCAGCAGTGCGGACACGGTCTGGCTGATGATGGTGGCCAATGCCACGCCCGCCACGCTCATGGAAAAGCCGATGACAAAGACCAGATTCAGCACCACGTTAATGGCACCGGCAGCCGCCAGACAGTACAGTGGGCGTTTGGTGTCGCCCACGGCCCGCAGCAGTGCACTGCTGAAGTTGTACAGCATGGTCATGGGCATTCCGATAAAATAGATCTTCAGGTACAGGGTGGAAAGGCCGATCACGTCCTCTGGGCAGCTCATCAGCTCCAGCAGACCGCGTGCAGCGCAAAAGCCCACCACCGCCAGCAGCACGCCGCTGACTAAGCCAAGCGCTACGGCGGTGTGCACCGTATCCTGCACGCCTTTTTCGTCCCGGGCACCGAAGCACCGGGCTGCCACCACGTTGGCACCCAGCGAAAGCCCGACGAACAGGTTGACCAGCAGGTTGATCAACGCGCCGTTAGAGCCAACGGCAGCCAGCGCCGTGCTGCCCGCAAAGCGCCCCACCACCACAACGTCGGCGGCGTTGAACAGCAATTGCAGAATGCTGGATGCCGCCAGCGGCACGGAAAACAAGATGATCTTTTGCAGCATGGGTCCGCTGGTCAGGTCTGCGGAACGGCTGGTCATAGCCATGAATTATCTACCTCCTATAATAAGCCTTATGTGAACATAGCAATTGCCTATTATAACGCGATATTAGGTAAAAAACAAGAGGTAAAGCGCCCTATTCTCCCCAAAAGCGGCAAATATCGCCCGCCGGGCGCAGCCTGCAATTGAAAAATGCTGCCCATACTGCTATAATAAGGCGGTACACCCGTAGAAAACGGAGGAAGTTCTATTCATGTATCGAAATCGGATCAAACGACTGTTGGACATTTTCCTGTCAGCCTGCGGCATTCTGTGCCTTTCGTGGCTGCTGCTGCTTCTGGCTGTTGCTATCAAGCTGGACTCGCCCGGGCCGGTTTTCTTCCGGCAGAAGCGTGTGGGCATCGGCAAGCGGCATTTCCAGATCCTCAAGTTCCGCACCATGCGCATCGACACCCCCCACGATATGCCCACCCATCTGCTGCACGACCCGGAACAGTATATCACCCGCATGGGGCGCTTTCTGCGCAAGACCAGTCTGGACGAGCTGCCCCAGCTGTGGAATATCCTTGTGGGGGATATGGCGGTCATCGGCCCGCGCCCTGCGCTGTGGAACCAGTATGATCTGCTGGCCGAGAGGGATAAATACGGCGCAAACGATGTGCGCCCGGGGCTGACCGGCTGGGCGCAGATCCATGGCCGGGACGAGCTGGAAATTGCCGAAAAGGCAAAGCTGGACGGCTGGTATGTGGAGCATATCAGCTTTGGGCTGGATGTGAAGTGCTTCTTTGGCACCATTACCGCCGTACTCAAGCATGACGGCGTGGTGGAGGGCGGCACCGGCACCCTGCATGATGAAAAATGATCTATTATATGGAGACACCGGCGTCTTGGCTGACGCTCCGGTGTCTCCATTTTTACAGAAAGCACAGCACAGAGCGGCTGAAATTGGCATATCTCTTGATTTATCCCCTGAAAAGCGTATAATAAAACAGTACACAAGACGTTAAAGGAGGATTCCTGTATTATGGAACGCACCTATATCAATGAGGCTCAAAAGGCCATCGGCGGCACGGTGAAGGTGCAGGGCTTTATCGAGAACCTGCGCAACAGCAAGTATATGGCATTTATTGTGCTGAAGGATATTACCGGCAAGCTGCAGATCACGGTGGAAAAGGCCGACCACCCTGAGCTGGTGGATACCATCGACCAGCTCACCCCGGACTCTGTCATCACTGTTACCGGCAAGGTGATGGAGAACGATTACGTCAAGATGGGCGGTGTGGAGATGATCCCCGAGAGCATCGAGGTGGAGAGCACCGCCAATGCACTGCCCATCGTCCGCAAGGAGATCGCAGCCACCAAGAAAAAGAAGGCTGTGGAGCGCTCCAGCATCGACCAGCGCATCGATTACCGCTGGATCGACCTGCGCACCGACGAGAATCAGCTCATGTTCAAGGCACAGAGCTGCTTTGTGAACGCCATGCGCAAGTTCCTGCTGGACCGTAACTTCATCGAGATCCACACCCCCAAGCTGATCGCTGCTGCCAGCGAGAGCGGCTCTGAGGTGTTCAAGGTGGACTACTTCGACCGTAACGCTTATCTGGCACAGAGCCCCCAGTTCTACAAGCAGATGGCTATGGCTGCCGGTTTTGAGCGCATCTTCGAGACCGGCCCCGTGTTCCGCGCCGAGAAGAGCTACACCAATAAGCACGCGACCGAGTTCTCCGGCTTCGATCTGGAGTTCAGCTACATCACCTCCTTCAAGGACGTGATGAAGATGGAAGAGGAATTGCTGACCGCCGGTCTGCAGGCTGTTAAGGACAGCTATGGCGACCAGATCAAGGAGCTGTTTGGTCAGGAAGTCATCGTGCCCACCACCCCGTTCCCGGTGGTCAAGCTGGCAGACCTGTACAAGGCTCTGGAGGAAGAGTTCGGCTACACCGTGGACGAGAGCGAGAAGGGCGATCTGACCACCGAGGCCGAGCGCCTGAGCTACGACTGGGTCAAGAAGCACTACGGTCACGAGTTCCTGTTCATCACCGATTACTCTGCCGAGAAGCGCGCCTTCTACCACATGCGCGACGAGAACGGCGTGCCGCAGGGCTACGACCTGATCTGGCGTGGTGTGGAGATCACCACCGGTGCCCAGCGTGAGCACCGCTACGAAGTGCTGAAGAAGCAGGCCGAGGAGAAGGGTCTGGCCGAGGACGTCAAGTTCTATCTGGAGTTCTTCCAGTACGGCTGCCCGCCCCACGGCGGCTTTGGTCTGGGCATCGACCGCCTGACCATGCTGCTGTGCGGCCTGAGTATCAAGGACGCCGAGTTCCTGTTCCGCGGCCCCAACCGCCTGACCCCGTGATTTTATAAAACTTTTCCGAGAGCTGCTGTGTTTTGCACGGCAGCTCTTTTTGTTGGGTGCACCCTCTCAGTCAAATCCTTCGGATTTGCCAGCTCCCCCGAAAGGGGGAGCTTCTAGCGCATCCGCAAGGCTTGCACTTTATCTGGAAACTGTGCCGTTACTGCAAAAAAAGCTCCCCCCTCGGGGGAGCTGGCGAACGAATGTGAGCCTGAGAGGGTTTGGTACACTGAAAGCAAGCAGTAAGTTCTACCTGCAACGCCACACTTTCGAAGAAAGTGGCGCTGCAAATGCTGTTTCCCTTTACGACCCCCTTCGTGAAAAAGCAATTGAGGAAAATCTGCAGATTTTCTTCAATTGCAATTATAAAAATATTTTCCGCTAAAGATGCCCAGAGCAAAGCGGCGGGCATTCAAAACTGTTCCGGCATAATAAGCGCCCCTTTTTCATACGATACAACGAGCACACCCACCCCTACGGGCGCGGTGCGCAGCGCAACAGGAAGGGGAGAATTGCTTTGGAAAAACAGGAACAGAACAGCATCTGTCGCGAGATCGGCGCACGCACCGGCGGGGATATCTACATCGGTGTGGTGGGCCCGGTGCGCAGCGGCAAATCTACCTTTATCAAGCGGTTCATGGAGCAGCTGGTGCTGCCCGCTATGTCCGGCTCTGCCGCTGCCCGGGAACGCGCCCGGGACGAGCTGCCGCAGTCGGCAGCGGGGCGCACCATCATGACCACCGAGCCGAAATTCATCCCGGAGACCGCCGTGCCCTTGCAGTTGGAGGGCGGCGGGGCGTGTCGGGTGCGGCTGATCGACTGTGTGGGCTACATGGTGGAGGGTGCCATGGGGCACGAGGAGGACGCAAAGCCCCGCATGGTCAAAAGCCCGTGGTTCGAGCGGGAGGTGCCCTTTGATCTTGCCGCAGAGACCGGCACCCGCAAGGTGATCTGCGAGCACTCCACCATTGGGGTGGTGGTCACCACGGACGGCTCGATCAGCGATATCCCCCGGGCGGGCTACGCAGAGGCTGAAAAGCGGGTCATCACGGAACTGGAAGCGCTGGGCAAGCCCTATATCATTTTACTCAACAGCACCCACCCGGACGCGCCGGAGACCCGGCAGCTGGCTGAGGGCATGGCGCGGGACTACCGCCGCACCGTGCTGCCGGTAAGCTGCGTGGACTTGGACGCCGCCATGCTGGGGGAAATCTTGCGGCGGGTGCTGTACGAGTTCCCGGTGCAGGAGCTGGATTTTGCCCTGCCCCGCTGGGTGACGATGCTGGAGCCCGGACACTGGCTGCAAGCGCAGGTGTATGCAGCCGCCATGCAGCTGGCCGAGCGGGTGTCCCGCATGAAGGATCTGCCCACTGGAACGGACGCCCCTGCGCTGGAATGCGATGCCGTGCAGCGCTCGGCAGTGGCAGGCGCAGACCTTGCTGCCGGTAGTGTGCGGGTAAGCGTGGAGTTAAAGCCGGAGATCTTTTATCAGGTGCTCAGCGAGCAGACCGGGCTGGATATCGGGGACGAGGCGGGGTTGATGCCCTGCATCATGGAACTTGCCCGGGCAAAACGCGCCTACGAGAAGGTGCGCAGCGCCTTGGAGCAGGTGGAAGCCACGGGCTACGGCATCGTGATGCCCTCCATTGATGAGCTGCATCTGGAACCGCCGGAGATCGTGCATCAGGACGGGCGCTGCGGGGTGCGGCTGCAAGCCTGTGCGCCCTCTATCCAGATGATGAAGGCCACCATCCACACCGAACTGAGCCCCATCGTGGGTACCGAGAAGCAGAGCGAGGACTTGGTGCAGAGCCTGCTGGCCGACTTTGCGGACGACCCAGTGCAGCTGTGGGAGTCCAACATCTTCGGCAAAAGCCTGCACGAGCTGGTGAACGATGGCTTGCAGAACAAGCTGCTCCACATCCCACAGGAGGCGCGCACTCGCTTGCAGGAAACGCTGGAGCGGGTCATCAACGAGGGCTGCACCGGACTGATCTGTATCCTGATCTAGGGCGTATCTGAAAAAATCCCCGCCCGCCGTAAGGTTTGCTTACAGCGGGCGGGGATCGTTCTGTCTTATTTTTCTTCCTCGGTCAGCTTGTTGATCAGAAGCTGATAGATCTCGTTGCCCTTCAGGATGAACTGCTTTTTCACCAGCTCGGCACTCAGCCGGTCGGGCGCGCCCAGCTCCAGACAAAACAGCTCACTGTCCAGCCCCTTTACGGTGCAGCGCACGGTGCAGTGACCGTCTGCCTTTTCAGTAATGCGGGCGCTGTATTTGGCCTCCTTGCGGGCCCATGTCTGGCAGCGCAGCACGGCAGCCACCGCCCGCTCCCGCACGGTGCGGGGCAGGTCGTAGGCCAGCTCCTGCGCCACCTTGCGGCCCTTGTCGGTAATGGTGTAGCTGTCGCCGGTCAGGGTGACCAGCTCCTGCTTTGTGATATCGTCCAGACAGGAGCCAATCTCAAAATAGTTGACAAGGGCTTCCTCCATCAGGGCGTTTTCAATTTCCTGCCGGGTAATGGGACCGGCGTTTTTCACCAGATAGCACAATAGCAGCCGGATCTCGGTGCTGCTGGTCAGGCCGCCGGGACGGACACCGGCGGTAAAAGCATCATTGGCGCTCATCGTTCCTTACATCCCCCTTGCACTTTCACATGGTATCAAAGGTCTGCGCCGCTGCGGAAAGGGTGGGCAGCGGGCAGACAAAAACTCTTTCTATTAGTATAAAGACTTTCAACCCGGATTGCAAGCCGCAACGGCAAAATCTGTCTCAATGCGCTTGGGGCATTCCGGTGTGGAGTACACCCACCTGTCCAGATGTCCCTCGGTGATGAAGTACCGCAGCTCAAACCGGTGGGGTTGGCTCAGGGCGTGGTTCACGATGACCAGCTTGATCTTCATCTTTTCCGGCAGAATGTTTTTGATGTAAACGCTTACCGCCTGCCCGGGCGCAAGGCCGGAGCAGCTCTCCGCAAGCCCCGCAAGGTTCGGCGCGATTTCCACAAAGGTGCCGTATTCCTCCACGCTGCGCACAATGCCCACCACCGTTTCGCCCACGGTGAACCGGGCGGCATTTTCTGCCCATGTGCCCAGCAGCTCCCGGATGGTCAGCACAAAGCGCCCCTGCGCGTCCCGGTTTTTGATGGCACACAGAATCTGCTGCCCTACGCTGACCCGGTCGGCAGGGGAGGAGATGCGGCTTACCGACATACAGTCGATGGGCAGCAGGGCGCTGATGCCGCAGCCCACGTCACAGAACGCACCGAACGGCTCGATGTGGGTCACGGTACAGGGCAGGATATCCCCGGGCGAGAGCGTGTCCAGATACTCTGCCTTGCACAGCCGCTGCGCCTCGGCGCGGGAAAGCTGGTAGCAGGGCGCGCCGTCCTCGTCCGTGTCCAGCCCCTCGATGACAAAACAGGTGGGGCGTCCCACCCGGGTCAGCACCGCAATATCCCGCACGGTACCGGTCTCGGCACCGTCCGCGCACTGGGCAAAGGGCATCACTGCCTTTACGCCGCCCAGCTCAAACCGCAGCTGCCGCCGGGTGTCAAAGGCAAGGGCAGTGGCCTGCAAAATTTCGCCGTTGGCCATGGCAGCCCGCAGCTCGGCAGGAGAAAGGCGGGCGGCAGAACGGTAACTATTTTCGGTACGATAAGCTTGCATCATGTTTCATTCCTCTTTCTATATGGTTTTCGGGTCTCTGTGCGATGCTACAACGATATGCAGCACTGTGCGCAGATATTTGCATTTTGTGCGGCTTTGCATTATACTATATCTGTATGCGCAACACCCGCTGGGCGGGCGGCGGCACACACTGGCTCTGCCGGGCATCTGCGCGGCAGAAAAGAAGGGAGAGGTCGGATAAATATGGACATCGCTGTGGGAGATACCATCCTCACCCGCAAAAAGCACCCCTGCGGAGCATCCAGCTTCGAGGTGCTGCGGGTGGGCATGGATTTTAAGATCCGCTGCACCGGCTGCGGACGTGAGGTCATGCTGCCCCGCGCCAAAATTGAAAAGAACATCAAAAAGGTGGTAAAGCCCGGCAGCGCGCAGTAGCGCAGCCAACGCACCCGAACCGGAACGAATTTTGTAAGGAGAACTGCAAGGATGCAAGATATTTCTTCCCGGATGGATGCGGTCTGCCGCCGCTTTGAGGAACTTTCCATGCGGCTGAACCAGCCCGATACCGCCGCCGACCCGGCACTGTTCCGCAAGCTGATGCGGGAGTACCACGACACCGAGCCGGTGGTGGAGGCTTACCGGGACTGGCAGACCGCGCTGGATCATCTGGCACAGGCCAAAGCCCTGCTGGAGGAGCCCGGTTCACTGGACCCGGACTTCAAGCAGATGATACAGCAGGAAATCAGCGAAAAAAGTCAAGATGTGGCAAAGCTGGAAAATAATCTCAAAATTTTGCTGCTGCCCAAGGACGTGAACGACGGCAAAAACGTCATCATGGAGATCCGCAGCGGTGCCGGCGGCGAGGAAGCTGCCCTGTTTGCCCACAGCCTGCTGCGCATGTACACCATGTACGCCCAGAACCATGGCTGGACGCTGGAACTGCTCAACCTGAACGAGACCGAACTTGGCGGCGTAAAGGAAGCCATCGTTTCGGTGGATGGCGCAGGTGCGTATAACCGCCTCAAGTACGAGAGCGGGGTGCACCGGGTACAGCGTGTACCGGAGACCGAGACCCAAGGCCGCATCCACACCTCCACCGCCACCGTTGCGGTGATGCCGCAGGCAGAGGAGGTGGACTTTGCACTGGACATGAAGGACCTGCGCATCGATACCTTCCGCTCCTCCGGTGCGGGCGGTCAGCACATCAACAAGACCTCCAGTGCCATCCGCGTGACCCATATCCCCACAGGTACGGTGGTAGAGTGCCAGAACGAGCGCAGCCAGTTCCAGAACAAGGATAAAGCATTGGAGATCCTGCGCAGCCGGTTGCTGGCGCAAAAGCAGAAGGAGCAGCAGGATGCCATCAACGCCCAGCGTCAGGGGCAGGTGGGTACCGGCGACCGCAGCGAGAAGATCCGCACCTACAACTTTCCGCAGGATCGCTGCACCGACCACCGCATCGGGCTGACTGTCCATAATCTGGAAAAGATCATGGACGGCAATCTGGACGAGGTGATCGACGCCCTTGCCACCCGCGAGCAGACCGAAAAGCTGCAAAAGCTGGGCGGGTAAAACCCGGTTTTGCGGGTGCAAAACCACTCGAACGACTGACAAGCAACTATACTTTACAGATAGAAAGAACGATGATTCGTATGGAAATCAAAACTAGAGTTTTGCCTGCCGATGAAGCAGGCGTAGCCGAGGCCGCACAGCTGCTGCGGCAGGGTCAGCTTGTGGCCCTGCCGACAGAAACGGTCTACGGCATTGCCGCCGATGCCCGCAACGGTGCGGCGGTGCGCAATATCTTTATAGCCAAGGGGCGCCCGCAGGATAACCCCCTTATCGTCCACGTCACTGGGCCGGAGATGCTGCCGGGTCTTGTCAGCGAGGTGCCGGAGCGTGCCCAGTTGCTGATGGCAGCCTTCTGCCCCGGGCCGCTGACCATCATCATGCCGCGCGGGCCGGAGGTGGCGGATGAGTGCTGCGCCGGACTGGATACCGTAGGCATCCGTATGCCCAGCCACCCGGTAGCGCGGGCGGTCATCCAGCAGAGCGGCTGCGCCTTTGCCGCCCCCAGTGCCAACCTTTCTGGCAAGCCCAGCCCCACCAACGCGCAGGATGTGTTCACCGATATGGACGGCCGCCTGCCGCTGATCTTGGACGGCGGCGAGTGCGATGTGGGTGTGGAGAGCACCGTGGTGTCGGTGGTGGGGGAGAAGCCCACCCTGTTCCGCCCCGGTCACATCACGCTGGAGGACTTGGAACGCGCCCTCGGCGAAGAGGTGGAGGTGTCCAAGGCCATTCTGGAAAAGCTGCCGGAGGGCGCTGTGGTGCGCAGCCCGGGCATGAAGTATAAGCACTACGCCCCCAAGGCCGATGTGACCCTGCTCAACGGCAGCTTTGAGCAGTTCAAAGCCTATGTGGATGCCCATAAAAACGAGAACCCCAGCTGCCTGTGCTTTACCGGCGAAAGCGCAAAGCTGGATGTGCCCTGCGTGGAATACGGCCGCGAGGGGGACGGTGCCGATCAGGCAAAGCACATCTTCCGCTCCCTGCGGGCGCTGGATGAGCAGGGCGATGGTGTGGTCTACGCCCGCTGCCCGCAGAAGGATGGCCTGTCCATGGCGGTGTACAACCGCCTCATCCGTGCCGCCGCCTTCCGGGTGATCGACCTATGATCACATTGGGCATCACGGGGCGCAGCGGTTGCGGCAAGTCCACAGTCACAGCGGTATTTGCCGCCCACGGCGTGCCGCTGGCGGACGCCGACCAGCTCAGCCGGGAAATTTTGTTGCCCGGCTCGCCGCTGCTGCCGCAGCTTGCGGCGCGGTTCGGCGGGGATATTTTAAAACCGGACGGCACGCTGGATCGCCGTCTGTTGGCTGACCGCGCCTTTGCCACCCCGGTGGGCAAGGCCACGCTGGACAGCCTGACCCACCCCGCCATCGTGGCGCGCATCCGTGCGGCAAAGCAGGCGGCACAGGCCGCCGGAGCGTCCCTTTTTGTGCTGGACGGTGCGGTCATCGTGGGCACGGCGGCACAGGCTGAATGCGACCGCCTGTGCGTGGTCACTGCACCCTTTGAAACCAGCGTGGCGCGTATCGTGGCGCGGGACGGCATCTCGCCGGAGATGGCCGCCCGCCGCCTGAACGCTCAGACCCCGGAACAAACCCTGACCGCACAGGCAGACTACACCCTGCGCAACGACGCCGGGCTGGAGGCGCTGCAAGCCGCAGCCGCCCGCCTGTGTGAGCGGCTGCAGGCAGAAGGGGGCGTGACGGCAGCGCTTTGAACGAACAATACTACGAAAAGGGCTACGACCCCATCGCCGCCCGGGAGCGCCGCGCCGCGCGGGAAAAACTGCATCGCCGCAAACAGCAGCACCGCCGCCGGATGGTGCGGCGACTGGTCGCTTTGTGTTTGGCAGTGGTGCTTACGGTGTGCGTGGTGCCGCCTTTGTGCAACCGGGCAGAGCAGCTTTTATACCCCCGCAAGTACGAGCAGCTGGTGGAAAAATGGGCGGCAACCTACGAGTTGGACCCCCTGCTGGTCTACGCCTTTATCCGCACCGAAAGCGGCTTTGACCCGCAGGCAACCTCCAGCGTGGACGCCCGGGGCCTGATGCAGATGACCGAGGAGACCTTTCTCTGGATGCGTAGCAAAATCGCCCCGAATGAGCCGCTGACCTTTGCCGACCTGTACGACCCCGATACCGCCATCCGCTTTGGGTGCTATTATCTGCACCTGTGCATGGAACGCTACAAAGGGGATGTATCCACGGCGGCAGCGGCTTACCACAGCGGCTGGGGTACGGTGGATCAGCTGCTGCAAATGGAGGAACACTCCGCAGACGGGGAAACGCTGCAGGGCTTCCCCTATAACCAGATGCACCACTACGTCAACAAGATCACCGCCTGCTACCAGACCTATCAGCGTCTGTACGCAGGTCAATGATAAAAAGTTAAGGAGCGTAAAATTATGAGCGAGAAATTTACTGCAAAAGAGTACGCCGAAAAGCTGCTCTACACCCCCGAATACGCTGCCGACAAACAGGCAGACGTAAAGGAAAAGGCTGCTGCCTTTGCCGAGGGCTACAAGAAATTTATGGACAGTGCCAAGACCGAGCGCGAGGCTGCCGTTGTCAGCGAGCAGATGCTGCTGGCTGCCGGCTACAAGGCTTTTGAGCCTAAAAAGGTCTACGCACCCGGCGAGAAGGTCTACTTCATTCAGGAGAACAAGGCTGTTGTGGCGGCTACCATCGGCCAGAAGCCCTATGAAGAGGGCTTCCGTCTGGTCATCGCCCACATCGACTGCCCCCGTCTGGATCTGCGCCCCAACCCCCTGTACGAGTCTGACCACATGAGCTACTTCCGCACCCACTACTACGGCGGTATACGCAAGTACCAGTGGGCTACCATCCCGCTGGCCATCCACGGCGTGTTCACCCGCGCCGACGGCTCCAGCGTCAACTTTGCCATTGGTGAGGACGAGAACGATCCCGTGTTCTGCATCACCGACCTGCTGCCCCATCTGGGTGCCGAGCAGAACGAGCGCAAGCTCAGCGAGGGCATCAAGGGCGAGGAGCTGAACGTGCTCATCGGCTCTGACACCGTGGAGGAAGAGGACGTCAAGGAGGCTGTCAAGCTGAACACCCTCATCCTGCTGAACCAGAAGTACGGCATCACCGAGCGCGACTTCACCCGCGCCGAGATCGAGGTGGTGCCCGCTGCCAAGGCACGTGACGTGGGCTTTGACCGCTCCATGATCGGTGCCTACGGCCACGATGACCGCGTGGATGCTTACCCCGCACTGCTGGCCGAGATCGAGACCAAGGATCCCGTGCACACCACCATCTGCGTGCTGACCGATAAGGAAGAGATCGGCTCTGACGGCGTGACCGGTATGCAGAGCATGTATGTGTTCCACTTTATGCAGCTGCTCTGCCGCGCTGCCGGTCAGGACGACATCCTCGCCTTCCGCAACAGCGTGTGCCTGTCTGCGGACGTGACCGCCGCCTATGACCCCTCTTGGGCAAGCGCCTTTGAGAAGCAGAACGGCACCTACGCCGGCCGCGGCATTGCCATCTTCAAGTACACCGGCAGCCGCGGCAAGAGCTCTGCCAGCGATGCCAACGCCGAGCTGCTGGGCGACATCACCCGGATGCTGGATGCCAACAACGTGGCATGGCAGATCGGCGAGATGGGCCGTCTGGATCTGGGCGGCGGCGGCACCATTGCCAAGTATGTGGCAAACCGCGGCATCAAGGTGCTGGATCTGGGCGTGCCCGTGCTGTCCATGCACTCTCCCTTTGAGGTTATCCACAAGACCGATCTGTACATGGCATACCGCGCCTTCTCTGTGTTCTGCCAGTCTGCTGACTGATCCCCCGCGCTGACGGATATTTTGCATTAAAAAACCGAGCTGCCTGCACATTTTTGCGCGGGGGCTCGGTTTTTTGCGCAAAAGCCTTGACCTTCAACCGGCTTTAAGGTGTAATGTAAGGGCGGAGGTGAAGCAAATGAACATCAAACAGGCTTCAGAGCAAAGCGGCGTGTCCGCCCCGAACATCCGCTTTTACGAAAAAGAAGGGCTTCTTACACCGGCACGCAGACAGGGCAATGACTACCGCGATTACACCGCCGGGGATGTCCGCACGCTTAAACTTATCCGTATGCTGCGGATGCTGGATGTGCCGCTGCCTACCATCAAGGCGGTACTGCGCGGGGAACAGCCCCTGCAACAGACGCTGCAAGCCCAGCAGACCGTGCTGGAACAGCAGGCGGCGCAGCTGGCGGCAGCCATGCAGTTCTGCGCCAACCTTGCCCGGCAGGCTCCGCAGACGGACACGCTGGACGTGGATGCCTGCCTGATCCGCATGGAAAGCCCCGCCCCGCAGCAGGGCTTCTTCTCCGGCTGGATGCAGGATTACTGCACGCTGGCACAGGTGCAGCACCAGAAGCACTTTTTCTTTATCCCGCAGGGCAGCATCAACACCCCGCAGGAGTTTACGGCGGCGTTGCAGGCCTATGCAGAGGAAAAGGAAATGCAATTCGCCCTGACCAAAGAGGGAATGTACCCGGAGTTCTCGCTGGATGGCATCGCGTATAAAGCCTACCGCAACCCGGGCAAATACCGGGACGAGATCTGCTGCGATGCCGTGCATCCCGAGCAGCTGGACGCAGGACTGCCGCCCAAGCGGGAGAAACTGCTGCGCATCCTGCGGATCGCTGTGCCGCCGGTATGTACCTTTGCCGCCATTCTGGCGGCGGGGTGGCTTGTTACCGGCGGTACAGGCTGGCTCTGGCTGGCGGTGCTGGCCTCTGCCGGGGTGCTGCTGGGACGCTGCTTTGAAAAGTGGCTATAAGGCGCGTTACCCCAACGGCAGCGCCTCGGCTACGGTCAAAAAAGTATAGCCGTTATCCGTATACCACCGGATGATATCCGGCAGTGCTTCGGCGGTGGTGCGGGTGGTGGCAGAGTCGTGCATCAGCACCACGCAATGGGTCTGCTCGCCGGTCTCCCGCACCACGTTGCGGTAGATGGTATCCGCACTGGGGTGCCCGCCCACAGCGTCCTCGGCGCAGACGTTCCAGTCTACCCACTGCCAGCCGCGCTGCTCCACCTCGGTTTTTAACTGCTGCATCAGCCCCTTGCCGCCGTAACGGCGGCTCACGGTGTTGGTGCTGCCGCCGGGAAAGCGCAGGTACCGGATGCTTTCCGCGTCCACATAGGGGGCAATGCGCTCCTTCAGCAGGGCGACATCCTTCCAGTAGGCGGCGCTGCTGCGGTAGATGTCGCTGTATTCGTGGGAGGCAGAGTGCAGCGCGATTTGATGCCCGGCGGCAGCAGCCTGCGTGAGCAGGGACAGATATTTCTCGTTGTAGCCGGTGGCCACCACAAAAAAGGTGCCGTGCACCCCGGCGGCATCCAGCGCAGCCAGCACTGCCGGAGTGGTCTTGCTGGGGCCGTCATCAAAGGTCAGGCAGACCCATTTTTCCGGCAGGGAAGGTACTGCGGGCGTACCGGCATCGGATGTAGCCACCACCGGTGCAGCAGGGGAAAAGGGGCTGAAGTCCGGCGCGACGGTCAGCTCGTTCAGCTTGCAGCCCACCGGTGCGCGTACCGGTACCAGCCACCCCGCCGCAAACGCTGCCAGCGCTGCTGCCAGCAGCCCGCCCCATAGTCCGATGCGCCCGCCGGTGCGCCGCACAAAAAGTTTCATACACGAACCCCCTCCTTTGCTCTGGGCGCAGCGCCGCAGGCAGATTTTCTGCGCACAAATGACCTGTGTAATTGCCAGAAAAGCTGCCTTTGCGCGCGCGTTGCGCTGCTATTATAGATATGAAACTTAAAAAAACTTATGAGAAAGAAAGAAACCACTTGACGAAACGCCGGAAATGTGTTACTATATGCAAGCAGTCCGCACCAACGGTTTTCTACCTCAAAAACCGGAGAACTGTAAAACAGGTATGCGAGGGTGGCGGAACTGGCAGACGCGCACGTTTGAGGTGCGTGTGGTTTATCCTTGGGGGTTCGAGTCCCCTCCCTCGCACCAGAAGGCAAGTCGGTTTTTGACTTGCCTTTTTTCTATGAGCAGAAGTGGTGGAATGGCAGACACGCTGGTTTTAGGCACCAGTTCCTTGTGAGTGAGGGTTCAAGTCCCTTCTTCTGCACCAATGAAAAGACCCGCAGCAGCCCTGAAGGTTCAGGCGCGGCCTGCGGGTCTTTTTGTCCTTTTGAGCGGCAAAAACAGGGCAAATCTGCGTGAATCGCCCTTGAAACGACACGAATCACCCCGGGGATGTGTTGACAGGCTTTTTTGCGGGATGGTATAATATTATTAGGAATAGTGTCGGTTTATATGAGAGCTGACACGCGGCGCTTGTGCACTTTTGCGGAACTTAGTGCATGGCGCTTCAGGATAAAGCCTTTGGGAGAACGTATTGTGAAGAGGTCTGGCTGCGGGGCAGTCGGAGGAAACAGCCTTATGATGAAGAAACAAAAAAATATACTGCTCATAGCAGGGATGCTGCTGGTGCTGCTGGTCGGCATCCTTGCTTACAGTGCCTATACCCAGAAGGAGGTCTATCAGGAAAGCACGGCAAATCTGCTTTCCACCTATGGGCAGTCTGCCAAGACCTTTACCATGTTTGCGCAGCGCAACTGGAACATCCTGACCGACTGGGACAGCTATCTGGGCGCCCTTGCGGAGCGGGGAGAGCAGGAGGGGCAGTGGCAGGAGTATATTGCCCAAAAGGCTACCTGGCAGTACACGGATTTTTACCTGTTCAACGAGCAGTGCGAGTTTTGGACCACCGCCGGGCGGCAGGGCACGGCAGAGCACATGAGGGCAGCTTTTGAGGAGCTGTATACTGCAAATGCTCCGGTGATCACCAGCTACACCTCCAGTCAGGGCATCCGTAAGATCATGTTTGCCATGCCTATGGAACAGCCCTTGCAGCTGGGTGACACCACCTATACAGCGCTGGCGGTCAGCTACGATAACGCCGTGCTGGAAAAGCTGCTGGGCAGCATGGTCTATGAGGGACAGAGCGATTGCTATATCGTGCGCTCAAACGGCGATATCGTGCTTTCCACCGAGGTCAAGACCGAGATCACCGAGCAGATGACCAACCTGTTTGATTACTTACGGCAGAACGCCAGCGTGGATCAGCCTTACTTTGACACCATGGTGCAGACCCTGCCGCAGGGCGGCGAGGGCTGCGTGCTGTACACGTTGAACCGGCAGAAATATTACCTGATCTATCAGCCGCTGGGGCTCATGGATTGGAGCATCATCGGTATCGTGCCCACCGGGGTGGTGGATGCCGGGATGCGCAGGGTGCAAAACGCTACTATTTTAGTCATCGCACTGCTGGGGCTTCTGATCATGGCAGGCGTGGTAAAGATCCAGCGTGACGCGGAGCGCAACCGCCGCCGGGAGCTGGAGCGCCGCCGGGAAAAGAGCGATATGATGTTCGCGGGCATGGCGCGCGTTGTGGAGCGTTTTGCAGTGTGCGATTTGGACCGTGACCGCTACCAGTACCATGAGCGGCACGGAGAGCCGCTGTACCAACCGGAGGGCTCTTACCAGCAGATGCTGGAGCAAATATCGCGCAAGTATGTAGTTCTGACCGACAGCGAAAACGCCAAGATCCCCCAGATGCTGGCCCCGGAAAACCTGCGCAGGCTCATCAAAACGGACAACGACTCCCTCAAGCTGGAATATGCCGCCCGCGATAAAAGCGCATTTTTCATGATGACGGTGGTTCCCATGGCGTGGAAGGGCGACCGCCTGACCCGCGTGATGATGATCGTGCAGGATATGGGCAAGCAGCACCTGCTGCAAAGCCTTGCCAACACCGATGGCCTGACCGGCCTGCTGAACAAGCGCTATTTTGACCAGGTACTGACCGTGCTGGAGCAGCACAGCCAGCCCTTTGCGCTGTTCTATATGGACTTGGACCGCTTCAAGCCGGTCAACGATACCTACGGCCATGATGTGGGCGATGAGCTGCTGAAGGGCGTTTCCCAGCGGCTGCAGAGCTGCATCCGCAGCCGGGATTACGCCTTCCGTCTGGGCGGCGACGAGTTCGCCCTGCTGCTGATCGGCCCGATGGGACCGGAGGCTTGCGCCAGCAAGATGAACCTGATCTGTGAGATGATCGCCGTGCCCTATGAGATCGAGGGCAATACCGTGAGCGTGGGCGCCAGCTGCGGCTACGCTTTGTACCCTGCCGAAAGCGTGGATGTGCAGCAGGTGTGCTATATTGCCGACCAGCGGATGTACGAGAATAAGCAGGCAAACCACGCCAGACAGGACGGCGCGGAAGACATTTAAAATCGTCTTACATAAAGCAAGGCCGCAGCACGGTATTTTGTGCTGCGGCCTTGCCGTTATATTATGCTATTACAGGTGCAGCATATCCCGCTGGGCGGCAGCGCGGTAGCGCAGCGCAGCGGCGATAAAGCCCTTGAACAGGGGATGTGCGCGGTTGGGGCGGCTCTTGAACTCCGGGTGGAACTGTGCACCCAGATGGAAGTCGCGGCCGGGCAGCTCCACAGTTTCCACCAGATGGCCGTCCGGGCTTGTGCCGGAGATGACCAGTCCGGCGTCCTGCATCTCCTGCCGGAAGTCGTTGTTGAACTCATAGCGGTGGCGGTGGCGCTCCCAGATCTCGCTCTCGCCGTAGCACTCGGCCATCTTGGTGCCGGGCTTCACCGTGCAGGGGTACTTGCCCAGACGCATGGTGCCGCCCTTGGGGATGTTGCCCTGCTGATCCGGCATCAGGGAGATGACGTTGTGGGCACCGTCCGGGGTGAACTCGCTGGAATTAGCGTCCTTGTAGCCCAGCACATTGCGGGCAAATTCAATGACCATGATCTGCATACCAAGGCAGATGCCAAAGCAGGGAACACGGTTCTCGCGGGCATACTGGGCGGCTTGGATCATGCCCTCGATGCCGCGGTCGCCAAAGCCGCCGGGCACGATGATGCCGTCCACGTCTGCAAAGGCTTCTTTGCAGGCGGCCTGATCGGTCAGATCCTCGCTTTCCACCCAACGAATCTCCACTTGACTGTCGTTCTCAAACCCGGCGTGGTAAAGGCTTTCCATCACCGAGAGGTAAGCGTCGTGCAGCTTGACGTACTTGCCCACCAGTGCAATGGTGCAGGTCTTGCTGCGGGTGGCAATGCGGGAGACCACCTGCTTCCACTCGGTCAGGTCGGCGGGGGGAACATCCAAGTGCAGCTGATGCACCACCACATCGTCCAGACCGTTGGTGTGCAGCATCAGCGGGCACTGGTAGAGGCTGGGCATAGTCAGGTTCTCAATGACGCACTCCGGCTTGACATTGCAGAAGGTGCTGATCTTGCGGCGGATATCGCTGCCCACGCTGCCGTCTGCGCGCAGAATGATGATATCGGGGCTTACACCCATGCCCTGCAGCTCCTTGACCGAGTGCTGGGCGGGCTTGGATTTGTATTCGTCCGAGCCGGAGATGTAGGGCACCAGCACCACATGGATGAAGCAGCAGTTCTCCCGTCCCTGCTCCAGACCTACCTGACGGATGGCCTCCAGGAAGGGCTGGCTCTCGATATCGCCGGTGGTGCCGCCGATCTCGGTAATGACCACATCGGCTTCGGTAGAGGAGGCCAGATTGTAGATGTAGCTCTTGATCTCGTTGGTGATGTGAGGGATGATCTGCACCGTCTGTCCCAGATAAGCGCCCTGACGCTCCTTGTTCAGCACATTCCAGTACACCTTGCCGGTGGTCAGGTTGGAGTACTTGTTCAGGTTTTCGTCGATAAAACGCTCGTAGTGTCCCAGATCCAGATCGGTCTCGGTGCCGTCATCGGTCACGAACACTTCGCCGTGCTGCAGCGGGCTCATGGTGCCCGGATCCACGTTCACATAGGGGTCCAGCTTCTGGCTGGCCACCTTCAGGCCGCGGCACTTCAAAAGCCGACCCAGAGATGCAGCAGTAATGCCCTTGCCCAGACCGGAGACCACGCCGCCGGTCACAAAAATAAATTTTGCCATAAAAATATACCTTTCTCTTTCGTAAAATAAAACTTTTCTATAAAAGGCTCGCTCCCGGCGCACCCCTTTCCCTGCGGGTGCGTCTCATTCGCTTCTGTCAGCGTACTCCTCCAGCACCTCCTGCGCCACCTCGGCGCGGTCGCGGCGGGTGTCCATAGCCTGTTTTTCAAGGTAGCGGTGCGCTTCGGCCTCGGTCATGTGGGCGTGCTCTACCAGGCAGCACTTTGCCCGGCTGACCAGCCGCAGCTGCCCGATCTTGTCCTGCAGGCGGGCGTTCTCCTGCCGCAGACGCTGCAAGCGGTGGTTGCCAGCAGCTGCCATGTGCATGGCCTGCAAAAACAACGGGGTGGTGAAGGGTTTGCTCAGCAGCAGCACCCCCTGCTCGTTCAGGGGGGCAAGCAATTGCTCAGCCTGTGCGGCCTTTACCAGAAAGACCACACCGGCATCGGTCTGCTCCACAGCGGTGATGCACAACTCGTGCCCGAACTCATCGGGCAGGGGAGCGTTGACCACGATCAACTCAAAATCAGATTCCGACATTCTGCGCCGCGCCTCGGCTCCGCTGGGAATGATCATCGGGCGGCTGTAACCCATCTCGGACAGCCGCGCGGCGATATACTCGTTGGAGTTGGCACCGGCGCTTACGATCAGTGCGCGTCCCATTTTCCGCACTCCTTTCTCCTGCGCAGGCAGGGATCAGATAGCGTTAAAATAGTAGACGCGCTCGTGCTCGGCCTGGTCAGGCGCACTCCGCAATGCGGCGCAGCGCTTGAGTTCCTCCGAGAAATAGCGTTTAGAAAGCCCCTCCGGCAGCACCTTGCGCAAGAACTCGCTCTCCTCGGCTACCTGCACCGCCTCCTCAAGGGTGGCGGGCAGGGTCTCAAGACCCAGTCCCTCGGCCTCGGCGGCATCGAACAGGTTGCGGTTCACCGGCGGCTGCAAGACCATGCGCTGCTCAATGCCGTCCAGTCCGGCGGCAAGGATCAGGCCAATGGCCAGATACGGGTTGCAGGCGGGGTCCGGGCTGCGCAGCTCCATGCGGCAGCTGTCGCCCTTGACCATGGGGATGCGCACCAGCTGGCTGCGGTTCTGGCGGCTCCAGCTCACATAGCGGGGCGCTTCGTCACAGCCAAAGCGCTGGTAGCTGTTGGGCAGGGGATTGGTGAACACGGTCAGTTCCCGGCTGTGTGCCAGCACACCGGCCATAAAGCTGCCGGCAATGCTGTCCGGGGCAATATCGCCCTCAAACAGGTTTTTGCCGTCCATGTAAAGCGAGAGGTTGATGTGCAGCCCGCTGCCGGCCTGCTGGGGCAGGGGCTTGGGCAGAAAGCTGGCGTGCAGGCCGTTGCGCATGGCAATGGCACGGACGATCTGCTTAAAGGTCATCACGTTGTCGGCGGTTTTCAGCGGCCCGGCATAGCGGCAGTCGATCTCGTTCTGGCCATTGCCGCTTTCGTGGTGGCTGTGCTGGGGTGCCATACCCATCTGCTCCATGGTCAGGCAGATATCCCGGCGCAGGTTTTCACCCGCATCCAGCGGCGCAACGTCAAAATATCCACCAAAGTCGATGGGGATGCAGGTGGGGCGGCCACGGTCGTCCTTTTCAAACAGATAAAACTCGCACTCGGTACCCACGTTGCAGGTAAGTCCCAGCTTTTTGAATTTGCGGTTCATATCCCGCAAAAAGCCCCGGCAGTTGCCGCTAAAGGCTGCGCCGTCCGGCTTTTCCACATCGCAGAAGAACTGCATCACCCGCCCCTCGGTGGGACGCCACGGCAGGATGGTCACGGTGGAAAGATCCGGCCGCAGTACAAGGTCGCTTTCCTCAACGTGCATAAAGCCCGCAATGGAACTGCCGTCAAAGCACACGCCCTCTTCCAGTGCCTTGGACAGGTTGCTGGCCAGCACGGCAATGTTCTTCTGGGTGCCAAAAATATCACAGAAGGCAAAGCGCACAAATTTGACGTTGTTGTCCTCCACGAAATCCAGAATATCCTGTTGGGTGGAATAGCTCATAAATAACCCCCTTACAAAAACTGCATTTCAAATAAAACGTCCAAAGGCCTGCCCTCAAAAAGGGAGCAGGTCTTTGGGCTGGTGTAAGAAATAGGAAAAGGAGAATGGCTAATTGATCCGGCAGCCGGCGGATGCTTATTTTTTACGCTGTCAGGAGATTATCAGACGTAGTAAAGCATCTTGCTGTAGCTGGGCAGAGGCCAGTAATCCTCGCCGCAGATAGTCTCAGCATCGTCGGCAGCGGCACGCAGGGCATCCATCACCGGGAGAACGTTATCGTGGAAAGCAACAGCCTTCTCGCTCTCGGTGGACAGTGCCTTTGCGGCATTCACGGCATCCTGCAGGGTGTCGATGGCATCGCTCATGGCATCGGCGTCAGAAGAAAGCTTTTCCAAAGTCTTGGTCTCGCTGCGCACGCTGATATGCTCGCTGACAGCCAGCTTGGAGGCGGCGGTGTTGGCAACCTCGCTCATGTAGGCGTTGATGGCGGGCAGCAGCTGCTTGCGGGCCATCTCCAGCATGGTCAGAGCCTCAATGTTGATGATCTTGGAGTAATGCTCCATCTCAACCTCGTAGCGGCTCTCCATCTCCACCTTGGTCAGCACGCCGAACTCCTCCATCAGCTGGATGTTCTTGGGCTCGACCAGTGCGGGCAGAGCAGCGGGGGTATTCTTCTTGTTGGGCAGGCCGCGCTTGGCTGCCTCGGCCTCCCACTCGGCGGTGTAGCCGTTGCCGTTGAAGATGACGCGGCGATGGTCGCGGATGGTGCGCTTGACCAGAGCGATGGCTGCACTGGTAAAGTCCTCAGCGCCCTCCAGTTCGTCGGCGTAGCCCTTCAGTTCCTTGGCGACAGCGGTGTTCAGGATGGTGTTGCAGTCGCTCAGGTTCTCAGCGGAACCGGGCATACGGAACTCGAACTTGTTGCCGGTGAAAGCGAAGGGGGAGGTACGGTTGCGGTCGGTGGTGTCCTTGCTGAACTTGGGCAGAACGTCCACGCCCAGATCCATCTTCATCTTGACGGGGCCGGCATAGGGAGAATCGGATGCGATCGCATCGATGACAGCTTCCAGCTCCTCGCCCACAAAGATAGAGATGATGGCCGGAGGTGCTTCGTTGGCGCCCAGACGGTGATCGTTGCCCGGGGTGGCCACAGAGGTGCGCAGCAGGTCAGCGTACTCATCCACAGCCTTGATGACAGCGGCCAGGAAGATCAGGAACTGCAGGTTCTCCATGGGGGTGTCGCCGGGGTCCAGCAGGTTCTCGTGGGTGGTGCTCATGGACCAGTTGTTGTGCTTGCCGCTGCCGTTCACGCCTTCAAAGGGCTTCTCGTGCTGCAGGCAGACCAGACCGTACTTGGGTGCGATCTTGCGCATCATTTCCATGGTCAGCAGGTTGTGGTCGATGGCCACGTTGGTGGTATCGAAGATGGGAGCAAGCTCGTGCTGGCAGGGAGCGACCTCGTTGTGCTTGGTCTTGGCGGGCACGCCCAGCTTCCACAGCTCCTCGTCCAGTTCCTTCATGAACGCAGAAACCTCGGGACGGATGACGCCGAAGTAGTGCTCCTCCAGCTCCTGACCCTTGGCAGAGGGAGCGCCGAACAGGGTGCGGCCGGTGAGGATCAGATCCTGACGTGCCTCGTAGTCCTCCTTCTTGACAAGGAAGTACTCCTGCTCGGGGCCAACGGTGGTGGAAACGTAGTCCACATCCTTGCCGAACAGCTTCAGGATGCGGACGGCCTGACCGGACAGTGCGTTCATGGAACGCAGCAGGGGAGTCTTTTTATCCAGAGCCTCGCCGGTGTAGCTGACGAATGCGGTGGGGATGCACAGCACATCATCCTTCACAAAGGCGTAGCTGGTGGGGTCCCATGCGGTGTAGCCGCGTGCTTCGCAGGTAGCGCGCAGACCGCCGGAGGGGAAGGAGGATGCATCGGGCTCGCCGCGTACCAGCTCCTTGCCGGAGAACTCCATAATGGCGGTGCCGTCACCTACAGGGCTGACAAAGCCATCGTGCTTCTCACTGGTGATGCCGGTCAGGGGCTGGAACCAGTGGGTGTAATGGGTAGCACCCAGTTCCATGGCCCAGCGCTTCATGACGCTGGCGACAACGTTTGCCACCTCGATATCCAGCGGAGCACCCTTGTGCAGGGTGTTCTTCAGGCTTTTGTAGGTAGCGCTGGGCAGGCGCTCCTTCATAACGTGCTCATTAAAGACCTTGCTGCCGTAGATCTCCATAACATTTGCTGCCATAAATCCTACTCCTTACTTGATCTTACATTTTTCTTTCGCCTTGGGTCTGCCGCAATGCAGAAACCCAAAGCCTGCTTACATCTTAACAAAAACGGCGCTGCGAGTCAGGAGGTGACCCACAGCGCCGTTGCTG
>ERZ772902.771-NODE-771-length-30175-cov-8.184827_pt1 | contig 30175 bp, 30 predicted proteins | sample MGYA00511470_ERZ772902 | MGnify/ENA primary metagenome ERZ772902 (study PRJEB29015, sample SAMEA2737717) | human gut metagenome | biome: human gut; feature: human-associated habitat; material: faeces | place: China | collected 2012 ... | reverse complement strand
CCAGCGACACGTAGCGAGAGCGTGTTTTCGAAAATTTTGTTAATTTTGAACAATTAAAAGAAGAGTAGGATGAGTTTCGCAATTGCCTGAAAAGTGTAATGGGAAAAGGAGGATATTATGGATATCAGATTTGAGAAAAGACCGGTATTAAAGGAGAAACCAGACCAGAAGAATCTTGGTTTTGGTAAGTATATGACAGATTACATGTTTGTCATGGATTGGACAAAAGAAGACGGATGGAAAGATGCAAGAATCGTTCCGGAAGGACCTATCACAATGGATCCGGCATGTGTGACACTTCACTATGCACAGGAAACATTTGAAGGTATGAAAGCATACCGTACAGCAGAAGGCAAAATCCAGCTGTTCCGTCCAGAGATGAACGCAAAGAGAATGATCAATTCCAACGCAAGACTTTGCATGCCGGAATTCCCGGTTGATATGTTTGTCGAAGCAGTGGAAGCACTTGTAAAAGTAGAAGCTGACTGGGTTCCATCTGAACCAAACACTTCCCTTTATATCAGACCATTTATGTTTGCAACAGAAGCAGCACTCGGCGTACATATGGCAAACGCATACAAGTTTATGATTATCTGTTGTCCGGTAGGTGCTTACTATGCAGCAGGTCTTAATCCGGTTAAGATTCTGGTTGAGGATGAACTTGTCCGTGCTGTAAAAGGTGGTACAGGCTTTACAAAATGTGGTGGTAACTACGCAGGTTCTATTTTAGGACAGGTGAAAGCAGAGAAGCTTGGCTATGCACAGGTTCTCTGGTTAGATGGTGAGCATCGTAAATATGTAGAGGAAGTTGGAACCATGAACATCATGTTCAAGATTGCCGGTGAAATCTACACAGCACCAATCGAAGGAACCGTTCTTCCGGGTGTTACAAGAGATTCCATGATCCATCTGCTTCGTGACTGGGGCTACAAAGTAAATGAGACAAGACTTTCCGTAGATGATCTGATGAAAGCCGGACATGACGGTACATTGGAAGAGGTATTCGGTACAGGTACAGCAGCCGTTATCTCACCAGTTGGAGAACTCCGTTACAAAGATGATGTTGTGACAGTCAACAACTTTGAGATTGGAGAACTGACACAGAAATTATATGATACCTTAACCGGCATCCAGTGGGGAAGAATCCCGGATAAATATGGATGGACAGTAGAAGTAAAATAACTTCTGGACATTTTTTACATATCATAGTATAGTAATCATGTTATAGATGCCTTCATAGATGTAGCAGCATTTATGAAGGCATTTACAATATATATAGCACATTGATAATCGAATAAGGTTTATATTTTCAGATATGCAATCCTGTCTGTGACTGATTGCAGACATTTAGGTTTCTCTTCTAGCGCCATGTACCTGTGAGGACGACCATACACAGGTTAACGAGGAAAAGGGTTATCGAAAATTCGGCGGACGCCCTTTCGTACCTCCCAGTGCGAGATATGCCGGCAAATATGCAGGTGACTGCAAAACAAATACGGTATAATGGGACAATTGAATTCGAATATGATTTAAATTTTAAATAGAAAAGAAGAGGAAATTTAATATGTGTGGAATTATAGGTTATACAGGCAGTGAAAACGTAAAAGATGTTTTATTAGATGCGTTGGAATTATTAGAGTATCGTGGATATGACAGTGCGGGTATCGCAGTGAAAGACGAAACTTCCCATGTGACAAATGTTTATAAATGTGCCGGAAGAGTAAGTGATTTAAGAGCAATTTGTGATTCGAAGAAGATTTTGTCTGCCTGCGGTATCGGACATACAAGATGGGCAACTCACGGTGGAGTTACAGACCAGAATGCACATCCGCATCAGCAGGGAAAAGTGACTCTGGTTCATAACGGGATCATCGAAAACTATCGTGAGCTGATCGCCGATTACGATTTGCAGGAAATCCTTCATTCTGAAACAGATAGTGAAGTCGCGGCTGCATTATTAAATCATTATTACAAGGGAGATCCAAAGGAAGCGATCAAAAAAACAGTGAGCAAATTAAAGGGTACCTTTGCGCTTGTGATCCTGTTTGAAGATCAGCCGGATGTGATCTACTCGATCCGGAATGTCAGCCCGATCGTTGCAACCATATGCAAAGAGGGAGCAATGCTTGCATCAGATCTGACTGCACTCTGCCGTTTTACAAATGAATACTTTGTTGTACCGGAATATCACATTTTAGAGTTGCACAAAGATCATGTGGTACTTACGGATTTAAATGATAATGTGGTAGAACCGGAATTTTTGTCCGTTGACTGGGAGTTGAACAGCGCGGGAAAGAATGGTTATCCATTTTATATGGAAAAAGAGATTATGGAGCAGCCGGAAGCAATCAGGAATACGATCAAAGACCGTATCGTGAGCGGTCTGCCTGATTTTACCGCGGATGGTGTGCCGGATTCTCTTTTTACAGACTGTGACAGAATTTGTGTGGTAGCATGCGGAACAGCCATGCATGCGGGACTTGTGGCACAGGCTCTGGTAAAATCTATCGTTCATGTGCAGATGGACGTAGAACTTGCATCAGAGTTTATGTATTCCGATCCGGTCATTGATGAGAAAACATTGGTGATCGCAGTATCACAGTCCGGTGAGACAATTGATACCTTGGAAGCATTAAAATATGCGAAGAGACAGGGCGCAAAATGTTTATCCGTTATCAACGTAAAAGGTTCTTCCATTGCAAGAGAAAGTGATTATGTGTTATACACCGCAGCAGGACCTGAAATTGCAGTGGCAAGTACAAAAGCTTACACAACACAGCTTTCCGTATTTTATCTTGTGGTTGCAAAAATGGCATTATTGCGAGGTGTCTACACAGAGGAGCAGACAAAGAGCTTTATCGCAGAATTAGAGCGTGTTCCGGAAGTGATGCAGAAAGTATTGGAGAAAAGACGTGACATCCATGTGATCGCAAAGAAGATTCTGGAAGCAAAGGATCTGTTTATGATCGGACGTGGACTGGATTACTCTATTTTACTGGAAGGATCATTGAAACTGAAAGAGGTTTCTTATATTCACTCTGAGGCTTATGCCTCCGGCGAATTAAAACACGGACCAATTGCACTGATCACGACCAATACACCGGTTGTTGCAACGGTAACACAGGAAAAACTCATGTCAAAAGAGCTTTCCAATATTAAGGAAGTAAAATCCAGAGGTGCAGATATTGTATTATTTATCAAAGAGGCACTTTCCGGTGATCTTGATACCGAATATCAGGTGATCAAGCTTCCGGATATGCAGGATGAATTTATGGTTTTACCTGCATCGGTTGCATTACAGCTTTTGGCATATTACGTGTCATCCGATAAGGGATTTGATGTTGATAAGCCAAGAAATTTAGCGAAGGTAGTTACGGTAGAGTAAGGATTAAGATTTGGGGGATTCTGATAAAGAACGGAAATAAAAATTGAGAAGTTGGGAAATCGAATGTTTTGCACAGGAAGCAGAACAGGATTGCATGTCTGAGCATATAATATAAGGAAATGTATGAAGAGGTTGTTCATGCCAGATATCAAATATGCCCAGACAGAGGCTGTAGATAAAGGAAGCCTCAAAGTAGAAGTACTTACAAACCGGACCAGAAGACCGATCGAGGGAGCAAGAATCACCATTTCCTATTCTGGAGATCCGGATTCCACGGTGGAGGAGGTAAGCGCGGATGATTCGGGAATGTCGGAAAAACTTACGCTTGATGCGCCTCCGCTTGAATACTCGATGGAACCCTCCGAAAATCAACCATTTGCCCAATATACAGTCAAAGTTACCGCACCGGGATATCGTCCCGTCAGTATTTCGGGCGTTCAGGTTTTTTCAGAGCAGCTCGCATTGCAACAGGTGCGAATGGCAGAAGAAAATGAGGAAGAAAATCAAATAGATTCCATTGTGATTCCGGTCAATACGTTGTTTGGCAATTTCCCGGCAAAAATAGCAGAGTCCGAGATCAAGCCTGTCTCCGACTCAGGGGAGATCGTGCTGAGTAAAGTGGTGATCCCGGAATTTGTCGTTGTTCATGACGGACCGCCATCGGATCCCAATGCGGCAAATTATTATGTCCGTTACCGGGATTACATCAAAAATGTGGCATCCAGCGAGATATACAGCACGTGGCCGGACAGCACGCTGCGTGCCAATATCCTTGCAATCATGTCCTTTACATTAAACAGGGTTTACACGGAATGGTAGGTAGGCAAATAGTTTCAAGTAAATTCTTGGAGAGGAAAAAGAGGTACTTTTGTAGGGAAATAGTGGTTTATCCGGAGAAAAGGAAGTATAGGACAAGCAGCCAGTCTTATAAGGTTGTAGGCTTTTATAATGATTAGAAACTTGGAATAAATTGTTATAGATTTTTGAGAAAATAGCACGTATAATAAAATCAAACATAGATTCACGAAGGGAGCTGATTTTCATATGAGTATAGCAGAGTTAACAAACAAAATTGAGAATTTGTCAGCAGACGATTACAATATGGTAATCATGCTTGTAAACAGACTGTCCGAGAAATCAGAAGCAAATGGACTGAAAAGATTAAGTGAGGACGAGTTAGTAGAAGAGTTGTCTGAATCAATCAGAAAAAGTAACATGGGGGCAACGAAGTCGGCAAGAGCAGTTTCAAAGAGCATGAGGGAGAAGTATGCAGTTTAATGTAGAACTTTCAGAATTAGCAGAAACTCAATACGATAATATTTTATCGTATATTTCTAATGTATTAAAAAATCCACAGGCTGTAGCAAATGTTATGGGTGACTTTGATGATACAGTTGGAAAATTAGAGAGGATGGCAGACAGCTTTGGATATTGTAACAGTAAACGATTGAAAGAAATGGGATTGCATAAAATTAAATTTGTTAAGCATAGATATCTGTTTGTTTATCGTATCATTGATAGAAAAGTAATCATTGAAGGTATGTATCACGAATTACAGGACTATGAAAATTCAATTATCTAAATTAGGAAGGACAGTACCAATAGGTGCTGTCCTTTTTTATATTCTACAACATCACTAATCCCATATCAAAATCCTTGGCTATTACCACCACTGACACCACACTTTCCCAGCGTTATTGTATTAAATGTAAGGAGGGCAGTAAAAGAAAAGCCCGAAACAATAGAATAAAATGCAAAGCGCAGGAGGAAAACAATATGTGTAGAAAATTAGTAGTAACAAATGAAATCTTTTTAGGAACAAGAGCTATCTGTTATGAAGCGTACAGCTTACCAAAGGGAGAAGTTGTAGAGTTAACAGAAAAGCAGATTAAGGACATTTTAAAAGGTCTTACAACAGATGAGGTTTATGGTTTGAGATTATCTGAAGCAGGAGAGTTGGAACTTGATACAGATGGATTTTTCACAACAAACATGATGAAAAAGATTCATACAAATACATTAGTTCCAATGGTCGAGGATGATTGTTTGGCGAACCTTTTCTATATTGTGATAGGAACACATAAGGATAAAGCGAATACAATGTATGATGTAATTTCATCACGCTATGAGCGAACCAGTTTCACAGAGGAAAAAGTGAGAACATTGCTTGATATGCACATTATTAGTGCTGGCGCAAAAATGCAGGGAGATAAAATAATCGTTGCTCCATTAGAGAAGCCAGAGCAGTCAAAACCACAGCAGCCAGCAGAAGCAAAAGTTGAGAAAACAGCAGTAGCAGATAATAAAACAAAATAAACCAGTACAAGGCAGGTGCAGATAAAAGCACCTGCCACATTTTTTATAAGGAGAAAAAGTATGAATACAATGACAATGATGGAATTTGCAGAAGCAGTAAGAGTAGAGATAGAGAAAAAGATTGATAAGAAAGCAGTCATTCAGCGAATCAATAAAAACAATGGAATTGAAATGTACGGTTTAACGATATTAGAAGCAGAGATGAATATAAGTCCTACGATATATGTTGAACCTTATTATGAAATGTATGAAGCGGTTGGCATGGAAGAAATTGTGAATAGCATTATGCATGTATATGAATTATACAAACCAAATCATAGTATAGATGTGGAGCCTTTTTTGAATTTTACAAGTGTAAAAGATAAGTTGGCAGTAAAGCTCATAAATTATGAGAAGAACGAGGAGCAGTTAAAGGAAATACCATACAGTAGATTTTTAGACTTAGCAATTGTTCCGGTGTTGCGATTAGAAAACTTTATAGGTGGTCAAGCTACAATAACTGTGAAAAACAATTTGCATGAGACTTGGGGAGTAGATACAGAAATGATTATAAAAACTGCATTGGAAAACATTAGAAATGATGTATCAATCAATAGTATTTTTGATTGTATAGGTGGAATTGAATTTGAATGCAAAGAGGCAAGTGATATGCAAGAATTATATGTGATGACAAACAGTTCGAAATTATTCGGAGCGTCAACAATGCTATGGACGGACAGACTCAGAGAAATTGCTGACGTTGCAGGAAAAGATACGCTTACAATCATACCGAGCAGTATACATGAATGTTTAATTTTATTAGAAGAAGTAGAAAAGGAAGAAATGCTGGGGGTAGTGGAAGAGGTCAATGACAGTATAGTAGATACGCAGGAAATTCTCAGTTACAACATCTACAAATATAACAGATTATCCGACACAATCACAATCGCATAAAAATCAAAAGGGGGATGCAGTGGCTGATTGCATCCCTCATTGATATAAAAAGGAATAAGAAAAAGTATGATAAGAGGTGCACTATGAAGATATATGGATATACAAAAGAAAAACAGGGATTCATGGAGATAGAAAACACCTTGCAGGCAGAACAGAAATTTGTAGGTGGTTTAATTGAGTGTACTGCATTAACAGAAGATATAGACCTCATCTGTAATGAAGAAGGCTGGCTGATTGGTTTAGAACCAAGAGTAGCAATCAAAGAGCCAGAGACAATCATAGCAGGAGATTGCTTTATATGTAGACATGACAGGCAAGGTAATTTTCAAAGTATCAAAGAATCTGATTTAGAACTCATCAATTCTAAAGTGAGATCAATTTCAGACGAGATGTTGTTCAGAGCAATTTTATTGCAATACTTTGGACGGGAATAAGCTAGTATAAATTCAAGGTACATGTTTAACCAGTGCATATTTTATTGTGTTTAATTCAAGAATGTGGTATCATCATAATTGAACATATGTTTGCATATATGAAGGAAAGGAAATTTTATGAATACCGGAAATACATTTAAGAGATTAGTAAAGCAGTTAATAAAAGAAGATGACAAATATGATAACGAATTGAATGCATTTGTTGAGTATTTGGAACAAAATGATTTATTAGATAAATGCTTTGATTTATCTATAAGCGATATAAACCGATATTTTGATGCACTTGTTGGGGTTAGGATTGGAGCTCCAAGTGCATTAAATGCACATATTGCAGCATTATCAAGCTTGTTTCAGTATTTGATGATGAAAGAAAAATATAATTTTAGAGAGTTGCATGGATATATAAACATGGCAAGTTTCAGAACTACATATTTGGAAAAAATAGATACAGGGTCAAAAAAAGCAATTATTCCTATGGAACTTTTGCAAAAATTATTATGTAAAATGGACGTATATTTTAATGAAAGAGATAAAAAGAAATCTGATGATAAGTACTATCATTTGATGCTTGCTAGATTGTATATTGAATTATCATTGTTAATTCCATTAAAACCAGGTATTTTGCTTGAATTGAAACTTGGAGACATAAAGACAAACCAATTTAGAGAGGTAGTATACAATTCTATATCTATACGATTACCTAAAGATGTGAGAAATCATATTATTGAAACAGTAAATTTTGCAGAGCATCATTATGGTGTTATATATTCGGATCAAGATGCGTTGTTTTTCTTTTTGTATAATGCAATAGATGTAAGGCTGACACCAAGTACAATTACTTGGGAATTACAAAAATTATATAAGGCATTAGGTATGAAAGAACTTTTGGAAACGTATAAATCAGGGACGAGAAATGTTTCGTTGTATACTGTAGAAAGCTACAAAAAGACAGCGATTTTTGAAATGCTTAATAATGGAGTTAATATAGTATACCTAAAACAATTGACAGGTTTAGATATAGGTACATTATTAGCAGACTATGACGTGGAACAAATAAAAGCTAATGTTGATGTTAAATCTTTTAATATTAATAGTAGCATTGTCAATACAGATTATTACTCATATTTATAATAGAGAAGGTTTGGATTAAATTGTAGGAATTTTACTGAAGAAAATACTATTAGCAATAATTATATTACAATGCGTTGAAGAACTATAAATCAACTTAATACAAAACAAAAATACCGACTACAGTTTTGAGTAGTCGGTATTTTTGTGTTTCAATAGGGTATACTCATGTGACTTAGCAGAAAGGATATACAAAAGTATGTCAAGAGGCTGTGATTTGTATATTTGAAATATTTCATAGAAAACAGACAGCTTATTGAAACAGAACAGGGCAAGCACGACAATTTGTTTTATGCATCCTAAGTAACATTGAGATTAATTATAAGAAAAATTATTTTTAAAATGTGGAGGATAAAAAATCATGTCACTAAAATACGCCTACTGTAGAATATCTACAACAGACCAGAATATAGACAGACAAATCATAGCAGTAAAACAATTTGCACCAGATATATCAGATAACAACATATTTGTTGATAAGAAAACAGGCAAAGATTTTGAGCGTGAGCAGTATCAGGAAATGAAAGTCATTCTTGAGCATATTTCCAAAGCCAGCTTGAAAAACGAACCCATTGAGTTAATTGTGGAGGAACTTGACAGACTTGGTAGAAATGCAGATTTAATCAAGAAAGAACTAATGTGGTTTAAAGAGCATAATATCATAGTTCGTATCTTGGAAATACCTACAACGTTACATGAGGTAGATGAGAGTAATCGTTGGGTAACAGAAATGGTTACTAATTTATTGATTGAGGTATATGCACAGTTGGCACAGGCAGAACTTGAGAAAAGAGCTAAGCGACAGGCAGAAGGAATAGCAATAGCAAAGTCAAAAGGTGTATACAAGGGCAGGAAACCAATCCAAATAGACAATGAGCAGTTTGTAATAATTTACACCAGATGGAAAGCAAATGAAATTACAGCCAGACAAGCCATGTTAGAACTCAACATAAAAGCTAACACATTTTACCGAAGAGTGAAGGAGTACGAAGCCAGTAAAAAAGTAATAAGTAACACTTGAAAAATTCAGTAATTGCATACAAGCTATTACGTCTTGAAAATTTTAGCTACATTCAGAGGGCATGATAAGTGATTCCAGCAATATCAAAAAATGATAAGTTTGTATGGGTGATTTAAAATCTAGGGTAAATTTTTTAGACAGACTTCTGAACGATAGCAGACAGCATAGGTGCATTTCAGTAGGATACATTACTGTTAAATAGCGTGGTAGCATATGGGTTAAAATTTTTCAAGTAAATTTCAGAAGTGCAAAGAGACCAATTTTCACTAAGGGAGGGAATAGAATAATGTCACAAAAAACTAGAGAGAAAAAGAAGAGAATACTTGCATCAGCATTATGTGTGATGATGTTACTGTTTAGTTTGAGTGCATATGCAATGACAGCAAGGGGGGGGCTTACCTTTTACATTAACACCTAACACGAATGGTTATGGTTCAGTTTCTCTTGACTGGAGGCAATATAATTATTCAAATAAAAACTTCAAAGTTTATAAATCATCCGATGGTGGAAGAACATACGAAACAGTAGGTATTGATTATAGATCAGTAACACAAGTAAGGTTATTACAAATATATCCAATTGATGCAGCAGCTAATCAGCTTAAGGTATGGATGGAAAATAATGGATATGGTAAAGGCATTATTAAAGTAGACAGTGTATACATTGATACATTTAATGCTAATCCATATGGATATTTAAAGGATTCAAATGGAAATTGGAGATATGATGTTTTACTATTTGGAACATGGGATTGTAATAATCACAAAGATATAAGCGATAGTGCATACAATGCTGTTAGTCAGTTTATAAATGCAGGCAGAGGTGTTATTTTCGGACATGATACAATATGTCATTTTAATGCAAGTCCTGCAACACATAAAAATTTTGAAAAATTTAAAAACTTGTTGGATTTAACCATAACAGATTACTATGAAAATATTGACTATTCAGGTTATGTAGGAAGCGCAAAAGCTGGTGGAACAAAGGTTAGGATAAAAAGAAAAAGTTTGTTTACAACATATCCATGGAGCATTGGCAATGTTGGAACAGAATTAACAATACCATATGCACATACATTAAGACAAGCTTTACCAAATACAAACAATGTTGATTTACAATTTTCTTCCTATGCATCTGGTTATGAAAACGAAAGCTGGTATTTAACAATCAAAAACAATTGTGCAATGATTCAGACAGGACATTCGAGTGGACAAGCTACTACGGATGAACAGAAGATATTAGCAAATCTTGTATTTTATATGAACCAGCTATTATTTAACACCTACACAACAAATGATGCATCAGCTCAAGACGTAGCAAAACCAAACACACCAAATGTATCACAGAATAACAGTAAAATGTCATATACAGCAGATGATAATGGAAGTACATATTGGTATTATGTAGAGAGCTTTAGTAAAGATGATACAACTGCATCAGGTTTGATAGATAGGTCAGAGAAGAAATCATTAACAGTTACAACAGGAGTAAAGAAATACAGATATTTATTTAGTAATAACGCAACAGAAACATTAACAACATCCAAAGGAACAGAAACAACAGATAAATCTGTACCAGTTAATTATGGTTATAAATATTTCCACGTAGCAGCAGTAGATGGTGCAGGTAACATAGGTGCTACAAAATCGGTAGAGGTAAAAAGACAATTTAATTTGAATTTCAATTATAATAAGCCATCAAATGCATCACATGACATAACAGGAAACGAAATAGCAAGTAAGAAAGTAACTTATAAAGAAAAATATGGCGATTTACCAAATCCTAAATTGGAAGGCTGGAAGTTTAAAGGCTGGTATACATCAGCAACAGGTGGTACACAGGTAAGCAAAGATACTATATACGAAGCAACAGTAGATAGTACAGTTTATGCACATTGGGAACAAATCAAATACACAGTAAGATTTAATGGCAATGGCAACTGGAATACATCACAAGGCTCTTATACACAGCAATTTACCTATGATTTGCCAGCAACACTCATACCAAATAAATTTACACGACCAGATAATACAACATACAACAGTGTAAATTATATAAAAGGTTATGAGTTTATAGGCTGGGGAACATCAGCAATACAGAAAACAGCAACCTACATAGATAAACAGACAGTTAAAAATCTTAAAAACACAGATGGAGCAGTATTAGATTTATATGCTATCTGGAAGAAACCAATTACCCTCACTTTTAATTTTAATGGTGGCAAATTCAATGATAGTACAGCTAATCAAGTATTAAATTACACAATGTATAATTCAGAATTGAGCCACACATTCGATATAAAACCATACTATGGAGGCTTTAAAAATAATCGTATCAGCGCAAATAAAGGTATAAACAACAAGCTAACTAAAACAGACACCAATGGAATACAGTACAGATTCCTAGGATACAGTTTAAACCCAAATGCCACAGTTCCAGACAGCAACTTTGATGTTTATAACATAAAAGAAAGAACAGAGAATTACACCATAAGAGATAACACAACCCTCTATGCAGTCTGGGAGCCAGTTCTCCAAATGACAGTACAGTTATCAGCACTACAGCACTCAGGAGTGATGCAGTTGACAAGTGATGTTCCAGTCACCACAACCTTAGGAAATTTCAAAATATCAAGTGGCACCAGAAGTACAGAAATTCCAAGCAGTGCAACAGCCTCAGTAAATTCAGCAACAATAGGTACTAACGTAACCAACAAGGATTTAGTAACCTACACAGTAAGTGCCAAAGGAGCTTCAAATATTAAGTTTAGCACAGCAGCAGATTCTAGAATACTAGATATATACACCTATGGTAACAACAACACATGGTTTGACAAGTTAAACACCATAGATAAATTCGAATATACAATAGATAACTTTTCAAACACAACAAGTAGTTTCACAATACCACAGTATATAGGAACTAAAAAGAGTTACAAGACTAGCAATCCAGAATCAGCCACAGGTACATCGGTATATGCAATCAAGTTTACCTGTACCCAGCCAAGCTACTATTACAGTAAATATTGGAATAGTCCAGAGTCAACAAGTGTTTATGGCATACTATTTTTAAATCCAACACTTCCAGATGACAATACCAACATCTTACCACCATATGCAGTAGAAGATGGAGCATACGAATTTGAAACCATCTTAAATTAAGCAGAAATAAAAAGCAGAAAAGCAGTAGCCGAAAGTGACTACTGCTTTTTCTCTGCAAAAATACCTTGCAATTACCATATCCCAGCGTTACCATCCAACTCCATAAAGGGGAAAGGAGGAAAATTCATGGAACATCAGGAATTAAAAGAAAACATAGAGGAGCAGATAAGAGATGCAATGAATATTTTGCAGCTCCTTGAAGTTGAACTCTCAGCGAATGAGGATGATGAACACATAATCAGAACTGTATCTATCGTAGAAAAGATACTGAAGTCAAGCTTAGAACTGCTAAAGCATATCAATTAGAATTACGAAAACATTCAGCAGTCATTTTTAAGGCTTTTATTTGTTTATCAGTCAATCCATCAAGGGAAAGAGAGTTTTTATCGCTTGTATCAATATTAAGAAGATAGTCTACAGAGGTCTTGTATTGACAAGCCAATTTTACAAGCACGGGAAGGGAGGGGAGTCGCTCATTACTTTCATATAAACCAATGGTGCTTACAGACACACCAACTAATTCAGCAACTTGCTTTCTTGAAAGCTGATTTCTAACACGCAAAGTTTTCAGTTTGTACCCTAAATTTTTAAGCATAACCAGACCTCCACAGTTATATGCACAGTTTATCTAGTTATATGCTACAATGGGTTGTTAAATACTACTAAAAGTAGTAAAATGCAACTAATACGAATATTTCAATACAGTAAGTAGAAAACAGTGGAGGATAAACTATGGGTACACAACAGGCATTAACAACAGAGCAATTAGAGCTTTTAATAATTATTGATGAAATTGAAACATTTGATAGGGTACATCCAGATAATATACCAGCTGGCGGAATAAAAGAGATACTTAATAATAATGGCATTATGAGTCCAGAGGACTTTAGCAGAATAGCAAATGTATTAGGATATTATGGGTACATACATAATGGTGATGAATTGACAGTGGATGGCAAACAATACATTGAATTATTTAAAGAGTACTTGAAACAAAAATCAGAGGATATAAAAATTGAGCATGTATCATTTTCATTGTTGAATATTGAAAAACTTAATTTGACTTTATTTGACAGCCTTGGAAAGATTAGCTTTCTTGAAAATATAGGGGAAATATCAAGTTTGATAAAAGATGTTGCACAGGCAATAAAAAGAGCTAAGCATAAATAAAGGCAGTTTAATAAAAAGAAGTAGTTTCTAATTTGTTCATTTTTAAGTTTAGGGGGCATCGTAAAGATGCCCTCGCTCATTATCTAAACAGGAGGTACATACACAATGAGTGGCAAGTACATGAAAATTAAAAGAGTAATCATTCCCACAATTACCATGCTAGTTATTGCATCACAGCTTTTCGGGTGCGCATCAGCATCCAAGAAAGATGCATACAATATGCTCCAAGAATCCACTGAAATAGAACTGGAATATGCAGTCCCCGATTATGATAGCAACACAGAGGAATCCAAAGTCGAGTTGCTCCCATGGTTGCAATTATCTAGTTTAGAGACACACCCAGAATTAAGAACAGCCTTTGAGGAGCTTATCGGTGTAACAACAGAAGAGGATGGAACAAAAAGTGGTGTAGTATACACCGATGAAAATGGGGATAGAAACCAGAATAATACTTTATTCAATGCATTAGGCAACACCAGCTTCACAATTAATTACATCAGAGATGCAGAGCAAATCGAGAAGCTGGAAGAAATAGCCAACAATGAATACACAGACATTGAAGAAAACCAAGGTGTATCAGCGGTAATCAATGCCTACTTTGAATTATTACCAGACCAAGAGGATGGACAGTTTGATGGAGATGCCACCATTTCAAGAGCACAAGCAATGGCATTGTTAATGAGAGCAACCACACCAGTCAACGAAGCCCAAGCCCCAGAAGAAGATGCAGACTTCATAAAAGCAGTAGGTGAAACGCAATATACCAATTTTGCCGCACCAATGAATGAATACACCTACCTCAACACCTCAACTGGTTTAAATGACAAAACTTTCAACACCACAATGTCACGAGGCGAATACATTTACCTGTTAGCCAAATACATTTATGGTGATACCTATGCACAGCGTATGGAAGAAGCAGGAAAAGAAGATGAAAGCTTATCAACAGATGTAAAATTAACCACAATAAAAGATGGTGGTGACATTTCCCTACAAGATGCAATCAACAACGTAGAAAATGGTTTACCAACAGATATGTACCAGACATTAGCAAGAGCAGTTGCACTTGGTTTCATAACAGAGGACAACCTCAACTGGGATGAAGCAATCACCAAATCCGAAGCAATCACCCTTTTCATTGATGCAGCAGAAGTTTACTACAATACAACTAAATCAACTTCCACTACGGCAGATGATAATATAGTAGTAGATGATACAACATCAAGCTTTGAAATAGTAGAGCAGGGGGATTACCCAGATAGTCGTTCTGATCATCAAGCAAACTGGGATATCTATAAGAATTATTTTGATGACTTTTCAGTTTATGGTACAGATACAGCAGGTAAAGGATTAAATGATTTACCATATGGTGGAGATACAGGATATGACCCTAAGGGTACAATACTGCAGGAACGTACCACAGACAAAGGCTATACAGTAATGTATGACACCGACACAGGCAAAGTTTATTATTCCTCTATGATATTGCCAACGGGCGATGTATATAACGAAATCACATCTGGTAAGGCATTGGTTCAGTATATCCTTGATAACGATATATTTTCAGTATATGATTTAACATATTCTCAGTTTCAAGAGATTTTGGGTATATACAACGGAGACTAATCTGCAATAATTTTTATTAAGAAACGCACCATCTCATACAAAGGTTGGTGCGTTTCTAATATAAAGTAACCAAACGAAAAATTTTTCATAAAATTTTTAAAAGCATAGATGCATTAATTTGTAAATTGCCTATTTTTGCGTTATAATAGAAAAAAATAGATAGGAGGTTTTCGTTATGGCAGAGAGATTAACTAGAGAGCAAATGGCAAAAAAATATCCGAATCAGTGGCTAGGCATAAAGAATGTCAAATATAAAAATGATGATGGAATAACACTTGAGTCAGCGGACGTAGTAGACATAGGGAAAACCAAAGAAGAACTCCTTGCTATGCAGATAGCAGGAACGGATGGTATAATTGGATGGTATACTACAGAAAATAACTTGCAGTTGGGATTGGTAGGTGTTCTTTAATGCAATTGACATTACAATTAGATGCCACATCAAGGAGACCAGTTGTTAAATTAGGTTGGTTTAATGGATGTAGAGCGTTATTAGATACAGGGGCACTATTTCCGGTCTGGACTTCTGATGGCAAGCTATTACAGCAGTTAGGAGCAAAGTTGGAAAAGGAAGAGGTTACTTTTGGCGGCTTTGGGGGAAAGGCAAAAGGTTCCTTATATAGAGTGGATTTTAGACTAGGGGAACTTGTTTTTAAGGATATGCCGATTGTAGCTACAGATATGAAAGATTTAAACTGTCATTTGATATTATCAGCTACAATGTTTGATAAAATGATCTATGAAATTGATGCAGTAAATCATAAGTTGAATATAGATACCAGAGATAATCAACCAGTTAGGTTATTAAAGATTTCTGATGATAATGGGAAAATATCTGTATATTTGGCTGGAACTTATGAGAATGTGGAAGAGTATACACAGACAGTAGTTGATAATACACTGATAGATATTGTAGATACAAATGGCAAATCATTATCTGATGAAGATTTGATGAAGGAATTATTTTAAGGTCATCCTCTCAAAAAAGTATACTTATTTTAATATTAGATTTTTTAATGCACTCCATTTTTTGTGGGTGCATTTTTTCATGCCATTCCCTAAAGAAAAGTAAATTTATATTTTTCATTATTTTAAGGAGGAGCAGCATGGAAAAGAAACAAGCAAACAATTCTAAAATAAAATACACTCTGCTAAGTATTTTATTTTCAATACTGTTTATTTTCACAGCACTGTATGCATCGGATCCCATCGAAGCATATGCAGATGATGACGAAGCAACAGGTGGCAGTACAGTCAAATGGGATATAGATGGTAGTTCTGAGGATTACATTTACATTCCGGGACGTATTTATTGGGGCGGTTCTAATACCCGAACAGGAGTACTCTTTTACTGTGTAGATAATGAAACCGGCACGGTAGTAGATGGTACTCAAACAATATTATATAATAATTATGTAGATGAAAACGGCGATAGATGGAAGTCGATGATTACAACTCAATCTGGCAGTGGAAGACTAGCTAACACATCAGTAAGTAGTCTTAGGGCACAGTATTGTTCATTGTTACAAAACTCTGGCGATTGGACAGATGGCGGTTCTGCATTCAAATCATGGCTCGAGGGTGACTCAGATGTAACAGATGGAGGTCGTATACTTACAAATGCACAATATTTAGTAAAGCAGTATGCACCAAATGCATTTGACAAAGTCAACCACAACGAATATTCAGTCTGCTTTGAGGGTATGTATGGTATGGCAATGTATATAGTTAAGGACGGAATGGATGTAGTTCGCAGTTATGGAGAAACTTGGGCGCATCGTAATTATCCAGACATAACAGATGAAGAAGAATTAGCTAAACTTTCAATAATAAAATACTTTTATACTGAAAAAGAGTTTGTAACAGTGCTTAATCGTTTGGGTGTAGATATAACTCAACGTCATGGAGCTACAGGAACAGCTAACTATAAATGGTTACAATCCTGTGCAAAGTATTTTAATACATCTGAGGAACATTTTGGCATTCCAGCAGCTTCAAAAGCGGGTGAGGACGTAACAAATCAAGAGATGCTTAGTACAGGTTGGAATTTTGCAGTTATTGAGGTTTCACTTCCACCAATTCATACTTATTGGGAAGCATATGGAACACCAGGAAACACAGAACCACCAGATCCAACAGCAGCTACGGATGGAGATTGCATAATCAGAAAGCTCTATTACACAGAGGAATTGGCATCTGATGGTACGGTAATTACAGAAGCCAAAGATTACCATTCATACAAACAAGAGGGTACAACCAATTATATTGTAATAGATACTGAAAGTGATTATGTGTTAGAGGGTTGGAAAGCAAGCAGTACGAACAGAGAACTCAATATAAAGGACAATTTTTATTCCATATCAGCAACACAAAGTGGTGACTCAGCAGAGGAAATAGAGATAGACGTAGACAATGGGGTAAAATATGTTTATCTTCTCTTCAAAAAAACAGAAGTCAATCCAAATCCTTCTCAACCATATGACTTCCAGCTCCAGCAATCCCAAATCACCAAGCGAGTTACATTCCTTGATGGTACAGGACCAGCCAATACCTCATCCTTATTCACCCACAACTTCACATGGACAGCATCAGCCCCAACCCAAACATCCTGCACATCCCATGGAGGTAACGGACACCATCTAAACTGTAGTAAAGAATGGGATGAAGAACCACGAGAAGCATCTGGAACCCCAGGAACCCCAGGATATGATGCAGGCTCCTCAGGAGTAAGACATTCCCACTCCAACTCATGTTATGACACCCCATGTACCTCCTTCACATGGACAGACAACACCACCAGCTTAGGCATCACCCTTGATACATCCTCCATCAACAAAGCAGTAGTCTCTAAAAATAATAGCATCACCTACAACCAGCCAGCAGTAAACACCATAACCACCAGCAACAAATATTATAAAGACAACACCAGTACACGTTCAGGAACCTCACAAAACACCCAATCAATCAGTAACTTCAATTACATTACAGTATTGTTTAGAGGGCAAGACCACCTCACCTTAGCAGATTGGAAAAATGGTGGAGCAATATCCTACTTAACGAGCTTGGCATATGATTCAGCATACAACTTTAAATCAGCCAACACCCCACAGGGCACACGCAAATCTGGTACCGAGTATAATGAAACCTTTGCAACTAGATTTATAAACAGGTCACCTGATATGTCAACTACTTATAAGGCAACAGTTGGTTCAGCTGGAATATGTTCAACCACATCCTCATCCTACAGATTTGACACCAACTTCACCCTCAATGATATTGTAGTGAATGACCCAGTAGGGTTTATTTTTTTGCACATTTTTAGAACAACAGACACATATAAAATACAATCATAATTCATCAGATAAAATCAATTCACATGTGACAGCTATGGTCATATTCATACTATATTTATATTAAAAACACTTATTTCTTTTTTGCAACAATGGGCTTGGCAAACAGCTCAGCAAATCCCTTATGTGAAACCAGATAGTTTATATCGTAAGCTTTAGATGATGAAGGCAGTTTGTCTTTTTTAGTGACACTATGAAGGGCATAGGGAATATCATCACTTTGCAGTATCTGACGCAGATATTCATAAGCCATATCAGATTCATTTTCATTCCAAGACCTTAGAACAATTTTATTCTGCAAGCCTTTTGAGTTTAGATAACCTTTTTCACCCTGCAATTCTTCCCAAGAGTTACGCTCCATATTATCAACGCAGTAGGAGACTTTTGTATCAAATTCATCATATTTAGTTACAACAGTATTGTGAATAATGCCATAAGTCCAAAGCTCTCGAATAGCCTTGCCAGTCACTGACTCGTCAAAGTTACAAATCATATGATAGTGCCAGTTCTTATTAGTTTGTCTGCTGAACACCGCAAGATACCTGAAATCATCATATTGGTGTCGTACACGTTTGATAAATTTCTGGAATGCTTTATGACATGTTTGTAGGTCATTTGCATTATTAACTATTCGACTGTCAAAAGTAAGTGTGACAAACTGCACATTTGGAATATGGAAATTGATATATGCAAGGGTTTTAAAGGTAGAGCGTCTTTTCTTCACACGCTTTGCATAGTTGTAGGTTGCATATTTGCCAGTATTCTTTTTGGCAGAACTTTTAAGAGGAATTTGTTTGTCATTTTCTTTATTATCTTTATCATTTTCAGGTGGAAATGGAGTCAGTACAGTCTTTAGTGCATCACTCATGGGTGCAGGAATATAATCATCTGGTAAGCTATCATCTGCCCCTAAGCGTTCCTTATATTCATTTGCAAAATCATCTGATACACCAGTCCATGTGGTAATCTTTGTACTTCTGTTTGTTATTTCCAGCTTGAAATGTTCTGCCATGCTTTTTCCTCACTCACAATTTTATAGATTCATAATAGCACAGATTAGTATTGTTTGGAATCATTGTTGATTAGACCGATAAAGCAGACATTCGATTCAAAATAATATATACACCCACTCAAAGCGAGGAAAACAAAAAAATACTGCTGATAGTATGGAAATACATTTGATAATGTAATCAATACAGTTGCTAAACGAATTAGCATGAAGAAATGCTGCAAAGTAAAAACTCCTTACAGATTTAAGCACTCTATATTGAGAAGGAAGAAAAAATATTTTTGATAAGGAGGATACAACAATGCAGGTAAAATTCAAAGGCTGCAGGACAGGAAAGAAAATCAACATTTCTATGGTCATACCAACAGGAGAGCAGAAAACAGTAATCACCATGGAGATGCCACAAGGAGGAGACTGGAGGGCAGATATGGAATGCTATGATAAAGTCTTATCTGCGTATGAGGAACGCTTGAATAAAGCAATGCAATCAGCTCAACAGCAACAGGCAGAAGATACAGAGCAATTAGAAGAAGCATAGGAGGCAGTTAAAATGGTAATTAGATTCAAGAGCGTTAGGCAGAACAACATTATAGGTTTAATGATGATATATCCAGATGGTCATCCACGGAATGTGCTTATGGCAGAGCTACCTATGGATGGAGACTGGAGAGCAGATGTAGACTTCTATGATGAAATTGAACAAGCCTACAAAAAGCGTTTACGCAGAGCACTTCAAAACTAAATACAATTCAACACATGCAAAAGCATTACCCCAGCGGTAGTGCTTTTTCTTTTGTCTATCACAACCTAAAATTGCTACAGTTTCTAGGACTAGTGAGAAGGCTCTGAAAAAGCAGATTTTTATATCACTTATAAAAATGTGGATTTTTGAAAAATTCAATAAAGAAAAAAATATGGAAAAAACAGAAAAAGTGAATCAATATTTTTGCTAAACAATTTATTTTTATAAAAAATCAGCATGAAAATAATAGAAAAATAGCAGTTTGGGAGAATAAATAGATAGTGAGATAAAATGTACCGATAATTACCATAGCATAAATGCCCTGTTAAAACAGTAAATAAACACCACCAGCAAATAATTCAAAAAATAACCCAAGTAGATACCGACACAAAATCACATAGTAAAAAATTCCTATGATTGCATTAGAAGTTTACTCTGATGCAATTTTCTATTTCAGAGCAGATATATCAAAGAAAATTGCAGCTATTTTTTTGGTGTTCGTCAAATTGCACAACAGAGACGTTTCATATTTAGCTTATACTCATTTGAAAAATGATAAATAGGCTTATGATTTTTGAATATTTTAGGAAGTAAACAGCTTATTTCATGGAAAAAATTTTATTCATTCTTCGAATAGTAATATTGCAAGTTATGGTATATATTGCAAGCATAAAGTACTTTATAGAATAACAAAGAAAAAGGAGATAATAATATGGACAGTTTAACAACAAACACCCCAGCACCAACAGTAAGCACAGAAGCAACCCAACCAGTACAACAGACACAGCCAGATAAGTCAGCACGCTTCAGGGAAAAAGCAGAGAACCAGACTTCAAAGGTGATGGCAGAGATAGAGAAGCTGCAAAAACTCTCAAACAAGAAATACTACACCTACTCACCAGAGCAAATCAATGAATTGTTTGGAGCAATTCAGAGCGCACTTGATGAAACCAAAGCAACATTCACAACAACCAATGCAGAAAAGAAGAAACTGTTTACTTTTTCTGCATAGACAGTAAGGCAACAAAACAACCTATCTGGCAGAGCAATCTGCCAGATACACAGAACATTATAAGGAAGGAGGAGGTTTTTAAGGTGGAGAGATTAAAGCACGTAACGATTTATCATACTCAGATAAATACTTGGAACAGTATTTATCATGGAAAAGCAATGGAAAGAATATCAATCTACAGATAGTCATAAAGATATAAAAAGCAAAATAAGAGAACAAGGCAATATGCAGAATATGGAAACATATTCACAAGAGATAGTGCAGGGAGATAAAAAGGTGCAAATCACCTTAGAATTCCCATATACTGTAGACCCTAGGGATGCAGACCGATTTGAGCATATGCTAAAAGAAGTTTATTTAAACAAAATTCAAAAAGGGTCTTTACAAAGGAGTTTACAAGCGGTATCATTCCAAACCCCAAAAGGGACATGTGAAACAAGTTCACATTGTGAAACAAGCTCACAAGGAGGAATGAGCCATGAGTAAAAGAGTAAGAACATTACTTAGAGTATCATCAAGACAGCAGTTACATGATGATGACATACCTATTCAGCGTGCAGAAGCGGAGCAGTTTATCGCAAAACAAAAAGACTGGGTTTTTGATAAGGAATACTTGGAAAAAGGAATATCAGCCTACCACAATGGAGTGGAGGACAGAGCAGTACTTCAAGAAATCATGCAGGATGCAAAGCAGGGAGAGTTTGAAATTCTGCTTACCTATATGTCTGATAGAATTGGCAGGCAGGAAGAATACAGTTTCTATGTAGCTGAATTAAACCGCATGGGAATTGAAGTCTGGACGATAAAGGATGGTCAGTTAAAAACAGAGGAACATATAGATAAGCTTCTCAACTATATTCGTTTCTGGCAGAACGAGGGAGAGAGCAAAAAGACAGGTATGCGAGTACATGATACCATGGTGGAAATGGTAAAGGATGGAAGGTTTGTAGGTGGAAAAGCTCCCTATGGTTACAAATTAGTCCTGTCTGGAGAGATAAGCAATCATGGAAGAGCATTACATAAGCTGGTAGTTGTGCCAGAGCAGGCAGAAGTAGTCAGACAGATTTTTGGCTATGCAGTGAATCAAGGAATGGGATTCCAGAAGATAGCAAAAACTCTTAATGAAAATGGTGTGCCAGCACCTATATTAGAACAATGGAAAAATGGAACAGTACGAAGCATTCTTACAAATCCTATTTACATGGGTTACATAGCATACAACAGAAGAAAAAATGGTCATGCAAACAGTACACGCTTAGACAGAAAAGAATGGACTTATGCCAGAGAACAGAATCCAGAGATTGCAATAGTATCACAGGAATTGTGGGAAAGGGCACAGGAAATCAGAGAAGCCAGAAAGAATAAAATCAATGCTGCAAGGCAGGCTACAAATGAGTTGTATATGGAGCAATATAATGTACCATTCTCTACAAGGGGCAGACTTGCACTTACAGGTATGGTTTATTGTGGGTACTGTGGAAAGCGATTAAAGAACACAGGCTATGCAAACCACTGGACATGTAAGAAAACAGGGGAGAAAAAAGTCTCATATGTAGGGCGTTATGGATGTCCGAATGGGTGTAAGCCTAGAAGCACTTACTCACAGGAATATTTAGAAAGCATAGTATTTGCTACAGTAGAAACATATCTTGAAAATCTAAAGAAAATAGATATTTCTAAGGAATTGGAGGATATGCAGGCACAGCAGACAAAGGATATTAAGCGTGAAATCAAGGACTTGGAAAAAGAAATAAAAAATCTGCTGGCAGATATAGAGACACTTGAAGAAAAATTACCAGAGGCAATTCGTGGTGAATTTGCCTTTAGTGTAGATAAATTATCTGCTATAATATCGGATAAAGAGTCGCTTAAAAAGGAAAAAGAGATACAGAAGAAGAGTTTACAAAAGCAACTGGAAGAAATCTCATTGCAATCAAACGAGCTTATGACATTCGTAGAAGCAATGCCAAAATGGAATGAAATCTTTAGTCAGGCAGATGTTCAGACCAAGCAGATGATACTATCTACCTTGATAGACAAAATCATAGTAAAAGATGATGATATTACTATAAAATTCAAGATTCGTCTTGATAATTTTTTGGATGAAAAATTACTTGAAAACGATGGCTTGGATGTACCGGAACAAAGGCTATAACTTCACCATCACAACATCCACTGCTTTTGACCAGAAATTCGTCTATGGAAGAAATATTTTTCAGAGTATCTCGGATGTGGTAGATGAAATGTTCCAGAATTATCTTTCCAGACCGAATGTGAGACAGCCAATCCTGACGCAGTATTGTGACGGACAGCGCGTGACGTGCAGCAACTGGCTGAGCCAGTGGGGAAGCAAATATCTTGGGGATCAGAACTACGAAACGATAGAAATTCTCCGTTATTATTATGGTGATAATATGTTTATCAATACAGCGGAGGAGATTTCCGGTATCCCTGCATCCTGGCCGCGGTATAATCTGGAAGTGGGCGCTGCCGGAGATAAGGTCCGGCAGATCCAGGAACAGTTAGCGAGAATCTCGCAGGCCTATCCGGCAATCCCGACGATCACACCGGATGGGATTTACGGAGAAGCAACGAAGGCAGCAGTAGAAAAATTCCAGTCTATTTTTGGATTGCCTGTGACGGGAGTGGTAGATTACCGTACCTGGTATAAAATATCGGAGATCTATGTTGCGGTGACAAGAATTGCAGAACTGGTATAAAATGCAAAATAAATGTGCCGGGGAATTGGTATTTTTCAGTTCCCCGGCACAAAAACGTTTCAGGACAGATCGCAGACTAGGATTTGAGTGGAAAATGTGTTAAACTAAAAGACAGTTTAAATTGCAGTAAAGCAGGGATAAAAAGTATGAACAACTATAAAATCACAATCCAGTATGACGGAACAAGATACAAGGGCTGGCAGGGGCAGAACAGCACCGGTCTGACCATTCAGGGAAAAATAGAAGCAGTGCTGGGACAGATGGCAGGACACGCGGTGGAAGTCATTGGTTCGGGGAGAACGGATGCGGGCGTGCATGCCAAAGGCCAGGTGGCAAATTTTCATATTGAGGAGCATTTTACGGAGGGAAAGATCCTGTCCTATCTGAATCATTATCTGCCGGATGACATTGCCGTTATTGCGGTTGAGCAGGTGGACGAGCGTTTTCACAGCCGTTACGCCGCAAAGAAAAAGACCTACCGCTATCACATCCATATGGGAGAGATTTCGGATGTCTTTGAGCGGAAATATGAGTATCAGTATGAGAAAACACTCGATGTGGAACGCATGAAAGAAGCCGCTTCCTATCTGATCGGAACACATGATTTTACTTCTTTTTGCGGAAATAAGAAAATGAAAAAAACGGCAGTCCGCACAATTTATGAGATCAATTTTACGAAGAAAGGGAATGATCTCTGGATCGATTACCGGGGCAATGGATTTTTGCAAAATATGGTGCGGATCCTGACGGGTACGCTGATCGAGGTCGGGGATGGCAGGAGAGCGCCGGAGGAGCTGCCACAGATCTTAGAGAGCAAAAACCGGGAGAACGCAGGCTATACAGCGCCGGCATGTGGACTGATGCTGATGGAAGTGCATTATTAAAAGATAAATTCATAAGAAAAAACAGGCAGCAGGTGTTACATGGAAAAATGGTTTGTAATCAACAAGGGGGCTGATTTTGAAAAGCTTGGAAAAGAGTTCGGGATCAGCCCTGTCACAGCGCGTCTTATCCGAAACCGTGAGGTGATCGGGGAGGCGGCATTTGAAAGATATCTGAATGGAAGTTTAAAGGATTTATACGATCCACATTTATTGAAAGATGCAGATCGTTTGACAGATATTTTAAAAGTTAAAATAGAAGAGCAAAAGCCGATCCGTATTATCGGCGACTATGATATAGATGGAGTTATGTCAACCTATATTTTATACCGGGGAATTAAACACTGTGGTGGAAATGTTTCCACGCAGATTCCGGACCGCATGAAGGATGGCTATGGAATCAATGAGAATCTGATCGATCAGGCAAAAAGAGACGGAATGGATACCATTCTTACGTGCGATAACGGAATTGCTGCAATCTCAGAGATTGCGCATGCCAAAGAACTTGGGATGACCGTGTTAGTGACCGATCACCACGAGATTCCCTATACAGAGGAGAACGGGGAAAAGCAGTTCCTTCGCAGCAACGCAGATGCAATCGTGAATCCAAAGCAGCAGGAATGTGCGTATCCTTTTAAAGAGTTATGTGGAGCAGCAGTCGCATGGAAAGTGCTGCAGGTATTGTATGAAAAAATGGGTTTTGCCCTGGAAGAAACCTATGAATTTCTGGAAAATGTCGCATTTGCAACCGTTGGCGATGTCATGGATCTGACAGACGAAAACCGCATTTTGGTGAAAGAGGGATTAAACCGCATTCACCGCACAAAAAATCCGGGGATGCGCGCCCTGATCTTTCAGAATCATTTAGAACCGGAGCAGATCAATGCATATCATTTTGGTTTTGTGTTAGGACCGTGTATCAATGCGAGTGGCAGACTTGATACAGCAAAACTGTCTCTGTCTCTTTTTTTACAGGGAGAGGAAGAGGCAGCAAAAACGGCAAGGGAGCTTGTGGAGTTAAACCAGCAGCGCAAAGATATGACAGCAGATGGCGTCGAGGAGGCAAAACGTGTGGTGGAGGAACATTACATGTCGGATAAAGTGCTTGTCATTTATCTGCCACAGGTGCACGAAAGTCTTGCAGGAATCATTGCAGGGCGTATCCGGGAGGCTTATCATAAGCCGGTATTTGTGCTGACGAAGGCGGAGGAGGGCGTGAAGGGCTCCGGGCGTTCCATTGAGGAGTACTCCATGTATGAGGAACTATGTAAGTGCAGGGAACTTCTGGAAAAATTCGGCGGACATCCGATGGCGGCAGGATTATCTCTTCCGGAAGAAAACGTGGATAAGTTCCGTGAAAAAATCAATGCCTGTGCAAATCTCACGGAGGATGACCTGATTCCGAAGATCAAAATTGATATTCCGATGCCAGCAGCGTATGCGGATGCCGGTCTTATCCGGGAATTTGCAGTGTTAGAGCCTTTTGGAAAAGCCAATATCAAACCACAGTTTGCCGACAAAAACCTGAGTATCACAAAGGCTTTTGTGGTCGGAAAAAATCAGAATGTGTTGCGGCTGAACCTGGTGACAGCCGCGGGAGAGGCGGTATCGGCAGTCTATTTTGGTGATATTGAGGCGTTCAAAGCATATTATGCGGAAAAGTATGGAAGTGCGGAAGTGGAAAAAGCTTTTCGCGGTCAGATAAACAAATTGAGGATAATGATTGTGTACTATCCGGAGATTAACGAGTATAATGGAGTGGAAAGCGTACAGGTTATCATTCGAAATTATCAGTAAAAGCTGGAGGATGGCATATGTTTGGTGGAAAAAAAGCAAAAGAACTGGAAGAGGAACTTCTGGCATTACAGGAAAAACAGAACCGTCTGCAGGAGCAGATTTCTAATATTGCAAAAGCAAAAGACAGCGCAGAAGAGACATTGGTACAGATGACGATCTCAAAAACGGAACTGGATGAGACAATCACGGCGGTTTCAGAGGAATTGGAACTGTTAAAGGAGTGTTCAGAGGCGAATTCAGGACAGACCGTACTGTTGAAACAGCAGCTTGCAAAAAAGAATGAACAGAATATCAGATTGCAGCAGGAAAAAGAAGCACTCTGCCAGCAAATGGAGGGTGAGCACGAGAAAATTGCAAAAGTTGTAGAGAAGAACAAGTACGTCACCACACCCATGAAGGAGATAGAATCGTTCTATGAGGCATATTGTCAGGAGAGAGAGTCTGTTGAAGAGGCGTTACAGAAACTGGCAGATATTTCACAGAATATGGGAGTTCTGGCACTCGGCGCAGCAATCGAGGCAGGACGCATGGGAGAAGACGGAAGAAAATTTGTGACAGCGGCAGAGGAAGTGCGTGTGAACGCAGAGCAGTATACTTTGGCGGTTGCGGATGTGCTTGCGAGGATCAGTGGTTTTGAGGAAACTGCCACAGAGGCGGAAAAACAGATTCATGCGTTAAATGATCTCTTAAAAGAAAATAACGGTTCTCTGGTGAAACTTCTGGAAGACAGGGACACAGAGGCAGTGGAAACGGATCATGAAAATGTGGAAGAAGAAACAAATATTGAAGAAATATTAGAAAGTCTCTGTCAGGGTGAAAATGAATTTTTCGAAGTGCAGAGCAGAGTGTTATCCAAAGCGGAAACACTGCGCCAGGAGTGGAAAGAGCACAAAGAATGTGCGGATGAATTAGAACGCAATGTGGAGGAAGTCCATCGTTTCGTCCAGACAGAATAAAGAAGCCACAGGTTTTAAAATATATCTAATTTATAATCATGGAAAAGAGAGGGGAAAAGTATGGCAAAAGAGGAGAAGTTTACATTTTTATCAGCGGATGGCAAAACAACCATCCATGCAGTCAAATGGATTCCGGAAGATGGAAAGTATGAGGCAATTTTACAGATCACACATGGCATGATAGAGTTTGTAGAGCGCTACAGACCATTTGCTGAATTCCTGACAGAGAATGGCTTTATGGTGGTGGGACATGACCATTTAGGACATGGGGATTCCGTAGCATCCAAAGATGGCTGGGGATATTTTGCGGAAAATCCGAGTGACACGGTGATCGCAGACATGCATGCACTGCGCACGATGATCCAGAAAGAAAATCCGGGTGTTCCTTATTTTATGATGGGACACAGTATGGGATCTTATATGCTTCGGAAATACCTCACCATTCACAATGATGATTTGAGAGGGGCAATCATTATGGGAACCGGTTGTGTGCCGGACAATACGACCAAACTTGGAATCAACGTGTGCAAATTCCTTGCAAAAATTTTTGGCTGGCATCACAGAAGCAAACTGGTAGAATCGCTGTCGTTTGGCGGACCATATAAGAAATATGATCTTTCTGGAAAAACACTTTCAAACAGCTGGCTTACAAAAGATGAGGATATTGTAAAATTTTATTATAGCGAACCGCGGTGTACGTTCAAATTTACATTAAACGGCTATCTGGGGCTGATGGAAGCAGTTCTCTACGATAATCAGTTGGAAAATGTGAAGAAAGTACCAAACAAGCTTCCAATTTTTATTGTATCCGGTCAGGATGATCCGGTGGGAGATAATGGTGTCGGCGTCAAAAAAGTGTATGATCTCTTCAAAGAGGCAGGTTCTCTGGATATTACATATAAGCTTTACGAAAATGACAGACATGAAATTTTAAATGAGACAGACCGCGATAAAGTGTATGCAGATCTTCTTGCATGGATGAGAGTGCGGATCGATACGTAAATAAAAAGAGAGGGAAAAAAAGTGAAGAGAAAGAGAATGACAAAGAGAATTGCAGCAATTATTTTAGCAGCAGTGATGATGATACCAACACATGTAACATCATTTGCAGCAGATGCTTCTGCGCAGAACACCGCAGGGCAGGAGGCAGGCAATGCCACATCCGGTGATTCCCAGACAACACAGTCGGAGAATCAGGCGGCAACGCAGAATGACAGCAGCACAACAGGTACAGATACCAATGCTGGTTCAACCGGAACTACAACTACACAAAACAGCTCTGCTTCAGATACGAAGAACAGCACAACAAATAATTCTGCTTCGGATGCACAGAGCAGCACAACAAATACTTCTGCTTCAGATGCACAGAACAGCACAACAAATAATTCTGCTTCAGATGCACAGAACAGCACAACAAATAATTCTGCTTCAGATGCACAGAGCAGTACAACAACAAATTCCGACAGCACAAATACTTCCACCAGTGGCACAACCGATAATGTCACAGGCGGGGTAACGGTAGAGGATGATAAAAAATCCACAGAAAATGTGACTGGAGATGTCATTGTGGATGAGAATAACGATAAAGTTGAGATTAAGAAAGATGATAAACCTTATCTGGCACTCGGCGCAGATCTGTCTGATGACCAGAAAAATATCGTATTATCCCTTATGGGAATCGATCCTGCCAATCTTGCAAATTATAACGTCACTTACGTTACAAATGCACAGGAGCACCAGTACCTCGATTCCTATGTGGATTCTTCCAAAATCGGAAGCAAGTCCTGGTCTTCTGTCGTGATCGTAAAGCGTAAAAAAGGAAATGGATTAAACATTTCTACGAACAATATCACATACTGTACCGTTGGTATGTACAAAAATGCGCTGACAACTGCTGGAATTACAGATGCAGATATCATCGTTGCAGGCCCAAAGCCAATCTCCGGAACCGCTGCACTGGTTGGAATCTTTGAGGCATATGAGGCAATGACCGGGGAAGCAGTACAGGATAACGTTGTAGATGCAGCGTTAAATGAACTTGTTGTCACCGGAGAACTGGAAGCTTCCATTCAGGGTCTGACCGATCAGGAAGTGGAGGAGTTTATTGCTTACATCAAGTCCCTGATCGCAGAAAAAGGACTGACTGACGAGAAGAGTATCAACGAAGCAATTGATGAAGCCTGTGATAAATATGGCGTCACTTTATCTGATGATGAGAGACAGAAAATCGTTGATCTTCTTTTGAAAATTACTTCTCTTGGAATTGATTTAAGTGGACTGGTGGATTACGCAGCCTCTCTCTACAATTCCTTTAAAAATGGAGGAAGCTCTTCCGGAATCATTGCATCTATTGGTAACTTCTTTGGAAATATCTTTAGTGCGATTGGGGAGTTCTTCAAAAATCTGTTTAAATAACCGGAGTTTTAACGTATGAACTGCCGCTTGTGGGTGGTGTTACGGATTTTCACAGGTTATGTTAATTGCATGCCAACAAAGTGTATAGAAATATAAAAAATAGAACTGTTTGTTTTCAG
>ERZ772902.762-NODE-762-length-30563-cov-6.972401_pt1 | contig 30563 bp, 29 predicted proteins | sample MGYA00511470_ERZ772902 | MGnify/ENA primary metagenome ERZ772902 (study PRJEB29015, sample SAMEA2737717) | human gut metagenome | biome: human gut; feature: human-associated habitat; material: faeces | place: China | collected 2012 ... | reverse complement strand
AGTGCTGGAACATGTAGTAGAAGTCGTAGCTCTGCATGATCATGTAGTTGAACTCCAGGAAGGACAGACCCTTCTCCATGCGCTGCTTGTAGCACTCGGCGCGCAGCATGTTGTTCACGGAGAAGCAGGCGCCTACCTCGCGTAGCAGCTCAACATAGTTTAGGTCCAACAGCCAGTCGGCGTTGTTCAGCATCAGCGCCTTGCCCTCGGAGAAATCGATAAACTTCTCCATCTGCTTCTTAAAGCAAGCCGCATTATGGGCGATATCGTCCTTGGTCAGCATCTTGCGCATATCGGTACGGCCGGAGGGGTCACCGATCATCGTGGTGCCGCCACCGATCAGAGCGATGGGCTTGTTGCCTGCCAGCTGCAGGCGCTTCATCAGGGTCAGCGCCAGAAAATGGCCGGCAGTCAAACTGTCAGCGGTGCAGTCAAAGCCAATGTAAAAGGTAGCCTTGCCGTTGTTGATCAGGTCGATGATCTCCTCATCGGTAATCTGAGCTACCAGACCGCGGGCTTTCAGTTCTTCGTACAGCGTCATGGAAAAAACCTCCTGTTTTTGGGGCAGAGGAAACAAAAAACGCCCTCTGCCAAAATTAAATTTGGCAGAGGGCGAGATAACTTCGCGGTACCACCTCTGTTTGCCGTTTCCTCACGGAAGCGGCCTCACGAGTGCACACCCCAGAGTAGAGTGACACTCCTGCGTCTTTAACGCTCGCATGCGGCACAGCCTACTAGCCTTACGCATTCAGCCTGCAGCTCCGGGAGGTATTTCCCCTGCTGTTCTGTGATCCCTTGCACCGACCGGGACTTCTCTGGACAGAACGCTTCAGGGTACTTGTTCCCTTCATCGCCATTAACAATGTCTACTCTATCACAAGACCGTCGCCTTGTCAAGAGCTGCCTTTTTGCAAAAGCGCATTCCGCTAAATCAGCCGCCGTGCTTGTGCTCCTGCAGCATCTCCCGTGCATTGGCACGGGAAAGTTCGGTAACGTGGTCACCGGAAATCAGGCGTGCCAACGCCTCTACGCGGCCATTTTCGTCCAGAGGATGGATCTCGGTATAGGTGCGCTCGTTAGATACATTCTTCTGGATGAGCAGATGGCAGTCGGCCAGCGCTGCGATCTGCGCCGTATGGGTGATGCACAGGATCTGATGTCCCTGTGCGCTCTGACGCAGTACCTCGCCAATGCGTCCGGCTGCCTTGCCGGACACACCGCTGTCGATCTCATCATAGATCACGGTAGGCACAGCGTCCTTATCGGCCATTGCATTCTTGATAGCAAGGGTGATACGGCTCAGCTCGCCGCCGGACGCGATTTTTGCCAGCGGCTTGGGCGCTTCACCGGGGTTTGTTGAGATGTAGAACTCGATGCTGTCCTGCCCATGGCTGGCCAGCGGGCCGCGGGTGTGCCGCAAGGTCATACGCACACCCGGCATATTCAAAAAGTCCAGCGTGCCGGAAATGCGGGTGTTCAGTTCCTCAAAGGCTTTCAGCCGGGTCTGGGTCAGCACCTCTGCCTTTTCCCGTGCTTTTGCGTAAAGACGCAGCTTTTCTGCTTGCAAGGCATCATAGCGCTGCTGGGAATGCTGGATGTTATCCAGTTCCTCCCGGGCCTTCTGCCCAAAAGCGATCACGTCCTCCACCGTGCTGCCGTACTTGCGCTTCAGCCGATACAAGAGATCCAGCCGCTGCTCTACCTCGTCCAGTTCTGCATCGTTGGTGTCGTAGGCATCCAGCCGCCCGATCAGATCTGCGGCCACATCCTTGGCGTTATAGTATAAGTCCAGCAGCTGCCCGGCGGCGGCTGTAAGCGCGGGGTCCAGCTGCGCGGCAGCGTCCACCGCATTGGAGGCTTCCCCCAGCAGATCCACTGCGCCTGCGGCATCATCACTGCCGGAAAGCAGCGCATAGCTTTGTGCCAGCCGGTCCCGGATGGCAGACGCATTGGACAGCACCTTCCGGCGGTTTTCCAGCGTCTGCTCCTCACCGGCAGTCAGCCCGGCATCCTCGATCTCCTGCACCTGATACTGCAACAGGTCGATCTTGCGCTGTTTTTCGGCCTCATCCGTGATCAGAGCGTCCAGCTCCCGCTTGACCTGCACCAGTTCCCGGTACAGGGTATAGTACTCCTGAAAAACAGTGCAGTTCTGCGCATAATCATCCAGAATGTCCAGATGATGCGCCGGATTGAGCAGACCCACCGAATCGTGCTGGCCGTTGATATTGATCAGACCGCCGCACAGCTCCCGCAGAACGGCTGCCGTGGCCGGCATCCCGTTGATGCGGCAGCTGCTTTTACCCTCGGCGGTGATCTCGCGGCTGAGCAGCAGTGCTTCCGAGCGCTCGTAGCCGGACTGTTCAAGCTTATCCAGCACAGCAGGCGGCACCTGCTCAAAGGCGGCGCGGATCACCGCCTTTGCAGCCCCGGTGCGCACCAAGTCCTTAGAGGTGCGGTTGCCAAGGATCGCATTGATGGAATCGATCAGGATGGATTTGCCCGCACCGGTCTCGCCGGTCAGCACATTCAGCCCCGGTTCAAAGTGCACCTCCGCCTTCTGGATCACGGCAACATTTTCAATTTGCAGGCTGCTCAGCATGGCTTCGTTCTCCTACTGTCATCTCTGCCCCACATAGCGGGTCAGCTCCGAACAAATGGTCTTTGCATCGCGCTCCGAGCGCGCAACAATTAAGAAGGTGTCGTCACCGGAAAGAGTACCGACAACGTTTTTCCACTGCAAGGCGTCAAAAACCTCACAGGCAGCATTTGCCATGCCGGAATAGCATTTTACCAGCACAACGTGCCCTGCATAATCCACCCCCAAAACGGACTCGTGAAAGATGGTCTCAAAGCGCCCTTGGGTCTTGGGGTTGAAGCTTTCGTTCCGGCTGGAAACATAGCGGTAACCCTCGGTGGTGGCTGCCTTTACAAGGCACAGCTCTCGGATATCGCGGGAAACGGTGGCCTGCGTTACCTCAAAGCCTTCGTTCCGCAGGTGTTCCAGCAGCACCTCCTGTCGGCTGATGGGATGCTCCTGCACAAGACGTAGGATCGTCTGTAAGCGTTCCGCTTTTGTTTTTGTATCTTCTTTGCGGCTGCGTGCCATCTTAAAAATCGCCTCCCGTGTTATTGTCTTTTGCGCAGTTTCTGGTCAATGGCCTGAAACTGGTCTGCCCGCCCAAAGGTGATAAGCTTGACGTTTTGATCGGACAGACGGATCTCTGCGGTGGCACCCGCCTTGAGGGGGTAGCCCGTACCGCCGTCACAGCTGATAAACACTTCATCATCTGCCACCTGTCCCACGCAGACGTTCAGCTTGCGCTCCTGCGCAAACACCATGGCCGGGCTGGCCAGACTGTGAGGGCAGATGGGAGTCACCACGACGCCCTTGGTCTGCGAGTCCAGAATCGGGCCTCCGGCTGCCAGCGAGTAGGCTGTAGAGCCGGTGGGGGTCGCCACAATAACGCCATCGCCCCGGTAGTGCTCTACCAGAATATCATCGCAGTAAATGCTGAAGTCGATGGCCTGCTGCAAGCGCCCTTTGGTCACCACCACATCGTTGAGGGCGTGACCCTCCCAGCCGTCCTGACCAAGCACCCGGGCATATAAAAGCATCCGGTTATCCAGCTGGAACTCGCCCCGTGCCACGGCAGACAGCTTTGTTTCCATTTCGCCGATCTCGCAAGTAGCCAAAAAGCCGCAGCGTCCCAGATTGATGCCGAGGATGGGTTTTGCATACCGGAGCGAAAGATTCGCTTCGTGCAGGATGGTACCGTCCCCGCCGATGGTCAGGATCACGTCAGCGCGCTCCAGACACTGCTCCAGCGGCAGATAAACGACCCCTGCCGTGCTGTTTTCTTGCAAAACATCGTTCATCAGCACGGTTGCGCCGTGGGTCAGCAGGATCTGCGCCGCACGCAGCGCAATCTCGCTGGCGGAGGTCTTGCCCGGGTTGGGCGAAATGTAGATCGTCATACCGGCTTCTCCTTTGCTGACGGCTGGGTCTTAACGATCCAGCGTGGTGTGGCTTGCTGCCACCACCTGTGCGGCGGTTTCATCGTCCAACACTGCGGGCTGGTCACTCTTCTGCACAAACATCAGGTACTCGATATTGCCCTCCGGCCCCTTGACCGGGCTGTAATCCAGCCCGCGCACCACGAAGCCGTTTTCCGCAGCATAAGACATGGCATTGTGCAGCACCTCACGGTGCACGGCGGGGTCGCGCACCACACCGTTTTTGCCTACCTTCTCGCGACCTGCCTCGAACTGCGGCTTTACCAGACAGACACCCATGGCATCCGGGGTGGTGATGCGCTGTGCCACCGGGAAGATGTGATGCAGAGAAATAAAGGAAACATCCACGCTGAAGAATTCAATAGGCTCTGCCAGATCCTCCAGCGTGACATAGCGGATGTTCGTGCGTTCCATGTTCACCACGCGCTCATCCGTCCGCAGGCTCCATGCCAGCTGACCATAGCCAACGTCTACGGCATACACTTTCACTGCACCATTTTGCAGCATGCAGTCGGTAAAGCCGCCGGTGGACGCACCGATGTCCATACAGACCTTGCCGTTAGGGGTAAGCGGGAAACACTTCATGGCCTTTTCCAGCTTCAGACCGCCGCGGCTGACGTAACCGATATCGTGGCCGCGCACCTCGACCACAGCATCCTCCTTGATCATTTCGCCGGCCTTGTCCACCTTTTGCTGGTTGACAAAAACTACGCCGGCCATGATCAGAGCTTTGGCACGCTCCCGGCTCTGCACAAGGCCGTTCTGCACAAGGTATTGATCCAACCGAATTTTCACAGCTCGTTTTCTCCTTTCATAAGGGCAGCCCGGACTGCCTGCACAAGATCTGCAGCATCCAGACCGGTGCACTGCTTGATCTGCGGAACAGTCGCGTGCGGCAGACAGGCTATGCGGACGGCGCAGTGCAAAAAGCGTCCGTCCCAGCCTTTTTGCTGCAAAGCATATGCCAGATGTTCGCCAATGCCACCGGCTGCAACACATTCCTCTGCAAACAGTACAATTTTATATTTCAACACAGTATCGATAAGTTTATCTGTAAAGGGATACAACTTTACAAGTTTCAGAACGTCCGTATTCTGCGATGCATCGTTCAATTGGTCGGCAGCTTCCAGCAGATCCTCCAACTCATCCGCATAGCTGACCAGAAGGACCTTTGCTCCGGGCGTCTGTTTCAGGAAATCGTAGTCCTGCTTTGTGCAGGGATACTGCGCCAGCTTTGCACTCTCGCCGCCGCGGGGATAACGGATAGCCCGCGGGCCGGAGACCGTATCCTGCAATAAATAGTGCAGCCAGTATTGCAGCTCCTCGTAGTTGGAGGGCGCATAGACCGGAATGCCCATCTGACTGAGGAAAGCTGCATCGTAGATGCCCTGATGGGTCTCGCCGTCTGCGGGAACAAAGCCCGCGCGGTCAATGGCAAAGACCACGTTTTCCTTTAAGAGGTTGACATCATGGATGATCTGGTCGTAGGAGCGCTGTAGGAAGGTAGAGTAGATGCACACCACCGGTAGCATTCCCTGACTGGCAAGACCTGCTGCAAAGGTGACAGCGTGTTGCTCTGCCATGCCCACATCAAAAAAGCGCTGCGGGTGACGATGGGCAAAGAATTGCAATCCGGTGCCGTACTTCATGGCAGCGGTGATCGCGCAGAGCTTCGGGTTTTGGATTCCCTCCTGCACCAGCATCTTGCCGAAAACGGTGGAGAAGGACTCCTTCGGCGCAACCTCCGGGTCCGGCATTCCATCCGGGTCAAAGGCGGATACACCGTGATAGTTGCCCGGGTTCATCTCTGCCGGCTGATAGCCCTTACCTTTTTTAGTCACAACATGCAAAAAGTGCGGGCCCGGCCGCTGATAGATCGAGCGCAGAGTGCGCTCCAGTTCCTCCACATTATGACCGTCCACCGGGCCGATGTACTCAAAGCCCATATCCTCGAACATGGTGGAGTGGTACATGGCGCGGCGCACCAGCGTTTTTGCGCCCATCAGCGACTTTTTCATCGGCGTACCGATCAATGGCACGCCGTCCAGAAAGCTGCGCACATTATCCTTGGCATCGTAATAGGCCGTAGTCGTGCGCAGATGGGTCAGATACCGCGCCAGCGCACCAACATTTTTAGAGATGGACATCTTGTTATCGTTCAGGATCACAAGCAGATTATCCAGCCCGCCGATGTTGTTCATGCCCTCGTATACCATGCCGCCAGTAAAAGCACCATCGCCGATCACTGCCACCACAAGCCCGGGCTCTCGCTTGATTTTTTTTGCCCAAGCCATGCCAATGGCCAGCGAAAGTGCCGTATTGCCATGTCCGGCAATAAAGGCATCGTGCACACTTTCATGGGGGTTCGGGAAACCGGAAATACCATCCAGCTGCCGCAAATGGTCAAACTGCTTCCGGCGTCCGGTGAGCAGCTTGTGGGTGTAGCACTGATGCCCCACGTCGAATACGATCTTATCCTTAGGCGTTTCCAATACACGGTGCAGCGCCACTGTAAGCTCTACGGTGCCAAGATTAGAGGCCAGATGCCCGCCCGTTTTGGAGATGTTTTCCAGCATAAAATGCCGTATCTCCGCGCAAAGCTTCTCCACCTGCTGTGCATTCAGCTTTTTAAGATCGCTGGGCTGATCGATCTTGTCCAGCAACAACGATTCCATATTCACACGTCCTTTATGCGTTTGTACTTTGGGCGTTTCTGTCGCTTTTTACACGACCGGGAACAAAAAGCCCACCAGAGAGCCGAGCAGCACGCCTGCTACGACCTGCAGCGGCGTGTGACCGACCATTTCCTTCAGGTGCATATTCTGCAAAAAGGGAGCGTTTTTCTCGCTTACATCGATCCACTGGGCGATCATCTGGTTCAGCACCTTTGCCTGCTCGCCGGTCTCGTGCCGGACACCCATAGCATCATGCATGGTGATGATCGCTACAACGCAGGCAACCGCGAAAATGGGCGAAGAGATCCCGGCACTGCGCCCAGTAACAATGGCCATGGCGCAGACGGTCGCGCTGTGTGCGCTGGGCATACCGCCATCGCCCCACATCCGCTCTAGCTGGAACTTGCCCAACAGAACAAAGTTGATGATGGTCTTTAACACCTGCGCAATGAACCAGCTGAGGAGCGATGCCGTCAAGATCTGATTAGCTGATAAGATGTTTTGAATAAACTGCATATCCGTATTCCCTTTTCTTTAGTTTTTGCGCACCAGCAGTTGCTGTGCCAACTGCTGCAAAAAAACCGCTTTTACGCCAAAATGCTGTTGCAGATCTTCGCAGATCTGCTCGTTCAGCTTTTGTGCCAATGCCATTGCACCGTCTGCCCCGTACAGGGTGACGAAAGTTGTCTTGCCGTTTTCACTGTCGCTGCCAATGGGCTTGCCCAGCTGCTCCGGGGTGCTGGTAACATCCAGCACATCGTCCACGATCTGGAACACCAGCCCCAACCCGTATGCGTAGGAGGCCAGGATCTCGCACTGCTGCGGTGTTGCACCGGCTGCGGCAGCGCCCATCTGGACGGCGGCGTTGATCAGTGCACCGGTCTTGTTGCGGTGGATGAGACGCAACTGCTCCTCCGTAGCAGCCAATGCTTCATATTTCAGATCCAGTTCCTGTCCGTAGACCATGCCGCGGCTGCCCGCACCTGCGCCCAGTGCACGGGCGGCTGCCACGCAGACTTGCGGCGCAGCGGGTGCGTTGGCGATCACCTCAAAGGCCTCGGTCAACAACACATCACCGGCCAGCATCGCTGTGGACTCGCTGAAAGCCTTGTGGCAGGAGGGTCGGCCCCGGCGCAGATCATCATTGTCCATGCAGGGCAGATCATCGTGGATCAGCGAGTAGCAATGCAGCATCTCCACAGCTGCCGCAAACTGTGCAGCAGTCTGCATCTCGCCGCCCAGCATATCACAGACGCTGAGTGTCAGAATTGCGCGGATGCGCTTTCCGCCGCCCAGCAGGCTGTAACGGGCGGCTCTGCACACCTCCGATTCCTCGGGCAGAAAACGGGCGCTGGCAGCATCCAGCGCAGCCGTGGCTTGCAGCAGATATTCCTGATATTGCGCCTTGTATTCCATTATTCTTCCTCCTGCTCCTGCGGGGCTTCTACGGTCTCAGCAATCTTTGCACTGATCTCCTCGATCTGCAACGAGGTTTTTTCCAGTGTTGTATGGCAGTACTGCATCAGAGAGGCCGCTTCCGCATACAACTTGACGGAATCTGCCAGCGAGGTGTCCTCCTGCTGCATCTGTGCAAGGATCGCGTTCAGCCGATCCATTCCTTCTTCAAAGCTTTTGGGTGCTCTCATTGATCTCCTCCACCGTTTCCACACGGCATCGTGCCTGATATTGCCGACTGCGCACGCAGATAGTCTGCTCCGGTTGCAGCTGTTCCACGGTACAAACCTTTCCTTTTGTATCGGTTACAAGGGCATAGCCACGGGCCAGCACGCGGTATGGATCCAGCGATGCCGCCAGTGCAGCTGCGTGTTGCAACTGCATATTTTTGTCATTCATACGCGCTTTTTGTTGCATCTGAATGGCCTGTCGCATCTGTTGCAGACGACCTGAATACTGCTGTAAGATTTTGCTCGGCGCGCTTTGCTCCAACAAAAAGTTGTATTGTTCCAGACCATTATAACACAACGCAAGTCGTTTTTGTATATTTTTGTGAATATTTTCTTCAATATTTTCAAAAATGCGCTGCTGCTCCTCCCGATCCGGCACCGCAAGCTCTGCGGCGGCGGACGGCGTGGGCGCACGCTGGTCGGCTACGAAGTCCAGAAGGGTGTAGTCGATCTCGTGACCAATGGCGCTGATCAGCGGCGTTTTGCAGCGAAATGCTGCCCTGGCGATCTCCTCGGCGTTGAACACCCACAGATCCTCCCTGCTGCCGCCGCCCCGGGCCACGATGATCTCGTCCACCCGCCCGCTCTGGTCCAGCGTGCGGATGGCGGCGGCGATCTGCCGGGCGGCTTCAAAGCCCTGCACTGTTACCGGGCATAGCAACAACCGGACAGACGGCCAGCGGCGGCTGATCACGTTGCGGATATCCTGCAATGCCGCCCCGGTTTTGCTGGTGACGACACCAATACATTTTGGGTACACAGGCAGCGGCTTTTTATGTGCAGGGTCGAACAGACCTTCCTTTTCTAGCCGGGCTTTCAGCTGTTCCAGAGCAAGCTGTGCTGCGCCTAGACCGTCCGGGAACATCTCGTTCACATAGACCTGAAACGCGCCGTCCCGCTCGTAGAGGGTAGCGCGGCAGCGTACCACGACCCGCATCCCCTCCTCCGGGCGAAATGCCAGACGGCGGGCATCGGTGCGGAACATCACTGCTTTTACGCTGCAAGCTTCGTCCCGCAGAGAAAAGTAGCAGTGCCCGCTGCGGGCGTTCTGCACAAAGTTTGCGATCTCGCCCCGCAGGGCAAGATCAAACAGGCCGTCGTTCACATCCAGCAGCGTTTTGACATAATGGTTCAGCTCGGATACCGAGATCACATCAGCCATAGTCCGGCCTCCCGCGCAGCAAGAATGGACACGCCGATGGCGTTATCACTGGAATACTGCCCCGGCACAAAATAGACTTGCGGCAGCCGCTGCTGCACCCATGTGCGGATGATATCGCTGCTCATCACGCCGCCGGCGCAGACCACCGGCAGACCGGGGTATTCCTTCTGCGCGGCCTTTGTCATGCGGACAACGGTATCTGCCACACAAAGTAGGCAGTACTTGCAGACGTATTCCGGCGCTTTGCCGGCGGCAAGCAGGGCGTTGCACTGGTTTTCCAGTCCGGAAAGGCTGCATTGCAGTCCCTTTACGCTGGACTTGGGGCGGATCTCCTCGGTGCACTGCGCAGCAAGGCGGGAGACCTCGACCCCAGCGGGGAAGCCAAAGCCCAGCCGCACGCCTACGCGGTCCACCGCCTGACCGGCGTACAGATCGGTACTGGTGCCAAGGGTGGTGATGGTACGCACCTGATCACACAGCAAAAGATCCGTGGTGCCGCCGGAGATATGGAACAATAGCACCTTCTGGGAGAACAGCGCCTCGCCTTTCGCTGCATACAACGCCGCCGCAGCGTGCCCTTGCTGATGGGTGGTGTGGATCAGCGGAATGCCCCGCGCCGCTGCAAAGGCAGTTGCCGCACTGACACCGGCCAGAAAGCAGGGCATATAACTGCCCTCTACCGGACGCGGCTTTTGCGAAACACCCACGGCATCTATTTTTGTCAGGTCGAACTCCTGCGCCAGCTCCTGCAGCATCTCCGGCAGAGCTGCCGTATGATGGAACAGCGCATCGCTCTGCCGCAGGCCAAGCTGTCCGGCTTTTACCGGCAAAAAGCGCTTTTTTGCACAAACAACCTCCCCGGCTGTATCAAAAACTGCCAGAGAGGTTGCATAGTTGCTTGTATCGACCCCGAGCGTATAACGGCTCACTGTTCAGCCGACTCCGCGACGGCTTCATCACTCAGGCCATGGTCGCGTGCCACAGCACCCAGCAGGCCATTCACAAACTGATAGTCCTCGCCCGCGCCGTACTTCTTGGTCAGCTCCACAGCCTCATTGATGGCAACACCGGGCTTATTTTCGCCGCCGAACAGCATCTCAGCCACGGCCAGACGCAGCACAGTCAGGCTGACGCGGGGCAGACGCTCCATGGTCCAGTTGCGCAGATGGGCACGGATCTCGTCATCCACCTCTGCGGAATGATCGTAGTAGGCGTTCAGCAGCAGACGGCTGAAGGCGTCCACGGGATGCTCCTCATCGTTTTCGGCGTGATTGGACAGTGCCTCGGCCAGAGGAATGTCACCGAAGGTCTGCGAAAATGCCAGCAAAAAGGCGTTTTCACGGGCTTCTCTACGGGGCAGAATATTTTCCATAATGTTCCTTTCGCAATACAAACCCTCCCCGCCGGGCGTGCCGGGAGGAGGATCGTTTTCTGATATGATTTTTTGCTAAATTTGTTACTGCGCCTCGGCAAGGCCTGCAATGACCAGATCCACGCGACTGACCGTCACATTAGTCATGTTCTGTACAGCAGACTTGACGTTTTCCTGTACCTTTTCGGCCACGGAGGGGATCCGTGCGCCGAACTGCATCATCAGGTGCAGGGTGATGCTGGCCGTGCCGTCCCGCATCTCTACCGCCACAGGCGGCTGGATGCTGGCAGATTCCAGCAGGTTTTTCAGCTTTTTGTTCTGCACGCCGCAGGACACCTCGGCAACGCCGTCCACTTCCAATGCGGCACAGCGGGCGATTTTACCCACGACCTCGGTCGAAATCTGAAGGCTGCCGCCCTGAAGATCCATGTTCTGTAAATCCATTGTGCTGTCCTCCATCCAAAGGCGGTTGCGGCAGTGGTTTCAATACTCTGAAACTGGCCTGCCGTAGCTGCCTTTTTTGTTCAAACGCGCCCCTGCGCTATGCATAAAGGCACGCGGCATTCGTTTTTGATAGAGTTATTATACCATCAATGCGGGGGCAATTTCAATACTTGTTTGGAAAAGAAGATGGAAATCAGCACGGAATGGCATCCCGGCAGTGCATACAGCTTTCTGCCTGCAAGAAAAGCTGCACCTGCGCCGCCGGGGTGTCAGCATAAATAAAGAGCGCTTACTTTACTTCCACCACCGTGATATTCTGGGCGGTCACACTGCTTTTGTTCATCACCACATCCCGAATCTGCGCCACCTGTGCCGCCGTGAGCGGCTCGCCTGCCGTCATCACGGTCAGATCCGCCCGCCCTGCCTGCAAAAAGCACAGGCAGTCCGCAAAGCCCTTGGCACGCACCAGTGTCTCGATCTCGTTTTCTGCGTTCAGATCTTCCAGCCCGGCCGCCATTTGTGCGGTGTACTCCTTTTTCTCCTCGGCTGTCAGGGAGGAGGACTTCAGGCTCTTTTGCAGGGTGTCCATGGCTTCGTCATGTGCCTTTTCCCGCTTGAGACGAGCCTGTTCGAAAAAGCGGGTACCGCTGTCGTTTGCAACGCTGACAAGCTGTGCTTCGCCATAGTTTTTGCTGGCACCGGAGACGGCTTCCGCCTCTGTGGGCAGCGCATCCGTGATGGTAGTCTCTGCTTTTGCATCCACCGGTTCTGCCGAGACCATGAGGGTGTCATCCTCTGTCTGCGGGGTGATGTCTGCCCGGGCATACTGCCAATTTAAGTAGACGGCAACGACCAGTGCCGCCGCCAGCGTTAGAGCGGTGACCCTGCGGGTGTTTCTGGAAAGTGCTCTCATAAAACGGTTCCTCCTTTGGTATTTCGGTAAGCAATTGTGACACTTGACAAATGCAGAGGGTCAGCGCTTGCGCTGCTCCACACAGATGCGGTTTGTGGGCAAATCCAGCAGCGAATGCAGCAGCTCCGTGATACGGGCTGCAACGCGGACATCTCCCCCGCCCTCACACAACACGGCGACCCCGCAGACCTGCGGCAGATAGGTTGTCTCAGCCAGCGCAGAGCCATCCTGTAAAAGAACGTGCGTCTCCTGCTGCTGCATATCCCCCGTCTGGGTGTCTACTGCGTAGACAGTCTCCTCCCCGGTGGACAGAGTGACCATGACCGCGGTGTGCCCCGCCCCTTGCAGCTGGCTGATCAGTTCTTCCAGCTGCTGCTCCAGCTGGGCCTGGTACTGGCTGACGGTAGCTGTTTGGGCGGTGGATACCGCCGCTTTCTGCGTGGTCCCGCTGGGTAAAAGCTCCGACAGCAAAAGCAGCAGCATTGCCAGCACACCGACCACCACCGCCAGCGAGGTGCGGTTTTTGCCGCTTTGCAGAGCGTGGAAAACAGAAAGAAATTCGTTCTTTTTCATGGTGCACTCTCCTCCGCTGCCGCAGGAGCGGTGCCCAGCGTCTGCTGCAAAAAGCTGAGCACCTCCTGTTTTTGTGCAGCGGTACAGCCCGCCGGGAAGGCAGCAACAGCCTTTTTTACCATGACCTGCTGCCCGGCTTTTTCCAGCGTGACCATCACACGAATATCCAACCCGAATTGCTGTCGGCACTGTGCAGTGCAATACTCTTCCAGTTGAGCCTTGGTCTCAGTCAGGATCTCCGTTTCCAGTGCATCCGGCTGTGCAGTGGATGTGGCCGCCGGGGCTGTATTCCCCGAAAAAGCGGTCATAACCTTGCCCGGCAGGTGCGGCAACTGCGCAAGAAGGACTGCTAAAATATATAGCCCAGCTACGGTTTTTATGCACCGGCCAGTCCAGCTTTGCCCGCCAAAAAGGCTGACCAGTTCCGCCCCGATGCACGCCATGCAGAACACTACCGCAGCCCGCTGAAACGCCTGCATCTAACCACCCCCTGCCAGCATCAGCAGCACGATGCCCACCACAAACAACATGAAAAACAAAGCTGTAACTGCCGCCATGCAGCGCACGGCTTCGGCAAAGCATTGCAGCAGCTTATGGCAATGCTCCAGCCCGCCGATCCCGGCAAGCCAGCCGCAGCAGGACAGTAAAAACAGATGCACCAGAAGCCCGAGATATAATGGCACAAATTCTGCCCCGATGCTGAGCAATGCAGCAATGCCAAGGGTGCTTTTGAGTAGCTGCATCCCGGCCAGCACTGCGTCTGCCGCGCTGCTCAGCGCCTGTCCCACAATGGGCACGCTGCCGGTCAGCAGCTGTCCCAGACGAGAGGCAGAACGATCCAGCTGCACCGTGACTACGCGCTGCAGGCTCATCAGGGCGGCGAACGCTTTACCCGCCCAGCCGATGGCCTGCCGCAGTAGCCGCCCGGTCAGAGTGCAGCCCTCGGACAGGCTTTTGCGGGAGCTGATGCCACAGGCCATGCTGATGACAAGGTAGCTGCGCAGCAGTGGTTGCAGCCAGAGGGTGACCGCCTGTGCAATAAAGCACAACACCGTGAGCAGAAATCCATTTGCGGCAGCTCCGGCGTTCCATTCGCCGCCGGCTGTCAGTACACCGCTGTATACCGGCAAAAAGCCCAGCAGATAGCTTTTCCACCCGGCCATCCGGGTGCACAAGGCGGCAGCAAGCTTGTCCAGTTCCTGCCACAATAAAACGCCGCAGCCACCGGCAGCCGCCAGTTCCAGCAGTGCTTTGTCGGCGGTGTCCTGCAAGAGAAATGCAAGCCCGGTCGCCAGCGATAAAAACAGCAGCACACCGGCATATTGATGCAGCACTTCCCGCAGCAATTGCACCGGTTCGGCAGCAAACAAACGCAGCAAGGTGCCCAGCGGGTCTGCCGCAAACTGCTCGGCCTGTACAGGTGCTTTTTCGAGATAGGTCTGCCACGGCGTTGTCTCTGCTGCCGCAGCTTTCAGAGCGGTTTTGCTGCACAGAAAGCCCAGAGTTACCCCACTGATGATACAGCCGCGTTTTTTCATCCCACCAGCCCCCAAATCGTCTGGAATATCTGTTCCAGCAGCGGCCACACCGCCGCCAGCACGAGACACCGTCCCGCCAGCCCGGCGCACCATGCAAGCGTATCCGCTCCGGCTTCCTCGCAGAGGGTGCGGACATAATCTGACAGCAGCAAAATCCCTGCACTGCGCAAAAGACAGGAAAAAGCCTGTGCATTGGTGCGCTGTCCCAGCTGTACTAATGCTTGCAGTACCCCGCGCAGCGGCTGAGCCAGACGGAGCAGCAGCCACACCGCAGCGCCCAGCGAAAGCAGCAGTGCAAACGCCGGGGAATACCGCTGCAATAGAATGCCCGCAAAGGCTACCAGCAGCAGCGCCGTCAGCACCGGAACCGCCGCGCTCATAGCGCAAACAAAGACCGGATCGTGGCAAACAGGGCACTGATCTGCTTGACCAGAATGGAGAGCACCACAACAAGCCCCGCCAGCGTGGTCATCATGGCCTGATCCTCCCGCCCGGAGCGGATGAGCAGCTGATTGAGCACCGCGACTATGATGCCGATGGCCGCAATTTTGAACACAAGCTCGATATCCATCCGTTTCTCCTTTGTTCCGTACAGCCTTTACAAAAAGAGCAGTGCCAGCATCATGCCGCCTGCCAGTCCCAGACGGTGCGGCAGACCGGCCTGCCGCTGTGCTGTGCGGCGCGCCTGCTGTAAATAGTCCTCGAACCGCGCCGTATAGTAGCTAATCCGTTCGCATTCCTGTGCAGCCTCTGCGCGGCCGATGCCGCAAAAGCACTCTGTAAAACAGGCGCGCTCTGCCGCAGAGAGTTGTTCCGGCGCAGGCAGCTGCTGCAATGTACAGCCGGGAGTTTGCGTCAACAGGCCCTCGCGGCAAAGCTGCCGGTAAAGGCTTTGCAGGTCTGCCCGGCGGTACTGGATCTCCTGCCGGATGCGTTGCAGCAGCTCGATGGTATGTTGCAACGCAGTAAGATGCAGGGTCGTTCTGGCTTGTACTGCGTCCCCCGCTAGCCAACCACACAGTGGGAGCAAAATCAGACCAAACCCGCGCAGAAGGCCGCTCATACGGCGCACACTTCCCTGATGCAGCCCGGCGTCTCCCGTCCGGCAAGGATGACCAGTTGCCGCAGCATCCCGCGCTGCAGCAATGCCTGTACCTGCGGACGGCACTGCGCCTGTGCAGCGTCCGGCGCATGGATGCTGGCAATAAAATCCACTCCGCTGAAAAAGCCCTGCTCCAGTGCCATCGTTTCCTCCAGACTGCCCAGCTCGTCCAGCAAAATCACCTGCGGTGCCAGCGTGCGCAGCGCCATCTGGACGGCGCGGGCTTTATCCACTCCGCCAATGCGCTCCAGCGGCGGCAGCGGCCCTTCCGGCGGGAAAAGCTCGCCCCGCTCGTCCACTACTGCTACCAAACGCTGCCGCTCAGCCAGTGTCCGGGCAATGGTGCGCAGCAGGGTGGTCTTGCCGCTGCCGGGTTCTCCCACCACCAGCAGCCCGGTAAAATGCTGCTCCAGCAGCTTGTCCAGTGCAGGCAGCAGACGGATGGTGCAGCTGCGTGCGATACGCAGGTTGAGCGAAGTGACCTTTTGCAGGGTGATGCCATGCCCTTCCCGCTGCACGAACTGCCCTGCCACGCCCACACGGTTTCCGGCAGCGGTGGTCAGGTAGCCCTCGGATAGTTCCCTTTCATGGGTGTGCACTGAGCCGTTGCAAAGGGTGTGGAAGATCTCCTCTATTTGCAGCGTGTCCAGCCGCATTGCAGACAATGCCGGAGGACAACCCAGCAACGCAGAAGCAGAGCATTGCCGCCCTTGTACGGTAAATGTGACCGCACAACCTGTGCGCAGGCGCAGTTCCTGTACACGTGCTGCCGTTTGTGCGGGCAGCTGTGCCAGCGGCGCCGCAAGCCAAGTAGGAAGGGCTCTGACGGCCCGGTAATACTCGTCCACTTTGTTTTCTCCTTCCACGAAAGCTTTGTGCTAGCATTGTATGCGCTTTGTGCGTTCTTAGAACCGCGAATCAGAAAACAAAAAAGCCCCTGCAACAGCATTGCAGAAGCTTTTGAAATTATCTGTATTTCGACGTTCAGGAAAGCCGCTTTAAGTCGTTTCCGGTTCTGCCGGGGCATCTTGCAGCATGGCAAGAAATTCCTGTTCGGTCAGCACCGGCACGCCCAGCGCCTGCGCTTTGGTCAGCTTGGAGCCCGCCGCCGCACCGGCCACCACATAGGCTGTTTTTTTGGAGACGGAGCCGCTGGCTTTGCCGCCGTTTTTCACGATCAATGCCTCGGCTTCGTTGCGGGAGAGCGTCTCCAGCGTACCGGTGACAACCAGCGTTTTGCCTGCCAGCTTGTCTCCCTTCGGCTCACCCTTCCACTGCATATTGACCCCGGCATCTGCCAAACGGTGTACAAGGTCGGCAGTGCCTTCCTTGGCAAAGAATTCCACCACGCTTTGTGCCATCACGCCGCCAAAGCCGTCGATCTGACTGACCTGCTCTGCGGTGGCTTCTCGGATGGCTTGCAGCGTGCCGAAATGTTCTGCCAGCAGCGCGGCTGCCTTATCGCCGATATTGCGGATGCCAAAGCCGAACAAAAGCTTATCCAGATTGTTCTGCTTGGAGGCAGTAATGGCCTGTAACAGATTGTCTGCGCTTTTCTCCTTGAATTTTTCCAGTTCCAGCAGTTGTTCCCGGGTCAGCGTGTAGATATCTGCTGCAGAATGCACCAGCTCCTTTTCCACCAACTGGGTGGCCACTGCCTCGCCCAAGCCCTCAATATCCATGGCATCCCGGGAGGCAAAATGAATGATATTGCGCAGCGCCTGTGCCGGGCACTCCGGGTTCACACAGCGCAGGGCGGCTTCGTCCTCCAGATGCACCACCGGCGCACCGCAGGAGGGGCAGACCGTGGGCATAGTGTAGGGCTCAGCGTCCTCCGCATGATGGGTGACTCCGATGACCTCTGGGATGATATCGCCCGCCTTGCGCACCTGAATGGTGTCCCCGATGCACAGTCCGAACTGCCGGATAAAGTCCTCGTTGTGGAGGGTGGCGCGAGCTACCGTGGTACCTGCCAGAAACACCGGGTCGAAGCAGGCAGTGGGGGTGAGCACGCCGGTGCGGCCAACGGCTACCTCGATGCTGCGCAGGGTGGTCTCCTTGACCTCCGGCGGGTATTTGAAGGCAATGGCCCAGCGCGGGAATTTGTTAGTAGAACCCATCAGCTCCCGCTGCGCAAAATCGTTCACCTTGATAACAGCACCGTCCATGTCAAAATCCAGCTTGGAGCGGTTCTGCCCGATGTTTTCAATCTCGGCAATGGCGTCCTCGATATCGCGCACCACATGGTAGCGCGGCGATACCGGCAGGCCAAGGCTTTTGAGGTAATCCAGACTTTCGGAGTGCTTGGTCAGGGTCTTGCCCCGGATCTGCTGCACATTGAACACAAAGATAGAAAGCCCACGGCTGCCGGTGATGCGGGCGTCCTTTTGCCGCAGAGATCCGGCTGCTGCATTGCGGGGGTTTTTAAAGGGCGCAGCACCCTGTAATTCCTGCTCGGCGCACAGGTGCTGAAAGGCCTTGTGTGGCATATATACCTCGCCGCGCACCTCCAGAAACTCCGGTGCATCTTTAAGGGTCTTGGGGATGCTGCGGATGGCTCGCACATTTGCGGTAACGTCCTCGCCCACAACGCCGTCACCACGGGTGGAGGCACGGACAAGCTGCCCGTTCTCGTACTCCAAGCTGCAGGAAAGACCGTCGATTTTGATCTCCACAACATACTCCGGTGTAACTCCGGCCTCGCGGACGCGGCGGTCAAAGTCCCGTAGCTCATCGAAGGAGAACGCATCCAGCAGGCTTTCCATCTTGACGGCATGGGTCACCTTGGGCAGCTTGCTGCTGGCGGTGCCACCTACCTTCTGGGTGGGCGATGTTGCTGTAATCAGCTGGGGAAACTGCGCTTCCAGTTTCTTCAGTTCCCGCGTCAGGGCATCGTATTCAAAATCTTCCAGCTCCGGCGCATCCTGATCGTAGTAAAGTCGGTTGTTTTTCTCAATAACAGCGCGCAACTCTTCCACGCGCTTTTTAGCCTGTTCCAGTTCCAAATGTTCCACTCTCCTGCGATATCATTTTGCCGCCCGCCGTGCTATTTTCCCGGCAGAAACAGTGCTGTACACCGGACACAGCAGACGAGCGGCAGTCGTTTGCATTTGCATCTTCCTTAGTATACCACATCCATGGATGGTCTGCAAAGCGTTAAATACAAATCGTATTTTTGAAGTGCTCTCATGTTCTGAAATCGATATCAGCACAGATCGCACGTTGATTTATAATCACTTATAAAAGATACTAAACGTATATTCGTTATATTTTACATCGATAATGCGCTTTATTTTAGGAATCCTTTTGTGGTGACTTTTAGTAATTCTTTGTGCTGCTTTTTTCTGCGCAGGCACAGGCAAAAAGAATCCCCCTCCCCGGCGCGGCAGCTTGTGCCATCCGGGAAAGGGGTACAGTTAAGTTTGCAGCTCAGGTGACCGGGATCAGCAGCCGCTGTGCCTGCGGCAGACTGGCAAGCTCCTCTTCCAGCTGATTCGCCGCAAGGATCTGCGCCGGAGCCACATGGAACCGCCGGGCCACTGCAAACAGCTCCTCCCCGGCCTGCGCGTAGTAGATTCGCAGAGCAATCTCGGGGTCGGTATCGGGCAGCGGGTCGCCAAGGGTGATGCTGCCGATGACCGAGCTGGTGGTGCAGCCTAAAATCGCGCCCTCTGCCCGGACAGTAATCGTAGCTTCCAGTGTGCCGCCCGCACAGGTGCATTGCACGTTCTCGGTGCTCAGCCAACATTCCGGCACAAGCACCGTTTCCTCCGGCGGCGTGATGGGCAGCGGGACGGCGACCTCCAAGGTTTTCTCGTAGCTTTCCAGTTCACCGAGGGTGTTCTCTGCAAGGGCTGTTACCACCGCCTTTGCGGCAAGCACCCAGCCCTCCCCTTTTTGGATGGTCTGCTGGGGGCCGTAGTGTACAAAGCAGGCTCGCAGCTGCGCCCCTGCATCCGGCAGCGGACCGGAGCCTGTGGCGGTAGCGGTATCGTTCAAGGTGCAGAGCAGTTGCTCTGTAACGAGCGGCTGCGGCGTGAGCTCCGTTTCAAATCGGGTGGAAAAAGCATCCACTGCCACCTGCAGCTGGTAGCTGCACCATGCCCGCAGATGCAGCATGACATTCGCCGTCAGCTGGGCAGCGGCGCTTTCCGCCTGCGACAGGGTAAAGCCCACCGGCTCTGCCACGCACAGGCAGCGGCAGTCCTCGGTGATGCCTTCTAAATCTATCACCTGCTGGAAGGGCAGCGCCGCCGCCTGACTTTGCAGGGCAGTGTCCCCTTCTGCCCGCCATGCACACTGCACCCGCAGCTCCCCCTTGACCACAGCCTTACCGGCAAGAAGTTTTACCTCCCCCACACAGGCGTTGCCGGTAATGTCCAGCACGGCGGCAGGGGGCTTTGCAAAGACAAGCTCTCCCTCTAAGGTAACCAGCTTATCCAGCACAGCCACGCTTCGCACACCTTGCAATGTACGCAGCTGCTGCTCAATGCCGCCATCTGCCAGTGCGGTGATAACCTCGGTCTTGCACTGGGTGTGCACCGTGACTACCAACCCGTAGGCACCCCGCACCTCAATACGGCGCGGGTCTGCCGCGCGGGTGTTGAGGTACTCTGTCTGCCCTTCCACCACGGCTGTCCATGCCGTAAAGGCAAGCTCCGGCAGCTCCAGCTGCCGGGTGAAGGGCAGCTTTTGCTCGGTCTGGCACAGGCCTTTTTCCGCTTCGCTCTGGTAAAACACCGTGCAGCGCAGATAGCCTTCTAAGGTAAGCCTGCCCGGCTGCAACTGCCGCTGCAGCACCACCGGGCGGACAAAGCACTTGACCAGCTTGCCCACCGGCGGTAGGTCATCCGAGATGCGGATCTCGGTTTCCAGAGGAAGTTCTGCTTTTACGGTACAGCCTGCCCCGCCCTGCGGCAGCGTGTCCCGGAATATCTTCAGTTCCATGTGCAGTGCGCTCCTTTCCCTGTCCGTTTCCGTAAGAGTGTATGCAGCGGCAAGCAGCGGTATGCCGACAGCAAAAGGCCGGTGTGCAGCAGTTGTGCCACACACCGGCCTTTTATGGATTCAGTTCTCTTTGCGAATGCCGAACAGCTTGCGCAGAATGCCGCACAGCGCTTTCGGGCTGCGAATGACCACTACCTGCATCTCCACCCCGCCTTTCGCTCATGTTTACCCCATTATAGCGTCTGACGGGTAAAAATGTTCCGGGGAGGGTTCAATCTGCGATGGTCTCCACCACCACAAGCGCACCCTGCCGGGTGCTGACGGTGATGCAGTCTGAGCCTTCGGCGTACTCGTTGCTCACACCCAGCGGATAGCCTGCTGTGAGCACGGCATCTTCCAGCTCATAGAAGGAGCCTTTTTCGTACACACCCTCGGCGCGTCCCTCCATGGGGAAGGCCGAGAAGTAGAAAAACTCCTCCTTGGGGTAGCAGCGGCTCTCGCCCGGCAGCACAAAGGTGATGCGGGAGCGCTCGTCCTGCAAGGCGGCACGGATGCCGCGCTGCTCCAGCCCAAGGCCGGTGCACAGGTTTGCAAGGGTATGCTCCACCCGCCTGCCGCCCAGTGCACCCAGCAAAAGCACCTCGTCAAAGCCCTTTTGCGCCGCGAGCTTTGCGGCATACTCGGTATCGGTGTCGTCCTTGACGTGGGGCAACACAACGATATCGTCCGCATTCTGCTGCGGACAGGGAGCGGAATCAAAATCGCCTACAATGATATCCGGCTTGCAGCCCAGCCGTGCACAGTTGCGGTAGCCTGCATCGCAGGCGATGATAAAATCATCACTGCGCAACAGGCGTTTGAGTTCCGGCTGCACCGGGCAGGCGGAAAGGATCACACAACGGGACATTTTATTCTTCCTTCCGTATTACACTTTCGGGCGCTGCCAGTCCTTGACATCCTTTACCTCGTCGTACATGGCGCAGTAGCTGTCGTACCGGGTCTTGGAAAGTTTGCCCTCTGCCAGCGCTGCCCGCACAGCACAGCCTTTTTCGCTGCGGTGGGAGCAGCCGGTAAACTGGCACTGACCAAGATAAGGGCCAAATTCCGGGAAGGCATGCTCCAGATTCTCCTTGGGGATGAATCCGGCGCGGTTGGCTTCCAGACTGGCAAAGCCCGGGGTGTCGGCAATGCGTCCGCCGTAGGCTTCAAAGACGGTCACCTCACGGGTGGTGTGGCGGCCGCGTCCCAGCTTCTGGCTGATGGCGCTGGTCTCGCGGGCAGCGTCCGGCAGCAACGCGTTCAACAGGGTGGATTTACCCACACCGGAGTTGCCGCAAAAGGCACACAATCTGCCGTTGATCCACTGCTTCACTTCGTCCAGCCCGGCACCGCTTTCGTAGTCGATACGGATAAACGGCAGGGTGGATTTTGCGTAGGCGTTAGCCAGAAAATCCGCCTCGACAAGGTCGCTTTTGGTGCACACCACCACCGGCTGTACGCCCTTATCCACCGCAATGGCAGAAAGCTTATCCAGCACCAAGGTGCTGGGGGTGGGCTGGGTGGTGCTGGCCACAAGGAACAGCACATCCAGATTTGCCACCGGCGGGCGCACAAAAACGTTTTTACGGGGGGCGATCTGTGCAATGACCGCTGCACCGTTTTCGGTCTCCAGCGTTACCTCATCCCCTGCCACAGGGGTGATCTTCTGCTTGCGGAAGATGCCGCGGGGCTTACACTCCACGATACCGTCCGGCGTTTTTACATAGTAAAAGCCGCCAATGCCTTTTACGATATAACTGTTCATGCACATCCTCCGTCAGCCCAGCAGCGAGGACCACCAGTCCAGAATACCGCCGCCGGTGGAGCTGCTGCTGGAGCTCGACTCGCTGCTGCCGCCGGTGCTCTCGCCGCCGGTAGAGCCTTCGCCCGTGGTGCCGGAAGTGCCGTCACCGCTAGGCTGCTCCGGCTCCTGCGCCGGTGCGGCGCCCGCGCTGACCACAACGTTTACGCGGCTGTTCAGCTTTGCGGTAGCACCTGCCGCCGGGTTCTGGCTGAGCACCGTACCTGCGGGCTGGTCGCTGTATTCTTCGCTCTGGCTGCCAAGACCCAGATGATTCTGCACCAGCAGGGTGCGGGCATCATTCACGCTCATGCCGGTAAGGGAGGGCACCTTGGTAGTGGTGGACACCTGCGGACGGCTGATATAAAGGATGACCGTAGAGCCTGCCGCTACCTGCGTACCGGCGGCAGGGTCGGTGCGGATGACCGCACCGGAGGCCACGGTGGTATCCACAGCCTGCGTGACCAGCACCGAAACGCCCAGTGCCTTGAGCTGCTGCTCTGCGTCGGTCTGCACATAGTTGGTCAGATCCGGCACAGTGACATACTGGGTACCAAGACTAACGGTCAAAGTCACGCTCTGTCCCTCGCGGACGGTGCGACCGGACACCGGCGACTGCTTATAGATATAACCGGCAGCATAGTTGCTGTTGTACTCTTCTTCCCACTCCGGGGAGATCTGGCCGGATGCGATCTGATCCGTGGCCATGGCCTGATCCTTGGTCATGCCGATATAGTCTCCAAGGGTGACATCGGCTTTGTTGTTCATCAGGTTGGAGGAATCGTTCAGGATCATCCAGCACAGTGCCATACAGGCCAGTGCAAAGGCAATGGTGATGCCGAACAAGGCTGGCAAAAAGACGGTACGGCGCTTTTTGCCCGACCTGCTCTTGCCGTTTTTGCGGGGGGCTGGCTGTTCGTTCTGACGGATCGCGCGGTTCTGGTTCATGGTACGTTTCACCACCTTTTCGGGTGCTTCTTCTGTAATATACTGATATTCAAACAGCACGGAAGGGTTCTGCACATAGGTATCCAGTGCTTCCAACATTGCCCGTGCCGAGGGGTAACGGTTCTGAGGGAGCTTCGCCATGGCCTTTTCGGTGATCTCCACCAGCGCATAGGGCACCTCCGGTGCCAGTTCGTGCAGCGAGCGGGGCTCGTCCGAGATCTGCTTGATGGCGACCTCCACCACATCATCGGCATCAAAGGGCAGATGACCGGAGAGCATCTCGTACATCATGACGCCTACCGAGTAAATGTCACTGGTGCAGTCGGTCTCGTCCCCTTTTGCCTGCTCCGGGCTAATATAATGCACGCTGCCCATCGCCTTGCCGGCCAGCATCTGGTTATCTGCCCGGGAAATACGGGCGATGCCGAAGTCCATCATGCGCAGCTGGCCGTTATCCAGCAGCATAATATTCTGGGGCTTGATATCCCGGTGCACGATGCCGTTGGCGTGGGCATGCTCCAGCGCCTTGAGGATCTGGGAGATGAAATGCACGGTCTCCCGGCTGGAAAGCTTGCCGCCCCGCTCGTTGAGGTACTCCCGCAGCGTCATGCCGTCCACATATTCCATAACGATATACTGCAGATGGTCGTTGACCGAAACATCATACACTTTAACGATATTGGGGTGGTTCAGCAGCGAGATAGCCTTGGATTCATTTTTAAAGCGGCGCACAAGATCCGGGTCGTGCATATACTCCTGCCGCAGCACCTTGACCGCCACCACAGTCCCGGCGGGCACAGGGCCGTTCTGCCCTCGCATGACCGCCTTATATACATTGGCCATACCGCCGGAGCCGATCAGTTCCTGCACCTCGTACAGGCCGTCCAGTCTTTTACCGATCAGGTTATCCATGGCGCACCTCCATCGGCTCTATCCCCACCAGCAGGGCGGTGATGTTGTCCGGGCCACCGTTTTCGTTAGCGGTGCGGATCAGAGCATCCGGCAGGTCGTAAAAAGACTCGCTGCGCAGCAGCTGTTCCAGCTGCTCCATAGGCACAGCATTGGTCAGACCGTCCGTGCATAGCAGCAGAACATCCCCTGCCTGCAGCGCCACGGTGGTGAACTCCGGCTCCAGCCGGTAATCCACACCCAGCGCCCGGGTGATGATGTTTTTCTGCGGGTGATGCTCTGCCTGCTCCTGCGTGATGGTGCCGCAGTCCACCAGCTCCTGCACATAGGAGTGGTCGTGGGTCAGCTGCGCCAGCTTACCGTCCCGGTACAGGTAGGCGCGGGAATCGCCCGCGTGGCTCAGATAGGCCTTGCCGCCGCGCACCAGAGCGCAGACAGCGGTGGTGCCCATACCGGCCAGAGACTCCTCCCGCAGTGCCTTCTGGAACACATAGCGGTTGGCGCTGAGCAGCGCCTTCTTTAAAAAAGTCTCCTCTTCGCCGGGGATGCACTGGCTGTACTGCTCCTGAAAGCAGCGCTCGATGACGCTGCATGCACACTGCGAGGCTTCCCGCCCGCCGCGTGCGCCGCCCATGCCATCGCACACCAGCGCCCAGGCTGCATCGCCGGGCAGCTCCCCGGCACGGTAGTCATCCTGATTGTCCTGCCGGACGCGTCCTACATCCGTTTTTCCTGCAAGTTTCATAGGTTTCTCCCTCTATTTATGCCTTGCCGTTCATTTCGTCGCGGCGTAGCTGGCCGCAGGCGGCACTGATCTCGCTGCCAAGGCGGCGGCGCACCGTGGCGTTTACGCCAAGGCTTTCAAGCTTTTGCTGGAACCGGCGCACATTGGCTGCATCCGTAGCGGAATACGGGCTGCCGTCCACCGGGTTGATGGGGATCAGATTTACATGCGCGCCCATGCCCCGGATCAGGTCTGCCAACTGCTTTGCGCAGACATCAGAATCATTGACACCGCGCACCATGGAATATTCAAAACTGACCCGGCGGCCGGTGGTCTCCTGATACCGGCGCACCGTCTGGATCAGCTGCTCCACCGGGTAGGCATCGTTGACCGGCATCATGCTGCTGCGGATCTGGTTGGTAGGTGCGTGCAGCGAGATGGAAAGGGTAAGCTGCAGCTTTTTCTCCGCCAGCTGGTCGATTTTGGGGACAAGACCGCAGGTGGAAAGGCTGATATTGCGCATGCCGATATTGACGCCCTCGGGCGAGGTGATGTTTTCCAAAAAGCGCATCACCTCGTCAAAGTTATCCAGCGGCTCGCCGATGCCCATAAGCACGATATGCGAGATACGCTCGCCGATATCCTTTTGGGCGGTGTAGATCTCGGAGCAGATCTCGCCCGCTTCAAGGTTGCGCACCCGCCCCGCCTGTGTGGAGGCGCAGAACCGGCAGCCCATGCGGCAGCCCACCTGCGTGGATACGCACACGGTATTGCCGTAGTGGTAGCGCATAACAACGGTCTCGATGCAGTTGCCGTCTGCCATGCGCAGCAGATACTTCACAGTACCATCCTTGGCCTCCTGACGACGCTCGATTTGCGGTGCAGCGATATAAAAGGTTTCTTCCAGCTTTGCCAGCAGGGTCTTGGGCTGGTCGGTCATGGCAGAAAATTCGGTGACCAGTTTCTGGTGTACCCAGTGGAAAATCTGCTTTGCCCGGAAACCCGGCTGTCCCAGAGCTTTCAGCTCTGCGGTCAGCTCTGCCAGCGTCAGGGAAGAAATACAGCGTTTTTGTTCCATTCTGTTCTCCTATAACAGGATACGACCCTCAAAGAGTCGTGGTTATTGTGTTGCGGCGGCTTTTTGCAGCACACACAGGAAAAAGCCGTCCATGCCGGTGCGAGTGGGCACTGAGAGGCAGCCATACTCCTCTGCCGTCATTCCGGCGGGCAGCGGCACATCCGGTGCGCAGACCGCAAATTCAGGGTGGCGCTGCAAAAAGGCTGCGATCTGCTGCTGATTTTCTGCCGGGTCGATGGTGCAGGTGGAGTAGACCAGCCGCCCGCCCGGCTTGAGCAGCGCCGCAGCGGTATCCAGAATTGCCGCCTGTGTGGCAAGCAGTTCTGCCTGCCGGTCAGCTTCCAGCTTTTTATAGCGGAGATCCGGTTTTTTTGCCAGAATGCCCAAGCCGCTGCAAGGCACATCCGTCAGGATGCGGTCTGCCATGGGCAGTGCAGGGTTCGGTTTGGTGGCATCATTACAAAGGGTATGCACCCCGGTAAAGCCCATACGGTCTACCGCGGTGCGGATCAGCCCCACACGGTTTTCGGCTGCATCGCAACTGTACAGTGTTCCTGTGCCCTGCATCTGCTCGGCCAGCAAAATCGTCTTGCCGCCGGGGGCAGCGCACAGGTCCAGCACCGTTTCACCGGGGGCTGCGCCCACGCAAAGGGCTGCCAGCTGACTGGCCTGTCCTTCTACATGGTAGTATCCCTGCCGGAACAGCTCGTTGTCCGCCGGGCTGCCCGCGAACCGTGCCAGCACACTGCCGGGCACGATGCCCTGCCGCACCTCTGCTGCGCCCTGCTCTGTAAGCAGCGCACACAGCTGTGCAGCGCTGGCCTTGAGGGGGTTTGCACGCAGACTGGTCAGACCGCCATCGGCCTGATAGGTCAGGATGCCCAGTGCTTCATCCGGGTAGTTTTTGTGGAGGAATTCTGCCACATCCCGCCCGGCAGAGCCTAAAACCATCAGGCGCTGGATCTCGTCTGTAAAGACGGCAGCGTCTAAATCATAGCCGCAGGCCTTGCGCAGCACAGCGTTGACAAGGCCGGAAGCGCTGGATTTTTTAAAGGTGCGGGTCAGCTTGACCGCTTCGTTCACCGCAGCGGAGACAGGCACCTGCATATAGCGCGCCTGTGCCAGAGCGGCGCGCAAGATTTCCCGCACAGGGGCATCCAGCTTCGCCAGACCCTTGGGCAGAAACTGCTCCAGAATATAGTCCAGCGTGCCGCGGTGCTCCAATACGGTGTAGAAGATGGCGCTTGCAAAGCCCTTATCCCGGCCTTCCAGCTTCTGGCGCTTGAGCTCTGCGTCCAGCACCAGATTGGAAAAGCCGTCCTGCTCCTGCCGTACCAGTGCGGCAACTGCTGCCGCACGCGGATTTGCCGCCATCAGAGGCTATCCCCCATTTTCAGGCGCAGACCCGCTGCAAAAGCAGTGCCGTCCATAGGCTTTTTGCCCTCCGGCACGACTTCCAGCAGCTGGATGGCACCCTCGCCGCAGGCTACGGTCAGGGGCTTTGTAGCCAGCACAGTGCCGGGGGCTTCACCGTTGGCGGCAGCCACGCGGCAGGACATCACCTTAAGCTTTTTGCCGCCGGAAGTGATAAACCATGCACCCGGCCAGGGATTCATGCCGCGCACCCAGTTGTGGATATGGGTGGCAGTGTCGGTCAGGTGGAACTCTGCCATCTCCTTGTTCAGCATGGGGGCAAGGGTGGCGTTTTCGTGCTTTTGCGGCACAGCCATCAGGGTGCCTGCGGCGATTTGAGGAATAGTCTCGCACAGAGCTTCGGCACCCACAGCGGTAACGCGGTCAAACAATTCGCCGCTGGTCTCCTCAGGGTCGATGGCAATCTTTTTGCAGTACAGCACATCGCCGGTATCCAGACCCTCATCCATCTGCATAATGGAAACGCCGGTCTCGGCATCGCCGTTCAGCACCGACCACTGCACCGGGGCGCTGCCGCGGTACTTCGGCAGCAGCGAAACGTGCAGGTTGATGCAGCCATAGCGGGGCATTTCCAGCACGGACTTTGGCAGAATGCAGCCATAGGCCACCACCACGATCAGCTCCGGGGCGAGAGCGCGGATGTTTTCATCCTCGCTGCCGTCCCGCAGGGTGCGGGGCTGGAACACGGGTGTGCCGTGCTCTAGAGCCACCTCCTTGACCGGCGGTGCGGTGAGCACCTGCTTGCGTCCGACGGGCTTATCCCGCCGGGTGTACACGGCACAGATATCGTGCCCGGCGGCATACAGGGCTTTCAGGCACTCGGCGGCAATATCCGGCGTGCCCATGAACAAAATGCGCATCAGTTGTTTCCTTTCGCTTCGCGGGCGGCCTTTTTGCCTTCCTCGGTATCCTCATAGAAGTACTCGCTGGATTCCATGATGGTGATGCCGTCCAGATGGTCGTTCTCGTGCTGGATGCAGCGACCCAGCAGGCCGTCAGCTTCCAGCTCGAACCATTCGCCGTTGCGGTCCTGCGCACGCACCTTGACAGCAACCGGGCGGGTCACAGCGCCGTTATGCCCCGGGAAGGACAGGCAGCCCTCGTAGGCAGTCTCCTCTTCCTCAGAAACGGCGAGGATCTCGGGGTTGACAAAATCAATGAACTTGTACTCGTAATCCTCGGGGATCTCCTCCGGGGCGTCGGTGGTGTCCCATACCACGAACAGGCGGCGCATCATGCCCACCTGCGGGCCAGCCAGACCCACGCCGTCGGCAGCGATCATGGTCTCGCGCATATCGTCCAGCAGGGTGGCCAGACGGTCGTCAAAATTGGTCACGGGGCGGCAGACCTTATTCAGGATGGGGTCGCCTTCTTTAACAATATTACGGATAGCCATAATGGTACCTCCAAATCAAGCTTTTAATTCTTATTGTATCCAAACTCTCTTGTCCGAAGTGTTTCTTTCCACCAGGACTCACGTCTCAAAATGTATTCGTCATCCATCCTTGCATTATAATTTTCAAGGATAGAATACTGGAAATTTTCTTTTACATAATCGAAGCCCTGCTTTTTTACGAGCTCTTTCAATGCTTCGTTTCCGCCATGGCCATCAGCAATATAATTTGACCAACGTTGGAGAAGCATTCCCGTCTGCGATGTAGCAGAGCCAACATATAATTTACCGGTCTTGTTATCCGTAATCAGATAGACCGCTTTCTGGTTTTGCAGCGCTGCGATCCATCCCGGAAGGTGCCGGTCGATCACATTTTTCAATTGCCGATAACTCAGCCGTACATTTTCATAACCCGGAAAATCCTCGCCAGTGAACTGATCGTTCAAAATCTCAAGAACTTCCAACTCGTCCATTACTGACGCATAGGTGCGCCCCATTGTACGGCAGGGATTATGATAACGCAGAACAAGCCGCCCGAAATATTTCCCGTAACGGGCATCATCCTGCGCCTCGTAACCAACACCGCCATTTGTTTCATCAACTTTTTTCTCCCCGGTTATCGTCTTGATGCACGTCATGAGCCATGTATCATTTCCGATTTTTAAAAAGCAGATCGCCGTTTGTCCTACACTAAAATAACGGCGGCGGTCACGCCACAGAAACCAGTCGATATTTACTTCATCCGGGTCGGTTTTATAAAGTTCCAACGGGTCATCGTAACCATTGTAAATATTGAATTTCACGCGAACATTTGGTATTTCTTCTTTGCTAAAGTTCAGAATATCATTAATGCGTATTTTATCCATTTTACAATCCACCGTTCAGATGTCACCATCCGAGTGCAGGTCTACCACGACCGATGCCTTAGACGGCAGCTTTTCTTTTTCATACAGTGCCAGCGTGCTGCGCACGAGGTCGCGGAAGCGGCGGTCGTTGCGGCACTTAACGGTAAGCTTATAGCGGTAGGTGTCGTTGATCTTTTCAATGCTGCCGGGCGTAGGGCCCAGAATGCGCAGGGGCAGATCCGGCTGCTTGGCCGCCTGCTGCCCTAAAAGCGCCGAGAAACGGGCAGCGGCACGCGCCACCTCGTTCTCCTTTGCACCGGCAAAGCCGATGACGCACAGCCCACAGAAGGGCGGGTACAAGCCGAGCTTGCGGTAAGCGATCTCCTGCTCGTAGAAGGCGTCGTAATCCTGTGCAGCGGCAAGGGTGAGCACTGGGTTGTCCGGGTCGGTGGTCTGGATGATGGCAAAGCCGGGCTCTTTTGCGCGGCCGCTGCGTCCCACCACCTGTGTGATCAGGCTGAACACGTTCTCGTATGCCCGGAAGCCCTGCGCAAACAGCAGCGAATCGATGCCCAGAACACCCACAAGGGTCACGTCCTCGAAATCCAGACCCTTTGCCACCATCTGGGTGCCCACCATGATGTCGTATTCATGCGCTGCAAATTTGGCAAGCAGCTTTTCGTGGGCGTCCTTGGCGGCGGTAGAGTCCTGATCCATGCGCAGCACCCGCGCCTCCGGGAAGAGCTTTGCCAGTTCCTCCTCGGCCTTCTGGGTGCCAAAGCCCCGGTACTGCAGCTTGCCGCCGCAGGCCGGGCAAAGGGTGGGCGGCGGCTCCTGCTGGGAGCCGCAGTAGTGGCACAGCACCTTATGCGCTGATTTGTGGTACACCATGGGCACGCTGCACTTGGGGCACTTGAGCACCTCGCGGCAGTCCTCGCACTGGGCCATGGTCTGGTAGCCCCGG
>ERZ772902.752-NODE-752-length-30897-cov-105.240419_pt1 | contig 30897 bp, 20 predicted proteins | sample MGYA00511470_ERZ772902 | MGnify/ENA primary metagenome ERZ772902 (study PRJEB29015, sample SAMEA2737717) | human gut metagenome | biome: human gut; feature: human-associated habitat; material: faeces | place: China | collected 2012 ... | reverse complement strand
ACGGCGGTTTGGGTTGGTGGTCGAGAATGGCTATGCGGTGCTGCCGGTCTTTGCGGAGGGTGTCTGCCGCAGCGTTTGCCGACGCGCCATTGACCAGCATGTTGAACCACGCTACCAGAACAGCCGCGGGGCGATGCAGCTTTGGAACAGCGCTGCTATGGAATGTGCGGCAGGGGAAGCACTGTTTGTGACGGAGGGCATTTTTGATGCCCTTTCCTTAGAGGAATTGGGATTCCCGGCTGTAGCGCTCTGCGGTGCGGCCAACACCGGCCGGTTGATGCAGGCCTTGGACGCGCGGGAAGCAAAGCCGGAGAGGGTGATTCTTGCCGGGGATTCCGACGCGGCAGGGCAGGGGATGAACGGGAAGCTGCGGGAGCTTCTCACGGCGCGCGGGATTGCGTGCGCCGTGCTGGCCTTGCCGGATGGCTGCAAGGATGTGAACGAAGCATTAGTGCAGAATAGAGATGCGCTGCAAGCCGCCTGTGAGGCCGCCATAGCGCCGCAGACTGTGCAGGAACAACCGACCTTGGAGGACGAGTTCCTCGCGTATCTGGACCGCCGCGGGGGCGCTGCGGTGATGCCAACGGGTATCGCCGGTTTGGACAAGGCGCTCGACGGCGGTCTGCACGCCGGGCTGACCGTGCTGGGCGCGGTTTCCAGTATGGGCAAAACCTCCCTGATGCTGCAAATGGCCGATACGCTGGCCGCTGCGGGGAGAAATGTGCTGTTTATAACAATAGAGATGTCCCGTATGGAGTTGATCGCAAAAAGCGCCGTGCGCGGTACAAAAGAACGTGCACGCCCGCTGCTGGACGGCAAGCTGCCGGAAGAAAAAGTGCGCGGTCTGATTTCCGCTTATCGGAAAAAGACCGGCGGCAGGGTAGAGCTGTGGGAGCCGGACGCCCCGCTTACCCCGGCTTTTTTGGATGAAAAAGTGTCGGCCTTCTGTGCGCAGCACGAAAGCCCGGTGCTGTTTCTGGATTATCTGCAGCTTGTCGCCCCGGCGCGCGCGGGCATGACCGAGAAGCAGACCGCCGACGCCGCCGTCGCCATGCTCAAGCAGCTGGCACGCCGGTACGATATGCCGGTGATGGCCGCGTCCAGCCTGAACCGTGAGGCCTACCGCCCCGGCAGTGCCGAGCCGGGACTGTCAGCCTTTAAAGAATCCGGCAGCGTGGAGTACAGCGCCGATTTGCTGTTGGTACTCAAATACCGCACCGATGCCGACAGGGAAAACAAGACCGCTCCGCGTCATTTGGCACTGACCATCTTAAAAAACCGCTTCGGCGCGACAGGGGAGAGCGTACCGCTTGACTACGAGCCGGAGAAAGAACTGTTCCGGGACGGCGCCGCCCCGCGCACAGGTAGAAATGTGATACGCTAAGATTTTTTCTCTCCAAATGCTGTGAAATAGAAAAAGAATTTCCGTATAATAAAGAAAAAAACGGAAAGGATGACCTCCGATGAAAGACGAAAATCAGGTCTTTGTCAGTTATGGCCATGTAGAGGAGGAGATGTGCAAGGACATCTGCGCATATCTTTCTGGAAATGGCTTCAAGCCTTGGGTGGATACCTCCAAGCTGCAGCACGGGATGCTGTGGCGGGATGAAATCCGCAAGGGTATTGAGGACAGCGGTCAGGTCGTGGCGCTGCTGTCGGCCTATTCCACACGTGACCGAGGTGTATGTCTGGATGAAATTTCCATTGCGGTGGGCGTTACGGGCGGAAATATTCACACGATTTTGCTGCAGGAGGAAAATATCATCAACGTGCCACCGACGATCGGCTTTGAACAGTGGTTCGATATGAGCGACTGGAAAAAGAAAAAGGCCGAGGGTGACCAGGCTTACAACGAATGGTTCAAAGCCAAGATGGATGACGTTATCAGGCGGCTGCGCGACCCGGAGCATGTAGAAAAGTATGGGCAGATCACGGAACTGCGGATGAAATTGAACGTACAGTATGCCGTGGGACGTCAGCAGAAGCTGCTGAATGAGCACTACACAGGTCGTAAGTGGCTGGGGGAAAAAATCGATGCCTGGCTGGAGGACCCAAACGCCCCGCGCCGTTGCCTGGTGACGGGTGCCCCCGGCGTGGGCAAAAGTGCGTTTGCGGTGCACTACGCCCATTACAACCCAAAAACGGCGGCTGCACTGTTTTTCAGCGCTGATATGCCGAACTACAACGACCCTTGTGTCGTGATTCAGACACTTGCTTATCTGCTGGCCTGCCGCCTGTCGGCTTACCGCAGGAGCCTGCTGTGGGAGCTGAATCAGGAAGACCGCACCACGCTGGCCAAGCTTACGGAAAAAGAATTGTTCGACAAGCTCATCACAAGACCGTTGAGCCAGGCTATCAACGGCAATCACCCGGCCATGTGCATCATTCTGGACGGTCTGGAAGAGTGCGGCGACCCACAAAAAAACACGTTGGCCAAGACGATTGCAAGGTATGCCGACAGCCTGCCGTGGTGGCTGCATATTTTAATCGTGGCCCGTGACGTGCCTGCCGTGAAAAACTATACGAAAAATGCGTTGCGGATTGAGTTGTGCGGCGAGGATCAGGACAATCTGGAGGACATCCGTGCCTATTACAGGGAGGCTCTGGAAGAAAAGTTCGGCAGTGACCCGGCATGGCCGGAGACGCTGGAACAGATTACGGTGCGCAGTCAGGGTATCTTCCTGTATGCAAAAATGCTGACAAGCCTGCTGCTGGACAAAGGCACGCTGGATGTGGGCGGCGATTATCCAGAGGGTTTGAGCGAGGTGTTCACACTGTGGTTTGATTGGTTCTTCCCGGATGGGGAGGACTATGCCCGGCGCTGGCGGCTGCCCATCGGCTGTGTGCTGGGCAGCCCGGAACCCATACCCGCGCAGACGCTGCGCCGCGTGTTTGACTGGAGCGAGAATGAACTTGCGGACTTTGAGGCGCGGTTGAGCATCCTGCTGCGCAAGGGCAAGAATGTTTTTGGCGATGAGACGCTGGTGTTCGACCATGACTTCGTGAAAGAATGGCTGAGCAGCGGGGCAGGGGAGAACTTTTATTTTTCCAGCCCCGAGGACGGCCGCAAGAAGATGGCCCATGCGCTGTATGCGGTGTTTGAGGAAGACGCGGAGGAGCTGACGTATTGGGAAGCGGTGAATCTACTGGATTTGCCGCTGACGAAGAAGCAGAGAGGAAAAGCGGTAGAGAGTCTTGAACTTTCAGAAACTAACAGCAATGCTGGAAATTATTGCTTGACGTGGGGAAATATTTACGAGGCAGAAAAAATTTTTTATAAGGAATTTAAACTTATAAAAAAAAGGGATACAAAAAAAGAAAAAAATCTATTGTATCGAGCATGGTGCTTAGAAAGCGTTAGCTATATAAAACTACTCCACGGGAATATTGAAGAAGCAGTATTTCTATGTGAAGAAATGATTTCCATATGTGAGAAGCTAGTGAAAGAGAACAATTCAAGCGAAAATTTAAATATGCTAGCAGAGGGCTACGGTTATAAAGGAAATATCTTCTTAAAAAAAGGATTCTATGATGAAGCGTTGAAATTTCATCAGAAAGCAATTTCTGTAGATACTAAAGCACTAGAAAAGAAACAAACGTTCGAATCTTGGAAACGACTGGCTGAATGCTATTATAATGTTGGAATTTCACTGAGATTTAATGGAGACGATTTCGGGGCATTGGAAATTCATAGAAGGGCAGTTAAAATAGAGGAAAAGCTATTAAAAGAAAATGAGATAACAAAAACAGAAGAAACAAGAAAGCATTTAGCTGCAGGCTACGGTATGATAGGAATGATTTTACGGGAGCAAGGATATCCGCAGCCAGCAATCGAATGGCTACAAAAGGCATACTCAATATATGAGAAGGTATTAGAAAAAGCGAATACGCCCGACAATAGGAGGCGGTTGGCAGTGACATTTTACGGTATAGGAAGTTGTTTCGAGTCTCAAAATAGGATTACGGAAGCCTTGGATATGTATAAAAAGGCATCAATCATTCAAGAAGAAGTATGTAAGAAATTAGATATACCTGAAGCAAATCAGGAACTTTCAAGATATTATGATGAAATTGGGTATGCGTTGCTATTGCAGAAAGACTTTGATGAAGCAATAAAGTGGCTTAAAAAATCACATGATATTTGCGAAGATTTATATTCGAAAATAGAAACATGTGAAAGCCAAAGAAGACTAGCTGAAAATAACTTATTATTTGGAATTTATTATGAAAAGTATGGAAACTTAAAGAAAGCTCTTGAATTTTATAATCAGACGGCAGCAATTACCGATAAGCTTGTAACCGTGTACGGTACGGAAGGATTTCGTAAAGATGCCGCATATATAAAAGAGACTATTGAATTCATAAAGAAAAAATTGGGGGGTAGATAAATAAAGTTTTTTCTCTTCATCCACCGTGCCATCCTTTCCCGAAAATGCTACCATATCCACATGGAAAGCAGCCACGGCTATTTGGAAAGGAGAAGCTGACTATGTGGAATTTTGAGGATGAACTTTCGGTGCGGGATTGCGTGCGCGGCGTTGTCGTTGATAACAGAGCAGGGGTCTGCCGCCTGCTGCTGGAGACAGGGGAAAACGCCATCGCCTTTTTTGGCGGCATACGGGAACAGACCGAGGTGCTCTGTACCGTCCTAAAGCTGCCGCACAACGGCAAAGACCTGCTTGTCAGCATCGACTGCGACGATGGCCTGGCGGCATGATACCCACGACGCATCTACTACATAAAAAGGAGAAAACCACCATGAAGAACCACTATATCCCTCATCCGATCGACACCTCCGATGTGACGCTGTCCCCGGAGCTTGTAAAGCTTGCCAATCTGTTGAGCGCCAACGTGCATGACGTCTGGGCGGTCGGTCGCAGCCAAGAGGGCTGGACCTATGGCCCGGCAAGGGATGACGCCAGGAAGGAAACCCCCTGTATGGTTCCGTTTGAGGAGCTTTCCGACAGTGAAAAGGCCTATGATCTGAACACGGCCTTTGAAACATTGAAGGTTCTTGTGAAGCTGGGATATACCATCACCCCGCCGCAGGAAGAAACGGCCAAGTAACGGAAAGGAGACGGCTATGGCCTATGTAACAGAAGAAGCCCTGCAAAAGCGTGAACCGCTTGTGCAGGGGGCAGAACTGAACATCGACGGAAAAGGCGGGAAATTCCTGATTCGGGAGCTGATCGGTGCGGGCGGAACCTCACTTGTGTATGATGCCGTGCTGGTTCGGGCGGACGGCAGCCGCGTTACGGGCGTGCTGAAGGAGTTTTACCCACAGGTTACAGCGGGCACGAGCTATAATTTTTCCATGCTGCTGCGCTATATGACCGTGCGCAGAAAGCCGAACGGTACGCTGGCCATCCCCGCGGAGCTGCGGGACGGCCAGAGAAAGCGCTTGGAAGAAGTAGACAGCCTTTTGCATGAAATTAAGTCAGAAGGCTTGGGTCTGCGCCATTTTATCCCGAATATGGAGGTTTTTACCTGCGGAAAGGTACCCTACATATTCACCGCAGAAAGCTATTCCGGAGAGACGCTGGCTCAATTTTGTAAAGAGCAGGCGTGGGCCAATCCGACATCGACCTCGCTGCGGCAGATTCTGAACACGGTTTATGCGCTGGCCTGCGCCGATGCACAGCTTTGTTCCGCAGGGGCCATGCTGCTGGACATCAAGCCGGAAAACATCCTGATGGTCTACAGGAGCACGCCCAACGGACTGCGCAAGGATGCTTTTCTAGACACGGTAAGCTTGTTCGATGTGGAGTCCATCGTGCTGAAAAGTCAGATCGGCAGTGACGACCTGATGCTGCCGTTTTCTGCCGGCTTCACGGCGCCGGAACTGGGCGGGTATATGTCCAGTGCCCGCAGGGACATAGGAAAGGCTGCGGACGTCTATGCAATGGCAGCTACCCTGTTTTACTGCCTGACGCGAAAGCTGGCATGGTTGGATACGGCCCAAGGCTATGCAGAGGCCTTGCAGGAGGGACCTTTCGGGGCGGTGCTGACAAATGAGCAGCGGGCAGAGATCGGGAAACTGCTGGCAGCAGCTCTTGTCTATGAGCCTGACCACCGTATGCAGGAGCCGGAAATGTTTGCGAACGCGCTGGAAAAAATCGTGCGTGAAACGCAGGCCTCCGCAGCAGAGCAGCTTACAGACAGACGCCGAAAAATGCAGGAGCATCTTTCGGATGCGCTGGCGAGTCTGCTGTACAAATGGCCGCTTTTTGCCTACGGAAATGCCGAGGACAAAGACATTCGCGTATTGATTGCTGCAGAAAAGAACGATGTGCTGAAACAGGCCATAAATGCGGTATTCAGCAGCTGTCACGTGCTGGGACATCAGGTACATGTTCTGGCGACGGCCCCGCAGGCTGAAAAAGCAGTCGGGGAGTGGATGCAGGACATCGACCACGCGGAGGATTGGTTCTGCTGTCAAGACGAGCCGCAGCCTTACGATTGGAAAGAAAAGCTGGGCGCGGTAAGCTGGCTGAATTTGCAGCCGGACGCGGAGAACATCCGAAAGGCTGCCGAGCAGTTCGTGCCCGGCTCTGTGCTGGTATTGTCGGGCGACGATGCAACAGCAAGCGAAATCGCAAAAGCAATACCGGCCCCGGAAGCGGCTAAGCGTTTGTGTGCCTATACCTGTGCAGAGGGCGGCCAGAGCCTGTATGCCGAGGCAGAGGGAAACCGTGTGTTTGTGCGCCTGACGCCGGATGACGTAGAAGATGCTTACTCCGCATCTGCGGAGAATATCGCTTTCAATGCGCACTTGCTGTACGAACGACAGAAGAACCCTTCGTGCAGCTTGCTGGAGGTCAAACACAATTTTGAGAATTACTACAACAAGGCAGCGTCCTTCGATACGGCACTGGCTGTAAAGTGCCGGTTGTTTTCCATTGATGTACCTTGGACGGGTGACCCGGAAAAAGACGGACGCAATTTTGAGGAAGCGCTGAAACAGAACCCGGCAGCTGTAAAGGAGCTCGCCTGGGTCGAGCATCGCCGCTGGGTCGCCAGCAAGATACTGAAAGGGGCAAAAGCGCTTCCGGAGAAGGACTTTACCTATCTGAAGAACGGCGGAGCCAACGGAAGCGGAACGAACTTCAAAAAGGACGGCGTGCTGTATCACGCCTATCTTGTGCCGAGTGTGCTGGAAGAAGCGCGTCCGGAGGGCTGGCGAACCTCCGAGGAATGGCGCGGCAGCAGCCCGGAGACAGAGATTCCGCAGGAACTGGATGCACTGTCCCACAACGGTGCGGCACTGGCCCGTATGTTTGCGGAAACGGCACAAAAGAACCTGCCAGTCGTAAAACGAAGGCTGAAAGACTTTGAGGAGACATTGGAGGAACTGGCCCCGGAGCTTGAAGGCGCAGCGGCTGCGGAACTGGAAACCCACAGAAAGGCCTTGCTTCACTGCATTCGGAAGCTGCTCAGCCCGGACGCACGGCAGGCGGATGCCGCCTACTACCAAATTGAAAGCGTGCGGATGAATTGCTTCCTGCAAGCACAGCTTCCGGCATCAGAGGAAGCCGCAGCGTTGATGGAAGTGCTGGATAAGCGGCTGTTTGCCATTTTGTACAGTATTTCGCCGGTGGAGCCGAAAGCGCTGGATGATGTCCTGATTGAAAACATCGGATTCCAGCTTCGAGCCAAACCGATGGTGATGGCCAAGCTGCTGGGCACGGAGGATCTGCGGGTCAATCTTGTCCCGGCACGGGTATTTGAAGTCTCTAAGCTAATTTACATAGTGCAGGCAGATACAGACGGTGCAGCGGAAAAATACGTCCGTATTGCCGAGGATGCGGCGGCGGCCCTGCATCATTACGGAGCAGGCACGGATGTGGAATTGCGGCTTATTGCGGGGGCACAGACAGAAATCCCCGCGTGCAGAGACGTACAGGTGCAAATCATTCCGGACAACGAGGCTCCGGAAGAGACCATGCGGCAGGCGCTGCAGGGTGTGGAAGTCATTGACCTGACGAACGGACAGGAAGATCTGTGCACTCTTGCGGGAATCTATGCAGAATGCACGATGCTTGTGCAGCGGGACGGTGTATTCCGTGCTCTGCGTGGGAAAGTTCCTGCGCAGATACCGCTTCCCCAGTCGTGGGATGTGGACGGGCTGTTCCGGCTTTCCGGCGCGGTGCCGCATAAAGAGGAAGATACACAGACAAAAATCGACTATGAAAAAGTAAATACTCTGTATCGTCAAATTTTGGATAACTTTGGCCGTGCAGCATTTTATGACATTTGCCGGGATTTTGCCGAGGCGTACAGCAAGCAGTCGACAACTTATTTCTCACAGCTGGCTGGCCCGGATGCACAAATGCAGACCTACACCATGCCGACAGAACGGTGGGAAGAACTGGAACCGCTGCTGCGCAAGTTGCAGAAATACAAGTATATTCAGAATCTGACAAGCATGGTAAAAGCCGGGCAAGCAAAAATCGCGTTTATGGCCGGGCAGAAATGCGCGGCAAGTCTGGATTATGCCCTAAAAAACTGCATTGACCGCAAAAGCGTGCTGAAAGACTTCGGCACAGAGCGAAATTCGTTCGTCATCCACACAGAACCCGCTGTCGTGCGGATGCCGCTTGGACGGCAGGCAGCTGTGGAGTTCCTGCAAACACAGGGGTGCCTGCAGGTCGCGTTTGTGGACGGCAAGCTGGAAATTTCCGGCATGACGCCGGAGATACCCGCGCTGCTGCAGAAATACGGAAACGCGCTGGAGGGAGGTGTATTTGCCAACCTGCAGGAGAACACGCGGTTCAGCGATGAAAAGATAAGCTACGAATACAGCTGGGGCAGCGGTACGCTCAACGAGCTGGATGTTGTGGCCGTGCTGGATAAAGAAAAGCTTGTGCTTATCAGCTGCAAAGCGTGCCGTCAGTTGGAAATTGCGTTTGTGGATGAAATCGCCATCCGAGCCGCAAGCCTGCATGTGGAAGCCGTGCCGGTGCTGGTCTGTTCGGAATTGCAGCCGGGGGACAAGCAGGCGTTCCGGGATCGCTGCCGCTCGCAGGGCGTGGTTCTGGTCGATGCTGCCGACATGGACAAAGTGGCAGAGAAAATCTGCTGCGCCGCAGAAAGCGAGGCGTAAGGCATGGAATCCGAGCTGAAAAAAATACAGGATATTGCGATAAAAGCCCATAACGAAACCATGCAGGCCCAGGATGCCGACAAGGCTATCCGGGAGATTCTGGCAAAATACGGAATATCACAAAAAATCACAGCCGAGCGTTTATACCACACACGCCTTGTCCATGCGGAGCGGGACACATCAAATGGCCACAAACAGGAAAATATTGATACCGTGGCTGAGCATTTACTTGCAAAGGAATGGAGCCGCGCCTATGTGCGTTCTGTGCAGGATGGAATTATCGGAGAACTCAAAAATAAACACAGGGGAAGCCGAAATTATGAAAAGCGGACATTGTACGATTTGGTTGCGGAAGCGTTTTTGCTTCTGCTGCAAGGTGCTGCTGACTGGAGCAAAGTGTACATTCGCCCGCTGAAAGAAGTTCTTACGGGAGACGAACATAAATACGGCTATGCGGTGTCTGTGTGGAGTGCGGGAATTGTAGGAAAAATCAGCGAGGCCGATTTGAAGAAAGGCTTTGAGGCACTTCCTGCGGATGCCCCGCTGAAGAAGGTCATCCCGAATTATGACGGAAACGAGCAGGCGCTGCGGATACTCCTCAGCACAAAAGATCAGGAAAATGAGTACCTGAATGCGGCACGGAATTTCGTCATAAAAGGCATAAAAAACGATAAGGAAATCCCGCAAAAAGACAAAACAATTGCCGATAAGATCAACAGTGATCCGGCGCCGAAGCGAGCGTATATCCGCGTTGTCAGTGAATTTCTGAAAAACTGGGAGTTTGGGCTGGGCTGGCTGGATGCACCAAACAAACACAGCAAAAAGCTACCATACCGAGTGATTCGCCATCTGTTTTTCCTGATTTTAGGACTGAATGACCCGCTGTACGGTTCTGCGGATGACATGCGTGCGGTTTTGATTCAGCTTAGCATTGCGCTTGGAATGAAAAGCAAAAAAATTGATGATCTTCTGAAAGAAAGCGGATTGGCGGGTTTGGACTATAAAGCGAACGAGTTGATTCTCGCTTATGCGGCAGACCACTTTACGGAAAATGCCTATCTCCACGCCCGCGCACTGCAAAAAATTTACGAGGCACAAAATAAGACTGTCAAGAAGGCAGAAAAAGACAAAACCGACACCATAGAGCTGAAACAGACTGCATTCTTCAAAAAGAGTTACACAGGGTCGAAATGGAAAAAACTGGAACCGGTAGCCTTTTTGGCGGAGTGTCAGGAAAATCATATTGCCTGGCAGCGCGTGCCGGATCTGATAAAAGCACAAAAGCAGACGGAGAAAACCGGCCGACAGGTTGAAGCAGCCAAGGCAGAACAGAAAGAAAGCTCCGAGCAGATGACCAATATTGTCATCTACAGCAGCCAACTGTTTGAGATACGAAAGATCTTGATCGATCTGTATTTGATGGCGAAAATTCGAACCTCGGACAATGAGGATCAAAAAGCTGCTTACCAGAAACAATATGATAGAATTGATTGTGCTTACAAGAATAAGCTGCAAAATTTGGATCACGGCACAGACTTTAAAGATGGTGATGACGGCTGGCAAGAATTTTTGCAGTGGGATAAAGAGTTGCAAGATTCTATGATAGACAGTTTTATTACGCTGTATCCTCATGAAGAGCAGGACATTATTTATAATGGGAAAAACGATGGATTGAGTGAAGAGGAACAGTTTACCAGGCGTATAAAATGCATAAAAACAGCAGAAAAATGCTCGCGAGCGATGGAATGGCTTTTGCGGGATGATTTTCTGCGCCTTGCCTTTTTGGACTATCTCGTCACAGAGCCGCAGAAAACTTTTCTCGGCAAGGATTCCATGGAGATCGTGCAGTCTTTTGCCAACAGGGAAGGCCCTATTCTGGAACGTTGTCGTCTGAAGCCATACGCCCCCGATAAGGATGCATTAACGCAGGACTTTGTACGGGCCTTGAAAAAAAGGGAAGAAAATCAATAGAAGAAACAGCGTCCCGCCGCCAGGGGGTTACATGGCGGCGGGACGCTATTTTAAGGTCAGGACTTTTTGCAATAAGCTTCTACAATCTTTAAAGTGCTTCGCATCACCTCCGCTTCTCTGCGTGCAGCGTCCGTATCCAGTTGTTCGGCTAGTGCTTCGCCTATAGCCAGTGCTCTTTTTGCAAAAAGAAGCGCCTCTTTGTATTCTTCTTGTTTAGATAGAATTAATACATTATTAGCGCAAGATATCATTACATCTCGATATGCACTGGGTGTGCCAAGTTCAAGACTCAATTTTTCATCAATCGAAAGGCTCTTCCGGAACATGTCCAACGCACCGGAAAAATCTCCTTGCTTTCGCAGTATACCACCAACTTTGTCGTAGCTTACAGACAAGTCTCTCTGCGATTGCGGTGTGCCAAGTTCAAGACTCAATTTTTCATCAATCGAAAGGCTCTTCCGGAACATGTCCAACGCACCGGAAAAATCTCCTTGCTTTCGCAGTATACCACCAACTTTGTCGTAGCTTACAGACAAGTCTCTCTGCGATTGCGGTGTGCCAAGTTCAAGACTTAATTTTTCTCGAATCGAAAGGCTCTTCCGGAACATGTCCAACGCACCGGAAAAATCTCCTTGCTTTCGCAGTATATCACCAACTTTTTCATAGCTTACAGACAAGTCTCTCTGCGATTGCGGTGTGCCAAGTTCAAGACTTAAATTTTCTCGAATCGAAAGGCTCTTCCGAAACATGTCCAACGCGCTGGTAAAATCCCCTTGTTCTCGCAGTATATCACCAACTTTGTCATAGCTTACAGACAAGTCTCTCTGCGATTGCGGTGTGCCAAGTTCAAGACTCAATTTTTCGGCAATCGAAAGGCTCTTCCGAAACATGTCCAACGCGCTGGTAAAATCCCCTTGTTCTCGCAGTATATCACCAACTTTGTCATAGCTTACAGACAAGTCTCTCTGCGATTGCGGTGTGCCAAGTTCAAGACTCAATTTTTCGGCAATCGAAAGGCTCTTCCGGAACATGTCCAACGCACCGGTGAAATCTCCCTGTACTTGCAATATCTTGCCAACACGGCCATAGCTTACAGACAAGTCTCTCTGCGATTGCGGTGTGCCAAGTTCAAGACTCAATTTTTCATCAATCGAAAGGCTCTTCCGGAACATGTCCAACGCACCGGTGAAATCTCCCTGTACTTGCAATATCTTGCCAACACGGCCATAGCTTACAGACAAGTCTCTCTGCGATTGCGGTGTGCCAAGTTCAAGACTCAATTTTTCGGCAATCGAAAGACTCTTCCGGAACATGTCCAACGCACCGGTAAAATCCCCTTGTTCTCGCAGTATATCACCAACTTGGCCATAGCTTACAGACAAGTCTCTCTGCGATTGCGGTGTGCCAAGTTCAAGACTTAATTTTTCTCGAATCGAAAGGCTCTTCCGGAACATGTCCAACGCACCGGTAAAATCCCCTTGTTCTCGCAGTATATCACCAACTTGGCCATAGCTTACAGACAAGTCTCTCTGCGATTGCGGTGTGCCAAGTTCAAGACTCAATTTTTCGGCAATCGAAAGACTCTTCCGGAACATGTCCAACGCACCGGTAAAATCCCCTTGTTCTTGCAATATCTCACCCACACGGCCATAGCTTACAGACAAGTCTCTCTGCGATTGCGGTGTGCCAAGTTCAAGACTCAATTTTTCATCAATCGAAAGGCTCTTCCGGAACATGTCCAACGCACCGGTAAAATCCCCTTGTTCTTGCAATATCTCACCCACACGGCCATAGCTTACAGACAAGTCTCTCTGCGATTGCGGAGTGCCAAGTTCAAGACTCAATTTTTCGGCAATCGAAAGGCTCTTCCGGAACATGTCCAACGCACCGGAAAAATCTCCTTGCTTTCGCAGTATATCACCAACTTTTTCATAGCTTACAGACAAGTCTCTCTGCGATTGCGGAGTGCCAAGTTCAAGACTCAATTTTTCGGCAATCGAAAGGCTCTTCCGGAACATGTCCAACGCACCGGTGAAATCTCCCTGTACTTGCAATATCTTGCCAACACGGCCATAGCTTACAGACAAGTCTCTCTGCGATTGCGGTGTGCCAAGTTCAAGACTCAATTTTTCGGCAATCGAAAGGCTCTTCCGGAACATGTCCAACGCACCGGAAAAATCTCCTTGCTTTCGCAGTATACCACCAACTTTGTCATAGCTTACAGACAAGTCTCTCTGCGATTGCGGTGTGCCAAGTTCAAGACTCAATTTTTCATCAATCGAAAGGCTCTTCCGGAACATGTCCAACGCACAGTCAAGCTTTCCTTGTTCCTCAAGCATGTCCCCAATCCGGTTATAGCTTATTGATAAATTTCTTCGATTTTTGTCCGTAGGATTCTTTTCCGCAATATCCTGTACGATCGAAAAAGCCTTTTCTTCCAACTCTACAGATTGCGCAATTTTCCCGCGCGTGAACATCATATCACTTTTGCGTTTCAGATAATACGCAATAATTCGTTGACTATCTTCATTTGTCAACTTCCTATCGCGCTCTTCCGCGAAAGTCAGCGCTTTCTCATAGATTTCCTCGGCCTTGTCATATTTGCCCCAGGTTTCACAGTAATCTCCTGCATAACGAACCCTGACATCCAGCGCCAGACTTTCCACAGCCTTTTCCCTCTGGCTCTCCCCCAGCGGCAAATCCATCAAATGCACGGCCTCCCAGAAAGACAATTCCTCCGGGCCGCGCTCAAAAATGGAGAACAGCTCCGCCGTCAGCTTCTCCGCACCGTCCTTCGGAGAGCAGAAATAAACGTTTTCGCCTGCGCCGCGGGTCAGCCACTCACGAACAAAGGCATGATCAAAGACAAGAGTTTCTTCGTCAAACTCGTTCTTTTCAACGCGCAGCAGAACCTTCAGGCGGGCGCGGAAGTCCGCCAGCTCGTTTTCACCCCAGTGCATCACGCGGCGCAGCGTCTCAGCGGGCAGCGGCGCGGGTGCGCCCAGGATGCAGCTGATAGCGGGCCGCCAGAAGGACCGAAAGTCGCTGCCGCTGAAAAACCAGCTAAACCAGCGGGTAAACACTGCATCCAAGCCGTCCGGGTATTCCTCGGTGGCACCCAGCGTGCCGCGGCTGCGCAGCAGGTCGGTCAGCATCTGCGCATACAAAAAGATGCCTTGGCTGCGGATTGTCATTCGCTCCAGCGCGTCGGCCAATTGCGGGTCGTCCCCGAACTTCGATTCCAGCTCAAACCGATAGTACGTCCGGATGTCCTCCAGATTGCTCTCGCTTTCGCTGCCGATCTCGATGCGATATGCCCCTTTTGTGTAAACCGAAATAGCCGGAATGTCCCGCGCCACGATCAGGATGCGCAGCCAGTCCGGCAGACTGTCCGCAAACTCATACAGCGTTTTGGCTAGCACGTTATTTTCCGGGCTGCCGCACTCGTCCAGACCATCCAGAAGAATCACCATCCGCTCGTGGTTTCCATTGACGGACAGGCTGAGCGGCTTGCTGATGAGCTGCTCAAACAGTTCTTTCTCGCTCAGGCGCTGCACGGCGGCGCGGTCCTCGGGCAGATGCAGCATCAGGCTCTGGCGGTAGGCGGTTAGGCGGCATGCCATTAAGTACGCAACCGTCTGGATGACTGTGCGCGGATCGTTAAAGGTGTTCATCTCGCTGCTGCAGAACAGCGCCGCTGCCACGTGGTCGTTGTAGTGGGTAAAGTGCGCGGCGTAGGCACTTTTTCCAACGCCGGGGGCGCCGGTCAGCAGGCAGGTGCGCGGGGCGGTGTCGTCCTGCAGCCAGTTTGTGATGGCGTCATTCAGCCAGGCTCGCCCCACAAAAGAATTACGGAGCAGCTTTGCCTGGCGGCTGGTGCTGTAATAGATGGTCAGGCGGTTTTGCAGTTCGGTGATTTGCCCGCTGAACTCCCGGTTTTCCTCGCTTTCCAGCACGGCGTACAGCTCCGCCATCTTGGCATCGAACCACGGCTTGAATACGTCTTCTCCGGCATCCAGCTTCTCTTCCCAGTCGCGCATATCCAGCCACTGTCTGTGGCTGACCGCTGACGGCGGATTGACATCATCCAGCAGGATACTGACAATATTGCCGCCCTTGACGCCGACAGAGATGGCAAGCTCGTCCAGACAGACGCCCTTCTCCCGTGTGGAATATTGCGACAGGCAGGCTACCACAGAGTTACTCGCTTCAATGCCGTTTGCAAGGCGTTCGCGCCAGTCATGGCCGAAGCGGATCTGCTCCTCGTCGAACCAGGGTTGGTGGCCGCGATCTTTTAGCGCTTGGTAGATGCGTTTGCAGATTTCGCTTTCCTTGTGCCCATAAGAGATGAATAGCCGCATAGGCACAAAGGTTTTTTCCGCCGTCTGCGGCACAAACCGATGCCCGCACGCACCGCACAGGCAGCTGCCGTCTTGTTTCTGGAACACGTCTTCACTCCCGCATTTTGGGCATTTGATGTCGTTCATGATTTCCTCCTTTTTTTGCAGACCGGCTTTGTGTTTTCGGATTAATTATACCATGTTGTGTTAAATTTCCGCAACGAGTGCGGAGAAAAAACTACCGCAGCTCCCGCAAAAGCGGTGATATATATCGCCCCAGCCCTGCCTGCTCCAAAGCCGGAAGCAGACTGCATAAAACACGGCGGTCTTTTTCGGTAATTTGTCCAGTAATAGAAAGATTTTCGGTGATAACACGCACCGTGTGCAGTTTGGCATAGTGGCGGAAATAGCGTTCGCGGTCCTCCGGCGGGATGGTGTCAAGTCTGCGCTGAACAATGCTGCGGTAAAAAGGGCTGTCGGCGTTTTCGGGTATACCGCAGTCATCAAGAAACAGTTGCAGACTGTCTTTTTGCTGCGGCGTTGCCGGGGCGGGAAAAATACGGTTTTCAAAATAGGCAAACAGAGTGTTTTCCATCGTTTCAAGCCTCCATGTGCTGATTCTCGGCGGCTTTCCTTTCCGCCAATTTGTTTAAAATCTTATTTGCCTCCTGCATGGCCTCGCGCCGCGCGGCGACGTCCGGGGATTCGGATGCTTTGTCCAAGCACTCAGCAAACTTCGAATAGGTCCCAGGGGCCAGTGACTCCATTGCGTCACGAATGTTGGAACTGCCGCCGTAGAAATCTTCCCGAACAGCATCGCGGCCCAATATTTCGGAAAGGCTCGCGGCAGCCTCGGTGGCAAAAGGATATACGCCCATAGCCCGTGCCATTGAAAGATCTTCTACGGAAAGTTTGTCCTCGGTGAGATACTGCGTTATGCCTTCATTCAGGTTTTTGCCGAAGTCGCGGCAGACAAGATATTCTCCGTCGCGATCCACTATGTACTCCTTGTCGCGTAAACCGACCAGAACCGTGTACAGCGTGCTGTTGTGATGCTTTTCTGCGACCTCGCTGTGGTAGGATGCCATGTGCTCATGCTCGTGCAGGGCTGTTACCCGCATCATCTCCGGTGTGCCGCGGACAAGCTCGATGGTCGTCTCGCCGTTTTCAAAGTGGTGCGTGCCGTAGATGCCGTCCCCCTTGTAGGAAACGATGGAAACGGACTCTTTCCGCCCCTCCATCCGGGCGAGGCTGTCCGGCGGCATATATGTGCTGTCATCCTCCAAAATGCGGTCAATCGCCTCATCGCGCAGTTCTGCGGCCTCCTTGACTTCCGGAAGCTCCAGGAAAGGCGCGTTGGTGTCTGTGATTGTAAAATCGTCGGTTTCCTCAATGGCAAAGCCGTCCGGCAGGAATTCACTACTGCTGTCGGAAGTTTCCATGAAGGTGTCTGCTCCCTCAAGGGTGTCGGAAAGGGAAATTCCCTCAGATGCTGAATCCAGGGCTTCGGTGCTGGTGTCATTGGACTCCGAAAATTCACTCATTGTCTCTGTACCACTCTTTCTGATATGTTCGCACGATGACACGCGCCTGCTGCTCCGGGATGCCCGTGCGGTTCAGCAGCAACCCCAGCAGGCAGAGCCGCACGGATGCGCTCGCCTTTACGCCGCATTTGTCCAGCAAACGATTTACAGCGCGTGTGATCCAAGCGCCGTCCAGCGGATCGGCGGTCATGCAGGCGGAAAGTTCATACAGCTCCGCGACGGGTACACGACCCAACAACGGCTCAACAAGGTTTTTTCGGCAGCGGCTTCCGCATCCGCAGAGCAGGCAGGCCGCGTTGAACTCGTTGCTTTCCGCGGGTCGGTCGACTTGCAGGTGAACCAAGCCGCGCTCACCGCGGATCGCGAGTAAAGCTTCCCCTTCCTGTAAAGTCAGGATTTCACGGTGCTGTCGCTCGGTCATATTCATGGCATCGGCCATCAGGCTGCGGTCCTGTGCACCGTCCAGTGCATGAACCAGCTTGATGCGCGTCAGCGCCGGGATGCCCGCAGCCAATGCGCTCGGCCTCTGGTCACTGATTAAGATACTGACGCCAAAAGCACGTACCTCCGCCAAAATCTTTTCCAGAAGGCGATTGTTGGACGCTGCAATCCCACTCTCGTCCGATGTTCCGGAAAACGTCGCGTGAGCCTCCTCAACGACCAGAATTTGTTTTAGCTCGTTGGTTTCCTCCTGCTGCATAAAGAACCGCTGCAATCGGAACAAAAGAACGCTTGTCAAAAATGCGGCGGTCTGTGGTGAAAAATCCGACATTTCAATAACGACCGGGCCGCAGGTAAAGTCTTTTGCGGTCAGACCGCTGCACTGACTGAATAGCATGGAAAACGTGCCTGTGCAGAGCTTACGCAACCGCATTTTTGCGGCTGCAGTGATGTTTTGCCTGACTTCGGGGCCGTATCTCCCGTTTTTTTGCATCCAGGCATCAACATTAGCAAGACATTCCTGCAAGGTCGGCCACGGTCGGTTCGGGTCAAAACGCGCAATATCGCTGCACTGCCAGCCTTTTTGATGATAAGTGTATTCCAGAACGCCTTCCAGCACTTCCGGCAGAGGGTGTTCTCCGCCGGATGCCGCGCATAAAGCTGCCGTGACAGCTTCGATATGTGCCGAAATGGGGGTCATGATTTCCGGTTCCAGCGGATTAAGGAAAAGCGCACGGCCATCGACATCGGAACCGTAAACTTTCAGCGTAGAAACGCTTCTTTTTAGGGAGGCATACTCTTTTTTTGCCCCCTCGATGACGAGGAACGGAACCCCTTTCCTGTGCGCATCCGACAGAAGCGTCTTGATTGTGGTCGTTTTGCCGCTGCCTGCGCCGCCGGCCACCAGCATGTGCCCCAGCATATTCTTCTGCGAAAGTTGTACAGGTTCTCTCGTTTCAAATGCAGTCCCAATTTGCAGAGAGAGACCGCTTCCATGGAACGGCTCAACTGCCGAGAAAAGCTGCTCATCACTCTGCCCTTCCAGCCAGAAGCCGGGATAACTGCGGCGCGGCGGCGTGCAAGCCTGCGCTGCGTCCCGCAGGGTGTTCAGGCTGACGAGGTGCAGAGCCTTATCCTGTTCCACCGCAGCGGGGATGGACAGGGGCCTGACCGTGGATGGCAGCGTAAACCAGCGCACCGGCTCAAAGGCGGTCTCCGCATTTTCAGACTGCATTGCACCGGACAGCAGCGCCAGAAGCCGCCGGTATTGTTCCTGTGAGGCTGCGCCAAAGCGGATGGCCGTATAAGCAAACCCAGTCCCACGGTTTTTGCGAAGGTGCTCCACTTCTTTTTCCAGGAATGTGACCGCCTGCGGAACATTTCCAACCGGTTTTTGTACCACACGGCGGGTGGCGCTGCCGCTGACATAGTCCGCGGTAGCGCAGGTGCGCAGCTGACCCAGGAGTGCCATATCCTTCTGCAAAAGCTGATCGACGCTCCTGTCCGACAAAGGCAGACAGAGAACCGCAAGATAGCCGTTTGTCAGGGCATGATCGGCGGCAAGGGTATCCGCAAGGCGTTCGGTGAGCAGTGTGCCAAGCAAAATCCCGTTCATCGGGTACGCCGCAGGGAAGAATCCGGGCTCCGGCTCCATACGGCAGCTGGGCAGCAGCGTGGAAAAAGCTGTGGGCTGTGCGCTGCCGTACAGCAGGGAGAGTTTTGTTCCGCTTTTTTGCAGATAAAAAACCGCGTCGCTGCCATTCACGGAGGCCGTGCGCAGCCAGTGTGCAGCAGCCTGCAAGGGCAGTGCTTCGTCCTTTTGCGGGTTCTCGGTCAGACGCCACCCGCAAAGGCGGCTCCAGCTTTGCACCTGTGGCTCGATGGCCTGGGCCGTGTCAAGTCCATCGGTAGAAAGCCCGTCAAGATAACGATTGTTTTTGCGGCGCAGGAGCTGATCGGCTGCCTGTGCGGCGCGGTGGAGGTCATCTCTGTACATAAGCACACCACTTTCTTCAAAAATTATCTTTTGCGCGGCAGGCATGCGCGGATAACGATACCGATACCGATCAGGATAAGAATATTACCGCCAAATGCGCTCAACAACTTCCAGAGCAGCCCCAACAAAGCAACGATAACCCCCAGCGCCCAGGATAGGATTGCACCCGAGGCGACGAAGTTGACGGCTGCTGACACAAAGTAGATGGCCAGCAGCGCCAGGATCAGGCTGAATACGCGGACAAACAGCGCCGGAACCTGCAAACCGGGCCGTACGACGCTGCCCGTAGTCTTGTCCAGAAGTTTTTTGGCGATGCGGCGGTCTTTTCCACCTTTGCAATGAATTTCCAGCTCATCTCCGATGGATAGCCTCCCTAGATACTCTCCGAACGCGCATACATCGGTAACGCGGCCCGGGATGCCATCCTGCGTGATTTCTTCGATCCGCAGGGTGTACGCCTGCGACTGATGGGCCAGCTGCCACGGTTCACCGGCAAAAACGGCGTTGCACCATTTATGAAAGGAACTGTGAAAGAGACTGTTGTGGTCCATTTCCACCAAACGGCCTCGCAGTACCTTGCGCCCAAACGCGCCAGCCGTTACAAACGGTTGGGCTGCGGCAGAAGCCGGCATGGTGGGCAGTTCTTCCGCCGTGTGCAACTGGGGAGACTCGTCCTCCCCTTCCGGGCTCAATGCAGACCCGCAGAACGGGCAGAGCTGCACAGTATCCGGAAATGTCTGTTCACATTCACAATAAGGATTTTTGCACTTTTTCATGGCAATACCTCCCGCAAATTATCTGTTTACATGATACAAAAACACTTAAAAAAAGTCATGCCGGGTGGAGATATAAAACATACTATCGTTTTATATCTCCACCCGGCATGACAGCTTTTTGTTGAGCGTTTATACTGATGTCATCGACCATGAAAACGTAAAAAGGAGCAAGCAACGAATATGAAAAATAACGCATTGGTCCCTATGGAAAACCGCGAGTCTGTCACATTGTATGGATTGGTCAAATCATCACTCAAGACCTTGTTGGAAAATCCACACGCAGCATTCTTTGTCGAGACGATACCGCTGTGCGTTCAGCTGAATCTCATTGTACTGCTGCGCCTTACTATTGTGAATTCTTTTTGTATAGAAGATTTTGAGGCTTTTGCAATTCTGTCGGATTTGCTTGTTACTACATTGGTCTATGGTATCAGTGTAACAGCTAAATTGCGATTTTTGCTTCAGACAAAGCTCCAGAAAATCAGTGCTGTTGTTGTTATCAGTAGCGGTTTTATTGCGCATATGGTGCAGGTTTTATTGGCACAAAATATCCAAACAAGTATCGTAAATGAATTTTTAGCAACTTCCCTGCCGATGCTGCTGCACTACCTCGTAATCGGTGCTTTTACAGCGTTAATCCGAATGTTGTGGGAAATTCCGGACAGCATCCTGCATTATCTTGTTGATACGGAAGAGTGAAAGAGGTACTTCTTTTTTCTCTCCGCTATTCTTTTTTTTCGTCACGGATAGGCGTATCGTAGGTGACACCGAAGCAAAAAAGAAACAGGAGGAATGAAAAATGGTCAAATACGTCAAGAAAAATGGAATTGAGAAGCCTGTGTGGATCGATCCCCTCTTTCCTGCTTTTCGCGGACTGCTGGATGCGGTTTTGCAGAAGGTTAAAGTACAGAGTAAAAGCAACCTCTGCGTGGGCGGATTTATTGAACGGACGACCCGTGAAGCTACGCTGTACGAGCAGGCGGCCACGACCTGTCTGCTCAAAACACTGGACCCGTTGAGTCTGGAATTGGAGGCTGCCCGAAAAAAGAGCGCCATGCCCCTTCCGGAACACAGCGCACAGGCGGTCTCTACCACCGAGGGTGCCCGCTCGGCCCGCCGCGCAGCTGCGCAGCAGGCACAGGCCGCGGCGGATAAAACGGCCGCCGAAGAAAAGGCAGCAGAAATCGAAAACAAAATGCTGCAGCAGATTGCCATTACGGAAAATGATATTGCCGAGGCCTACGCCAAAATCAATATCATGGTGGCGCGCTTCTGCAAAGGGACCGCCTTTAAGGTCATTGCTGATGAAATCCCTGTGCTGACTCCGCATGTGTTTGATGCACAGGCGATTGTGCATCGCTATGGTCTGCACTATAACGGCAGCGAGGCAGCGTAACGCTTTTTTCTCTTCACGTCCCTGGCACATCGTATACAATGCTGGTACAGTATAATCACCGGCCGGAAGTATATCCATTGGAGGTTATGAACATGGGTATTTTCAGCAAACTCCCTTTCTTTAAGAAAGCCGTACAAAATATCCCGCTCTCCTGGGAGGAAGAAACTCCCGACCATCTCTATATCGTTCATCACATTTTGTTCGGATACTCTGATAGCTGCACTGTCCCAAACGGCTACGCAGATGTTTTTTCGGAAACGGAAGTCCAAAGCGTGATGGAAAAAGCGCGCGATGTCGTGGAGAGCCTGAATCTGAATGTCTCCAATGCGGCGGCAGTCAACCGCATCATTGAGCTTAAAGCGGCACGCCTGTTCTATGATAAGCTTCTGGAGCGCCACCAAGCCAACCTCTTGCATGCTTACCGTATCCATTCGGATGTGATCCATCAGCGTGATGAGATGGAATCTTTTCTTCAGCTTCGGAAGAGCCAACTGGAAACGCTGGAAAACCAGATTAACAGCCTGACAAACAGCTAATACAAAAGGAGAACGACCTATGTATATGCCCAACTATAACTTCTCTGCCCCCACCAAGTCCATGACCGGCACGCAGAAGGTATTGAACACGATCCATGAGTTCCAGCTCTTTTCGATACTCGTTACCCTGGCTGCTGTCGCCTGCGATTGGTCGCAGATGCGTTACTACGTCGATATTACCTTCAATGATTCCTTCTGGGGCGGACTGTGCGTCAGTGTGATTGTCGTTCTCTGCCTGGATGTATCGATGTTCATTTTAGGCACCGTGATAAACCAGCACAAAAAAACATCGGGCATGGCAAAAGACAATTTCCGTTTTACTGTGATTGGTCTGATCTCTACCTTCGCGGGGGCCTACGCAGTATACCTGTCAATGGCCATCCCCGTCATGATCCAGCAGGCAGACAATGGCGATACTCCTGTTTTGGGGCGCCTGATTATCCCTGTGGTCAGCAGCCTGATTTCCTTTTTTACTTCCGTTGGGTGGAACCCCCGCGGAGATCAGCTCCAGCATCTCAAGGATGAAAAGATGAAAATTGAATCTGACATTGCCTCCACAGAGAATACGATCGCCAAAATCAACCGTGACTTCAGGCAGTTGGATTTGATGAACTATGAAAACGTACAGGCGGAACGCGCGTTCGACCTGTTGCTTTCGAAGGTGGATGAGGCCACCAACGATGCTCGGATTCTCCTTGCGCGGGAGTTGGGCACGCCGGAAGCTGCTGATGCGCTTCTGGCGAAGGCGGGCCTGAACGACGATAATTTCTGGGAGTTAGCTCGCAAAAAGATTACCGACTCTGCACAGTTGTTCCCTGCATTTGATTCCGCTGCAGACGGTGCTCCTGTCAAAGAGTTGCCTGCCGATTCGACTCCCGCAGAACCCCTGCCGGTTTTTCCGTTCAGCATGACCTCTTGAATATAGAAAGGAGATTCCTCTCATGAAGAAGATCATCTTTGCCATTGCCTTTATGGCTGCCCTCACTGTTTCCCTTTGCGGCTGCGGCAGCACTGCGGTCAATGAAGCGGTACACCCCACCACTGCCACGGCGGTCATCATGTTAAATGGCTACAATATGCCCGTGGTAAACAATGCGGGTGATTTTGTGGATGCTCCTCAGGATGGCGATCAAACGTTTATTGTTGTCCCGGACAGCACACCGTCCGTCACAACGTTTACCTGGGATTCGGTTGCAAAAAATGCAACCTACGCCGTGTCAGAATCCAAAAAATGGAAGAAAACCCTTTCCGACGAACTTAATGCGGTTCGCCCCGACGACGAAGGTTGCGATTTGTTATCTGCTATAATTCTGGCGGGCAACCAGTTGCAGTCCTCCAACACAGAGGTTCACAAGCTCGTCATCCTCTGTAACGGAGTGAACACCTCTACCACACTCAATTTTTCAACAAATCCGGCTTTTTGGAGTGTGGAGGATGTTGGCCAGATAATCGCACAGCTACAGGAGCTCGCCTACATCCAACCTGATTTGCTGAAAAATGTCGATGTTACATGGTTTTTCATGACTGCTACCGACGGGGTTCATCAGGCGAGCTTCGAAGAAGCCCAAAAGACACGGCTCTACGCGTTCTGGAACGCCTACCTACAGGCTTGCGGCGCAACTAATGTGGATTTCCGGAAGGACCAACTGACCGGTAGCGCAGCAGAGGGTGTTCCCCCCATCGAGGCCGTATCCGTTAAGCCTGTCACGGTAAACCTTCCCGATGCTACTGCCAGCCCTGCCGAAGCTCCTGCCATGACGCTGGATACGAGCACGCTTGCCTTTGTGCCGGACTCTGATGCCTTCCTGGATGAACAGCAGGCAAACCAGACTCTGGACAACGCAGCTTCGCAACTCTTGTCCAATGGTGGCTCATATATTATTGCCGGTTCCGTCGCCGCAACAGAAAATGGCTCAAGTGAATCATCTATGAGCCTCAGCATTGCGCGTGCGCAGGCTGTCAGGGAGGAATTAATCCTGCGCGGCTTGTCGGAAGACTCAATTAAAGTCATTGGTCTGTCAACCTGCACAACACCACTTCGCTCCACGAATGAGGCCGACAATAGAGCCGTGTACATTGTCGATACATCGACAGATTTGGCAAAAACACTCCTTACCATTGGAAGCTCTTCATAAAATGATTGACCGGCAGTTTTTTCCTGCCGGTCAATCATTTTTTCTCTCCAAGTCAATGCACCTCGCTGTAAAAATCAAGTATAATATACGTAGACAGGAGGGGAAAACACATGAATAAAATCACTACAAGTTCTGCTGCTGCACAGCTCGAACGGATGTACGATGATTTAAACAATGCTTTTTTTGAAGGCGAGCTGCTGCCGGACGTCATCATCACGCTGAAGTGCACAAAGGGGGCTTATGGGCACTTTACTACGGGTCAGGTGTGGCGCGTAGACGAAAGCACCCATAAACACGAGATCAATATATCTTCCGCTACGTTAGACAGACCCATTTTGCAGACAGCCGCCACCCTGCTACATGAAATGGTCCATTTTTATTGTCATATCAATAACATCCGAGACACAAGCAACCATGGCGTGTACCACAACCATAAATATAAAGAGGCCGCATTAGACCACGGCCTTCTTGTTTCCTATGTCAACCACTATGGATGGACCAACACACAGCCAAGCGATGTCCTGCGACTCTTAGCCGTCGAAAAGGCATGGCCACAAATCAAGCTCGTGGAAGATACTCGGAATTATCCTGCCTACCCTAGCAGCACGCGTAAGTATATATGCCCGCAATGCGGCATGACATGCCGGGCAACAAAAAAGGTCAACCTGATCTGTGGCGACTGTAAATTGCCGCTTCTGGAAGTATAAAAATTAAAAGTGCACTTTAATTTTTTTATCTTCGTGCTTCTATATTTTCAGTATCTATACTGCTATTGTTTATTTACATGATCTTCTCAAAGAAAAGGAGTGCTTTCTATGACGGATATTGAACGAATCATGGCAGTCATGCAAGCAACGCTTAGCTCCACCTCTGTTACTATCGACCAGTACAGAGAGGCGATTCTCCTTTCCGCTACAGCAGATACATCCCGGATCGAGGAACCCGTGAAAAAGGCTTACTGTGATGCTTGTGTTTCAGCAATGGTTCACCTGATGGAGCACACGGCCCCAAGCGAAGATGATCCAAAAGCCTTTTGTCTTGATCTGATTCAGCTGCAGCTTACCTTGCACCTCAGCTTATATCCGAATTATGTTTCACCGAAATTTATGGTGGCATGTGCAGCTTTGGCAGAGTTTTATCCGCTTTCGGTAAAAGCATTTGCCGATCCCGTTTTGGAAATGGCTGCAAAGTTCCACGCCTTGAACCCTCTCGATTGGAAACAAATTGGCTTTGGGAGACGCCGTCAGGTATCCGCTTTGCCGAAGCATCTTCAGGACCTCTGCTTGGTTTTTTACAGCGAAGGATCCGCCTATTGGTCCCTGGCCACCACCGCTGAGAGCAATGCAGAACGCCAGTCAATCGCCAGAAAAGCAATTAAAAAGGTGTCCGCACTCGCTTATCTTCCCTGCCATACCGATATTGATCTGAAGCTGTTGGATCTGATCCGCATTGCATACGCAGACGGTATTCGCAAAAGTGATCTTTATCGTTATGATTCGCAGACGTTCCATATAATTGTTTCGGGCGAGACTGGCGAGCTTCTGTGCAAGTACGATGAATCTTGATATGGTTTTACGGTATAAACGTACAAAAATAGAAATGGAGTGTCCACGCAGATGGATTCTATGCCAAACCGGCTGCCGGATTTACAGTTCCAGCAGGTTGGAAATTATGTTCGAGTGTTTAATCCCAATAATGGAAGACGGTACAAGCTTCCCATAAAACAGGCACTGCTGCTGCTCTCCTTGGACGGACAGAGCTGGCCCGGCGAGAGTACCGGACTCAACTTATCAGGAGAAGAACTGTTCCAAGGCCTGAGAAAGCTGTATCGAAACGGTTTGCTGCAAAACGCAGTACAGAAGCCAACGTTTCTGCATGACGAACCCGGTATGGCCCTGCTGCTGTTTCCCTGCTCGCTTGGAGACAGTATTCGCTCCCTGCTCTTTTATCAATTACTACAGTGGCTTTGGTTTCCGCTTCTTTTTCTTGCTGCTGTTGTTGTCACCATCAACGGTGGTTTGTCTTGCCTGCCCCCATTGAGCGGATATTCTGCTTTCATGCCGCCAGCAGCGCTTCTGCTTAATATCGTGCTACATGAGATGAGCCATGCAGCAGCCGGTTTTCGCTTTGGTGTTCCGGCGGATGCCTTTGGTTTTGGGCTTTACCATTTTTTCCCTTGCGGGGCAGCCTTTTTTTCACTTCTCCCTTTCTCCTGCGGCTTTGCCGATCTTGGCATAAGCATTGCCGGGCCGCTTGCCAACCTTTTTACGGGGGCGGCGGCATTGCTGCTGGCAATTCCCACGCAGAGCAGTGACTTGCTGTATCTGGCAATCTCTTCCTATACGCTAGGCTGCCTTAATTTATTGCCGATTTCCGGATTGGATGGTGTCTCCCTGCGTAACCTGTTCCCTCATAACCCCAAAATCGAATGCAGCACAGTGCTGTGCGCCCTTGTTGCAAATTTGGCTGCCTTAGCCGTTGGGGGTATCCTCTGCTTTCTGCCGTGCCAGGGTTCTTTTCTGATTGTTCTTGCATTGACTGCAACAGCCGCTCTACTGATTCCCAGTCAGCACAGTGTTTGCTGGGCCCGGATGCTGAGCACCTTCTGCCTGCTGCCTGTTATGATTAAATTGCTTGGCTTCGAGTTGCTGAATGACTGTCTGCCCACAACAATTTTCAACATTGGCTTTTGCTTGCTTCTATCGTATTTGTCAGGTCCTGTTTTGCTAGAACTGATTTTTGTTACTGATCTGTATCAAAAGTAAGGCTTATTGAATTAGTATTAAAAGTCGTTGACAACCACGTAAAAGAGGCGGTACAATAGAGTATCAAATTAAACGAACGTCAGGAGTGATACTTCTATGTCCGTGTACGGGTACTGCCGTATTTCCACACCGCAGCAGAATATTGAACGCCAGGTGCGCAACATTGCCGCCACTTATCCTGAGGCGCATATTGTCCGCGAGGTATACACCGGCACAGCCTGCCAGGGCCGCAGGGAGTTGGATAAGCTGCTACACACTGTGCAGCCGGGGGACACCATTGTGTTTGACAGTGTCTCCCGCATGAGCCGTAGCGCCGAGGAAGGATGCGCTTTGTATGAGGCACTGTATAAGCGCGGTGTGGACCTGTGCTTTTTGAAAGAACCGCACATTAACACAGATACATACAAGCAGGCGCTGCAGCGGCAGATTAGCACGGCCCCAGAGACCGGCAGTGCCGCAACAGACAGATTTGTTTCGGGCATTATGGATGCGCTGAACCGCTACACTGCCGATTTGGCCAAAGAGCAGATACTCCTTGCCTTTGCCCAAGCTCAGAAAGAGGTGGACGATCTGCACCAGCGCACCCATGAAGGTATCCTGACCGCACGGTTAAATGGCAAACAAATCGGACAAACGCCGGGCCGCAAGCTGAATATAAAAAAATCTGCTCCCTGTAAGGAGCAGATTAAAAAGTACAGTCGGGATTTTGGCGGGACACTCACCGATGCCGAATGTATAAAGTTAATTGGGATTGCAAGGAATACCTATTATAAGTACAAACGGGAGCTGCGGGAGGAAACGTAAAAAAATCCTTGCGAAACGTGTCGGACTATAGCATAATGGGGGTAACACAAAAAAGGAGTTGTTCCTATGCAGCGCTGTAACGCAGAGCCTTATGAGGGAAATCAACCGTATTTGTTTGTCAGCTACAGTCATAAAGAAGAGGACAAGGCCATTGTGTACCCCATTCTGGAACGTATGGAGCAGGCCGGGTTCAGGGTATGGTTCGATCAAGGCATTGAGGCTACCAGCGAGTGGCCCTCTGCTGTCTGCGCCCACCTGAAAGCTTCTTCCGCCTGTCTTTTTTGCCTTTCTCCTAATTTTGCAGATTCTGTAAACTGCCGGGACGAGCTGTATCTTGCAAAAAAAGAAGCAATCAAGCGCGTTACGCTGTTTCTCAAAAGTGATATGCAGCTTGACCCGGAGCTGGAAATGGGGCTTGTTCGTCAAGAACAGCTTTTTCTGGAAAATTACAGCGATATTGAGGAACTGATAAAACATCTGAAGCAAGATGAAAATCTGCAAAGCTGCTTGGGAGCTTCCGCTCCTGCCCGGAAGTCCATGGGATTTACCGCAGACTGCATCCGCAAAGAATTGCAAGATAAAACGTTTCTTTCCGCCAAGCAAGCTTATCAGAACCGCGAATTCAAGAAAGCTATGAATCTGTACCGTGCAGCTTACACCAACGGAAACAGCACCGCGGGAACTCTTCTGGGCGAGATGTACGATTGCGGAAATTACTGTCCCCATGACGACGAGCGCGCCGCAAAGATTTTTGTCGATTGCATGCACCGGAATAACCCATTGGCAGCGGAACATCTGGCCGGTTGCTACAAATATGGCCGCGGCGTCCCCAAAGATGAAGCGAAGGCCTCTTCTCTGTTTGCCGAGTGTCAGGATGCGCTGGAAGAAATGGCGATACTGGGCAGTAATGACGCCCAGTATCATCTTGGATATGATTTTCTCAACGGCGAATTTTCTGACGCTGTTCCAGAACGCGGGCTATACTGGTTGAGAAAAGCATTGGCTGCCGGTTATACCTTAGCCGGTTATGATTTGGCTGTGGCCAAAATTAACGGCAACGGCTGCCCCAAGGATGTGGACGCAGGTATTGAAGAATTGAATCGCTATACAAAGGATCTCGACTGCGCCTACTTTACCGCCCAACTGCTGCAAGAGGGTATCGACGGCAGAGAGCCAAACGAAAAAGAAGCATTTGATTTACTTCTATACGCTGCAGAGAATGGGCATATCTCGGCACAGGGTTATTTAGGGGATTGCTATTATTTCGGGAATGGAACGGCCGTCGATTATGCAGAATCTCTGCGTTGGCACCAGAAAGCTGCCGCTAATGGAGACACAGATTCCCTAAATGCGCTCGGTCTGCACTATCTTCTTGCTGAGGGCGTACCACAAGATATTAAAAAAGCAATTTCGTTCTTTGACCAAACAGATGAAAAAGGTTATCCGCTTGGTTTCGGTTCGTATATGTTGGGGCGCATTTACTGTGGCCTGCCAGACGGATGCCAGCCGTATAAAGATCTGGTGAAAGCCGTCCGCTTCTTGCAGAAAGCTACAGATTCTTCTGACAACTTGGATCCAATCAAGTTGCTGCTACAATGTTATCATGGTGACTTTGGCCGGGAAGTTCAGGATATGTCAAAGTACTATGCCGCAATGCAGAAGGCGGCAGATTTGGGGGATACTCAATCCATGTATGACATGGGATGTGCGCTGATGGATGGTTCCAGGGAGCCGCTGCTTTCCCAAAATATTGAAAAGGGAATCGAGTTGATTAACAAGGCCGCCATGAATGACCACTACGGTGCCCTCTTGATGCAGGCAAAAATGGCCATTACTGCAAACCCACCGCAAAAAGAAAAATGGCTTCTTCTACTTCAGCGTGCAAACAAAGTTTTCGATCATTTTGACTTTCTTTCTCTTTCCGCGGACACTTTATGTAAGTTGGGTGATCTTTGTCTTTCTATTGCTTTTCCCGGTTATTCTATTGAAAGCCTCGCCGACACCAATATCGAAATTCTTACAGAAAATTATCCAAAACAACAGACCCAGTGCTTCCAAAATGCCTATGTAATATTCAGTTTCGCCTTGTCATGCTGCGATTCTCTCCATGCGTTACTCATGGTAGCTTTTATACGTTTTCTTGCTGAATATAAAGACACACGCTGGGATGATGCTGTCCTGCTTGAACGGTTAAAAAAAGAGGCCGGGAATGATCGTCATATTCCTGTTTTGTTGGCGGCTTACTACGAAAAGAACCGTCAGGATGAGGAAATGATTTACTGGCTTAAAGTTGCTGCCAAAAAGAACATATCCTCCGTCTACCGTCTTGGCCGCTACTGCGTGAAAAATCGCACGCACGGCGAGGACGCGATGCAGGTGCTGATGCCCTTGAAAAATTTCAAGGACCCGGAAGCCTGCTACCTGCTAGGTTGCCTGTACCGTTATGGTATCGGAGTTGAAAAAAATCGTTCCGAAGCAAAGGCACTTCTGCGCATAGCGGCTAAAAACGGCAGCAAGGATGCTGCCGCCGACTTAAAAACATTCTGGTTCTGAAATACAAAATACATTCCGAGTTTCTTTTTGAACAGAAATACGGACTCACGAATCTATTTTATCGCATAGTGAGTCCGTATTTTAGAATTTTATTTTTTAGTGACTTACGAATTACTCTCGCAAGGATGCCTTGTTTCCTTATTTATACACAACATCTGACGAAGATATTATGACATGATGACATAATATCTATTATTGGCTGTAAAATCAGACCCTGCGTTTCTGTATTTTTGCTGTATCGTCTGCAGAGAAATTGGTATCACTGGTTGCGCGCCCGCATATCCTCCGGCACCAATCCCAGCGGCTTTGTGTGCAGGAAGATCACTTCCCAGTAACCGGTTTTATAGTTAGCGCGCAGTTTCGGTTTCAGCATGATGTTCCTGCTTTTTTCTTGCCGGGCGTTGCGCCGCTGGTCGTGCAGCAAGTCCTCGTAGCTGCCATGATAATAGGTATCAATGCCAATGCGCCCGACAATCGTTTCACCGTTTTCGTTCGGCTGCACCAGTTCTTCCGTCAGCGCTCTTGCCTGTTCCTCTG
>ERZ772902.737-NODE-737-length-31363-cov-5.385620_pt1 | contig 31363 bp, 30 predicted proteins | sample MGYA00511470_ERZ772902 | MGnify/ENA primary metagenome ERZ772902 (study PRJEB29015, sample SAMEA2737717) | human gut metagenome | biome: human gut; feature: human-associated habitat; material: faeces | place: China | collected 2012 ... | reverse complement strand
AAGCTCGTAAATACGAGCTTTTCGAGGTGTGCATCTATTTTATTGCACAAGTATGTGTTGTCTGCATAAAATAGATGACATTGAAAACAATGCTTTCACGAGGTTTTTCGCACTCCAGCAGATTATCGCAATGTTATTTTCATTTAGTTTATTCTCAAAAGACTATCTCTATATCACAATAAACATTACATTACGTTATGCTTAGAAATAATCTTTTTCATAAGAAAAATCTCAAATTTTCGTTAATGTATATTTACACCAAATGATTTGAATAACCTATTATATACAACGTTTCATGTTTTCAATGGCTATACGTTCATCAATACCCTGTACCACCTGGTATATTCATAACGTCATAAAATGAATACTTTTCGAATTTATCTAACGGAACATTTCCAATTATTTTTAGAAGTAATGGCCTAGGAAATAATCCACTCCGACATTGCTATTTCTTTCGTTTTTTGTGGTTTGATGCAACCCAACTATTCGTAATCTTTTGCAATTTTTCTAACAATTCAAGATGTTTATCGTAATTAATATTGTTAAGACATCTACGTTTTTCTGTGAGCTTTATTACATTGCTCGCTTTTCCTTCCATCCCAGTTTCTCGTTCAGTTCCAACAATGACCTGCCCCTCGTCAGACAAAAATAATTCTAATGATTTGAATATGCTCCCTAAGTTTTCGGCATCTTGACCTTGCTGATTAGGAGTGTCAACCACATAAAAATTGAAAGGGCTATTTGTTCTATATAAATTATATAGATACAGCGCCGACTGATACATATAAACTAATCGTGGAGTTTCGCTTCCAGTACGGTCTATTATTTGCACAAAATCCCTTAGTTTGATGAATGTTTTAGGAAGATTTATCGCATCTGCTAAGGTGCGGCAATATCCTTCTATATCTTCTCTTATATCTTTGGAACGCTCTTTGGATTTCTTTTCGTTTATTTTCTCGTCAATTATTGCAATTTTAGAAACATATGAATCTATTTCTCCTTGTAGAACTTCCAATTGCCTCTTGCAGGATTCATATATCTCATACTGTCCCTTGTTTTTATAAAAAGAAGAATAGGATAGAAGTTGTTGAGAGTTCCGAACTTTTTGTTCAATAGACTGAATTTCTAAAGAGACACCGTTATATTTCTCCTTAAGTTCTTCTAATTCTTCTGTAGCAATAGATATGTTATTTCTCAGTTCTGTAATAAGCTTTTCACAATGAGCATAATCTGAAGTTATATTTAATTGTTTCTCTAATCCATTTGAATAAATAGTGCCACAAATTGGGCAGACCAACTCATCTTCTTTGGTCATTGCAAATTCAATGTCCTTTTTTGTTTCTATGAGATTGTGTTCCACAACGTGCAATTTGTGTTGATTGACATATATATCATTTTCCAAAACTGTCATCTCTGCATTATAAGAAAATTGCATTTTCCTTAATTCTTCCGCCTTAGCAAGCAAAGATTCAATATCTGTTGTGACCTCTTCAACGGATTCAACATTCTCAATTTGCGTTAGTGTAGATGTGATACGGGAAACAAAGCTTTGATTATAATTCAATTCTTTTTTCTTATCATCTTTTTCAAGTATATGTTCTGCTTTTTGTGCTTGAAGTTCATAATACGTATCATCAAGGTAACCGCATACATATTTATTTGTATTTGGTTTCCAATCTTTAATGTACGCAACATTACTGAAAGAATCAGCTATTTTGCTCCATCCTTCATCTTGGTCAATATATTGAAATCTAAAGAGTAATGGCGGTGTTACATTGAATTGCTTACCATCTTTTGAAATGCAGGGCATTTTGATTTCTAAAATATCCATTAAACAGTTACTATATTCGTGAAAAGCTTCTGTTTCGATAATGCAAGAATAGGAATCCTCATTATTCTCAAAAATCTGAAATTTTTTGCCTTGGCGAACAACACAAAACTGCTTTTCTCCATATTTAAAGAACAACAAATAAGCGGAAATCAGTTTTTTCCAATCAGTTTCAATTCTTTTGCATTCACATCCCAAAGTAGTAAATATACTTTTGATAATTGAAGATTTGCCTGTTTTATTTCCTCCCAAAATAATATTAAGCCCATTTTCAAAAGGAACCTCTAACGACCGAGACTCACTTTGACTGATTACTATCAGTTTTTTTATCGTTAGCCTTTTCATTATCTTTTTCCTCCTGCTGTTTTCGTAAATTTCTAATTAAAATTTTGTACTTTTGCTCTTGTTTAACTTTTTCAACTGAATTTTTGCTCATAATACAACACCTCAACTAACGATTTATCAAGAGAATCCGATAGGAGATTATGCTTTTGTAATTCTTGAATGCATAATCTTTTCAGGTCATTATTAAACCCATTTGTCTCACATGATTCACAATATGTAGAAATTGTTTTTCGCAACACAACAACAATTTCTTGATATTTAACATCATTAACATCAAGCCACCTTGTATCGTGGAGCGTTTTTGCTGATTCTATACGATTAATATCCTTGTCCGACAATGATTGAGTAATCAAGTAATCGTGAAATGCATCATAATTTCCGCTGTTATTTATGTTACCATCAATTTTCTTGCCTATTTGAGCAATATCCACACCTTTTTTTTCAACTAAACTTTTCATACTAATAGGTACTTTGATTTTTTCTTTACTCTTTTTTCTTACATCATTTAGCAATTGCTGAAAAATAAGATTGGCAGTATTGGACGGAATATTTTTGTCTGCCAAGTGGTTGAAAAATTTACCCATAGTTTGAGATTCATAAGTTGTTAGTTGTAGTTCCGATTTATGGACAAAAGTATTCTGAATAAACTCCTCAAAGACAGAATCAAAATTGCTCGGCATATCATCTAAAAATTCATTTTTAATCCTGTCTTTGATTTTTTCATATAACACAATATTTTCTGTCTGAAGCCTTTTACCGTCTTCAATATATGACTGCCATAACAAAACCTCTTTATCAAAATCATTATTTGATACAAAATGGCAATGCGAACATTCAGCACCAAATGTCAAATAGTTGTAGAAAATAAAACCCAAAAAAGATTTTTTATAACCACCACTTTTTTTCTTTTCACGTTTAGACATTTCCGCAATAGTCCAATCAGAAGAATTCTCCCTTGTCTTTATTTGGAAAAACTGATACTTTTGATTGTCTGGAGAGAACTCTGCCATATCATCGTGAAATTCGCAAAAAACAATACACTCTGTTCCATCTTGAAGTTTTCCTATTATATGACACACAATCCAATGAACCTGGTATTCAAATCTATTATAGGAGTCAGAACCTGCCTGCTCACGCTGTTCTGTTGTGAGTACACTACTCATAATTTATAATTCCTTTCATCGGTATACTTAATAATAAGAGTACATCGTTTTTGGTCGGTATTCTTTATAATCACATCGTTATTGATACTTTTAAATAATGTTTTCAATCCGATTTTTCACTATAATCCTCGGCATATACAATATTCTTGCAACTCAAAAATTATGAAGTCTATTTATAACTTGCCAATCTATATTATACCATAAAATATTCCAAATTTCAAGTTGTTTTTGTATATTTTCACTATTTCTCTGTTTTTCGTCTATGCAGAATTCATCATTTTACAGTACAAAATACATGTTTCCATTTCTCGCACTTTCAACATACACAAAAGCTTGAAAAAGAAAACAAAGCGATAATTTCCCTACCGCCTTGTTCTCCTTTTAACTAATCACAATATAACTTACTTAAACACCCTTGAGATACTCCTTCCCCTCACACTCAACATAATCCTTCGCAAACTGCTCCGCCTCAGCCAAGCTGTTCTCCAGTATCTCAAACCCCACAGCCACTGAAAAATTGTCTATCTCGACCTGCTCCGTTTCGTCTTCAAAGAACTGTATCATAAACCCCTCGCAGAGAACATCTTTGCCTTTCTTGTCGACTCGTTTAATCTCATTATCCGGCACGATCCGTATATAAAAGCCTTTGTACTTCATTCAGTCACCCCCTAAAACGTCATCTGAAAATCATCATTTTCATCAAAATCCTCATCTTCTTCAAAATCCTCTTTTTCATATAATTCTTCGTCCGGCTCAATATTATAATGCTGCCTGCAAACCGACCTTTCAAGTGCTGCTCTCAGATAGCTTGTGTCCATACCGTTGGCCTCATAGCCCTTCTTTATGACATTGTAATAGTAACTGGTTGGCGGCGAGATCTGACCTTTGTTCATCAAGTACGCCATGCACTCTTTCTTTTCGCCATTCACCTCAATCTCAAAAAGCTCCTTTCGGTAAAGATTCGGAAAACCCTCATATCGGTCAAGGCTGTGTTCGTCACGTCCGTTTATCTCCCATATCAGCACGGGAACTTCCGAATCTTCATTTGGAACAATAGTTGCCACACCACGAAATTCAAGCTCATAACCTTTCATCATTTCTGTACTTACGACCTTTGAATTCGGACAGCGGTGCGCCATCTGTTCAAGGTTAATATTGCTGCCGTAGGCAATGTATAATCTTTTGTATTCCATAAAAAACTCCTTACATACTCATTTCAAATTCTTCTTCAAATTCGTCACATTCGCTTTCTGACGGCTCAATGTGTTCTTCGGGTACATTTTCGACTTGAGTGCTGTTGTCGCTTACAAGCTCGACACGCTGCTGACGGGCGGCTTGCCTTTGAGCTTCACGCTTTTCTTTCAGCTTTGCCCTTGCGGCTATGCCGTCTTCAGGGTGCCGCCATGCAATATCTCCGTCCAGATGTTTAAGTAGATGCGATCTGCAATTCTTGAATTCTTCACCTATCAGTCCCAGATTCAGAAGCCACACCCGAAAGCTGTACCGCATATTATCACTCTGCGAAACGTGCGGCGAACAATACTTTTTTGTCATAGCCGCATTTGAAATAGCAAGCGCCAAAACTATATGACTTCTTACCTCTCCTGCGTGAAGAGAACCGTTGTAAGCACGAATCTCATAATGCCCATGCTGAAAAAAGCTGTGCAGATTGCAGATAACATACCGGCTGTTTGAATAATGCTGAAACTGCTCGCTCATTCTGCCGTGATACCAAAGCCGTTTGATCTCTTCCATGTCTTTAGGCTTCTTTCTGTTTATGTCCTCTATGAACTGCTTGTCCATCTTGTGACAGTAGGATTCACGAGCAGACGACACCTGCAAAGCGTCCCACAAAAAATCTTCCTTGCTTGCGAAAATGTTCACAAGATTTCGTATCTGCTGCGGCGTATAATCGTCCGCCGAAATGTGAATGTGTGTACCTGCGCAATATCTCGAACCTGTTACTCCGCCTGCTTTTCTAAGAGATCTCACAACCTCCTGCAAAAGCGGAATATCCTCATATTCCAGAACGGGAGAATTGAGTTCTACGCTGTATGATTTGGAAGCATGGTCGCCATTTGCATTGTAGCAATTGATACTTCCGTCATAAACTACCGCCCATTTTCTGTCCTTTGAATCCGTCACAACATATTTGTCATAGCTGCCGCCCTCATGTTCAACCTTTCCGCCAACAGCCTTTGCAACAGCCTTTGCCGCCTGACTTCTTGTTAGTCCTGTCATTTCAATTTCAATGCCGAATTTTCTTGTTTTTATGCCTTCAAAGTTTCCTGCCAATGTTACACCTCCCAACAAAAACAGCCTGCGAATATATCACAAGCCGTAAGTTTTAATCGTTATTCAATTTCCGTTCGGACCTCATATCCCCCCTTGAAAATCACAAGTATCTCATTCTTGCTAAGCACTTTCACGCACTCGATCAGCTTTCGGATAAGCACATTATCAAACGTTTCCAACTCAAACTTTTCATTATCAATCAGCTCCACGATTTTGTCCAGCTTTTCCTGAGTTTCGGCAGAGGTCTGATTCTGTGATTTCAGCATAGCAAGTCTTTCACTCAAGCTTTGTTCTTCCTCATACAGCTTTTCAAACTCGCTGTCCAGCTTGTCCTCGTCACAACCGCCTGCAGCTATCAGCCCGACTAAATCGTTTCTTGCTTGGTCTATCTCTTTCAGCCGTTTTTCTATTGCTAATATTTCTTCCCGACCTTGACATTCAAGCACAGTGCCGATATTAGCTTTCAGAATTTTAGCTATATCATCACGACAGGAGTAATAGTTGTTTATCGCACGGATTATAGCTTTGTGAAGTTGTTCTTCCTTGATGGTGGGCGAATCGGGACAATACTTTTTGCCATGCTCCAATCTGCTGATGCACCGCCATACAATATATTTTTTTCCACGAGCCACCCACGTAGTCCTGCGATATGGTGTACCGCATTTTCCGCAGATAAGCAGCTCTGTAAGAGCGTACTTTCCGCTGTATTTTCCCTGCTCGGTTATGGTCTTGTCCGAAACCTTTCTTTTTGAACTTCGCCTCGCAAGCTCCTGCTGAACTCGATTGTAGGTGTCACGATCTATGATTGCGTCGTGGTGATCAGATACCAGATACATTGGTCGTTCTCCATGATTTTTGACCACTTTATGTGAAATACAGTCAAGGGTGTATGTCTTTTGTAAAAGTGCATCTCCGACATATTTTTCATTTTGGAGAATACTGCGAACAAGCGACTCGCTCCAGATTTTCTTGCCCGTTGGCGTCAGAAGGTCTCTGCTTTCAAGGATATTCTTTATACTTTTCATGCTGTAACCGTCAAGAAACATTGCATATATCATCTTAACGGTTTCCGCTTCTTCGGGAACGATCTCCGGTTTACCGTCCTCCCCTTTCCTATATCCCAGCAGTTTGCTATACTGAAAAGCCACCTTGCCCTCACGATAAGCTTTTTCTTTCCCCCATGAAACGTTTTTGCTTATTGATTCACTTTCTGCCTGAGCAAAACTACCGTACAGAGCAATCATAAATTCCGAGGTCATGGTCAGCGTGTTTATGTTTTCCTTCTCGAATATCACGCCAATCCCCAGGTCTTTAAGCTGTCTTACATATTCAAGGCAATCTACGGTATTTCTCGCAAACCTTGATATTGACTTAGTTATTACAAGGTCTATTTTTTTGTTTTTGCACATTCTTATCATTCGATTAAATTCTGTACGCTTTTTTGTCTGCGTGCCGCTGATGCCCTCATCGGCAAAAATGCCTGCAAGTGTCCATTCCTTTTTCTTGTTGATAAGGTCTGTGTAATACGAGATCTGAACCTGATAGCTGTTCTGCTGTTCTTCCTGCTCTGTAGATACTCGGCAGTAGGCTGCTACCCTCAGCTGATGATATTTATCTCGATTTTGCGTCGTCTGCACTTTTGCAGGAATTATCGTTACATTCGGCGCTGTGCTCATTCTTATTCACCCTCTCTGTTATATTTTTTATCCTTACACCATTGATAAGCTCGACCTCTATGGTACAAAAATGGCTTATCCAAATCTTGCTCACGCAGGATTTAAACAAGCCAATATCAAGCGTATTCAATTGTTCGTTGTTTTGGATCAACGCTATAAGTTCTTCTGTTTTCTGCGGACTGTCGTTGTATGAACAGCAATCGTACTTCATTTCAGCAAGCCTGAAGATTTCTGCTTTTACTCTGTCAAAATCCACTTGAACCGAATCGGTCATACGGTTGATTTCATTCTGCTGACGGACTATCTCCGCAGTAGGAGCATATGCGCTTATCTCACCGCCCGATTCCAGCAGACTCGGATTTGCTATTGCGGAATTCAGAACATTAAGTACAGCGCCGATTATCATCTGGTCTGTAAGCCGATATTCAAGCCTGTAACAATCGGGATTTCTGCAATCCCAATGCTCATACTTTGAATTGCCGCCTATCCGTAAAAATCTGTGACCGCATTCGGAACAGTATGTACGGTTTCTGAGTTCCTGTAAATCATCGGATATTAAATTTAACCGAGTAGCTTTTCGTACTCGCTTTTCGTTAGCCTGTTTGAAAATGTTTTCTGCAATTATCTGTGGGTATGTATCATTGCCGAGATACTTTTCATTTTCGATAATACGCTTGACCATGTTTTTGTTCCAGCGTGTTGAATCTTCGAAATATTTAATGTTTTCGTACTGCATCAGATTTGCTATTTCCGACAAGCTTTTTCCTTTCAAGTATTCATCGAATATTGTAACAACAGCATATACCTCTTTCGGATTTGTAGTTATCTCGCCGTTCTTCATGCCGTATCCGAACGGGATTGTTCTGTTCTTTGGCATAATCTCGCCTCCTTTCAGACTACAAGGATAGCACATTTTCTTTTGAAAAGCTATTACCAATAGCAACAAAGAAATGTCTTTAAATTTGACATACAGGGCATTTGCGGCTATATCTTTTCTTTAAACTTCAATCCGCCTATCAAATGAAATTCAAGCTCGTGCTGATTTTTAACAACTATCTTATCCACAATGCTTTCAAACCCCAGTTCTTCAAACTCGGTCATAGGCTTTTCACGCTTTTCAAAGAAGTCTGTCAGCATTTCTATCTGATCCAGAGCCTCATCTTCATCGTCGGAACGTGTGAGCTTTTTTAGTTCAGATTGAAGTTTGCTTATTTTTACGTTAAGTTCATTTGTCTGCTCAATATACTTAGCCTCGTCAAGAAACCCCTTAGTTTTTAACCTTGCAAGAACGTGAGTTTGTTCCCTGAGCTTAGCTACTTCTTTGTGTATATCCATCACCTGAGTCTGACCGCTGAATTTTCTAAGTTTTAGATGCTGCAATGCGGTCTGAAGAGGCAGGAGAATTTGCTTGTAATTGTTCAGCAGTTTATTATGGAGTCTGATGAAGGCTGAATAAATATCGCTTTCAACAATAATGCCGTTTTCACAATCCGCTGCATTAATATCGTGTGTTCGGCACAGCCAAAATGCTCCGCTTCTGCGGTTTCTGCGTTTGTATGTCGCACCGCATTTTCCGCAGAACACTTTTTTGCTTAATGGATAGACGTTGGTTTCAAAATCTCTGTGACGAGATTTCAGCAGCTTTTGTGCCGCATAAAAGGTTTCTTTATCTACTATTTGCTGGTTTACCCCAGTTACACAGTATTTCTGCTTTTCGCCGTAATTCCTTTTTTTAATATGCGGAAGAGTTTCAGTAACATAGCTTTTCTGAAACATAGCGTTTCCTATATATCTGTCGTTTTTAAGCATATATCGTATATTATCTGCTTTCCATAAAACGGCTTGCTTACTGCCGGGCAAATTCATGCCGTTTAGCATATCCGCTATTGTTTTCAGTCCATAACCGCTTATGTACCACTCAAATATTTGTCTGACTATCAGCGCTTGGTTTTCTTCAATTTCCAAATCACCGTTTACCTTTTTAAATCCGAACGGCGGAGTAGCATTCTTATACGTCCCGTTCTGCATACGCTTTTGAACAGACCACCGCATATTCTGCGAAATAGAAGTGGATTCCTCCTGCGCCAGACCGCCCATAATGGTGATCATCATTTCATCAGTCAGCTTTGCGGTATCAATGTTTTCTTTCTCAAAAAATATGGATATGCCAAGGCTTTTAAGCTCTCTGATGTTCTTCAGACAGTTCTTTGTGTTTCTTGCAAAACGGCTGATTGATTTAGTATATATCCTGTCTATCTTTCCCCTTCGGCAATCCTTTATCATTCGCTGAAACCCATCACGCTTGTCCTCACGAGTACCTGTTATTCCCTCGTCTGCATAAATATTCACAAGCTGTTCTCTGTCAGACTTTTCAAAAGCTTTTTCATAGTATCTTGTCTGTGCCATAAAGGAGTTTAGCTGATCATCGGAATCACTTGATACTCGGCAATATGCAGCACAGCGTAATTTCAGCTTTACTTCGGCTGCGTTAGCTGCCTCAATGATAGTTACCTGTGCCATTCGCACTCCCTCCTTTCCGGACAGTTTCAGCTGCCTTGTGACAACAATACCACAATTTTGTGCGAATTGGTATCACCAACACCAATAAAAATGATGACCGAAAACTGTGCAGAGCTCACTTGCTGTCAGTCATTCACATCTTTTTCAAGACGTTTATCCGCTTGTCCTGCGGATATGCACCGGCACATAGTTACAACTCCAATCAGACCTCCGACCATTGATCCCATAATAAAATTCAGCATACTGCCGCCTCCCAATCTTTAAGCGACGGATACAGTGCAAAAGCTGTTTCCATATTTTTTTTCTTAAGCTTTTCCTTTTCTTCCTCGGTGATCTCGGTGTCGACCAGAGCGCGGTCAACTATCGCTCTCATCAAAGTGTCCATGTACTCAGCCTGCGCATATTTTACTATCGCCATTTTCAGCTTCCTCCGTTTATTTTATTCCAAAATTCTATAAGGTCATCAATGCTCTCTATTCTATGTTTTTCGGGTAATGCCGACAATGTCATTTCTCTGTACAGTGCTTTGCTTTCACTGTTGACTCTCGGGTCGAGTATCGAAACAATGCCCTTATCCGTTACAGACCGTATAAGTCTGCCTGCACCCTGCTTTAGCTTGATTATCATTTCCGGCACAGCTACTTCCATTATCGGATCTTTTGACAGCGACATCTTGTACTCGTTTATCGGGTCGGGTATGGGGAACGGCAGCTTGTATATTATCACTTGCGAAAGCGATTCTCCCTCAATATTGATACCCTCCCAGAACGTTCCCGAGCCGAAAATCACCGAATTTATGTCTCTCCTGAATTCTTCAAGTCTGTGTCTCTGTGACGAACTGTCACTTTGAATCATCAGATTGTACGGCAAGCCCATATTTGTCAGTCTGCCATAGACATAGGACATATCAAATTTTGAAGTAAAAAGAATAAGCGTCTTTCCGTTTGTGACTGCAAGAAGCCTGACTATTTCAGTTATCGCTGTTTCCGCATACTGCTTTCTTTCTAGCTTGCTGTGTCCGGGGAAGGGCATTTCCGGCGAAATATACAGCATTGTATTCTTATCGTAGTCAAACGGCGATTTTTTTGGCTCTGAAACTATGCCTTTATCTGTCGGAAAGTCTATCGTTTCAAGAAAATATCTGCACCTTTCGGCAGGCGTTCCAACGCTGTTACTTGATATTGTTCCCGATGTCAGAACCGTGCAAGTACCGTTCTTAAACAGCAGTTTTGATATGTCCTTGCGAATGTCCTTTTTGCAAATACAAAATGTCAGCTCCGTGTCATTTTCAAGCCATATGATGTTTTCTTTTCGTATGTTACACAGCTCTCTTAAAAAGGCTAGTGATGCCAACTTGTATCCGAGCTTCTTTTCTAAGTCGGCAAGACTCCTGCGGATATCGAACAGCAGCTTTTTCACATACTCGCCCTGATTGAAATAGTACGCCTGCATATCACCTTCAGCGTTTCGCTTTTGAATGGCTATATCATAGTGCAGGGTTTTAAACAGATCTGCGTACATCTCACGCAGAACACTTATTGGCTGAGTGTTTTTCAACTTTTTCTTCGCCGCAGTCAGCTCGTATCTGAATTGACTTTTGTTCATCTTTCTTGTATATGCGTCTCTGCATTTGCTTTCGAGATTATGCGCTTCGTCAATGACCGTTATGTTGTTTGACGGATTTAAAATGCCCGGCAGACCGTTATCCCTCTGCAAAAGGTGTGCCGCAAGCATATTCTGATTGCATATCACAATACAGTTTTCGTATTGCATACGACTTCTCATACTCGAGTATTGACAGTTATGAGCGTATCGGCATTCTCTGCATTTTTCGCCAAAGTTTTTTATGCAGATGCTGTCCCACAGCCTGTCGTTTATCTCTATGCCAATTTTGTTCCTGAACTGTTCGCCGCTTTTTGCAATATTGAAAATACGTTCAAGAGCTTCAGAATTTTGACGATTATGCTTTATACAGCCTGCAAGCCTCCTGCGGCAGATGTAATTTCTCATTCCCATGGCGAGGATCACATCGGCTTTTACGCCCAGCATTTGCAGAACCGTATGTACGTCATTTTCAAGCTGCTCCTGCAAAGCTATTGTTGAGGTTGCTATGATGATCTGTCTGCGTTCTCTGAAGTACTGCAAAATGATCGGCACAAGGTAGGCTATCGATTTGCCGATACCGACCTCTGCTTCGACTGCTATTGGTTTCTTTTCCACAACAGCCTCGCATATTTCCGAGGACATTTCTATCTGACCTTCTCGCTTTTCAAGTCCGTTTTCCGCAGCCTTATCAAAAAACTGCTGTACGGGTTCTATAAGTTCGTGTTCCACTAATTTCATTTCCTTCTCCTGCTATATTTCAAGGCTTATCCTAAGCGCTTTATCTATTTTCAGCATATCCGAAAAACTCAAAGCACCGATAAACCTCATCAGTCTGTCCTTCGATAATGTCATCACTTGCTCTGCAAGAGCCATACTTCGCTTTTCAAAAATATTTGTGCAGAGCGGCACATGGGTTGGCAGGTAGTGCTTGTCTTTCGATGTTATTGGAACAACTATCGTTGTTGTCGAGTAGATGTTGCCTTTATCGTTCTGTACCACGACCACGGGTCTTGTTCCGTGCTGTTCCGAGCCATACTCGCCGTTTACCTTTGCTATATACACATATCCCCTCAACGGGTCAGTCATAAATATCACATCCTTTTCTTTTTATGTAAAAGAGATTTTGCAGAGGAAAAAGCCCCTGCAATATCTCAAAAAAATCATTTTGCCAATTGAACGGCATTTTACTGTCGTTACGCAGTCCGATAGGGCTGCCTTACCCGGGAGTTCCTCCGGGGCGTTTTCATTACCTTTTCAACCGCTTGTTAGGCTGTCGCTTTCCGGGCAATGTGCCGAATATTCTCTGACAGATCTCTCTGCCTCCTCCGACAAAGGGAGCGCATCAGCCGAACGGTATCCTCACCATTCACATAGTTCGTGCCTCAATGACTTTCAAGGTCAAAGCCGTTTTTTACAGATGGGCGCGCGCTGTCGGAGGTCATGGCTTTATGGGAATGGCTATTCTCCCATTGGCTTTCGTCACATAGATCGCTCGCTAATAAGCTCGGATACCCGATCTTATGAGGTCATGGCGTGTGGAAGCCGCAGCTTGCAGGTCTCACCCTGCACCGACAGCGCTGCACACTGATGCGCTGATATTCTGTTTTCAAGGTTCTGAGAAAGGCTTAGTATTTTATCCTTCTATAAATAAGGGAATGGGAGAGATCATTTCTGAAGTCATAAGAAAAAGTTTTGTAGGAATGCACAAACCGGCTTGTTATTTCTTAGTAAAAGTGCAATAATATTCTTTGATCTTTTTCTCTGCCAATCTTATAGAATAGCTTACAGCTCTCGCAGATACATTCTGTCTCCTTGCAATCTCTGTAAAAGATTCTCCATAGAAATAATAACTTATAAGCCTTTCTCTCTGGAGCGTATCCAAGGCAGAAATAGCCTGTCGGAGCGAAACCTGATCTATAGACTCGTCAGTAATAAGGTTCTGCACTTCGTGGCTTTCGATGTCTATTCTTTCTCTATGGCGTTCTTTATCTTCCTGACCAATATAATCATTGACAACCTGCGCAATTGGCTCGAACTCCACCACGCTCATAATTGTCATTTCAGCGAGCTGAGGGTGCTTTTCTTTGAAATCGGGATCGTCCGTAACTATGTAGAGCTTCGACCCCACAAAACGCTTATCAAACAGTCTTTCTGCTGTAATGTAATAGTAACCCTTGTCTCTTATGATCTCCCTCACAAGCTCCATGTCGATCTTTAAATATTCAGTTTTCAATTTTATGTCCTCCATGTTGAAATTTATTATGTAAATCAACACGGAGGATCAAGGATATTTTGCTGTTACGCACAGCCATTTTGATTGTAAAAACATAAAACTCCGTTCCTGCTTTCAAAGCAGAGACGGAGCAAATAAAAAAGGAGCAGAAAACGACATAAGCTTTAAAAGCTTACTTGTCAGGCTTCTACTCCGAGTTATCCTATTTTATTATAGGCGTGTGATGCTTGTACTAAGTAATGAGTATTATTTATTTTTCCTAAAGTTATCGTGTTGTGACATTTCCAGCATTTTATCAGCACTGCGAAATGTATGCCAAAGCAATCATCTTGATTTTTCTGCGTTATTACATCAAAAAGTCTGCCGCCGCATATAGGACAGCGTATCTGATGTATGTTATCTTCGATCAATCTATCAAGCCCCCAATGTTTAGCTGGTCAGCTAAACAAACTGCAAATAATTTTGCGGCAACTACCGCAAAATTATTTGTTCATTTGTTCAGCTTTTCTATAAACTCAAACCAATCGCTTTCTTTAGCGCCATATTTTTCTGCTATACGAATTGCCTTAGATACTATAGCATTTTGCTTCATGTAATGTGTGACATCAATGGCAATTGTACTGTTCACTGCTGCATATAGGTCGTAAAGTTTGTAAGTTTCTTCCGTAGTCAAATGTAAGCAAGAAATTAGATTCGCTATTATGTCCTCTTTAGGATTGCATCTTATACCGCTTTCGATTTGACTAAGGTACGCTGTAGATATGCCGATAAGTCCTGCAAGCTCCTGCTTGGTCATAGAATTCTGCATTCGTTTCTCGGATATGAACTGACCGAGCCTGTTATTTTCAGTCATTTTTTCATCCTATTTAATTTTTTATAAAAGTATACAAATCAAATAATTATTTTTAATTATATGATATATATAGCTTTAATATATTAACTATGTTATTATCCGGAAGATTTATGAAATTAGTTTTACATATGTTGATTTTCCAAACGGCATTATAATCTGTTTCCCAAAATTTTTTATATTGCCCATTTTTATGTTTAAATACATTTTAAATCTATGTGATTTACTAATACATATATTTGTTATATTCCACGGAATCTGTAATTTCATATGTACAATATTTTCTTTAATCTTCATTTGAAAAAAACAATTAGATATTCTCGATTTTATTAAAGAATCTTTTTTAACCATAAATACAGAAAATCTATTATTCGTTTTGGGTTGAAAAGAAATAGTAATTTCATCATCAGGAAATATTAATTCTATAGAATCCTGACACTCATCGAATACCATATTGCCTCCTTTTTTGAAACAAGATGTAAATAAATCAATATGAATAAAAAAAGAGGATTCATCCCAATAGAATTTAGCTATTGCAAATTTGTTCCTGGGTATATATATTGTTGATCCAAATAAATCTTTCCATAGATAACAGATTACTGCATTATTGTTTAATAATCCACTGTTATAAATGGAACAACAAATAATATCAGAACCAGAATTTAAATATGATAATCTATTTGTGATTTGCGATTTCACAAAATCTCTATCCTTACTTGGATTAAAAAATCTACTCTCAAATGTTGTTTCTTGACCAATTGATTCATAGTTATGATTAATATTAGGAATAAAATAAAATTCATACTGTTTACTAACAAAAGAACCTAATATTATCTCTGTAATATATAACATCTCAATTAAAACATTTATTGCTTCTATCTCATGGGCACGTTTATAAATACTCACTTCTCCTATTGTTTCACATATTTTTGTATATAACATCTTAATATCCATCAAATCTTTTAAAACAATGGCTTTCGTTCCAGAAATAATTCTAAAAGTATGAGGATAATGTCGCCATGCATGAAAACAAGCAAAAATAAGAGAATCAATTATATTGGGGTAATGAACCGAACCTTTTTTTATCGAATCGTCATAAATACTATCTAAACACTCAGGATTTTCTTTACATATTTTGTGTAAATCGAAGCTTATGATATTACCATCTTTATATTTATAAAACTCAAACAAGCGATGCGAGGAATTATTATATATACTTTTCAATATAGAAATATCGCCTTTAACAGAACAAGAATATCCAAGGTTATGAAACAGTAATAGTAATTTAAAAAAATTATCATCATCAACGGCTATATCAATATCAGAATAATCACGACAACCATTATAAATTTCACTATCTAAAACAATTCCTTTTAATAACATTATTTCAATATGTTCTTTTTCAGCCATATCAATAAAATCTTGTAATGTATCCTTTATTATTTTCTTTCTTCTTTTTAGGCTATAATATTCTAATATGTACTCTTTCTTTATAAGCTTTTTAAATTCTTCTTGACGTGAAACATTTAAATAAACAATTGAAAAAACATCGTGTCTCAATGCAAGGTTAAAAAGATCTTCTATATTTACATTATCCAAGTCGAATTTTTTTAATTGAGGATTAGATAATTTAATCAGAGCGTTTTCTAGGATGTTTCTTTTATACAAGACTGAACCTCCTCGTCTTTCTATTCAATGAACTAACCGATTGTAAAACTCATACAACTCTAAAAACACAGTAATTTAATAATTTCTATGACTTACTCCGCTTTTTATTATAAAAAAGATGATAGCTTTTGTAATATACCCACCAAATGGCAAGAATAATACAAATACTTTACAATAGCATAATTAATAAACCGTTGCAAATAAAATTGTTTCATTGAAGTCTAAACGTTTATTAGATAAATAAAATTTATAATCGGGAACAAAATATTTTAACAATTTTGGTATCTCAATAAAATCCGATGGCTTATGGTATATAGCCACTGCTATATTGGGTTTGCTATGCTGTATTATTCTTTTGGCCCCTTTTATTGCTGCTAAATCCATTCCTTCTATATCAATCTTTAAAAAATTAATATGATTAATGTCATTAGAATCGCAATATTTATCAAGTGTAGTCGTACAAATTTCAATATAATCTTCTTTTTTATGTAAATAAGAGGAATCTTCTTTCTTTATTATTCGACTACTACCATTAGCATCTAAAAAGAACTTTTTATCTTCTTTATCTGATAAACAAATATTTTCCAAAATAATATTTTCTATATGGTTAATAATAATATTTTTTTTTGCTACCCTAATGTTTTTTTTCGATGCATCTAAAGCATATATAATACCTTTATTACCAACCTTTTTTGCGAACCATATTGAGGTTTCACCATAATAACAGCCCAAGCTTATTACTGTATCAGAAATATTTGGTACTACTTTATCTTTATATGAATATTGTTCTCTTTTCCACGTATCATAAATTTCATATTCAGTTCCGTAGATCTTAATATCTTCAATTTCATAAAATGATTCATATACCGAGAGCAAACCTTGGGATTGCACATCAACATATGACTGGTTCGGATATAACAATAAGTAAAGATCTCCACAAATACTATACGCAATTTGAGATTTAATTAAACGTAAAAGTGTATTTTTAGATTCTTGATCACTTAAATTATTATATAACCATATAAAATTATCAACATTTTGTATATAATAATTTTTGAACAAATCAGATTGTTTTCTTTTATTCCATTCAAAAGTATAATTTTTTATATCTTTAATGTAATCGCTAAAAAACTGATTTAACCTATTATCGTCTGAAAATTTCAAACAATTAATATCCCAGTAAAAATCATCAGGCCTATATGAACTTGATTGAATAAATAAGTCGATGTCATTAATAACATCATCATAAATAGCATAAAAATTCATTATAATTTTTCCTCTTTTGTTTTATATAGATTGCACTAGATACATACTTATCAAATAATTAACTCCTGTGCTTCAATCATTTTTTTATAATATCCATTTCTTTCAATTAATTCCAAATGATTACCGCTTTCTACTATCTTACCGTCTTTAACCACATATATCTTATCCATTTTTTTTACTGTTGATAATCTATGTGATACCATGATAACGGTAGCATTTTCAACTTTATTTAAATAAGATATAATATCATGTTCAGCAATTGGATCTAATGCACTCGTTGGTTCATCAAGGATTAGTAAAGGGTGATTATTTACAAATATTCTTAATAGTATCATCTTTTGTGTTTGACCACCAGATGGAACTATTCCATCTTCGTTAAACTCTTTAGTTAAACTATCTGTATATTTAAATCCATTTTCTTTCATAAAACTATTTATTTCATCTGTAGAATAAATATTTTCTGTATTAATCTTATTATAATTATTAAGATTTAAATAATCATATATTGTCATTGCATAGATATTCATATCTTGGAACACACACAGTATTTTTTTTCTTAATTCTTTTATATTATATTTTCTTATATCAATTCCATTAATAAAGATATTTCCAGAATCGACATCGTATAGTCTCAGTAATAACTTAATAATGGTTGATTTTCCAGAACCATTATCACCTACAAACGCAATTTTTTCACCGTAATCAACAGAAAAAGAAACATTGTTAAGTACATTTTGTTTATTATTATAGGAAAACACAACGTTTTTGAATTCAAGTTTAATTTTTTGTTTAATATGTAAATCTTCATAACTATTATTATTTTCTATTGAAGATTTTACCGAAAAAAACTCTTTGATTTTTTCGGCACTTAAACTGAGGGCATTTGAAAGACTAAAAAATTTAAATAATTCATCAAGTTCTTTTTGTAAATGAATTTCCGCAGTTAGAATTGTTATATACATAGTTGCATCTTTTATTTGACCATTCAATATAATATAGGCAATATAAATTACTACTAAAACATAGGAAAGTGATGTAAATAATTGTCCTAACAAGATCCAAACAATCCATGTTCTATTATATTTCTTTATTATTTTCTGTTTAATTTCTTGAACAGCTTCTAATTCTTTGAATAAATAGGATTTTAAATTACTGCATCTTAAATCTATAGCATATTTTTTTTCATAGAATAAATTATTTATATAATCTAATTTTCGATTTGGAAATACATTCTCATTTTCAAAAGACATATCAATTTTATTCAATTTCAAATTAATAAAATATCTAATTATAACATTTAACATAACAATGGCTAATATTAAAGGTCCAGTTAAAGATATCAAAGTTATTATTGCTACAAGATTCGATATATGCATAAGAAAAGAAACTATATAATTTCGTGCTTCATCTGATTTCTGCGTATAATTAGTAAGTGTCCATACGTATTTGTTAAAGAAATCTGGATCGTCAAAATGTTTATAGTCGCAGCTTAATGAATGAATATATATCTTGTTTTTAATTTTATAGTCAATTAAGCATTTTTTCTTATCGTAAATAAGTAAATCAACAAGAACGGTTGCAACATCTGGAAATAGTATTATCAATTCAATTATGAGAGCACAGCTGATAATATATTGAATGTTGGTACCATTCAGGATAAGATCAATAATTTTTTGTGGGAATACAATACTAGCAACAGAACTTATTGGTATTATAATTATAGCAATTATAATTTGCATTATTAACAAGTCTTTTGCATTTTTAAAATACTCTTTAGCTAACCAAATTACATTTTTTAAATCAAAAAAAAACTGCTTCATAAAGAATTCTCCCATTATAATATTTCATTAAGCATCTTAAACATATTATTTGTATTACTATATTCCATAATAACAGCTTGTGAATTTAATCCTATTTTACAGATGTCATAATACAACTGTGTCATATTGGGTGTATAATGAATATTATTCAATAATAATTGTATTGTATCTTTTTGTGTAAGGAATTTAAATGACTCATTAGCATTGTGCAAATAGTGTGGAAAGATAATAATATCAACACTATTAACAGTATCAATTGTATTAAATGCAGGATATATATATCTAAGATTTTGATCATTATCATAAGTAATACCAATTATATTATTATCTGTATCATCTTTTTGCCTTAGTGCCAATGGTAAACCGAATCCGATAATGCTGCTCTTATATATATATATATTATCATCATCTAAGAGTATCGCAGATTGTGATTGCAAAATATTTTTTGCCATTGTTGTTTTTCCAGAATATCTATTCCCCAAAATTAGTAGTTTTTTATTATTATAAATAAGACATGACCCATGTAAAATAGTACAATTAAGCTTTACCTGAATATATTGAGTAATTGCACATAGTGCATAATATAACCAATTTTGATTAGTTGTGTCACATTTTCTTCTACATAACGGTCGAATTCTTTTATTTATTTTAGACCTATATTTATAAAGATATAGTACATCTTCTATTTCGTCATATGAATCATATCTATTAAATGAAAATAATACTTTATTGAAAATCTTTTTGTTCTCTATATAAAGTTCATTTTCAATACATATTACTATGTTAATATCTACAATTTCCTTTATAAACTTAATCATTATTCAATTCTCACTTAATTACATCCGACACAATAATTTTTCTGATATAAATTGATTAATTATTTCTAAAATGTCAGTCATTATTTTTTCTTTCAAATTTGGATTTGCATTGTAAATTGATGAAAGTTTATTATATATGTCCGTAATGGTTAATTGAACATCATTGCTACTATTAAATATCTGCTCCCAAATGTGTGTAGCTGTACAATTTAGTATTATTATATGTTCTGTTTCCATATTGTATATAATTATTTCATCATCTACATCTTCCATTGATAGATTTTTATTAATTTCAAATTTATTTTCATTATATATAAGCATTTAGTACTCCTTGTATAACATATTAATTGGGGATTTATAGAGACCCAGCATATAAACTCTTGTCTGTCATACAGTAATATGAGAAAATACTTCTGTTTAGTCAAAAAATACTATATCCTAAAATACAAATATATATTGACATCCAAAGCAATTACTTCATTAATATAAGATTAATTTGTAACCGTGACTTTCTATGACAAGGTTCGGTAACTTCTATGATTCTTTATTCTGAATTAAAAATGCATCACCATAAGACAGTTTAGAGTGTGAAATATTTTTAGCTTTCCACCCCAAACATTCATTAGACCTAACAATATTATTTAAAATGTATTCCCAGTATTCTTTTATCATTGAACATTCCCACTCATTTATCTTTGAGCTTGGACTATTACTGTTTATTTCTTTTAAAGGGCAACCACCTTTACATAATCTAAATGCAAAGCAATTTTTACAACCTATATATTTTTCTCTATATTTCTGCATTATTTTATCTGAATAAGAATTTTTAATATTAACAACAGCATCACTGATATTTCCAACAATCGTTTTCATATTCTTAGATTCTATACAAGTAACAATTGATCCATCAGGCATTAACCACGGACACTTTACAAATAGTGAACCGCAGAATATTTCACATAGATGCAGAGGAAACATCGGCGTTGATAATTGTATATCTAGTTTATTTTCACTAATATAATTCTTTAACGCCATGTACGATTTAAAATAATCGTAGGTTTCTAATTTATCTGCAGATGTTTTAATACGCGCTTCTGCTCTTCCAACAGGAATAATTGGCAATAAGCTCCATTCATCGACATTCCTAAAAAAACTATGAATATAATCTGCCATTTCTGTCATTTTATTAAAGTCGTATTGCCAAATTGTTGTTCTTACTGTAACATATGGTTTTTTTGTACATTGAGTTAATTTAGATATTGTATTCACAACAATTTTATGACCGTTACTATTCCTGGTATTTATCCTATTGTTATCATGTACATTTGGAGTACCATCAAAAGATACCATTACACTATCAAAATGTTCGGCTATATATTTTATTTTATCATTAGATAGTAAACCGTTGGTTGTTAAGTCGAAAGAATACTCAATGTTATTTTCAATACATTTATGTTCTATCATTTCAATAACCGATTTAAACACAAGCCAATCATATGTTGGTTCTCCTCCGCCAGTAAAAAAAACTTTAAGCTTATCTTGTATATTGTATAGCATTTTTTTTATTTTAATATTTTTGATAATATGTATAGTAAACGCTTCAATATCAGTAAGAGTTAAACTGGTTGTATTATTTTCTTGGGAAGAATAACCACAATAAGTACACCTTAATTGACAATTGTATGTTAGACATATACCAAATTGAGTATTTAGGTGATTTTTGTATGAAAGAGAGTCTAATGAAGATAACCACCTGTCATATATTTCATCATAATAAATATTAGTTTTATATAGTTCCCGTAATAAATCAATCTTTTCTTGTTCAAGACTATTTCGATATAATATCATTCTTTCACTATCATAAATGTATTCTTCAAGTGCATATTCCATTATCTAATCCCCTTCTTTTTAAATAATAGTTATTATACTCGTTATAAATATCTGAAACTTTAACTTTTTCATAATCATAGCTTAACTCTTTCAGCAAAATACCAATTTTATAAGACAGTTCAAGAGTTTTTCTATCAATTTTATTCAATTGAATTTCTTTGTCATTCCTTATTTTGCATACACACTTACCATACACATTTTTGTGTGGAATCTGTTCAATTTTAAACGCATTATCGCCCTTACAAAAATAGTAATCTTTATTAAGTGACACTATTCTATGAATTAGCAAATATTTATTTTCGTAAACAAATAATACAACATCGCCCAACTCATAATTATCACACTTGACTATCTTTACAATTTCATTATTTTGTAAATCTGGGAGCATACTATCTCCATTTATTCGCAACTTAATATCTAAATTAACTGAAAGAATAAACTCGATCACTCTAGTATAATCCATAGTTATGCCTTAGTTCTACAATAAGATTTTCCACTACCACAAGAACATTGATGTACCCCAGTACCTGATCCACAATTTACACCTGAACCAGCACCCGAGCACGAAATTGATGTAGCCAGAGCCTCAATATTTTTAATATCCTCAGAATCATAAACTGTCATTATCGGTTTTACATAAATCATATTTTCTTTCATAGTTATTCCTCCATGAATATTTAACCATTTATTACTTTTAATTCTCAATTTTATTTTTAACTTTACCTAATACAAGCATTAGACTTTCAGAGCATACTGCTAAAGTAATAATTATTATTACTTTAACAGTCGAATAGTAATATAGAATGAAATATACCATACTATAAATAAATAGTATGGTATGTGATTTTTTTTTAAACACCTTTTTTTCTAAATCGTCAACTGCTTTATTTTTTGTGTCTACTGGAGACAAATACCAACAAATTATAATACTAAAGAAGAATGTAATTGCATAATAATTTGTTGGAAGTTTTACCCATTTAAATATAGAGAGCCATGCTACCATAATTGCACTAGATACAATATAGCATCTTATTGTTGTAGAGGCATGATATCCTCCTGAGTATGTTCTTAATGGTATATATACTGCCAGTAAAAGTATTGAAAAAATAAGCTCACCGAAAATAGCTCCTATTAACAAGGAAGTTATCAAATTCAGCGTTATTACTAAGCCGATTTGGATTCCATACCTATATATTTCCCTGTTTTCAGAAATAATAATATTTTCATTTTCAAGCTGTTGAGTAATGTACTCTGAGATTCTTGTAAACATCAGAATTTGCGAAGATTATTAGCACCATCTGGTAGTTCTGGCTGGTGATTAATCCATATACAACAGCTGTTTACATTTGCTGTTGTAATTGCGAGTGCCAAAGCTGCAATCAATTTTCCATATCTTCTTAAGCACCTGCTTAGTAATCTCTTCATCATTCTCTCTCCTTTACTTTTTATAATATTGTACCACATTTTTTCGATTTGTGTTGTATTATGGTATGAGCGGTAGTAGTTTTGGGTATGAACGGTAAAAAAGACTGCCGTTTTTATCCGGCGGTCTTTCAGTCTGTCGCAAAACCCCTGATTCACCACGAATCAGGGGTTTTAATTTGCATATAATCAACAATCTAACAAAAACGTAAGAGAATTTCGTAAAAAGCATCAAAACACAGCGATTTACCCTCCTCTCCCACCTGTGAATTGCATACTTTTTCAGATTCATGGCAGCAAATTTAAGCCTAACCCACTTGCTGACCTGGGCTAAGCCTCTGTAATATGCAAATCTCATCGAGTGCTTTTCCTTAGCGTCTGCAAACACTCTTTCGATCGTTTCTTTTCGCCTGTCATACAGTTCTCTTATCCCGTATGTGTGACGGTGATCCTCAACCTTTTCTAGATATTCCCACCAAATGTGTTTCGTAACAAGCTTTTCACTTTTTGAATTTTCGGTGCACATATTCCTTGACTTGCAGTTTTGGCATATGTAACCCTTGCTTTTGAATTCTTTGTAACCCTCTCTGTTGGTAGTTGCGTAGTTCAATATTTGATTTTCAGGACATATCACACAGTCAAATTTCTCGTCAAGAACGTAATCATATGGCTTAAAAAAGCCTTTCTTACTCATTGGTCTTTTGTATGGAAATACAGGATCCTGCCGTCATCGATTATTCTTTTGCTTATCCAAGGTGTCTTGTATGCCGCATCTGCAACTATATTCTTTACCTGCGGAAAATGCTTTATCAGCCTTTCATAAAAAGGGTCAAATGAAATGCTGTCATGAACGTTTCCGGGAACAATAACTGCGTCGAGTACATACCCGTTTTTATCACATCCTGTCTGAGATGCATATGCAAGACATTCTTTATGCTCACCTTTGTGAAAAACTCCGCTTTCGGGATCTGTTGTTGATTCATTTATTATCTTTTCCTTGGGCGGTTTATTGCCGTCAAACGGCTTTTTGCCGTGTTCTTCACGATCTTCGTTGATCTCATCCATAAGCTGTTTTTCGTAAGCTTTGCGGCTGTGGGAACTGCTTTTTTCACAACCTTTTTGATATTTGCATTTGCCTTGATATGTGTTCCGTCAACAAATACAGCTTCGGGCGAAAGATAGCCTGCATTATCAATTTCGGACAAGATCCAATAAAAAATTAAGTCTCCCCATTTCCCTCACCAATCCCCCCAACGCCCCAGTTGTGCAAAAACTGAACATCTGATATGATATAATAAACATAACAAAACGTAAAAAGGAGCTAAATCGTTATGTCAAAAAAGTTACCAAAGGGCAACATGAGCCTGTTCGACTTCCAGGAGCGCTACGACACTGAGGACAAATGCCGCGAATATTTTCTTCGGCTGAGATACCCCACGGGTTCGTTTGTCCGCACTGCGGAGGGACGGAATGCAGGCAGATCAAGACTCGCAATCTGCTTCGATGCAAGTCCTGCCGCAAGCAGATTGCAATCACCAGCGGCACAGTTTTTCACAGCTCACACCTGTCGCTTAGGCAAATTATCTGGGCGATTTTCCTGTTCGCCAATGACAAGCGCGGATGCTCGGCGGTGCAGCTGCAAAAGATACTGAAAGTCAATTATGACACGGCATATTACATTCTGCTTCGGCTCAGAAAAGCAATGAAAATCCGCGATGACCGCTACATATTGGAGGAAATCGTCGAGCTTGACGACACCTATGTTGGCACCGTGACACACGGCAAAAAACGTGGGCGCGGCACTGAAAAAAGGTCTTATGGAGAAATATTTCCTGCACTATGAAACATTTTCGCCAGAAAAGGATATGCTGAGGCACCTGCACACTGCGATCTCAAACATGAAGTCGATGATCGAGGGCACATACCACGGCGTGACGAAGGAACATCTACAGGAGTACCTGGACGAGTTCTGTTTCAGATATAGCCGTGCCTTTGGTGTACAACTTTTCGGACGATTAGCTGCGGCTGTTTTTTGCTGAGATTTTTGGTGAGGGAAAGGGGAGACGTAATGTCTATTTGTGCACTTTAATATTGTATAAAATGGCTTTGGCAGTATATATGCCATCTGAAACGTTATTTTCTAATGTACCGTGGTATTTTTCAAGTGAAGTACGAACACTTATCAATCCTAATCCATGCTCGCTGTCCTTAAAATCAAGCTTCTGTTCACCAAAGGTATTTTCTATTTGAATAACTATCATACCTTTGGCGTAATTGATAAATAGTTTTAAAATCTTTTTATCGGCATTTTCCAAAGCATTTAGTGCATTGTCAATAAGATTTCCAAGAATGACAGTCAGATCGAAAGTTTTTACATTCAGTTCTTCAGGAAGCTTGACTTTAATCGTATATTCAACGTTCATATTTTCGGCAACCGCAAGCTTATAATTAACAAGGCAATCTATATCCGAATTTCCGGTATGAATGTATTCATTTTGAAGGTTCATACTCTCGGACATTTCATCTATATATTTTACGGCTTCTTGGTCATTACCTTGTTGAATATTGTTTTTTACATTAAGAATGTGATTTTTCAGATCATGCTTCAAGAGCCGGATCCGTTTATCTGATTCATAAATAATTTCAAGTTGATTTTTATATGCTTTATTAGCGCTGTCAATGGAATTATACATTAGCCTGATCCGCATATTTTCAATATACTTATCGTATAAATAAAAGTTCAATAAATTTATCAGTATCAGAATAAATGCTATAACAAATCCCTTTATATCGAAGCTGGGTTTTACTAAGACCCCGATAATAATTGTCCCTATGGAATTTGTTATAAGCACAAAAATATAAAATGAATTGATCAGCATTTTTTCATCACGCTTGAAAGTTACCCTTACAATAAAAGCAACAATTGCTAAAGTGATACTTTGTATAGTATTTGATCTGACCAAAACAGCACTCGGGTCAAAGCATGAACACATCCAATCAAGAAACATTCCGACAGCTATAAATATTACAGTCAGAAAAATGCAGTTCAGTATGCTTTTTTTATACTGCAAAGATATAAGAAAGATTGGCAGAATATTAAATATAAGATTTAAAGCCATGTTATCAAAAAATATATAAATGCAGGAATTCAAAGAATAGAATATCACATATGTCAAAAATTCTATTCGTTTATCAAATACACATCTGCCAAAAATTGAATTGATAAAAATATGAACTGCATATACATATAACGCATTTGAAACCAAGTAAAGTGAAGTTATCATTTCTGCCCTCCAACATCATATGATATCCTTTTTCGTACATATGACTGTAATCGTCGGCTTATTGTGAACTCTGTTTTATCCGATAATATGATTTTATCATAATCACTCATGATAATGTGATTTGTATTTACAGCTATTCCTCGCCTAATAGTAATAAACTTGTTTCTCAGTTGTTGCTTCAACACATTAGAAAATTTTTGATAGGTAAGTATATTGCCGTTTTCGGTATGAAGTAATAATTGTTTACCCTCACTTTTGATATATATTATAGAATTAACGGCTATTTCATGCTTTGTATTTTCATATGTATAAGTAAATAAAATGTTTGATTCATGATAGTAATCAATATATCTGTTAACAACAGAAAAAACATTATCACTATCAATAGGTTTGATTATGAAGTCAAAGGGCTGCGCCGAAAACAGTTCCATCGCATACATGTCCTTTGCCGATACAAAAACTATCTGAGTTTTAATATTGCGCTGTACTATCCTCAAATAATGACTTAGATCAATCCCATTCATTTGTGGAAATTCAATATCCAAAAAAATCAAATCGTACATATTTCCCGATTTGATCGAATCACACATTTTTTCGCAGGAAATAAATGAATGAATTTTAAAATCCGTCATATATGCAAAGTCATATTCCATCAAATAGTGATAGATTTGTTTACATATTGCTATATCATCATCAATAATCGCGATTCTTATCATAATTCCAGTCGAGTAGACAATCTCGACACTCCTTTCAAAGTATTTCAAGTGAAAGGCTTGCCTACTGCCCCTCATAGAACCGTACGTGCGGTTTTCCCGCATACGGCTCTTCAAACAGTCATTGGAGACCAGTTCCATATATCAGTCGTTAAATGAGGTTCGGATACATAGTAGTTTCACACTCTCAGATACTTTTCGTATCTGAATTTTCCTTTTTGGTCTCTTCTGTTCAGCATTCGGTATGTGCTGTGTTTCAGATATTCCCAGAAATTTTTGTATCGAATGGAAGTTTACGTTCACTCCATAGTAATTGCAACGCCCTCTGATTACCGCCGCCAGTATCTTCATCGTTTCTGCAAGCGGTTTCGTAAGCCTTGGGCAACACCGCACAACTATTGTGCGCATATTGCGCAGTCAGATTTTTCGTCAGATTGGCTAAAAACAACGAAGGCTAACTCGCGGGCATAAAGCTTTGCTTTATGCAGTCGAGGAGTTTTTGGCTAATATGACGGAAAATATGCAAGCAATATGCGTGCAAAGCCGTCAGGCGGTAGTTATGCGGTGTTGCCCTTGTTTTCATCCATACTTTTGCCGCTTGCTTCTTCGCTTGTAGCTTCTTCTTGCTTGTCCGCACTCCCAGTCTGTATTTGCCTGTTCGTGTAGTTGTGTTGTAGAAGGTAAAACCAAGAAAATCAAAATCTTTCTTTGAATCTGCCTATTGGCAGTATTCTTGTCTTTTCCTTTGCTACTTCAAGCCCGAATTTTTCAAGTCTCGTCTTCAGTGCATGCATTACTCTTTGTGTCTCATTTTCGTACTGGAACAATATCAGAAAATCATCCGCATATCTGACATAGTATGCCTCTCCCTTTAGTTTAGGCTTTACTGCCCTTTCAAACCACAGATCAAGTACATAATGCAGATAGCACAGGCGAGATAAGTCCGCCCTGCGGCGTCCCTCTGTCGCTGTCCTTTAGGGCAACACCGCACAACCGCCCTTACCTTATTTCAGGAGCTTATCAGACTTCCCAGGTATGCAGATACTTCTTTGCACGCTCGCCACGCCCTCTGACCCCGACGAAACCTACAGCATTCTCGCATTTCGACTGCCGTATTACTGCCTGTGACCTGGAGGAAGGTATCGGCTTCCGCTCTATATAACTTACGGGGCTGTATTGCTTCACGCTTTCGCATTGCGGCTCTCGTACTCCACTGCCTACGCTTAAACCTCACCTCTCGGCTTCGACTCCAAGGCTGTGTACCGGCTGTTTGCTGGGCTTTACCGGGTCCGGACTTTCACCGAACTATTTTATCTGCACCGAACTGGCGTATCCTGCCATTATTCTACATTATATCAATTATCTTATGATAAATCAATACACTATTTGTTAAAAAGATGTATAATATATTAATATTGACGAGCTTTTGAAAAAGTTTAGAATTTGCCAAAATAAAAACGGCGGATTGAGATTGTTTTCAAGCATAAATCCGCCGTTTATTGCATTGTTATTGTATTTTCTTCTTTTAGACCCAACCCTTGCTTTTTCTTTTGTATCATCCTCCGCAGCCTGCTGTCCACCGTCCGTCTGACTGCCTTATACTTCTGCGTATAATCCTCCTCAATGCACCTACTGAGATTTGCAAACAGACCAAAGATCGTATTAGCAAGCATAACGTTCTCGAATTCCTCTATGTGCTGCAACATATTTTGTGCATATTCATTTCCGTCATTTGCGGACTTTGTAAGCCATTCCACTGCTTTTGTCTTATCTTTCTCAAGTCCCTCTGCTCCGAAAAGATAAAGCCTGCCGAGCTGATAGCTTGACCACACATTTTTATCTGCGGATTTTTCAAAGCAGTCTACGGCTTTTAGAATATCATACTTTTCTTTTTGCAAATAAAGCTTGCCAAGTGCATACTGCGTGAATTCGTTATCCTCAGCTAAAAGCAAGTATTTTTCGGCTTTGTCCAAGTCCTGCAACACGATCTCGCCCTTGAAATATATCTTGCCAAGCTTGTAACAGGCAAAAGTATCTCCGCTGTCGGCATACTCAGTAAGCATAGAGAGTCCTTTTTCAATATCCCGTTCAAGATGTTCTCCCGAAATATATTCAAGTGCAAGGAAGCGTTTTGCATTGATGTTCTCAAACTTTATTTCTTTTTCAAGCAGTTTTACAGCCTTTTCCTTATCCTGATAAATATGTTCACCAAGCAGCAGTGCCTTTCCGTACTCATATAAACCGTTCTTGTTATTCATCTCAGAGGAACGTTTGAAGTAATCTGTAGCCCTATCCATATCAACGTCAGTACCAAGTCCCTTTTTAAACATAGAGCCCAGTTTGTAATATAGGTTATCGTCAGCCTGATCCTTGCTTTCGAGTTTCAGAAATCCAGATAATGCGTCCTTGTAATATCTCTGCGCGGTTTCTTCACTTTGAATTACATATTCGCCTTTACTGTACATCTGTGCAATTGCATATGACGCATAAGGATGTCCCTGCGAAGATGATTTCTGATACCACAAAAATGCCTGCGAAAAATCTTTCTCCACGCCGTTGCCGTAATAATACAAGTTGGCAAGACTGAACTGAGCAAACTTGTTTTTCTGCGTTGCCGATCTTTCAAACCATTCAAAAGCCTTTTGGTAGTTTTGTTCTGTACCTGATCCGTAGCAATACATTTTGCCTATTCGATATTGAACATATGGTTTCAGCTTCTTTGAGCTTGGCTCAACTTCAAGAAAGCCTTTTAGGGCTTCCGAATAATATCTTAGCGACTTTTCCTCATCTTTTGCACCAAGTTTGTCAGTTGAATGTAACTTCCCTAAATCGTGAATAGCAAGAACATTGCCTGACTTCGATTCAGTAAGCAAAAGCTGTTCCGCTTTTTGAAAATCCTCAAGCTTGGATTTCTTATCATAAATCAGCTTGCAGGCTTCTTGGTAGTTATTACTCCACTTTAAATAATAGTTGCTGTCCGAAACATAATCAGCAGTATAGGTTGTGACTGTATTATCATTTTCAAATTGTTCCGTTTCATCAACAAGCTGAGAAGTCACAACATCTGGATCATCAATATCGGACACTGTCAGTTCAGTGTCTTGAACTACTGCATCGACTACACGGTTATTCATATCAAGCACAGTCCTGATTATCATATTTCGCACAGGCTGAAAAACCTTATTGTCGGTAAGCGCAGGCAGTTCTTTTTCCTTTTGCGTATAAGTCTTGCACTTTAACCGCTCCAAGCTGCACCATTTTTCATAGAGCTGACGGATATTCTCATCTTTTGCAAGCTCCGAAAATATATTGTTGACCGTTTTCTTGACATCCGGCGGAAGATAGCCATACACTTTTTTGCCTCTTACATTTTGTAGCTGATAATTCAGTTTAAGAATAAGATTTTCAAGCTGCGAATTGTCAAAACCGCCTTGATGAATTTTTCTGACGATACTTTCAAACTCTGTTTTGGATACGGCTTTCAATTCATCACGGCTTAACGTCTGCTCCTGATATATTGACTGCAAATCGTCATGGAATATGTCATTTGCAAAGGCTGAACGTATCTGATCTATGCCCTTAGTAGTTAAAAATCCCTGCTTTGGATTCGTCGAATACACAAGCAGATGAATATGGGGATGATGAGTTGTGTCATGGAACGCGGCATACCATTTCAGATTGCAGAGCGGAATCCGCTGAGCTTTTGTAATATCGGAAATATGCCTTTTTACAAGCTCTCGCCATACCTCCGAATTATCATAGCCGAGACGAATAGCGTCCTCACGGCGAAGTGAAACGACGTGCGACCAAACATTGCCTTTATGCTCAGCTATCTCATTTGCCGCCCGGTTAAGAATTATAGGCTCGTCCTTTTCGTTAAACAAGCCGTGCGAACCTCTCTTTTCAACGCCCGGACGCATAGCCATATACCCGACAAAATTCTGTCGGTTTCCAACCACGTCTGCAT
>ERZ772902.736-NODE-736-length-31399-cov-4.679269_pt1 | contig 31399 bp, 27 predicted proteins | sample MGYA00511470_ERZ772902 | MGnify/ENA primary metagenome ERZ772902 (study PRJEB29015, sample SAMEA2737717) | human gut metagenome | biome: human gut; feature: human-associated habitat; material: faeces | place: China | collected 2012 ... | reverse complement strand
CTCTTGGGGGTTCAAAAGGGGGATATTCTCTTTCGTGAAAGAGAATATCCCCCTTAACCGCGTCCCCTGCACGGTGCAGGGGCATAAAGCTCTATTAGTCTTCGACTAACTTCCCCTCCGCATCCAGATGTGCCTTTTTCACTTCATTGCCGGTGAACTTGGCGATTCCATCCAGCCGCATGCCGGAGGGATAATCCGACACCAGCGTGTACGCCACGCCGCGGCGTCTAGCGCGGCCCGTGCGGCCGATGCGGTGGACGTAATACTCGTTTTCAAGCGGCACATCGTAGTTGAACACTGCGTCCACGTCGTCGACGTCGATGCCGCGGGCGGCCACGTCGGTCGCGACGAAGATCGGCAGCTCGCCGCGGCGGAAGCGCGCCATGACGGCCTCGCGCTTTTTCTGCGGGATATCGCCGTGGATGCAGTCAGCATCAAGGCCCTCCATCATCAAAAATGCCTTGAGCCGCTCGGTCATGCCCTTCGTGTTGCAGAACGCCATCACGCGCTCGTGGCCCTCGGCGCGGATGATCTGCGCCATGACGTGCGCCTTGTCGTTCTGGCCCACGTCGATGCGGTACTGCGCGATGTCGGGCTTATTCTCCTCCTTGGCCTGCACGGTGATCTCCTCAGGGTCACGCTGGTACATCCAGCTGATGTCCATGACCTCGCGCGAGATCGTCGCGGAGAACATACCGAGATTGCGGCGGGAAGCCAGCTTGTCCAGAATGCGCGTCACATCGTGGATGAAGCCCATGTCGAGCATGCGGTCGGCCTCGTCGAGCACGACGGTCTTGACGTTGTCGAGTTTGACGGTGCGGCGCTTCATGTGGTCGCTCAGGCGACCGGGCGTCGCGACGACGATCTGCGGGTGCTTTTTGAGCGCGTCGATCTGCTTGCCGATGGGCGCGCCGCCGTACAGGCACACGATGCGCACGCCCGGAAGGTAGACGCAAAGGTCGCGCAGCTCCGCCGTGATCTGCATGGCGAGCTCGCGCGTGGGCGCTAAGATGACAGCCTCGGTCTCCTCGCTGCCGGGCTCGATGTGCTCGATGATGGGGATGCCAAAGGCAAAGGTCTTGCCCGTGCCAGTGGGGGCCTTGGCGATGACGTCCTTCCACTCGCGCATCGGCGGGATGCAGCCCGCCTGCACGGGGGTACTCTCTTCGATATTTTTCTTTTTCAGTGCGCGCTGGACCTCTTCGGTCAGTCCGAGAGAGTCAAAGCGCACGCCCTGTGTGAATTCCATAGCGTTTTCCTCTGTTTTCTCATATTTTCAGTCGTGTATGATTATATCATGGCTGTCAATACGGCAAATTTCGGGTGCACTTTTTCTCTCAATGCGCAGGCTGCGGCAATTTTTGACCGCCGGTCGCTTGCCGGTTGGGGTAAGCTATGGTACAATCATCGTACTAATTCCATGGATGGAGGATAGCAATATGAAAATCGTCATCGTCACCGGCAGCGCGCACAGGCATGGCACGGCCGCTACGCTGACCGATTAGTTCCAGCGCGGCGCGGAAAGCGCGGGACACGAGGTCTTCCGCTTCGACGCGGCGTTCAAGGACGTGCACCCCTGCATCGGCTGCGACAAGTGCGTCCGCACCGGTGAGTGCACATTCGAGGCTGACGACATGAAGGATCTCAATCGCACCTTCTCGAGGCCGACGCGGTCGTCTTCGTCTCGCCGATCTTGCTTTTCAGGATACGACACGAAGGATGCCAGGGCGTTTTATGCCAACAATGAAGCGCTGTTGGGCAAAAAGAAGGCCGTTTTCCTCACCGCGATGGCCGATGAGGATCAAAAGACTGCCTCCGGCGCGAACGCTTCGTTTGACCTCATGGCCGACTATCTCGCCTGGGAGGTCGTGGGCAGGCTGAATGTCGGCGGCTGCTCCACGGCGGACGATCTTCACGAAGAAGACCTGACCGCCGCTTACGAGCTCGGCGAGAATCTGTAAAAAGTTGATCACATAAAAAAGAGGGCTTGCTTCGCAAGCCCTCTTTTTTATTGCCGGAACACTCTGCTGTTGTACACGGCTAACGCCGCGATGAGCGACAGAACAGTGGAAAAGATCAGCTTCACCGGCGCGAGCGCTTGCAGGCTGGCGAGAAAATACGTCCAGCCGTCGGCTTCCAGCTTGATGCGAAAGGCCGGAATGCAATAGCCCATCGCAACATACGCCGCGGCAAAGATCACGGCAAACGCTATGATTGCCCAGCGTCTCTTTTTCATCTCCCACGCTCCTTTCTTATCACTGTACCGCGCAGCCGCCCCATTCGACGACCGTGAAGCCCGTGCGCTCGGGTGCGGAAAGCTCCTGCGCGGGAAGGTCGACAAATTTCTCCGACGGCTGCCACGCCATGAAGACGCGCAGCAGCGTGTCAGGCGCGGGATCGACCGTGAGCTTGGCAGAATCCGTATAAACGTCCTGCTGGAACGAAATCAGATTGTAGGCGTTGTCCTGCATCTGCGGCAGCCAGTAGATGATGAACTCGTTCGCTTCCTCGCGCGTTAGGCCCAGCTGCGCAAGCGCATCCTCGAAGAACGCCGCGGTATCCTCTCCCGCGACGCAGAAGCCGGTGGAAAAGTCGTAATCCGTCCCCGACGTGCCCTCCCAGTAGAGGTAGCGGTAGGTTTGGCCGCTCTCGTCCGTCAGCGTGCCATCCGGCGCGGCGCGGACGCTCCAGCCGTCACCGTAGGCGGGATAGGCGCACGTCAGCTCGCCCGCAAGATCAAGTGTCACGCGCACATCCGTCTCCTGCTCGGGATATAGATAAATCACAGGCTTTTCGTCACTCACCTCTTCCTTCGGTTCCCGCCCGCAGGCCGAGAGCGAAAAGAGCAGCAAACACGCAAGGGCAAGGGAGAGTAGCTTCTTTATGGCAGAGTCCTCCTCATCAGTAGTTGTTCCTTTAGACGCAAGAACCATCAAAAAAGTTCCAAAAGCCTCGCAGAGTTTCACGCCCGCAGGCGTGAAATCTATGTAATCCGTTTTCTGCCGCGACATGTGCGTGGCAGAAAACACTTTGCGCGAAGTGAGCGTCGAATTGTCCGCTTAAATCGGACAACCGAGGCGCAGAACGAAGCGAATCTTTACAAAGAAGTGGCACAGCCACTTCTTTGTAAAAATCAAAAGAGGAACACAAAAGCTGCCCCTCTTTTGAAATCTTTATTTGTGTGGTACCTGCCAGATCGTATCCGCGTACTGCGCGACGGCGCGGTCGGCGGCGAAGATGCCGCTGCGGGCGATGTTGATGAGCGACATGCGGTTCCATTCCTCGCTTCTTGCGTAGGTGTCTGCCATGCGCTGCTCGGCGGCGCAGTAGGACGCGAAGTCCTGCAAGAGCATGTATTCATCGTTCATCAGCAGCCGCGAGGCGAGATCGTCGTAGGAAACGCCGTCTGAGAAGCCCGCCTTGAGCTTGTCGATCACCGCGCGCAGGTTCTCGTCGCGCGCGTAGAGCTTCTGCGGGGCGTAGCCCTCGCGCTTGAGGCGCACGACCTCGTCGGCGTGCAGGCCGAAGAGGAACATGTTCTCGTCGCCGAGCCTCTCGTGCATCTCGACGTTCGCGCCGTCGAGCGTGCCGACGGTCAGCGCGCCGTTCATCATGAACTTCATGTTGCCCGTGCCGCTGGCCTCCTTGCCGGCGGTGGAGATCTGCTGACTCACCTCGCTCGCGGGCATCAGATGCTCGGCGAGCGACACGCGGTAGTTCTCAAGGAACACCACCTGCAGCTTGTCGCGGCAGATGGGGTCGGCGTTGATCTCAGCGGCAAGGGAGTTGATGAGGCGGATGATGCGCTTGGCGACCGCGTAGCCCGGCGCGGCCTTTGCGCCGAACAGGAACACGCGCGGCTGCATGGCGCGGTTCGGGTCGCTTTGCAGCTGTTGATAGAGGTAGATGATATGCATCGCGTTCAAAAGCTGACGCTTATACTCGTGCAGGCGCTTGACCTGCACGTCGAAGATCGCATCGGTATTGAGCACGATGCCCTGCGTCTTTTTGACGTAGGCGGCAAAATCGAGCTTATTCGCGCGCTTGATCTCGCCGAGCCGGTTCAGCACCGCGGTGTCGTCTGCATAGGCCTCGAGCTTTTTAAGCGCTTCGGGGTGCAGGAGGTATTCATTCCCGCCCGCGAGCGCGCGCACGAGCTCGTCGAGCCGCGGGTTGATCTGCGCGAGCCAGCGGCGGTGGTCGATGCCGTTGGTCACATTTTTGAACTTCTCCGGCTCCATCGCGCACTGGTATTTGAAAACGTCGTTTCGCAGGATGTCCGAGTGCAGAGCGCTCACGCCGTTCACGGCCATGCCGCCCGCAATGCACAGGTTTGCCATGCGGACCTGACCGTCCCAGATGATGGCCAATTCGCGCGTCTTGGCTTCGTCGTGGTAGTAGTTTTCGATTTTTTCCTGATAGCGGCGCGCGATCTCGGTGATGATCGTCCACACGCGCGGCAGAAGCGACTGCATCAGCTCCTGCGGCCAGCGCTCCAGCGCCTCGGAAAGCACCGTGTGGTTCGTGTAAGCGACGGAGTGCGTCGTAATGTTCCACGCCGTGTCCCAGTCGAGGCCTGCGTCATCCATCAGGATGCGCATGAGCTCGGGGATGACAAGCGCGGGGTGCGTGTCGTTGATCTGGATGACATTCTTTTCGTGGAAATTCGTGGCCGTGCCGTAGACCTCGATGTGCTTGCGCACGATGGACTGCACGGTCGCGGAGACGAAGAAATACTGCTGCTTTAAGCGAAGGCTCTTCCCCTCGGGATGGTTGTCCTCGGGATAGAGAACCTTTGCGATGGTCTCGGCCATCGCGTGCTGCTCCTGCGCGCGCAGATATTCGCCCTGTGAAAAGAGCGACATGTCGAGCGGCACGGGGGACTTCGCGTCCCAGAGGCGCAGCGTGTTGACATGCTTCGTGCCGTAGCCCGCGATCTCCATGTCGCAGGGGATGGCCAGCACCTCGGTCTCACCCTCGGGCACAACGTGCAGCCGCCCGTCGTCCCAGAACTGGCGGACCGTGCCGCCGAAGCGGACGGTCTCGGTCTCCTGCGGCTTGGGCAGCAGCCACGCGCCGCCGAGGTCCTTCCAGTTGTCCGGCAGCTCGACCTGCTGGCCGTCGACGATGCGCTGGCGGAAAATGCCGAGCTCATAGCAGATGGAATAGCCCGCGGCGGGGATGTCGAGCGTCGTCATCGAGTCGAGATAGCACGCGGCCAGGCGGCCGAGGCCGCCGTTGCCGAGGCCCGCGTCGGGCTCGCTTTCAAAGATGTCCGCTGCGCGGAAGCCCAGCTCGTCGAGCGCTTCGGTCAGAATTTCGCCGACGCCCAAATTGAAGGCGTTTTTCATCAGGCTGCGGCCCATCAGGAATTCCATCGACAGGTAGTGCACCTGACGGCGGTGTTCCTCGCGGGTCTCGCGCATGGTGTCCACGCTGCGCTCGGCCATCACGTCGCGCAGGACAAGGGCGCTCGCGCGCATCATCTGCGCATCGTTCGCCTCCTCCACGGTGCTGCCGAAGCTGACCTTCAGCTTTTCGCACAGCGCGTCTTTCATTTTCTTCACAGAGTCAATGGTCATAGATCGTTTTCCTTTTCTTTATCGGCAGATGGATTCGTAAATGTTGCGGTATTCCTGCGCCGAGCGCGTCCAGCTGAAATCCGCGGTCATGCCGCGCTGCTGGAGCATCGCGTAGGCGCCCTTGTTGTCATGGTAAAGGTCAATGGCCTCGCAGATCACGTGGCACATGTCGCCAGCGTTGTAGTTGGCAAAGGTGAAGCCGTTGCCCTGTCCGTTCCAGGCTTCATACGCATGGACAGTGTCCTTTAATCCGCCGGTCTCGCGCACGATGGGCACCGCGCCGTAGCGCATCGCGATCATCTGCGAGAGCCCGCACGGCTCGCTCTTCGAGGGCATCAGGAAGAGGTCTGCGCCCGCGTAAATCTGCATGGCGAGCTGCTCGGAATAGCCGAGGTAGACGGCCATGCGTCCGCCGTAGCGCTGCTTGGCGTACTCAAAAAACGTCTCGTACTTCGCGTCGCCCTTGCCGAGCACGACGAACTGTACGTCCTTGCCCATAAATGCGTCGAGCGTTTCGCACACAAGGTCGAGCCCCTTGTGGGAGACAAGGCGCGTGACCATCGCAAGGATGGGCGTGTCGGGCCGTTCCTGCAGCCCCAGCACACGCTGGAGCGCTGCCTTGTCCTTCTTCTTTCCGGCAAGGTCATCGGGCGAATACGCCGCTGCGAGGCTCTTGTCGCGCGACGGGTCATAGCGCTGCATGTCGATGCCGTTGAGCACGCCGTGGAGCTTGCGCGCGTTCATGCTCATCACGTTTTCCAGCCCGTGGGCAAAGTACGCGTACTTGAGCTCCTGCGCGTAGGTCGGGCTCACGGCGGTCACGGCGTCCGCCGTGACGATCGCGCCCTTTAAAAGGTTCACATCGCCGCCGAATTCGATCGTGCCGCCGTCGAACCAGCCATGGTCCAGGCCGAACAGGTCTTCGACCGTGCGGCTGCCGTAGCGGCCCTGATATTCGATATTATGCACCGTAATGACGGTTCGGATTCCCTTATAAAAGTCGTCGCGCACGGCTTCATCCCTGATGTAGATGGGCACAAGCGCGCTCTGCCAGTCGTTGCAGTGGACAACGTCGGGCTTTTGCGGCAGGGACTTGAGCAGTTCCGTCACCGCGCGGGAGAAAAAGCCAAAGCGCTCGCCGTCGTCATAGTAGCCGTAGAGCTCGCTGCGGCGGAAATACGTCTCATTGTCGACAAAGTACCACGTGACGCCGTCGCGCTCGAGCGAAAAGAGCCCGCAGTAGACGCTGCGCCACGCAAGGCGCACGAACGTCCACTTTTCAAAGTGGAGCTGCTCGCCCCACTTGTCCTTCACGCGCTCGTAAAGCGGCAGGATGACGCTCACGCGGTCTCCGTTTGCCGCGAGCGCCTGCGGAAGGCTTCCGGCCACGTCGGCAAGGCCGCCCGTCTTGCAAAAGGGGACCGCCTCGCTCGTCACATACAAAATGTTCATCTGCAAGCTCCTTTCTTCTATTTGCTGCATTTATACAATGCTGCCCTTGCTCACGGCGAGCGGGTAGCTCTCGTGTCCGATCAGCGTGCCGCCGCGGCGGATGCGGACATCCTTGTCGGCGATGACGCAGCCGAGCGTCACACCCTCCTCCACCACGGTATTCTTAAAGAGGATGCAGTTTTTGACTTGGCTCCCCTTGCCGACCTTGACGCCCGGGAAGAGGATGCTCCCCTCCACGCTGCCCTCGATCTGACAGCCGTCGGCGATGAGCGAGCCCACACAGCGCGAATCTGGCGCGATGTAGGACGCCGCCTCGTCATCCTCTTTAGCGAGGATGGGCCGCTCGGCGCAGAAGAGCTCTGCGCGAATGGCAGGGTCTAACAGCTGCATGCTGCGCTCATAGTATTCCTGCACCGTGCGCAGCTGCGCAGCAAAGCCGTCCCACAGGAAGGCGCGCAGGTCGAGCTGATCGCCCATACCGCCGAGAACGTCGCTGCGGAAGCTGTATTTATCCTGCGCAGCGCACTCGTCCACAAGGGAAATGAGCAGATCGCGGCTCAGAAGGTAGATCTCCAGACTGCGGCAGCCGCTCGCCTTGTGCGGCGCGCAGCGCGTCTCGGTGATGCGGCCTGCCTCGTTGACGGTGAAATACGTGGCGTTTTCCACAAACTGGCCGCTCTCGGTGCAGACGCAGGTGATGTCCGCGCCGCTTTCGATGTGCGCGTCCAGCACCTTCTGCAGCGGCAGATTGATGATAAGGTCGCTGTCGGACAGGACGACGTACTTCTGCCGGATCTCGTGCAGGTACGACCGCACGCCCGAGAGCGCCTCCATCTTGCCGCGGAATTCCTCCACGCCGAACTTGCGCGCGTCGGCAAAGGGCGGCAGCAGCTTGAGACCGCCGTTCTTGCGCGCCATGTCCCACGTCTTGCCGCTGCCGATGTGGTCGAGCAGGCTTTGATAGTTGCCGTGCAGCACAACGCCGACGTCTGTGATGCCCGCGCCCGCCATGTTGGAGAGCATGAAGTCGACCACGCGGTAGCGCCCGCCGAACGGCACAGAGCCAGGCATGCGCGCTTCGGTCAGCTCGCGAAGGCCGGGAGCCTTTTCATAGGCAAAGATGATGCCGTGCAGTCCGTTCATCGTACCGTCTCCTTTCCGTCCACGCTGCGCATGCGGTTGGCAGGCAGCACATAGTCATCCGCGACCGCCGCGCCGGGGCCGAGCACCGTGATGCCCCACTGCTCCGGCGGCACCGCCTCGGGCGGCGCGCCGACAAAGGCGTGCTCGCCGACGACGCTGTTCTCGCCGATGATGGCGTAGGAGACGCACGCGTCCTTTTTGACGACCGCACCGGGCATCAGGATGGAGTACTGGACGCTTGCGCCCTCCTCCACCGTGCAGCGCTCAGAGAGGACGGAGTTCTCCGCCTCCCCCTCGACCGTGCAGCCGCGCGCGACGACGCTGTGCTCCACGTGCGCGTTCTGCCCCAGATACGCCGGCGGCGCGGAGACGGAGCGGCCGTAGATCGGCCAGTCCTTTTCGAGTAAGTCAAGCCCGCTGCCAGTCGCGAGCATATCCATGTTCGCATCCCACAAAGAATCGAGCGTGCCGACATCCTTCCAGTAGCCGGAGAAGCGGTACGCCGCCATCTTCTCCCCGTTTTGCAGCATCTTGGGGATGATGTTTTTGCCGAAATCGTTGCTGCTCGCCTCATCGCTCTCATCCTCGATGAGGTACTGGCGCAGCTTTTTCCACGTGAAGACGTAAATGCCCATCGACGCCAGGTTGCTCCTGGGATGCGCGGGCTTTTCCTCGAATTCTGTGATCATGTCGTTTTCGTCCACATTCATGATGCCAAAGCGCGGCGCATCCTCCCAGGGCACCTCCATGACGGAGATGGTGCAATCTGCGCCCGTTTTTTTGTGGTGAGCGAGCATTTTAGCGTAATTCATCTTGTAGATGTGGTCGCCCGAGAGGATGAGCACATACTCGGGGTCGTACATGTCGACAAAGCCGATGTTCTGGAAGATGGCGTTGGCCGTGCCCTTATACCACGACGCACCGCCCGCGCTCTGATACGGCGGCAGGATGTGCACGCCGCCGTCCGCGCGGTCGAGATCCCACGGCTGGCCCGAGCCGATGTAGCGGTTGAGCTCCAGCGGGCGATACTGCGTCAGAACGCCGACGGTGTCGATGCCAGCGTTGGCGCAGTTTGAGAGCGGAAAGTCAATGATGCGGAACTTGCCGCCAAACGGCACGGCGGGCTTCGCCATATTCTCCGTGAGCACGTAGAGGCGGCTGCCCTGGCCGCCGGCAAGCAGCATAGCGATACATTCTTTCTTCACGCTTGTTCTCTCCTCCTTGTTTCTTCTCGTCCGGTCACACCTCGGACGGCTCGTTGGTTTTCTCCTCTTCCTGCCATTCGCCCTCGCCCGCGAAGAACACCGCGCCGAGCGGCGGGATGGTCACGCACAGCGAGCAGGGCTTGCCGTGCGAGGGGATGGGCTCGGTCAAAAGCTCTCCTTCGTTGCGCCAGTCGCCCGTGCCGCCGTATGCGGGAAGGTCGGTGGTAAACACCTCGCGGTACGTCTTTTTCGGTGGCACGCCGAAGCGGTAGTCCGCGCGTCCGACGGGCGAGAAGTTGACCGCCGCGATGAGCTCGCGCCCTTTCCGGTCGCGCCGGACAAAGACGACGACGTTGTTGTGGTTGTCGTCGGCGACGAGCCACTCAAAGCCCTCCCACGAAAAGTCAATGTCCCAAAGCGGGCTCTGCGATAAGTAAAAGCGGTTGATGTCCTTGAAAAACCGCTGAGTCTGCTGATTTTCTTTATTTTCGAGCAAATACCAGTCGAGCTGAGAGGCAAAATCCCACTCGTGCCACTGGCCCAGCTCCGCGCCCATGAACGTGAGCTTCTTGCCCGGATGGGCGAGCAGGTACGCCGTGAACGCGCGCACGCCCGCGAACTGCTGCCAGTCATCCCCCGGCATCTTGCCGCGAAGCGAGCCCTTCATGTGCACGACCTCGTCGTGCGAGATCGGCAGGACGAAATTCTCCGAAAAGGCATACATCAGTGAGAACGTGATGTCCTTGTGGTGGAACTGGCGGAACCAGGGGTCAAGCTTCAAATAGTGGCACATGTCGTTCATCCAGCCCATGTTCCACTTGAGGTTGAAGCCAAGGCCGCCGTCCTTGGCGGGCCGCGTGACGAGCGGCCACGCGGTCGACTCCTCGGCGACCATCAGCGCGTTGGGGTCGATGGAAAACGCAGTCTCGTTGAGCGCGCGCAGGAAGTCGATGGCCTCTAAATTCTCGTGCCCGCCGTTGATGTTTGGCGTCCAACGGCCATTTTCGCGGCCATAGTCGAGGTACAGCATCGACGCGACCGCGTCCACGCGCAGGCCGTCCACATGGAACTCGCGCAGCCAGAACGCAGCAGAGGAAAGGAGAAAGCTCTTCACCTCGCCGCGGCCATAGTCGAACACACGCGTTCCCCAGCCCTCGTGCTCGCGCTTATTGGGGTCGGCGTATTCGTAGCAGGGCGTACCGTCAAAGTCGATGAGGCCGTGCGCGTCCTTGCAGAAGTGCGACGGCACCCAGTCTAAAATGACGGAAATGCCCTTTTGGTGCAGGTGGTCGACAAAGTACATAAAGTCCCTGGGCGTGCCGTAGCGCGACGTTGCGGCAAAATAGCCGGTGCACTGATAGCCCCAGGAATCGTCAAGCGGATACTCGGTGACGGGCATGAGCTCGACGCAGTTGTAGCCAAGGTCCAGAACGTGATTCGCCAGCTCGCGCGCAAGCGTGCGGTAGTCGTAAAAATCGCCGTTTTCGTGCCGCCGCCATGAGCCGAGGTGGACCTCGTAAATATTGAGCGGCGAGCGGTCGAGGGGCGCCTTTGCACGGCTCGCGCGCCATTCGTCATCCCCCCAGCGGTAGCCGCCGAGGTCATAGAGCTTGCTGGCCGTACCGGGGCGGGTTTCGGCGTGGAAAGCATAGGGGTCGGCCTTGAGCACGGTCTCGCCCGTCTGTGCCGTCACAGCAAACTTGTAGGTGTCGTAGCGCTTGAGGGACGGCACAAAGCACTCCCAGAAGCCGTCCGCGTTCTTTTCCATCGGGTAGGCGTAGCCGTTCCACTCGCAGAAATCGCCCACAACGGACACGTGCGCGGCGTTCGGCGCCCAGGTGCGGAAGACGTAGCCGTCTTTCCCCGACCGCCGCGTGCGGTGCGCGCCGAGATAGCGGTAGGCCTCGCTGTTCGTGCCGCCGTAAAAGGCTGCGGCGTCAAATCGTCTGCCGGTTTGTTTCATGCCTCTTGTCCTTTCTCCTCATAGAGCGTATGAGAGCGGTGCAGTACCTTATTCCTCGTCCGGTGCGCGCTGCACTGCCGCGCCGCCGAGGCCGAAATCGTCCTCCACGCTCGCCGTGTCGCGGCGGAGCATATTTTCCATCACGCGGATATCGCTGTCGATGTCCATCGCCTCGTTGCGGTACAAATCGTCGAGCTGCTTGTCAAAGCCCTTGATGAGGGCATCCATCGTCTCTTCGATGCGCTCCTGCGCACGGGAGAGATTCTCACCCTCGATGCCCGCCTCTTCAAACTTGGCGTAGCTGTCAAGCAGCTTGAGCGTCGTGGGCAGGTAGTAATTGAGGAACGTCGCGGCCTGCTGCTGCTTTTCGGGATGCTGCTCGACCTCGCGAAAAATTTTGCCCGCGACGGTCTCGAGGTGGTCGATCTTCTCACTCAGCACGGCGTCGGCGATGCGGTCGTTCGCCGAGCGGATGGCGCGCAGCGCGCCCGCATAGCCCTCGTTGGCCTCCTTGGGCGTGACGTTTTCCTTTTTCGCGGTCGCATTCGCGTAGTCGGCAAAGGCGTCGGCGCTGCGGAAGAAGATGCCGCGGCCGCTGTCTAAGTACGCGCCCGTGCCGAGCAGACCCTTTTCGACCATGTAGTCAAGATCGCTCTCGATCTTTTTGCGGCTCTTGCCCGTCACGGTGCAGAGCTCCTCCACGCTGATGTAGCCGCGCTCGCCCATCACGGCGAGATAGCGCGCGATGCGTGCACTGCGGCGCTTCATGCGCTGACCGGCAGCAAACATCGCGATACCGCCGGCGAGGAAGCCGCACTCGGACAGCATGTACTCGGCCATGTAGGAATACCAGCCGTAGCCGATGATCTCGCCGATATCCGAAATCAATCCGCTGCCGGCGGCCACGGCGATGATGCCGCCGATGATCATCAGCGTGCGCGCGGTCTTGTCGGAAGTCTTCGGCGCGCGGTTCATCTGCTTCGCCGTCTTCACCACGGACTTTTCCACCTTGCCGCGCGAGGAAACGTTTGCATTCGGGCTTGTGGACGTGCGCATGCCGCCGCGCGAGGAACTCACCTTCTTCGGCTTGTCCGAGAGCTTGGAGATGAGCGCGATGAGGCCGATGGGCCACAGGCCGAAGGCGAACAGCGCCGCGATCAAAATCCAGCCGCCGACGTCGACATCGTTCTTTTTCTTCGTTTTTCCGCCGCTCTCGTCAAAGCGGAACGAACCGGTCTCGGGATCGTATTCAAAATCCTTGCTCATTTACCTGTTCTCCTTTTTCTTGCCCGCTCTCGCGGCGCGCTCACGCTCAAAGTCGACGATCTTCGTCTTTTTACCTGTCTTTTCGTCCAGCACATAGAGCGTATTGAGCTGGGATTTTAGGTTTGCCTTCACCGAGTCGATGTAGTCGCGGCGCAGCTGCGCCTGCTCCTCCTTCTCCTCGTCGGTCAAGCCTTCGGCTTTGGCCTTGTGCGCCAGCGCGTTGATGCGCGCGATTTTTTCATCCATCGTCATTGTTTGATTCTCCTTACAGGTATCGGCGCAGAAGTAACGCCGTTCTTCCTTTTTTGCTCAGGCCGCCGACCTCGGCAACCTCAAACTTGCCGAGGCCGCGGGCGGAGATCACATCCCCCTGCACGACGGGGGCGTCGCTCTTGAGCGTTTCGCGGTGGTTGAGCTGCACGCGTCCCGAGGAAATGAGCTCCTGTGCCTTGCCGCGGCTCATCGAAAAGCCGCTTGCCGCCACGGCGTCGAGCCGCAGCGTCGAGACCGTGTCGCGAATCTCCTTGACCTTGAGCGCGGGGACGCTCAAGTCTGAAAGCTCGATCTCGCTGACCGAGAGCTTCACGCGCCCCGCGCTCGTCACGTTTTGCAGCAGATACGGCGCGATATCGCGCGAGACGATCAAATCACACGAGCCCTCCGACACCAAAATGTCGCCGAGCTTTTCGCGCGTAACGCCTTGCGCCATGAGCGAACCCAGAAAGTCGCGGTGCGTCAGCGTATCTTCCTTGCGATACGTGCAGCGGAGCGCCGTCATGTACTCGCTCTCGTCCGCTTCCTCCTGCCAGTCGGGCAGAAAGAGGAGCATTCTCCGTTCCGCGCGCTCAAATCCACCGCAGAAGGCGCAGCCGTCGTGGATGGCGGCGGCGTGCAGTAGGTCCTGCGCGCTGCGCTGCTCAGCGGGGCTCAAAAAGTCCGTCGCCGACGGGATATTGCGGTTTCTGCTCTGCTCACATTTATCGAGAATGTGCGCCAGCAGCACGCGCTCGTCGCCATTGCGCGCGGCGCGATCCAAAAGCTGTCGTCTGTCCATCATGCTTTCCCATTCTGCGTGCGCCAGAGGGACGCATACTCGCCGTTTTGCGTGAGCAGCGCCTCGTGGCTGCCCTGCTCGGCAATGCGGCCATCCTCGATAACGAGGATGCGGTCTGCCGAGCGGATGGTCGAGAGCCGGTGCGCGATCACAAGCGTCGTGCGCCCGCGCGCGAGCTCGTCGAAGGCGTGCTGGATCTTGACCTCCGTCACACTGTCGAGCGCGCTCGTCGCCTCGTCCAGAATGAGGATGGGCGGGTTTTTGAGGAAGATGCGCGCGATGGACACGCGCTGCTTCTGACCGCCGGAGAGCATCGTGCCGCGCTCGCCGACATAGGTGTCGAAGCCGTGCGGCATGGCCATGATATCATCGTAAATCTCCGCGCGCTTCGCCGCTTCGACGATCTCCTCGTCCGTCGCGTCGGGGCGGCCATAGCGGATATTCTCGCGCACCGTGTCGGCAAAGAGGAACACATCCTGCTGCACGATGCCGATGGCGCGGTGAAGGGACGACTGCGTAAGAGAGCGCACATCTTCCCCGTCGATACGGATCGCGCCCTCGCTCACCTCGTAAAAGCGCGGGATGAGCTGGCAGAGCGTCGACTTGCCTCCGCCGGAGGGGCCGACGATGGCGAGCATCTCGCCAGACCTTATGTGCACGCTCACGTCGTGGAGCACGCCTTCATTCTCCTCGCCCTCGTAAGAAAAGCTCACATGGTCGACGTCGATCTCGCCGCGGCAGTGTTCGAGCTCCTTCGCGTCCGGGGCGTCCTTGAGCGCGGGCTCGACGCGCATGAGCGCCGTGAAGCGCTCAAGACCTGCAAAGCCGCGAGCAAAAATCTCAGAGAAATTCGCGAGCTTTCGCACGGGGTTGATGAACGTTGCGATGTAAAGGGAAAACGTGATGAGGTCAATGTAGTTCATCTCGCCGCGCATGATGAGATAGCCGCCCACCGTGATGACGGCGGCGGAGAGCAGCGTCATAAAAAATTCCATCGTCGCGTTGAACACACCCATCTCGTGGTGGAATTTGCGCTTGGAGACCTTGAATTCCTCGTTCGCCGCGTTGAATTTGTCGATCTCCTCTTCCTCGTTGGCAAAAGCGCGCGCCGTGCGGATGCCGGAGAGCGACGACTCGATGCCGACGTTGATGGCGGCAGTCTTCTGCTTCTCGCCGCGTGAGGCGGCGGTCATCTTGCTGCGGCGCGACATGATGACCGCGATGAACACCGGCAGGATGCACGCCACGACCAGTGCGAGCCGCCACTCGATGGAAAACAGGATGGCGAGCGCGCCGACGATCGTCAGCGTCGAAATGAGCAGGTCCTCGGGGCCGTGGTGGGCGAGCTCCGTGATCTCGAAGAGATCGCTCGTCAGCCTGCTCATCAGCTGGCCCGTGCGGTTATGGTCAAAGAAGCTGACGTCCAGCTCCTGCACGTGCGTGAAAAGGTCGCGGCGGATGTCCGCCTCCACCAGAATGCCGAATGTGTGTCCCCAGTAGGAAATGACATAGTATAAAAGCGCGCGCACAATGAACGCCGCCATCATCACGCCCATCACGATAAAAAACGTGCGGTACTGCTGATTCGGCAAAAGGTCGTACATCGACTTGCGCGTCACGAGCGGGAAGGCAAGATCGATGAGCGCAACGACCGTCGCGCAGACAAGGTCCAGGATGAACAGGCCGCGGTGCGGCTTGAAGTAGGTAAAGAGAATGGAAAGCGGCTTTTTCTGCTGAAATTCACGGGTCGTCATATGGTTGATAGCTCCTGCAAATACTTTTTCAAGGTAATTGTAGCACAGGCGGGCAGTGCTTGCAAGGAAAGCCTCCCCTTTTTGCGCAAAAAAAGAACGGTCTTTTGACCGTTCTTTTTCTCTTTACTTGATGCGCACCGTGATGGTCAGCACCGCGCCGCCAACGGTGGCCGTCACGGTCGTGGTACCCCCCTTGGCAGGCGTGATCAAGCCGTCCGCCGAGATGGACAGGACGCTCGCGTCCGCCACCGCCCAGGTCGCGGCCGCGTCCGTGCCGGAAACGCTCAGGCGGATGGTCTCGCTCGGCTTGATCGTGCAGTCAAAGTTGCCGTTTCCGTCCTTGGGCAGCGTCGTGCCGACGTTCGTCTTGATGCTCAGGGCCGAGGCATCCACCGTCGGGGTGGACGGGGTTGTCGTGGTGCCGGGATTGGTGGCAGTTGTGTCGCTGCCGTTTGCGGGATCATTTGCGTTCGGCTCATCACCGGTGTTCGGGTCAGTGGTGCCGCCGTTGTTCGCGTTCGGATCGTCCGTGTTCGTATTGCTGCCGTCGGGCGTATTGACATCGTCCTGCACGCCGGGGGTATTGCCGTCGTCGGCGGGCGTGATCTTTGCGACGATCTTGTCACCAAAGAGCGACCAGCTCAAAAGCAGCAGCACGACGACGAGCACCGCCGCCATCGCGCCGCGGACGGACTGCGTCTGCTTTTTATCCGAAACACGCCGGCCGCCGCTCTGTTTGCTGGAGTTGTACTTGATCTTGCGGGGATGGTCTCCCTCCTCGCAGAACGGGCATCTGCGATAGCTGGGGGAATATTCTTCGCCGCAGCGCGGGCACTTGAGAAGATCCATGCCGACGCTCCTTTCTTTTGTCAAAATAGAGTCTCTGCGCGCGAGCACACACAGTGCCGCGTTCCTTTACATAATACTTGCTTTTTTGCTTCGCGTCAACCGCCCACGCACAAATTTTTGCCGCATTCCGCCGCGCGGCCTTGCTTTTTCGCCAAAGTCTTCCTATAATCGACTTAACAACAACGATTCATGGAGGGTCTGACGATGAACACCATCTTCATTGGCATTGCAGGCGGCACCGGTTCGGGCAAAACGACGCTTACCGAGCATCTGAAGCAGCACTTCGGCGACGATATCAGCGTCGTACACCACGACAGCTATTATAAATATCAGGACAGGCCCTTTGAAGAGCGCTGCAAGCAGAACTACGACCACCCCGACGCTTTCGAGACCGATCTGATGGTCGAGCAGCTTAAGGAGCTCAAGGCGGGCAAGGCCATCCGCTGCCCCGTCTACTCCTACGCAGACCACCAGCGCACAAGTGAGACCGAGCTCATCCGGCCGAGCAAGGTCGTCATCGTCGAGGGCATCCTCATTTTCCAGGACCCGCGGCTGCGCGAAATGCTTGACATCAAAATTTTTGTCGAGACCGACGCCGATGTTCGCATTCTGCGCCGCGCGCTGCGCGATGTGCGCGACCGCGGCCGCACGCTCGAGAGCGTCATCACGCAGTACTTGACGACCGTCAAGCCCATGCATGAGTAGTTCGTCGAGCCGAGCCGCAAGTACGCCGACATCATCGTCCTCGAAGGCGGCCACAACTTAGTCGCCCTCGACATGATCATGCAGCGCATCGCCAGCCACATCGCCTCCGCCGACTAACACAGACACGAAAAAGCGTCGCAGACTTTGTGCCGCGCACGGCACGAAAGAATTTTAATCATAAATCGCCGCGGCAGAAGGTGAATTGCCGCAAGGCGGCAAGAGAAGCCGCCCTGGAGCGTGCGCGTCAAAAACACTTCTCGCTCCGCGCGTGTCGCAGCCGCCTTTCGGGCGGCAAGGCACAAAGCGGAACGCATCTTTCTCAAAAAAGAGGGACGCAGCTGAAAGCTGCGTCCCTCTTTTTTGAATATCTTTTACACTCCCGCGAAGTGGAACACGACGCCGATCACCGCGGAGACTCCGATAAAGACGATCGGGTGCAGGTCCTTGGTCTTTTTGATGTAGCGCGTGAAGACGAGCAGCACCAGCGCAAGGATGATGCCGCGCCAGCTGATCGCGCCGTCCCACGAGAATTTCATCAGGATGGAATCCTCCTGCGACGCGCTCGTGATCCCGGCGATCACCTGAAGCATCACGCCCGCGCAGGCCGCGCCGATCAGGCCGGTGGAGGCGGGACGTAGGCCGTAGAACGCGTTGGCGACATACTGGCTGTCGCGGAATTTGGCGAGCATCGCCGCAACGATCAAAATGACGATGATCGACGGCGTCACCTCGCCGATGGTGGCGACGATCGCGCCCGGCACGCCGCCGACCGTATAGCCGACATAGGTCGCCATGTTGATGCCGACAGGACCCGGCGTCGATTCCGACACAGCCAGCATGTTCATCAGGTCCGTCTGCGAAAACCAACCCGTGGTCGCCCCGATATTCTTAAGGAACGGCAGCGTCGCCATGCCGCCGCCGATGGCAAACAGGCCCGTTTTGAAAAATTCCCAGTATAAGCGAAGATACAAGGTCATTTTGCCGCCCTCCCCTCAAGATTTTTCAGCACGATGCCGGACAGCGCCGAGAGCAGCACGAACCACACCGGCGAAACGCTCAGCAGCATATTCCCCAGCAGCACGATAACAAAGATGACCGCCGTGCGCTTATCCACGACCGACTTTTTCAGCAGCTTGAGCACAGCGTTCAGGATGAGCACGCATACACACACCTGAATGCCTGCAAAGGCGTTCTGCACCCAGGCAAGGTGGGCAAAGTTCGTAATGAGTCCCGCCAGGATCGTGATAATGACGAGCGAGGGGAATACCACGCCGAGCGTCGCGGTGATGCCGCCCATCGCGCCTTTTCTCTTCTGCCCGACAAATGTCGCCGTGTTGACGGCGATGATGCCCGGTGTGCACTGACCGATGGCAAAATAGTCCACCAGTTCTTCTTCCGTTGCCCAGTGCTTATTCTGCACCACCTCGCGCTCGAGGATCGGCAGCATCGCCATGCCTCCGCCAAAGGTCATCACGCCGATCCTGGCAAAGGTGAGAAACAGTTCCAAAAGTTCCTTCAAAATACTTTCTCCTTACTCCACATATCCGTAAAGGCCGCGCACGGACACCTCACCCGTGCGGACGGTCTCGACCGTCCCGTTTTCGCGGCGCACGATGAGGCCGAACTCCTCATCCACGTCAAGCGCCGTGACTTTCTCCTTCGTATCCTGCCACAAAAGCTGCACCTCGCGCCCGATGGTCACGCAGCGGCGGCGGTATTCGTCTAAGTATCCGCTCGTCTCTCCGGATCTGAGCGCCGTATAAAGCGCATCGAGCTCCTCGATCATCGCCGCGGACAGCTCCGCGCGCGAAATGAGCCTGCCCGTCTCGCGCAGGATGGACGTTGCGATCTTCGAGACCTCGCCGACGAAGTCCTCCTCGCGCTGGCTGACGTTGAAGCCGATGCCCGCCACGACGTACTGGAGCTCGCCGGTCTCACCCTCGACGCTCAGCTCGGTCAAAATGCCGCAGAGCTTTCTGCCGTTCAGGATGAGATCGTTTGTCCACTTGATCTGCGAGTGCGTCCCCGCCACGCGGTCGACCGCGCGGCTCATCGCAACGGCGATGAGCCCCGTGAGCGGCATCAGCTGCGACGGCGCAAGCTTCGGACGCAGCAAGATCGACAGGTAAACGCCCTTGCCCGCCGCGCTCTGAAAGCTGCGGCCGCGGCGGCCGCGTCCGCTCGTCTGCTCCGCCGCGACGGCGACGGTACCGTCCGGCGCGCCGTCGAGCGCGATGCGCTTTAAGTAGGCGTTTGTCGAGTCGATGGAATCAAAGCAGTCGATGCGCTTGCCGACGGTTTCGACAGGTCCCAAGTAGCTGCGCACGGTCTGCTCGGTCAGCGTGTCGGGCAGCGACTTGAGGCAGTAGCCGCGTCCCGTGACGGCGTCGATCTCGTACCCCTGCGCGCGCAGGGCGGAAATGCTCTTCCAGATGGCCGCGCGCGTGATGCCGAGCTCGGCGCTGACGGCCTCGCCGGAGACGAAGTGCCCTTTTTCGCGCAGCAGCAGCGCCAAAACAGTCTCTTTTCCCATAGCGTCCTCCGTTACAAAATGTAACCGAAATTGTTACCCTTTTGAGGTTGACAGTCGGCGGCTTATCGCTTACGATTGACATAAAATATCAAACGCTGCGTTTTTCGCAGCCGCCGTCTTAGGATTGTAGCACGCTTGCCGCCGCATGTAAACCAAAATCTCATGTTTTGGCTTACCCGGCGGTTTCTTGACGAATTCCTGATTTTTCCATTGCCGCGCTCCGCCCCGGCGTGTACAATAAGACGCTGACAAATTATGACAGGAGTTTTCCCGTGAGCTTTTCCGACCTTACGTTTCTTTTTTATTTTCTGCCGCTGTTTTTCGCGGTCTATTACATTCTGCCCTTTCGCTTCAAAAATGCTGCGCTCGTGCTGGGCAGCTTTGCCTTCTACTTCATCGGCGCGGGCGCGCGCGACACACTGCTGCTGTCCGGCGTGCTGCTTCTGCACTACGCCCTCGCCCGCGCAATGGCGGGGAAAGAAGTCCGCACGCGAAAAGCACTGCTGATCATCGCGCTGGCGGCGGACCTTTTCTGCCTTGTGTACTTCAAGTACGCTGCATTTATTCTGGAAAATCTGGGCAAACTGACGGGGACGGCGTTCTCCCTTGTCGAGCTTGCGCTGCCGCTCGGCGTCAGCTTCTACCTTTTCCAGAGCGCGGGGTACCTCATCGACGTGTATCGCGGCGAGGAGGCGGAGAAAAACCTCATCGACTACGCCGCCTTCACGATCGCGTTCCCCCAGCTCACGATGGGGCCGATCTTACGCTGGCGTGAATGGCGCGGCGCGCTGAAAGCACGCACGATCACGCGCGAGGACGTATTCTCCGGCTTTGAGCTCTTTGTTGTCGGCCTGTGCTTCAAGGTGCTGCTCGCCGACCAGCTCGCGCCGCTGTGGGCATCGCTCGAGCGCATCGGGTACGAATATTTGTCGACGCCGCTCGCATGGCTCGGCGCGGTGAGCTACAGTTTGCAGCTCTATTTCGACTTTTCCGGCTATTCGCTCATGGCGATGGGCCTCGGGCAGATGCTCGCGCTGCCTGTGCCGCGCAACTTTGACCTGCCCTACACCGCGCGCTCGGTGAGCGAGTTCTACCGCCGCTGGCACATCACGCTCGGCACATGGTTTCGCGACTATGTCTACATCCCGCTCGGCGGCAGCCGCAACGGCACTGCCCGCACGGCGCTCTCGCTCACAGTCGTGTGGTTTTTCACCGGCCTCTGGCACGGGGCGAGCTGGAATTTTGTCCTCTGGGGCGTGATGCTGCTTGGATTCATCCTGCTCGAAAAGTTCTGTATCGGCGATTTTCTCAAGGAGCATAAAGTGCTCTCGCACGTCTATCTCCTCTTCGTCATCCCGCAGACGTGGGTCATCTTCCGCATCACGCGCTTAAAGGACGTCGGCGCGTATTTCTCCCGCCTGTTCCCGCTGTTCGGCGCGCGCAGCGCCATTTCCGCGCAGGATGCGCTCAAGCTGCTCTCGTCCTACTGGTGGCTGCTGCTTCTCGCCGTCTTCTTCTGCCTGCCGCAGCCGCGCCGCTTTTATGAAAAGCACCGCGGCAGCCTGCTCGTCCAGCTCCCGCTGTTTCTGCTCTTCTGGGTGTGCGTGTACTTCATCGCCACCTCGTCGGGCAACGCCTTCCTCTATTCCCGTTTCTAAGGAGACCTTTCATGTCCTCTCGTCCCTTTTTCCTGCTGCCGCTGTGCTTTGTCAGCGCGCTGGCGCTCAACGCCTATGCCGCGCTTGACCCCACCGGCGTATATCAGGACTATCTTGAAAAACTGGATGCCGCGACGCCGCCCGTCGCGGCAATGGCCACAGCGGCCGCAGACGGCGTCTACCCGTGGAGCGAGCCCAAAGCGCCCGAACCTCCTCCCGTCCCAGACCCCGCTCCGCTTCCGGACCCGGAACCGGAGCCCGAACCGGAAGAGCCCGACTCCCCCTTCACCACGGTGGACGCGAGCTACTTTGACGACGCGCTGTTCATCGGCGACTCGCACACCGACGGCTTCAAGGACTACGCGGGCCTGCCAAATGCCGACTACCTTTGCCACAACGGTCTGACGGTCTGGTCGGCGGTCGAAAAGGCGGAGTTCCCCGGCAAGCAGACGCTTGCACAGGCGCTCTCCGGCAAGCACTACGGCAAAATTTACCTGATGCTCGGCATCAACGAGCTCGGCACCGGCACGGCGGAGAGCTGGGCCGCACAGTACAAAGTCCTGCTCGACGAAGTGCGCGAGCTCCAGCCTGACGCCATCATCTTTTTGCAGGCCATCTTCCACACGACGCAGGAAAAGTCCGACGCGACGTTCTTTAAGAATTCAACCATCGACGCACGCAACGCCGAGCTCCAAAAGCTCGCCGACAACGAAACAGTCTTCTACATCGACTGCAATCCCGTCTTCGACGACTCTACCGGCGCGCTGACGCCGGAATACTCCGGCGACGGCGTCCACGTCAAGGCCGCGTACTATCCGATGTGGAGAGACTATCTCTTCCAGTTTGGCGTGGTGAAGTAACTTCAAAAAAGCGGCAAAGCCACTTTTTTGAGAAAGTCTCGCTGCGCCATGCGCGGCGCAAATTTTACGAGACTTGATACGTTAAAAAAGGAACCGCTCGAAGAGCGGTTCCTTTTTTGCATTGCTTCGTTTTATTCGTGCTTGACCTTGTAGCCGCGGTTCAATCTCATTTCGAGCGCGTCGAGCTCTTCGTAGAGCTCAGGCGGCACCTTGCCGATCTTCTCGTAATATTCGCGCGCGTCCTCGCACTCCTGGAGCCAGAGGTCGCGGTCAACAGAGAGCAGGCGGCGCATGTCGTACATCGACATTTCAAGGCCCTCCATGTCGATATCGTGGGTGTTTGGCTCGTAGCCGAGCGCGGTCTCCGCCGCGCCGATCTCATCGTCGGCGCGCGAGATGATCCATTGTAAAACACGCATATTGTCGCCAAAGCCGGGCCAGGCGAAGTTGCCGTCCTCGTCGGTGCGGAACCAGTTGACGTTGAAGATCTTCGGCGGCTTGGGGATCTTCTTGCCCATGTCGAGCCAGTGCTGCCAGTAGTCGCCCATATGGTAGCCACAGAACGGCAGCATCGCCATCGGGTCGCGGCGCACGACGCCGACGCGGCCCGTCGCCGCGGCGGTGGTCTCCGACGCCATGATTGAGCCGATGAACACGCCGTGCTGCCAGTTGAAGGACTGGTAAACCAGCGGCGCGGTCTTCGCGCGGCGGCCGCCAAAGACAATGGCGCTGATGGGCACGCCCTCGGGATTGTCAAACTCGGGGCTCAGGCAGGGGCAGTTGCGCGCGGGCGCGGTGAAGCGGCTGTTGGGGTGCGCGGCCTTTTCGGGGCTCTGCGGCGTCCAGGGACGGCCGCGCCAGTCGATGGCGCGCGCGGGCGGCGTCTTGTTGAGGCCCTCCCACCAGACGGTGTTGTCACTGAGGTCAAGCGCGACGTTCGTAAAGATCGTGTCCTTATGCGTAGAGATGAGCGCGTTGGGGTTCGACTTCATGGATGTGCCCGGCGCGACGCCGAAAAAGCCGTTTTCGGGGTTCACGGCCCAGAGGCGGCCGTCCTTGCCGACGCGCAGCCACGCGATATCGTCGCCCACGCACCACACGCGCCAGCCCCACCGCTGCAGGCCCTCGGGCGGGATGAGCATGGCGAGGTTCGTCTTGCCGCAGGCGGAGGGGAAGGCGGCGGAGATGTACTTGATCTCGCCGCGCGGGTTCTGGATGCCGAGGATCAGCATGTGCTCGGCCATCCAGCCCTCCTGACGGCCGAGGTTCGAGGCGATGCGCAGCGCGAAGCACTTCTTGCCCTGAAGCACGTTTCCGCCATAGTTCGAGTTCATCGAGATAATCGTATTGTCCTGCGGGAAGTGGACGATGTACTTGTTGTCCTTGTCGAGGTTGCACTGGCAGTGCAGGCCCTTGATAAAGCCCTCATCGTCGCCGAGCGCGTCGCACACGGCCTTGCCGATGCGGGTCATGATGTGCATGTTGAGCACGACGTAAATGGAGTCGGTCAGTTCAAAGCCGTATTTGGCGAACGGAGAGCCGATGATGGACATGGAGTACGGGATGATGTACATGGTGCGGCCCTTATAGGCGCCGTCGGCCAGAGCGTACATTCTTTCGTACATTTCCTTGGGCTCTACCCAGTGGTTCGTGGGGCCTGCGTCCTCTTCCTTTTCACAGCAGATGAACGTGCGGTCCTCCACGCGCGCCACGTCGTCGGGGTCGGTGCGGTGCAGGTAGCATCCCGGGAGCTTGTCCGGGTTGAGCTTGATGAGGATGCCCTCCTTGACGGCCTGCTCGCGCAGCGCGTCGAGCTGTTCCTCTTCCCCCGTGATCCAGACAATCTTGTCCGGCTTGGTGATGGCGGTCATTTCGTCGATCCACGACAAAACGGCCTTGTTGTTCGTCAAATTCGTCATTTGTTCTTTCCCTCGTAGCATGTTCACGGTGTAATGAAAAAGAAAAATTTTGCACCGCGTCTTGTGTGGTGTGCTGTGCCGTTTTGGGGCGGCAGGGAGCTAACCGATGCACAGGAAAAATGGCTGCTATTGAGTTTGACTCCTTTCTGCCGAAAATTGTAGCAGAATGTCTTATCAATAGCAACCATATGGTTTATCAATTTTTTGAATAGATGCTTCTGTGCTGTCACAGTAATGCGGCGATCTCGGCGGACAGCGCGGCGAATTCACTGAGCCCCAGCCGCTCGCCGCGGATGTTGGCCTCTAAGCCGCAGGACGTGACCGCCTGCGTGACCTGCTCTTTTGTGAGCTGGCTGCCGAACGCCGTCATCAGGCTGTTGACGAGCGTCTTGCGCCGCAGGGCAAACGCGGCGTACACCACGCGGAAGAAGAACTTCTCGTCCTCGACCTCGACCGGCGGCTCCCTGCGCACGACGGCGCGCAGCACGGCGGACGTGACCTTCGGCTGCGGCTCGAAGCACTCGCGCGGCACAGCGAACAACAGCTCCGGCTCGGTGTAATACTGCATGAAGACGGAGAACGCGCCGTAGGCGCTCGTGCCCGGCGCGGCGCAGAAGCGCTCGGCGACCTCCTTCTGCACGAGCACCGTGATGCTCTCGAAGCACTTCGACTCGATGAGCGCGGTGATGGCGGGCGTCGTGATGTTGTATGGCAGGTTTGCGCACACGATGGGCGTGAGGCCCGCGAATTCCTCTTTCACCAGCGCGGGGATGTCAGTCTTCAGAATGTCGGCGGACACGACCTCGAAATTGTCGAAGCGAGCCATGGTCTCTTCCAGGATCGGCAGCAGCGTCTTGTCAAGCTCCACGGCCACCACCTTGCCCGCGCGCTCGCAGAGCTCGTGGCTCAGTGCACCGATGCCGGGGCCGATCTCGAGCACGCCGTTCTGCTCGTTTGCGCGCGAGCTCTCGGCGATCTCATAGGGGATGGCGGGGTCGATCAAAAAATTCTGCCCCATGGACTTGGAAAAATGAAAACCATGGCGCTTTAAGAGCGCCTCGATGGCAGCCTTGTCATTGCGTTCCATAGCGTGGTTCCTTTCTGCGCGCTGGGCGTAAAAAATTGTAAAACGATTCTACCATATTTTGCGCAAAAGAGTAGTAAAAATTTTACCCGTGTGATAAAATGCAGAAATCTCAGGAAAAGAGGGATGTTCTCATGGAGCTCACACCGCAGATCTTGATCGTTGTTCTGCCGCTCATCTTTCTTGGCGGCTTTGTCGACTCCGTCGCCGGCGGCGGCGGACTTATCACGCTTCCCGCCTATCTGATGGCCGGCATCCCCGCGCATCTTGCGATGGGAACGAACAAGGTCGTCAACGGCACCGGTACGGCGCTCGCCTCGTTCAAATACTTTCGTGGCGGCAAGGTCCTGCTCCGCCCCGCCATCATCTCGGGGATCGGTGCGCTGCTCGGCGCGGCCATCGGCACAAAGATCGCTCTGCTCATCAACGAGGACATTCTGAAGATCATGATGCTCGTCGCTCTGCCCTGCGCGGCCATCCTGCTGATGCTCAAAAAGAACTTCGGCAAGGAGAGCGACGCACCCGCGCGCGAGTACACGCCGCAGCAGGAGATGACGCGCGCCGCGCTCATCGGTCTGGGCCTTGGCTGCTACGACGGGCTCATCGGCCCTGGCACGGGCACGTTCATGATCATGGCGTTCACAATGGCGCTCTCGATGGACCTTCTCACGGCGTCGGGCTGCGCGAAGATCGCAAACCTCTGCTCCAACGTCGCCTCGGCGGTGCTGTTCATCTTCAGCGGCAAGGTCTGGTGGCTGCTGGCACTCCCCGCGGCGGCCTGCAATATGCTGGGCGCCTACTGCGGCGCGCGCTACGCCATGAAGGGCGGCAGCAAGCGTGTGCGCGGCATGATCTTCGTCGTGCTGGGGCTGCTCTTCATCAAGATGGGCTACGAGCTGCTGTTCTGAAAAGACGAATTCTATATAAAAAAGCGGACAGTCAAGGCTGTCCGCTTTTTTCAGTTCTTCAGGCTGTGCAGCGGCGCGGGAATTCTGCCGCCGCGCGCAATGAACTCCGCGCTCGAATAAGGGTGGACCGCCTGCACCGGTGCCGAGCCGAGAAGTCCGCCGAACTCCACCGTGTCGCCCACCTTACAGCCAGGTGCAGGGATGACGCGCACCGCAGTCGTCTTCGTGTTGATCATGCCGATGGCCGCCTCATCGGCGATGATGGCAGCAATGGTCTCTGCGCTCGTGTCGCCCGGAAGCGCGATCATGTCAAGTCCTACGGAGCACACGCAGGTCATCGCCTCCAGCTTGTCGAGCGTCAGTGCGCCGGACGACGCCGCGGCGATCATGCCCTCGTCCTCGCTGACGGGGATAAATGCGCCGGATAAGCCGCCCACCGAGGAGGACGCCATCACGCCGCCTTTTTTCACCGCGTCGTTGAGCAGGGCGAGCGCGGCGGTCGTACCGTGCGTGCCGCAGACCTCAAGCCCCATTTCCTCCAGAATGCGGGCCACGCTGTCGCCGACGGCGGGCGTGGGCGCAAGGGAAAGATCGACAATGCCAAACGGCGTATCGAGCCTGCGGCTCGCCTCCTGCGCGACGAGCTGACCCATGCGCGTGATGCGGAACGCTGTTTTCTTCACGGTCTCCGCCACCACGTCGAACGGCTGGCCCTTGACGCTTTGCAGCGCGTGATACACAACGCCCGGCCCGGAAACGCCGACGTTGATCACTTTCTCCGGCTCGCCCACGCCGTGGAACGCGCCCGCCATAAAGGGGTTATCCTCCACCGCGTTGCAGAAGATCACAAGCTTGGCGCAGCCAAAGCCGCCCTGCTTTTCCGTGAGCGCCGCCGTCTTTTTCACCGTCTGCCCCATCAGGGCGACGGCGTCCATATTGATCCCCGCCTTGGACGAGCCGACATTGACCGACGAGCACACAAGGTCCGTGTTGGCCAGCGCCTCGGGGATCGCAGCGATCAGCTTCCGGTCGGCGTCCGTCATGCCCTTTTGCACAAGCGCCGAAAAACCGCCAATAAAGTTAACACCGACATTTTTGGCCGCGCGGTCAAGCGCCTTGGCAAACGGGACATAGTCTTCCGTCTCCGACGCGGCGGCGACCAGCGCGATGGGTGTGACGGAAATCCGCTTATTGACGATGGGGATGCCGAATTCTCGCTCGATCTCTTCTCCCGTTGCGACCAGGCGCTCTGCATAGCGGCTGATCTTGTCGTAGATCTTTTCACACGCACGCTCCGCGCTGCTGTCCGCGCAGGAGAGGAGCGAGATGCCCATTGTGATCGTGCGGATATCCAAATGCTGCTGGTCGATCATGCGGATCGTTTCCAGAATATCATTGCGGCTTAGCATGACTTTCTCCCTCCCCACTCAGATCTTGTGCATCGCGTTGAAGATGTCCTCCCGCTGCATGCGGATCGCAATGTCCATCTCCGCGCCGAGGGCGCTCAGCTTTTCCGTCAGTTCCGTAAAAGAGAGCGAACAATTTTCGAGATCCGCCAGCATGACCATGGTGAAATTTTCCTGCAAAATCGTCTGGCTGATATCCAGAACGTTCACGTTCCACTTTGCCAGCAGCGAGCTGACGCCCGCGATAATACCGACCCGATTTTTTCCCAGTACCGTGATAATGGCTTTCATTCTGTGTTCTCCTTTCGGTTTCTGCCGGTAATTGTATCACGTCACCGCAATAAAGTAAATGTTCCGGATGCGCAACATACGCATCCGGAACATGCATTTATCGTACTATTCGACAAACCGCTCTGCTCAGTCGAGGAAGTAGACCGTGGAGTTTTTCTGGCGGCCGAACTGCTTGCACTCCTGATAGGAGTTCATATAGAGGTCAATCGCCGCGCCGCGCACGCCGGTGTCCTCAGCCACAGCGTTGCCGTAGGTGTAGCCCGACGAGCCGACGATGAACATCTCTGTGCCCAGCGGAATGACCTTCTTATCCACCGCGACAGTGCCGACATGGACCGTTGTGCCCGTGGCCGTTCTGGTGCCCACGCCGCCGTAGCCCGCGGTATAGGCCGTGCAGGTGACCTTCATCGAGCCGGAGAAGTGGACGGAATCGCCGGACTTCATCAGAAGATAGCCGCTGCCGTCGCTCTCGGTGACGACGGACTTGACCGTGTCGCCGCTCTGCGCCTTGTCGACGAGCGTGCCGGTGTAGGTGATCTCCGCGACGGAGGTGTCGTTCTTCTCCTCCACCGCCTGGCGGGAGACGAACTGGCCGTCGGCATACACGACCTCGTAAACGACGTCGCGCGTGCCGTCGATGCCCTGCTGGACGACCTGCGTCTCGCCCTTGGGGATACGGTACGACGTGGAGGTCAGCGTGGTGTGGGGAGCCGCCTCGGTGGCGGTCTCATAGTAGGTGAAGTCAGAGGCAACGGTGATCTCGACCTCTTCCTCCGTGACGTCGACCAGCACCATCTCAAGCGGGCTGACCGAGATCTGCAAACGGCGCAGCAGCTCGCTGACGCGCTCGCCGTTTCTCGTGGTGGCGTATTCGATGTCGTCGCCGTGCGTCACCGTTACCTTTTCACCGGCAGGAAGTGTGACTTCCGCGTCACCGCTCTGCGCGCCGGTGACAATGACGCGCTCCTGCGGGATGTCCGTCGTGCCGTCGAGCACGCTGACCGTATCGCCGTCGGCGATGAGATACAGCGCGTCCGCGCGCAGCTCGGGCGAACTGTTCAGCAGCATCACAGCCGCGAAGAGCAGAAAGAACATCGCTCTGCGGCAGCGCTGGGCTGTGAACAAATTTTTCAAAAACTTCTGCATGGGATACTCCTTTTTTCGCGGCGTGAGCCGCCGCAGCTTCGCGCAGCTGAGGAAGTGCGCTGCGTCCGGAAAAGATTACAAAATGTAACTTTTCCAAAACTTGCTGGCAGTATACCGCCTGAAAAAGGATTTGTCAAGTTTCCGCCGTTCGTTCGGCAAAAGTTCTGTATTTTATAAAATTTTCGATATTTTTCTTATTTTCATCTTCTAAAAGTTGCGATTTAAGTGATCGAATTCGTGATTTTCTTGATTTATGTAAACCATCGTCACCCCTCTCCCCCGCCTCGCCGCCATCTCGGCGTCGAAGAGGCGGCGCACCTGCCGACGCTCTTTGTCCCGTCCGAGCGGGCAAAAAACTCTTGGGAGCAGGCCGGGTGTGTCCCGCTCCCGCCCCGCAAGGCGGCAAAAACGCGGAAAGCCCTGCAAACACTGGCTTTTTTGCTTCTCCGCCGCACGCTCTATCCCCTCGGACAGCAAAGGAACGCCCCCTGCGCCCTTTCCGGGCGCAGGGGACGAAAAGCCGCCTCAACAGCGTGTCGCGATGCCAAAATATGCAAGTTTGACTTTTTGAAAATTCATTTATTGAAATTCATTTATGTCAACCTGATTTTTTGATTTTTGTTGGCAAAGGTCACAAAAATCGCGCTTCTTTTTCGCTTTTCCCGTCAAATGGGCGATCGCAGAGGAAGTTACATTTCATCCTTTTTTTCGTCCGTTTCCCCGTGAAAATGAAGGTAAACGGACGCCGCGGCGTCTTTCGGCAGCACACGTTCAAGGGCGAAAATGTCCGCCTCCCGAATCGCCTTGACGCTCTTGAACGTCTTGAGCAGCGCCTGAGCGCGCACCTTGCCGACGCCCGGAATCCCGTCGAGCGCCGAGCGGGTCGAGGACCGCGAATGGCTCTCGTGGTGGAACGTGATGGCGAAGCGGTGCGTCTCCTCCTGGATCTGACCGATCAGGGCGAAGACGTTCGGCGCGGCGTGCAGGTCGATCTCGCGGCCCTGCGCGGTGACAAGCGCGCGCGTGCGGTGGCGGTCGTCCTTGACCATGCCGAAGATCGACACACGCACATGCATCTGCGCGCACACGCGCTCGGCGACGCCCGCGTGCGTGATGCCGCCGTCGATGAGCATGACGTCCGGCAGGGGGCTGAACTTCTCATCGCCGTCCAGATAGCGCTGGATGCGGCGCGTGAGCACCTCCTCCATGGACGCGTAGTCGTCCGGGTGGGCCGACAGGCTCTTGATCTTGAATCTCCGGTAGGCACTCTTCTTGGGCTTTGCGCCCTCGTAGACGACCATCGACGCGACGATATCGCTCGCGCCGGTGTTCGAGATATCGTAGGACTCCATGCGCCCGGGTGGCTCAGGGAGTGAGAGCATCCCCGCAAGCTGCGTCAGCGTGCGGTTCTCGCGCTCCTGCGCGGTCGTCACGCGCTCGACGTCCTCGCGCGCGTTGCGCTGCGCCATGGCAAGGAGCTCGGCCTTCTCGCCCCGCTGGGGGACGTGGAGCGTCACCTTGCGGCCCGCGCGCTCGGTCAAGATCTGTGCGAGCTCGGCTGCGCCCTCGATCTCGCAGGGCAGCAGAATTTCGCGCGGCAGCACGCTCTTATTGAGGTAATACTGCGGCAGCAGCGCAGACAGAATCATCTGCTCGCTCTCGTCCTGCGGCGCGGCGAAGAGGTTCAGGTCTCGACCCGTCACGCTGCCGTCCTCAATGTGCAGTACGGCGCTGCCGCATTTGAGCGCGCCGCGGTAAACGCCCCAGATATCAGTATCGGCGCAGATGCCGGCAATGACCTTCTGGCGCTTGCCCAGCACCTCGATGGCGCGGATGCGGTCGCGCAGCGCCGCCGCCTGCTCAAAGTGCAGATCTGCGGCCTCCTGCTCCATCTCCTCGCGCAGCGCGCGCGTTAAGCGGCGGTAGTGGCCGTTCAGCAGCTCTTCGGCCTGCCCGATGCGGCGCATGTACTCGTCCTCGTCCGGCGTGCCGCGGCAGAACGCGTCGCAGCGCCCCATGTGATGGTTGAGGCAGGGTCGCTCCTTCCCGATGTCGCGCGGGAACTTGCGGCTGCACGTCGGCAGGCGAAACGCCGCACAGATCGCGTCGATGGCCGCGCGCGTCTCATTTCGCCCGCCAAACGGGCCGAAGTACAGCGCGTTGTCGTCCGCAGGCTTGCCGACCATCGTAAAGCGCGGATAGTGCTCCGTGCCGAGGCGCACAAAGGGATATCCCTTGTCATCCTTTAACAAGATATTGTAGCGCGGCATGTGCTGCTTGATGAGCGAGTTTTCCAAAATCAGCGCCTCGAACTCGGTCGAGACAAAGATCGTGTCAAAGTGGTCGACCTGTGAGACCATGCGGCGCGTTTTCTCATTGTGGGAGGAATTCTCCTGAAAATACTGGCTGACGCGGTTTTTGAGCTTTTTCGCCTTGCCGACGTAAATGACGCAGCCGGTCTTGTCCATCATCAGATAGACTCCCGGCGCGAGCGGCAGGTCGTTCGCCTTGTCCAAAAGCTCCTGCTTTGTCACGGGACATTCCCTCCTTTCTTTTCATCTCTACATTATAATATATAATAGTATATCCGGTCGAATGGTGCCGGTAAAATGGAAAAAGGC
>ERZ772902.730-NODE-730-length-31540-cov-6.349150_pt1 | contig 31540 bp, 22 predicted proteins | sample MGYA00511470_ERZ772902 | MGnify/ENA primary metagenome ERZ772902 (study PRJEB29015, sample SAMEA2737717) | human gut metagenome | biome: human gut; feature: human-associated habitat; material: faeces | place: China | collected 2012 ... | reverse complement strand
ACTTATTTTGTACAAATGTCTTCTGATAAAATGTCTCATCAATGATCTTTGTAGTTGAAACACCCTTCTCCAGTAACATTCCCGCATATTCCATCGTTTTACGTGTTGTATTTGAATGCTTAAACACTCCGGTATCGTGCACGATTCCTGTGTATAGGCACTGGGCACATTCTTTTGAAATCTTATCCTCTTCAAAAATCTGGCACAAAACTTCACAAGTTGCACTCGCCTGTGGATCGATCTTATAAAAGTCCCCAAATCCATCATTACTGATATGATGATCGATTCCGATCAATGTTTTTGCACATCTGACCATTGCTGCAAATGGTTCATAACGATCTTCAGAGCCACAATCTAAAACAAAAAACAGATCATAGCTTTCATCATCTTTCGACTCCGTGATGATCTCCTGCGCATGACTTAAAAAACGAAACTCTGTGCTGATCGATTCTAAATAAACATCAACTTTCTTCCCAGAATAATTATCTAAAATATACTGTTTTAAGGCAAGGCAACTGCCAATACAGTCTCCATCCGGATGGATGTGTCCTGTAATGGCAATTGTTTTAGCCTTTGAAATCTGTTCATTAAAGTGTTTCATTCTCACTCCCATGATTTAATTCATCTATCTTCTTTGACATATTTACTCCATATTCAATGGAATCATCTAAAATAAATGTAATCTCTGGTGTATTTCTTAAATTAATAGAGTGTGCAAGTTCTCGGCGGATATAACCTACCGCACTGTTTAAGCCTTTCATCGTTTCTTCTTTTTCTTCATCATTTCCAAGAACACTGATAAATGCCTTGCAGGTCTTAAGATCAGGCGCAACTTCCACAGCCATGACTGAAGTCATTGGATGAATGCGAGGATCTTTGACTTCATTTCTGATGATCGTACTGAGTTCTTTCTGAACTTCACCATTGATCCTTGTATTCTTAATACTGTTTTTTCTCATTTTAAGTTTTACTCCTATATATCCGGCAATTCTGTCAAATACTGTGAGCAATCCGGATCATCGACTATCCTGATCACATTATTTTCTGAATTACCACAATCAAGTCAAGGTGCGCACCACACTGTACCTGACACTATGAATCGCGCACCCTACCTTTATAAACCATTACTATCTCGGTACTTCTACCATGATATAAGCTTCTACTTTATCTTCTTCTTTCACATCGTTGAATCCGTCAAACACAAGACCACATTCGTATCCTGCTTTTACTTCTTTAACATCATCCTTGAAGCGCTTCAGAGAAGCAAGTTCACCTTCGAATACCTGCTCGCCTTCACGTGTAATACGTACCTTGCAGTTTCTCTGGAAAATACCATCCAGAACATAACTTCCCGCAATTGTACCGACACCTGAAGCTTTGAACAGCTGACGAACCTCTGCATGACCGATAACTTTTTCCTCGTATACAGGATCAAGCATACCCTTCATAGCAGCTTCCACATCTTCGATTGCCTGATAAATAACTTTGTAAAGACGAAGATCTACGCCCTCCTGATCAGCCAGCTGTTTTGCCATAGCATCCGGACGAACGTTGAATCCGATAATGATCGCATTAGATGTAGCTGCCAGAGATACATCAGACTCATTGACTGCTCCAACACCGCCATGGATCACACGAACAACAACTTCTTCATTGGACAGCTTGGTCAGACTCTGTTTAACAGCCTCTACAGAACCCTGTACGTCTGCTTTAACGATGATCGGAAGCTCTTTGAGGTCACTTGCCTGGATCTGATCAAACAGGTTATCCAGAGAAAGTTTGCCTTTTGTTTCTTCAAGTAGATGTTTCTTGTTTTCAGTAACGAATGTAGCTGCAAAGCTCTTGGCTTCCTTATCGCTCGGGAATGCCATCAGGATCTCACCTGCATTCGGAACATCACTGAGGCCAAGGATCTCAACCGGTGTAGAAGGACCTGCTTCTTTGACACGTCTGCCTCTGTCATCCATCATTGCACGCACTTTACCACTGCATGCGCCTGCTGCAATAAAGTCGCCTACATGAAGTGTACCTTTCTGTACAAGAATTGTGGCAACCGGTCCCTTACCTTTATCAAGCTGAGCCTCAATAACAAGACCTCTTGCCTCACGGTTCGGATTGGCTTTGAGCTCGGAAACCTCAGCAGTAAGAAGAATCATCTCAAGAAGATTCTCAATTCCTTCTCCTGTATGTGCGGATACCGGAACAAAGATGGTGCTTCCGCCCCAGTCCTCCGGAATCAGTTCGTACTCGGAGAGCTCCTGTTTTACACGCTCTACGTTTGCGCCTGGTTTATCGATCTTATTGATCGCAACGATGATCTCAACGCCGGCTGCTTTTGCATGGTTGATTGCCTCAACGGTCTGCGGCATCACACCGTCGTCTGCTGCGACAACGAGAATGGCGATATCCGTTGCATTGGCTCCACGCATACGCATAGCGGTGAATGCCTCATGTCCCGGAGTATCGAGGAACGTAATCTTCTGTTTGTTGATCGAAACGGTGTATGCACCGATGTGCTGGGTAATACCGCCAGCCTCGCGGTCGGTGACATGGGTGTTCCGGATGCAGTCCAGAAGAGATGTTTTACCGTGGTCAACGTGTCCCATAACGCAGACTACCGGCGGACGCGGAACCATGTCTTTTTCATCCTCTTCGTCCTCTTTTAAGAGCTCTTCGATCACATCGACTTTCTCTTCCGGCTCAGCGATGATGTTATAATCAAGCGCGATTTCCTGTGCTTTTTCGAAATCGATCTCATGGTTTACGGTAACCATCGTTCCTTCCATGAACAGTTTCTTTACGATGACTGCCGGCTGCATTTTCATCTTCTCAGCCAGCTCGCGGATGGTCATTTTCTCCGGCAGGGTAATCTCCTTTACCTCATCCTTCGGAGCTTCCTGTTTCGGTTTGTTGACCGGTTTCTGGAGCGCTTTCGGGAGTCTGGACTGCTGATGATGTCCCTGGTTCGGACGGTTTCCGCCTCTTCCTCTGTCTTCACTGAATTTATTTTCTCTTAAAGAATCTTTGTTTTTGTCTTTTTCTTTTCTTCCTGTATCACGGCCTGGCTTCTTGATGCCAAGGCTCATTGTATCGCCTGCAGAGCTCTTATGCTCGGTTCTGCGGCGGTCTCCTCCCGGACGGCGGTTCTGATTCTGGGAATCATCATCCTTTCCTGCGAACGGTCTTCCGCCATTATTTCCCGGTCTGCCTCCGTTTGGACGTGCGGAACGCTCACCGAATGGTCTTCCGCTTCTCTCACCGTTTCCGGTTCTTCCGCCGTTATTGCGGTCTCCTCCCGGACGGTCTCCGCTGCGGTTCGGGCGGTCTCCATTGTTTCCGCCGAAGCGGCGTTCTCCCTGCGGACGGTCTCCGCTGCGGTTCGGGCGGTCTCCGTTATTGTTGAAGCGGCGCTCTCCCTGCGGACGGTCTCCATTGCGGTTCGGACGATCTCCATTTCCGCCGTTTCCGTTTCCACGGTTCGGACGGTCCTCGCTTCTTCCGTTTCCATTGCGGTTTCCTTCCGGACGGCCATTTCCGCGGGACGGGCGGTCTTTTTTCTGTCCCTGGTTCTTTGTGAACTCTTTTGCTTCTTTACTTGTTGCGTTCTGCGGACGCACAACGGAAATAATTTTCTTTTTCTTCGGTTTTGCCTGCTCTTCCGGTTTCTTCATTTCCATATTTTCTGTATCTTTCTTTTCCAATGATCTTTTCTCCTCTTTCTGCGGTTTTCGTGTTTCCTGCATCCATCCACCGACCTTTCCGGCCTTACGCCTTACGCTTCTGCCAACAATGCTGCTATTTTTTCTGCAAAATGCGCTTCACATACGGCAAGGGAAGAACGGTATTCTCTTCCGATGGCTCTTCCAAGCTTCTCTTTGTCCCCAAAAAGAATGCATGGCACTTTATAGTATGCACACATATTGCGAAATTTCTTCTGTGTATTGGCCGACGCCGTTTCCGCCAGAATGACAAGGTATGCGCTTCCGCTCTTTACGGCCTGCTCGGTCGCAAATTCGCCGCTCGATACCTTACCCGCCTTCATGGCAAGGCCCAGCATGGATAATCCTTTACTTTGACTGTTCAATCTTCGCAAATGCCTCCTTTAACTGCTCATAAACCTCTGATGGAATTTCTGCCTTCAGAGAACGGGAAAGTCCTTTGTTTTTCATTGCTTTCCCAAGGCATTCCAGAGAGCAGACATAAGCACCGCGTCCGTTCATTCTTCCGGTTGTGTCCGGAACAATCGTTCCTTCGGTGGTTTTCACCACGCGGATCATTTCTTTTTTGTTTTTCATTTCATTGCAGCCAATGCATTTACGCAGCGGCACTTTACGAACTGTACTCAAATGCTCATCCCGCCTTTGTTTTTATTTTAATTACTCTTCGTCTCCGGCTTTCTCTGCTGTTTCTACATCATTCTCGTCGAAGTTTTCTTCTGCAGAGATGGTTCCCTCCTCTGCTGCGGACTCATCGTAATTGTCCTCTTCCTCGTATTCCTCTTCTTCTACGTAGTCGAAGTCTCCTGCCTCGCGTGCCTGAGTCTCGCTCTTAATGTCGATCTTGAATCCGGTCAGACGTGCGGCAAGTCTTGCGTTCTGTCCCTCTTTACCGATGGCAAGGGAAAGCTGGTAATCCGGAACGATTACTTTTGCGGTCTTCTCATCCGGATCTGCCATAACGGAGATAACTTTTGCCGGGCTCAGTGCGTTCTCGATCAGGAGTGCCGGGTTCTCATCCCATGTAATGATGTCGATCTTCTCTCCGTTCAGCTCATTGACAACCGCGTTGACACGGCTTCCGTTCATACCGACGCATGCGCCGACTGCATCGACGTTCGGATCGTTGGACCATACTGCCATTTTCGTACGGCTTCCTGCCTCACGGGCAATGCTCTTGATCTCTACGATGCCTTCTGCAACCTCGGAAACCTCAGACTCAAAGAGACGTTTTACGAGTTCCGGATGGGTACGGGATACCATGACTTTCGGTCCCTTGGTTGTATTCTTTACTTCCAGAACGTATACTTTCACACGCTGGGTCGGCTCAAATTTCTCGCCTTTGACCTGCTCGTTCTCGGTCAGCAGAGCGTCTACTTTACCGAGGTTGATGCTGACGTTGCGTCCTACATAGCGCTGTACCACACCGGTAACCACATCGTGCTCTTTCTCGAAGTACTGATCAAACAGAACTTTACGCTCTTCCTCACGGATCTTCTGAAGAATGACGTTTTTGGCATTCTGGGTTGCAATACGGCCGAACTCTTTGGATTTGATTTCTACCGGAACGATATCGCCGAGTTCATAGCGGGAGTCTGCACGTTTTGCATCGGAAAGGGCGATCTCCATGATCGGATCCTGTACCAGATCAACAACGGTTTTCTCTGCTACGACTTTGAAATCACCAGTCTGGGCGTTAATGCTTACCTTTACATTATCTGCTTTGCCAAAATGGTTTTTACAGGCCTGGATCAGCGACTGCTCAATTGCCTCAAGCAGGGTATCTTTGCTGATATTCTTCTCTTTCTCAAGAACTTCAAGGGCCTCCATTAATTCTGTATTCATTTTTCTCTTTTCCTCCTGTATCTGCGTCTGTTTAGAAATCAAATGCTAAACGGATCAATGCAATATCGCTTTTCTGGAAGACGCGCTCTGTTCCGTCCTCCTCCAAAATGGTCACACTGTTATCATCATATGCGGTGAGTATTCCGTAAAATTCCCGGTTTCTCTCGATCGCACGGTATGTCCGGATTTCCAGCTCTTTTCCCATGCTTCTCTTATAGTCTTTCTCTTTTTTCAGCGGACGTCCAAGGCCCGGGGAGCTGACCTCCATGATATAGGCGTCATCGATAAAGTCCTCTGCGTCCAGCCGGTCAGAAAATGCACGGCTGACGATTTCGCAGTCATCCACGGTAATTCCGCCTTCTTTGTCGATGTAAGCACGCAGGTACCAGGTACCGCCCTCTTTGACATACTCCACATCCACCAGTTCAAAACCATTGGCTTCTACAATCGGAGTGATCAGTTCTTCTGCCTTCTGTTCGTATTCTTCTCTTCTGCTCAAATCCTCACCACCTTTTTGATTCAGGGAAACTTTCGAAAAATTCTTTCATTTCCCTGTACACAAGAAAGAGTGGACGAAATCGTCCACTCCTTAACAGTCACTTATTAACAACTTTACTATAGCACCTTTTCCGTGCAATTGCAAGGGTTAATTTTCAAAATATCCTTTATTTATCGCCTTTTCCGGCTTTTTTGTTCGCCGGTTCCGGGCAGATGTGGACATCGAGCTGGTTATACGGGATGGAAATTCCCGCCGCGTCAAACTCTTCTTTGATGCGCTCATTCATTTTCCATTTGACCGGCCAGTAATTTTCCGTTGCGACCCAGGCGCGCAGACCGACCGTAATCGCGCTCTCGCCCAGCTCATCTACGAAAAACTGCTGTTCCTCCGACTGAAAATGCGGCTCCTCCTCAACGAGGCGGCGCAGGATGTCCTTCGCTTTTCTGATATCGGACTCATAAGAAATGCCGACTTTGATCTCCAGCTTTCTCCGGTCCATCGCCGTCACGTTGATGATGGTGTGGTTCGTCAGATTGGCGTTCGGGATCATGATGGTACGGTTGTCGATGCTGTTGATTGTCGTGTAATACATCTCAATCTTTTTGACCGTTCCCTCCTGGCCTTCGCCCGGGAAGATAATGTAGTCACCGACCTTAAATGGCTTCAGCAGCAGAATCATCACCCCGCCTGCAAAGTTCGAGAGACCGCCCTGCAATGCCAGGGATACGGCAACGCCGGCGGAGGCGATAGCTGCTGCGATCGACGCTTCGGATACGATACCGAGCTGAACGATAATGGTCAGCACCAGCAGCGTGTTCAGACTGTATTTCACCATGGAAACGGTGAAACTGACCACCGCCTCCTCCGTGTGAAAACGCCGCATGTTTTTCCGGATCAGACCACAGAGCCACAGGATCAGTTTGCGTGCAACCAGAAACAGAATTACTGCAAACACGATCTTCAGCACCAGATCGGCAGCCGAAGAGGCCTTGTCGATCCAGTATTCATAGACGCGTTCCGCCGCTGTCAGATTCACCATGTGTTATCTCTCCTCTGTCTCGAATTTTCTCTGCAGCTCCTCGCCGAGTTCACTCATGCCTGTGCTTTTTTTCGTTTTTGTCTCTGGTTTTGCCTCTGATTTTGCTTCCGACTTGGTTTCCGGCTTTGTCGCCGGCTTCTTTTCCGGATCGGCGGCTGCGCGGTATTTTTCCACGGCTTTTGCTGCCTCTGCCGCTGCGGATTTTCCGGCTTTCACCAGCTTGTCCACTGTCTGCTCTACCGTTTTCACCGGTTTGCTGTCGATCGCCTGCTTTACGGCTTTCTCCACCTTCTCTGTCGCAGTCGTAGTTCCCTGCTTTTTCTCTGCGGTTTTCACCGTTTTTTCCGATACCTTTTTCTCTGCTTTTTGGGCAGTCTTTGTTGTTTTCTTTGCTTTTACTGCTTCTTCCGTTTTTCCAGCCTGTTTTCCCTTCTTTCCGGTTTTCTTCTCTGCTGCCGCTTTCGCTGCAGTTTTTGCCTTTGCGCTCTTATTGCTTGCAGCGCCCGTCTCCGGCTTCGTATAAGAAAATACCTGAACAGAAAGCGGTGCGAGTTTTACGGTAATCGAATTTTTCCGCTCGTCGCACTCTGTTTTTTTCGACATTTTCACGCGTGGATTTCCGACGCCTGTTCCGCCATAACTTTCCGCATCGCTGTTGAACATCTCTTTGTACTTTCCTGGATACGGCACACCAATGCGGAAATCATCGTACTCGACATTCGAGAAGTTGCATACGACAAGCAGCGTATCTTCTTTCTTCCTTGTTCTGCGAAGGAAGATCAGAAGATTCTTTTCCCACTCCATGCCATTGATCCACTCAAAGCCCTCCGGCTTTTCGTCAAGCTGATACAATGCCGGATTTGCTTTGTAGAATGCATGAAGTGCCGCCATATAGTTCTTTAACTGCAGATGTTCCTTGTCCTCAAGAAGCTCCCAGGACAGGGACTGTTTCTCATTCCACTCTTTTTCCTGTCCGAATTCCTGTCCCATAAACAGAAGCTTCTTTCCGGGATGCACCATCTGATAAGCGTACGCCAGACGAAGATTTGCCATTTTCTGCTCCGGTGTACCCGGCATTTTGGTATACATGGATCCCTTCAGATGAACCACTTCATCGTGCGACAGACTCAGCATGAATTTCTCCGAGTATGCATATACCATAGAAAAAGTCAGCTGATCGTGATGTGCCCCGCGGTATACCGGATCGTTTTTCATATATTCCGTAAAATCATTCATCCAGCCCATGTTCCACTTGTAGTCGAAGCCAAGTCCTTCATCGTCGAGTTCTCCCGTCACCTTCGGCCATGCGGTCGATTCCTCTGCGATAAGAAGCGCATCCGGGAACTCTTTTTTGAAGATGGAGTTCAGATGTTTTAAAAATTCGATTGCCTCAAGGTTCTCATTTCCGCCGTAGATATTTGCGACCCACTCCCCGTCCTGCTTGCCATAATCAAGATACAGCATTGATGCAACCGCATCCATACGGATTCCGTCGGCATGGTACTCTTTTGCCCAGAAAAGCGCATTGGCGATCAGGAAGTTCTTTACTTCCGGTCTGCCGTAATTGTAAATCAGCGTGCCCCAGTGTGGATGGGATCCCTGTCTCGGGTCAAAATGCTCGTACAGACACGTTCCGTCAAACGCAGAAAGTCCGAAGGTATCGCGCGGGAAGTGTGCCGGTACCCAGTCGAGAATAACACCAATGTCGTTCTGGTGCATCGTATCCATAAAATAGCGGAAGTCATCCGGCGTTCCGTATCGTGCTGTCGGTGCGTAATAGCCCGTTACCTGATAACCCCAGGATTCATCGAGCGGATGCTCCATCACCGGCATCAGCTCAACATGGGTGTAGCCGAGCTCTTTCACATAAGAAGCCAGCATCGGAGCGATCTCACGGTAGTTATAAAATTCACGGCCATCGTCCGGTTTTTTCCAGGAGCCAAGATGCACTTCATAAACAGAAATCGGCGCTTTGTCGCCCTGTGTGACACCACGCTTCTTCATCCAGTTCTCATCCTGCCAGGCATATTTTCCAAGATCAACCACAACACTCGCATTGTTCGGACGCAGCTGTGCTGCATTCGCGTATGGATCCGATTTCAGATACGTCAGACCGCCCTTTGCCTTAATTTCATATTTATAGATGTCGCCCGCGCGAACACCGGGGATAAAGAGCTCGTAGATTCCGGACTCCAGAAGATTCATCTGATATGCTCTTCCGTCCCAGTTATTGAAATTTCCGACAACACTGACACGGATCGCATTCGGTGCCCAGACAGCGAAGTAAACACCGCTGATACCATCGATCTTTACCGGGTGTGCACCCAGCTTCTCATAGATGGAATAACAGATGCCGTTTTCAAACTGTTTCTGTTCCTGCTCGGTGAACTGCATCGGATAGGCGTACGGATCGTAATGCTCCATCTGGTTTCCGTCGCCGTCCCAGTAGATCAGCGTATAGGATGGAATTTTCTTTCCTGGAAGCAGCACAGCGAAAAATCCCGCCTCATCCTCGCAAACCATCTCGGTCTGTTTTCCGTCGCGGATCGTATGTACGGCTGCACGGGTTGCGCCCGGGAAAAACGCCTGAATCAAAATACCATCCTCCGTTACACGCGGTCCCAAGATGTCTCTTGGATGATTCTCCTCAGAATAGACCACAGCTTCAATCTCTGCCCAATCCATATAATCGTATAATTTTTCTTCCATTTTCAAAATTGTAACCCCTCCTTATTTATTTTACGTGCTCTCGCTGCTGCTTCCCCCATACAAAATCGCATAAAAAAGCACTCATTCATGCCAGAGCGTGTTTGAAAAAAGCTTTTCGTGAGCTGCGAGTCCCATTTTCAGCCCAAACGGTCTGCAGCAACCGGATAAGGTCAAAACAGATCGCGAAGTGGGGCTTGCAGATTGTGGAAATGATTTTTCAAATTCTGTTTTTATTTTACCATCCTAACCGCGATTGTACAATGCAAATCTGGTTTGTTTTTTTATTCTGTTTTTTTATTTATTCACCGCTGTCACGGAAAACTTTCCGTCTGTGGTCTGAATCTCATTGTTCTCAAACCAGACACTGTAAATTTTCTGTGAAGCCAGTGTTTTCAAGAGCTCCCCGGAAAGCGATTCGGCCTGATAATCGAAAAATGCTGCAAGCAGCGTATCAGCACAGCCATATTCACCGGAATAGACGATCAGTTCTGATGCTGCCGTGTGATCTTTTCCGTCTGACGCGCTAAGATACGGCGTGCGCATCGTTCCGTCCTGATACTGGTAATAGCGGTACGTATCGGGACTGCCCGCCTGGTAAGCGTGGAAAAATACGATACTTTTCGGTCCCTCGTACGTCATCGTTCCATGTGACTGAATTTCATTCCCGGAAAGATGGTACAGCGGGTACTGGTACTCTTTTTCCCCTGTTTCATCGAGACAGCGCACAAATCCGTCCTTGCTGGAAATAATGCCGAGCTGATAGCCCTTGCCGCGGATCATGTCCGCCAGATAGTCAATCAAAAAAGCATTTTTCATCCAGAAAAAGTCGAGATACGCCGTGTAGCCCATCTCTGCGGCATATGCCTGATACGCATCCGACACATGCAGGCAGACCTGGTTTTCTCCCGGGAATTCCATGGAAATGTCATCCGGGTTCTGCGCAAAGGCTGCGACGGCTGCCGCTTCCTCTGCCGCATCATCATCCTTCTCCGGATCGAACTGTGCTGCGGCCGCATCATCATTGCTCATGCAGAGATTTTCCAGTGACGCGTACAGCGGTCCCAGATAGATTTCCCGGCAGTTGGCATCGGATACTTTTTTCAGGGCATCGTACAAAACCGGATCTACCGTCATCACTTCGTTTGGATGCTGGTTGATATCGTACAGGTTTGTCACATCATCGAAACGCTCGTCGATATTGAAAAGCCGGTAGCCCTTCACCGCCGCATCGGTATAAATCAGCGAGAGTGCCTTTGCCTCCCCACCCGCCGATACGCCGCCTGCACCGACATTATATTTCAGTGTGAAATCCTCGCTGCAGTTCAGCTCCGAGCCCGCCTTCACGCTGATTTCGCGCCAGCCGGAATCGCCGCGCAGAAAATTCATAAAACCATACACCAGAAAACCGGATCCGATCGCCAGAAACAGTACCACAAGCACGATGCGCCGTCCGACATTCTTTTCAGAGAGCTGAACTTTCTGCACCGGCTTCGGCTGCCGTCTGTTTGGATCTTTTACTGTTCTTCCCATTCTTTTACTCCTCTTACTTTAAGTTCTCCCCTTCATTCGCACTGTGTTTTATTGTCCCAGAAAATATGTCTCCCGTCAAGTAAAACGGCACAAAAAAAGCAGCGCCGGAATCAAAAGACTTTCGATTCTGACACTGCTTTGCTTTTCACAGTCTGCTATAGGACAACCAATATCAATGCAATGATAAAGATCAGGAGAATCACGGCCAGTACGGCGAATCCGTACAGCGCGCCCTGCTTACATGCTTTATAGTTGTGATAGTACTGTTTCTTTTTGTATACCATTGCTGCGATAATACCGATGATCGGGAAGAAGAACGACAGCACTTTGTACCAGATGCTTCCGGTATCGTGAACCGGAGTTTTCAGGAACTCATCTTCTGCCTTGGAAAGATGAACCTCGTGGTTCTCCTCTTTTACTTTCTCGCCAGGCTTTCTGATGGTGATCGGCTGCAGCGGCTCTCCCTTTTCACGGAGTGCCTTGTACTCTTCGATCTCTTTCTTGTTTCCGTATACAAAGTGGTTGTGTCCGATATCCACGAACTCCGGTTTGTCCACGGAATAATCGTGAATGGACGGATCGTAGGTGTACAGCACTTTGTTCTTCTCAAGCTGCGGATCCGGAATCGGGATCGCAGAGATCAGGGAATGGGTGTATGGATGCAGCGGGAAGTTGAACAGCTCCTCTGCGTCCGCAACCTCTACGATATTTCCTTTGTAGATAACACCGATACGGTCGGAAATGAACCGTACGATGGAAAGGTCATGGGCGATAAACAGATAAGTAACCTGTTTTTCTCTCTGGAATTTCTTCAGCAGATTGAGGACCTGGGCACGAATCGATACGTCCAGTGCGGAGATCGGCTCATCGGCTACAACCAGCTCCGGCTCCATAACCATGGCACGGGCCAGACCGATACGCTGGCGCTGTCCGCCGGAGAACTCATGTGGGTAACGGGTCAGGTGCTCCGGCAGAAGACCAACTTCGTTGATCATGTTCTCTACCTTTTTCACACGGTCTGCCTCGTTCTCGTACAGATGGAAGTTGTAAAGACCCTCGGATACGATGTAATCGACCGTCGCACGCTCATTTAACGATGCGGCAGGATCCTGGAATACCATCTGAATGTTTCGGATAACCTCCCGGTCCAGGGAATGCGGAATCTTGCCGGAAATTTTAACACCCTTGTACAGGATCTCTCCTGCGGAACACGGGTTGACACGAATGACCGCACGGCCGATCGTGGTCTTTCCGGAACCGGACTCGCCTACGAGGGAGAAGGTTTCTCCCTTGTAGATGTCAAAAGAAGCATTTTTTACCGCTTTGACTGCGTCATCGCCCTTGCCGAAAGTGATATCTACATTTTTTACCTGCAGTAAGATTTCTCTTCCATTTTCGTCAATCGGACCATGCTCCGGCAGATGCGAAACAGTGGTCTTGCTTTCCTGCTTTGTAGACACTTTCAAACTCTCCTATAAGTTGTATGCTTTTAATAATTTTTCGTGAATATTCTGAATTGCCTCCGGCTTCTCCGTCTTTGGTGCTCTCGGATCCAGCAGCCAGGTTTTGGCGTAATGGGTATCCGTTACTTTGAACATCGGAGGCTCTTCCAGTGTGTCGATTTTCAGACAGTACTGGTTACGCGGTGCGAACGGGTCTCCGATAATCTTGTTGTACAGAGACGGCGGGGTACCGGTAATCGAGAACAGCTTTGTATTCCGCTCCGCAAGCTGCGGCAGGGAAGAAAGCAGTGCCCAGGTGTACGGATGGCGCGGGTCGTAGAACAGCTCTTCTACATTCGCAAACTCGATGATCTGTCCTGCGTACAGAACGGCAACACGGTCAGCGATATTCGCTACGACACCAAGGTCGTGGGTAATAAACACGATGGTATAGTTATACTCTTTCTGAAGGTCCTTGATCAGCTTCAGGATCTGCGCCTGAATCGTAACATCCAGCGCAGTTGTCGGCTCATCGCAGATGAGGATCTTCGGACGGCAGGAAAGTGCAATCGCAATAACGATACGCTGTCTCATACCGCCGGAATACTGGAACGGATAATCATCGAAACGCTGCTCTGCGTTCGGAATACCAACCTTTTCCATCAGCTCAAGCGCCTGTGCCCTTGCTTCCACCTCGCTAACATTCTGATGCTTCATGATAACAGAAGTGATCTGTTTTCCGATTGTGATAATCGGGTTCAGGGAAGTCATCGGATCCTGGAATACGGTTGCAATTTTCTTGCCGCGGATCTGGCCCCAGTCATTCGGGTCCTGGATTTTTGCCAGGTTAATGATACAGGTTCCATGAAGCTGCTCCGGTGTCTCATCCAGATAGCGCACACGGAAAGTAGCCTGGTCAAAAACGCCGTTTCGCTTCTGCTCATCGTTCAGATCCACACCGCGCTCCATTGCAGCTTTGAATGCCTCGTGCAGCTTTTTGATCATGCGAACCTTTTTACGCAGTTTATAACGTCCGACAGAAAGATAGATCTCTTTGGCAAGAATCTCGTTTCTCTTTCTCGTCTCGTCCGTAATTTCTTTTGCTGTCAGGCCGGCGTACTCTTTTTTGTACTCTGCCATTTTTGCCTCATACGCCTGATTGTATGCCGTATCGTTCATGGCAGCCTGTTTGTGAGCCTTGATTTTTTCCTCTTTTGCTTTCTGCAGAGCCTTAATCTCTCCATCCAGTCTGGAAATCTCCGCGGATGTCTCTTTGACTTTCGCTTTTTCTTTGGAAGTATCGAGTGTCTGCTTATAGTTGAAAAGTTCGGTTCTCTTTATTACAAGTTCCTTGATTTCAGCATCTGCTTTCTCACGCTCTTCCTCGCTCAGCGTCATTTTTTCTTCTTTTTCCTGCTCCAGCGCCTTCATTTTCAGGAATACTTCTGCACCATATTCCAGCTTGGAATACTCATTCAGCTTTTCCCAGGTGGATGCGATGGTCTTTTTCGCATAAGAATTCAGCGGCACAACGGTATCGCTCAGCTCGGCATCGTTAAAAATGATATCTCCCTGATCGATGAAGCCGTTGCTGTCCAGCATTCCTGCAAACGCTTTTGTGAATACGGATTTACCGGCACCGGATTCTCCTACGATAGCAATGGACTCATTCTCGTAAATATCCAGCGTTACGCCCCGGATTGCCGTCAGGATACGGCCGCGGACACGGAATTTTACCTGTAAGTCCTTAATCGATAATAATACTTTTTTATCTTCCATGCGGCTTTCCTTCCTACATATGTGTTCTCGGGTCGGACGCATCTCCAAGGTTCTGTCCAACTACATATAATACTACGGTGATAATTGAAGCGACAACAACCGGACTCCAGAATTCGAATCCCCATCCCGGTGTCAGCATGGCACCCTCAGCCTCATAGATCAGTCTTCCCAGAGACATGTCAGAAAGTCCCATACCGATGTAAGCCAGGAACACCTCGTAAGAGATGTAGGACGGAATCTCAGTTGCCGCCAGAGTAACAATGACAGATGTCATAAACGGGAGAATATTCTTCATCGCAATGCGGAAAATCGAAGTTCCAAGACATTTTGATGCCAGATTATACTCTCTGTCACGGATGATAACGACCTGCGTACGGATAAAGTACGCGATGGCAAGCCATCCGGTAACGGTCAGTGCAAATACCATGGTCCAGAAGCTCGGAGAAAAGATAAGCACCAGGACGGAGATCAGAAGTACATACGGAATATTTCCGATGATGTTGTAAACCTCCATCATGAAGACATCAACCTTCTTCGAAAATCCCCAGACAGATCCGACAATCACACCAATCGAAAGGTTGATGAGCGCACAGATAAACGCCAGGGAAACTGAAATTCTGGAACCAAACCAGACAGCATCAAAGGTCGACTGTCCGGAAGCACCGGATCCTAAAATCCAGTGAATATTGAATCCAAGCTGCTGCAATGCTTTGCTTGGAGACAGATGTTTTGTCGCGCCGTTCATCAGATTGGCGAAACGGTCGTACTCCACAAAGAGCGGATACACATACGTCATCAGCAGAATCACACCCAGGAGGCAAAGTACGGCAATATTGATTTTTTTCTTAAAAAATACGCGGAACACGGAATGCCAGTAGGAATATCTCGGAGCCGTAATTTTCTCAGACTCCAGAGAGCTGTTATCTACAGGAGAAAACAGTTCTTCCTCAGACAGACCGAATTTATCTAAATCATAATTCATAAGTCCCTACCTGTCTTTCGTTGAGAATGAGATTCGCGGATCCACCATGGACATCAAAACGTCGCCCAGGATGATGGAAATCACGGAGAGCACTGCGTAGAACAGTGTAACACCTACGATAACACCATTATCATATTTGCTGATTGCTTCGGTCAGCAGATTACCGGCACCAGGTACTACGTACACACGCTCGGTGATGATGGCTCCGGTCAGTGCGAACAGTACGCTCGCCGGAACACCCTGCACGATCGGAATCGCTGCGTTCTTCAAAATGTGTTTCGTAAAGATTTCTCCCTCTGTCAGTCCACCGGATCTTGCGAATTTTACGTAATCGGAGTTCATCTGGTCGATCATGTATCGACGCAGCCATTTCATCAGGTTTGCCACCTGCGGCAGTGCCAGAGAAACGATCGGCAGAATATACATCAGCTTGCTCTTCGAATCCATGTCAAAGGTGGTTGGCAGACCCATTTTTCCTCCGATTGCCTTAAACAGGAAGATATAGGCCAGTGAAGGTACTGCTATAATGAATACAATATAGATGGTTCCAAGCTGGTCAACCAGTTTGTCTTTCTTTCTCGCCATCAGAATGCCAAGCGGCACTGCGATGAGATAGGAAAGAATTACGGCAATGATACCGATCACAAAGGAATAGCCGATTTTTGATTTACCACTCTTAACTGTATCCACGTTGGTATAGTCATCTGTGAACCGATCGGAATGAACAGCGCTTGCATCCTGAGATTCGCTCATATACGTTGCGCTGTGCAGATCGTCTGCACTGTATTCCACCAGACCGCTTGGGTAGGTAATCTCCGATTTTACGTAGGATCCCTGCGCGCGGGTCATGGTCAGTGCTACATCCACACCCTCATTTACGGAATAGGACTTTCCTAAATTTATGGTGATTATATTCTGATGGAAATATGGGAATTTTGAGTCAAAGTACATCAGGTACTTGTGTGTTGTGCCATTTCCCATGATGGCCGGTGAAAATTTCTTTCCCCCATATACCGGATCGTGTAAGGTAAATGTAATCCCCCTCTTACCTTCTACCTTTGCAGCATCGTGAATGCTGTCGATGTCAATCAAACCGGAAAAATATTTTCCGAGACGTGTTGCAAGCGGAATATCCCTGTATGCAAACAGCTGCTGCTGTCCGCCGTTGGCATATTTTTTCTTACCCATCATGATCGCATCGTATCTTCTTACGGTGTAACCTTTTGCTTTATAATAAGCTGTAAATTCCTTTACATATTCAGATACCAGTTCTGAATCCTGGTCTTTCGTTCTTCCGAATGCTACTGCTTTGGATCTCGTATCCTCGTCAATTTCGCCTTTTGCTTTGAGAGCGTTCAAATAATCTGCATAGGTTACATAATCAAGATATCCGTATGTCTCCCACTTCTGATATTTGTACACCTTTTTCTGGTTATTGCTCTGATGGGAATAGGTGGTATCCTGTGCGAAAATCAGATTTCGGTCCATCAGAGAATAGATCATAGTCATAACGCATCCAACGACGATTACTACGGAAACAAGGCCATGCAACAAACGCTTAAAAAGATATTTTGTCATATTCTCTCATTCCTTAACACAATATGACAGGGGAATGGCTTTTTTTGTCCCCATCCCCCTGCCGGTTTATTCATTGGCTTTCAACTGTTCTGGTCTTTCCAATTTTACCTTTTCCAAAATTAGAAGATACCGAAACATTTGGTCATGTATCCTTCGTAGTCCGGAAGCATGGTATCCAGATAAGAGCACGGATCACCAAAGTCCGGACCCCATCCGGAGACATCATATACGTCGTAGTTTTGTTCATAACCATAGTTTACATAGTATCCTGCATAGTACCATCCATCCAGGTCTACGGCATCAACCAGATTGATCACAACTTTTCCGCCAAGGGCAGCCTCTACTGATTTCTTGTAGGAGTTTGCTTTGTTGGTGTAAACTTCTACTGCAGACGGATATGGATACTCAATCTGGATCGGGTTGCTCTCATCGATGGTGATACCGTCTTCTGCGAGCTCCTCGATTGCGGTATTCAGTTCTTCTACTGCGTTTTCCGGATTGTACCATCCATCAAAACCATCGCTGGTCTTGTTTTCGGCATCCCATACTTTGATCTTCACGCCGTCGGCGTCGATCTGTTTCTGTACGATTTCACCATAGTAGGTGCCTGCCGGGAAGGTTGTGTCGGTTCCGTTGATCTGAATGGTAGTGTCTTTTGACAGGCTTACGAAATATCCCGGGGTAAAGGTATTTCTAAGGGAAGTATACTTCAGATCCTCGCCAACCTGCTGTGCATTGTAAGCGCCACGATCTGCTGCAAAGCTGATCGCTCTTCTGAAGTGAACGTTCTGCAGTGCTTTGTTTGTTCTCTGGATTTCTTCGTCAGACTTTGTACTCTTTGCTGTTGTTCCGTCGTTGGCATTTGCAGTCGCAGTACGGTTGATATTGTAGAATCCCATGAAGGAAGTAGCGTCGGTATCTGAAACTACTGCGTACTGGTCGTACAGACCTTCGGATTTTGCTGTCTCCATAGTGGAGGTGTTCAGGTTTACATAGTCAACGGTACCTGCTTTTGCATCTGTGTACATTTTGGTAACATCAGACTGGTCATTGAACAGCCAGGTCAGGGTTTTAATGTTTACGTTGTCTTTGTTCCAGTAAGAATCGCTCAGTTTAAATACGATGGTATTTTTCGCTGTAGCGTTGGTTACCAGGTACGGTCCGCAGTATGCGATGGAGTTGGAATCTTTTCCGTACTGATAATCTGCTGCGGAAGAATCGTACTCAGCACCGAATTTACCACCCTGGGACTGATAGTAGCTTCTGCTCATCGGCATGAAGATGGTGTAGCCCAGCATGGTCATGAAGTAGCTGCATGGCTCTTCCAGTGTGTACTCTACGGTATAGTCATCAACAGCTTTTACACCAACCTCGTCGAAATCGGTAACTTCACCGCTGATGTACTGGGATACGTTTTTGATCACGCCCTGTACCAGGTATTCCAGACCGCCCTGTGCATCACACATGTGCTGCATTCCGGCCACGAAGTCATCTGCTTTTACAGTATCCACTTCACGTCCCTGGGAATCGGTCCATTTTACATCTTTACGAAGGTGGAAGGTATAGGTCAGTCCGTCATCGGATACTTCATAGGATTCTGCCAGTGCCGGCTGCAGAGTTCCCTCTACATCGTACTCCATCAGTCCGTCATAGGTATTGATGATCGCATCGGTATCTGCCGCACGGGAAGTTGCAAGTCCGTCCCATGTTACCGGATCGCTCGCATACGGCATGGAGAAGCTGTCTTTTAAGGTGTAACCTTTTCCTGCCAGATATTCTTTTACCCAGCTCTCATAGGTTCCTGTTCCTTTAAGCTCATCCCATTTTGCTCTCATTTCGTTGTAATCTTCTGCCTTGATAAAGTCAGTTGTTACAACATACTGATGATAACGGTCTTTATCGCTTCCCCAAAGTGTATAGTCCTTGGTGCGCGGAGCCATTCTGTACATCGCGTACATACCACCTCTTGAGATGAGCGGGTACATCATGGCAGACTCCATCAGTTTTCCCTCGGCAACTGCCATCAGGGCATATCTCTCATCCACCGTTTCTGCTTCCTTTGCAGTAGCAAGTGCATCGTTGAAATCTCCCAGTGCCTCATTGTAGAGCTCTGTGCTGGTCTCGTCGTATCCTTCCGGCATTTCGGATTCCTCTGCCTCGGCTTCGCTCTCACTGCTTGCAGATGCGCTTGCATCACTTTCGGAAGATGCGCTGCTGCTTACGCTTACACTCTCATCTGCCGGATCAGAACTTCCGCTGCCGGAATTTCCGCAGGCAACCAGGCTTGCAGTCATACTCATAACAAGTAATGCGCTTACAATTTTTCTTTTCATAATTCTTCCTAACTCCTTTCATGGATTCGCGTTGTTTTTGCATCATCCGGACATTTGCCGGAACGGCTTCGCCATTCCACCGTTTTTCATTTTGGCACTTTACCACATTAAAACGAAGAGTACAAAAAGGAGATGCGTCCAACAAGATTTGTTTTCTTCATCCCTCATGCCCGTACATTTGTCCGTTTGTCCAAAAACAACTGCATTCATTATAACCAGAACTCTCTCTGTTTGTCAATATCCGATGCAGGAGAAAAGTGTATAAACTGCATTTAAAGTCATCAAAATCCTCTATTTTCCTCTTTTTGGGTATTGTTCTGATGCCGTTTTTCTATTTTCCTGTATTCTTCGGTTTTATAATAAAAAAAGATTACACAAATAATTGTTTCTTTCCATTTGCGTTCTGCAGCACTGTCTTTTTATTTCTGAAAAATGTATTTCTTCTTATTAAATGCGTTTTACTTTTTGTCTTCGACAGCCTCCGGACTATTGACAGCAAAAAAAAATCCTGCTAATATTAATTTTAATAAGGAACCAGTGCAGTACACGGAAAACAGGCACCGCACGCGGCGTCTCTGATATCCTTGTCGGATACAGCAGACGCTTTTTTGCTTTCCTGTGTATCATCACTTCTGCATCCGTATCCGCACGAAAAGAAAAAAGGAGACTTCTTTTATGTATCTTTATAATTCTGCAACCCATAAAAAAGCTGAATTCCAGACACACACACCGGGCCGTGTAGAAATGTACACCTGCGGACCTACCGTTTATCATTTTGCGCACATTGGAAACCTGCGCAGTTATATTATGGAGGACGTTCTTGAAAAGGCACTCCGCTATGAAGGCTACAACGTCAACCGTGTCATGAACATTACCGATGTCGGCCATTTAAGCTCCGATGCGGACACCGGTGAGGACAAGATGGTCAAAGGTGCCAAGCGCGAGCATAAAACAGTCATGGAAATCGCACAGTATTACACTGATGCATTCTTTGCGGATTGCAAAAAGCTGAATATCAAGCGCCCGGATGTCGTACAGCCGGCGACCGGATGCATTGACGAATATATTAAAATCATTGCAAAACTGATGGACACCGGCTACGCTTACTTTGCCGGCGGAAATGTTTACTTTGACACCAGCCGTCTTGACCACTACTATGTATTCAACGACCACGATGAGGATGATCTTGCCGTTGGTGTCCGCGAGGGCGTAGAGGAAGATACCAACAAACGCAACAAAAACGATTTCGTTCTCTGGTTTACCAAATCAAAATTCGAGAACCAGGCGCTCAAATGGGACTCTCCATGGGGCATCGGTTATCCGGGATGGCACATTGAGTGCTCCGGTATCTCCATGAAGTACAACGGAGAATACCTCGACCTGCACTGCGGCGGCGTGGACAATGCCTTCCCGCACCACACCAACGAGATTGCGCAGTCCGAAAGCTACCTTGGCCATGCATGGTGCCCGCAGTGGTTCCATGTACATCACCTGAATACCTCGACCGGAAAAATGTCGAAATCAAAAGGTGAGTTCCTGACGGTTTCTCTTCTGGAAGAAAAAGGCTACGATCCGCTTATCTACCGTTTCTTCTGCCTGCAGTCCCATTACCGCAAAGCGCTTGTGTTTACGTGGGAGAACCTGGACAACGCAAAAATTGCCTACGACAAGCTGATCGCCCGTATCGCCGCTTTAAATCCGGAGAACGGATCCGTCGATGAAGCTTCCATGAGTGTTTTAAAAGAAAAATTCCAGAAAGCACTCGATGCTGACCTCAATACTTCGCTTGCCATCACAACGCTGTATGATGTCTTAAAGGCAGACATGAACGATGCAACGAAGCTGGCACTTCTCGACAATTTCGATCAGGTGCTCGGCCTTGCCCTTCTCTCCCATGCAGAAGCAAAGAGAAAAGAGGCCGCAAAGACAACTTCCGCTTCCACTGCATCCGGTTATCAGATTACCGGCGAAGGAGATCCGGAAATTGATGCTCTTGTTCTGAAACGATATGAGGCAAAAAAAGCCAAAAACTTTGCAGAAGCAGATAAAATCCGCGATGACCTGAAAGCCCAGGGCATTGAAGTTGCTGATGTACGCGGCGGAGCCGTCTGGAAACGGATCTGATCTGCACGAAAGAGGAACTCTGATTTTCTTCTTCATTTCCTACGAAGGAAACAGGGAATTTCATGTGCTGAAAACAACAACCGACCAGTATATTACCTGTGAAAACGCGGCTGCACTTTCTATTAAACTTCTTCCAAAGAGAACTGCTCTGATGCGGCAGTTCTCTTTTTTATGCTTTTTCACCTGCTGCTTGCGGCTTCCTTCGGATGCAGGGCATCGAAAAAAGACGGCATCCATTTTCCGGATACCGCCTTTTTTGTTTCTTTCGGATGGCTGTTTCTTTATTTAATAATACGAACCCTTAACACGCCGTCTACTGCTTCCAGCGCTTTTACGATCTCTTTTGTTGCTTCGCTTTCCAGATCCATCATGGTGTAAGCGTAATCGCCTTTACCTTTGTTTGTCATGTCGCTGATGTTGACACCGGCGTTACCCATAACAGTGGTAAATGCACCCAGCATACCAGGAATATTCTTATGGCAGATGGTCACACGACCTGCTCCTGTGCATACACCCATATCACAGTTCGGGAAGTTGACGGAGTTTTTGACGTTTCCGTTCTCCAGAAAATCACGGATTTCTTTAACTGCCATGACAGCACAGTTATCTTCGGATTCTTTGGTCGATGCTCCAAGATGCGGAGTAACGATGGTTCCCTCTGCGCCGACTACCTTCGGGTTTGCAAAGTCAGTCACATATTTTTTCATTTTTCCGGCCTTTAATGCTTCCAGAACAGCATCCTCATCAACCAGGAGGTCTCTTGCATAGTTCAGAAGAACCACGCCGTCTTTCATCTCATCGATCGCTGCCTTGTTAATCATACCTTTTGTGCTGTCCATCAGCGGAACATGGATGGTGATATAATCGCAGGTACGGTAGATATCTTCCACGTTCTGGATATGATGAATGTCACGGGACAGATTCCATGCCGCATCGACAGAAATGTACGGATCGTATCCGTATACTTCCATGCCAAGATGGGTTGCTGCATTTGCTACAAGCTGACCGATCGCGCCAAGTCCGATGATACCGAGCTTCTTTCCGCTGATCTCACAGCCGGCAAATTTCTTTTTCTGTTTTTCTGCTGTCTTTGCAATGTCGCCGTCTTCTTTGTCGCTCTTCACCCACTCAATACCGCCTGCGATATCGCGGGATGCAAGCAGCATGCCGGCAAGCACCAGCTCTTTGACGCCATTTGCATTGGCTCCCGGTGTGTTGAATACAACGATACCCTGCTCTGCGCAGTCGGCAAGCGGAATGTTGTTGACACCGGCTCCTGCTCTTGCTACGGCAAGAAGACTTTTCGGCAGCTCCATACCGTGCATGGCTGCACTTCTGACGAGAACTGCATCGGCTCCCTCCAGGCTTTCACTCTGCTGATAGTTTTCATTAAAATTTGCAAGGCCTACGCCTGCAATCGGATTTAAGCAATGATACTGAAACATTAGAGATTTTCCTCCTCGAACTTTTTCATGAAGGCTACGAGTGCTTCTACGCCTTCTTTCGGCATTGCATTGTAGATGCTTGCACGCATACCGCCGACGGTACGGTGACCTTTCAGGTTCTCAAGTCCGGCTTCTTTGGACTCTTTGACGAATTTGGCATCCAGATCTGCATTTCCGGTGATAAACGGAACGTTCATCAGAGAACGGTCTTCCGGTACAACGGTTCCTTTGAAGAGCTTGCTCTGATCCAGGAAATCATACAGCAGTTTTGCTTTTTCTTCGTTGCGCTGTTTCATGACTTCCAGTCCGCCCATTTTCTTCAGCCATTTGAACACTTTGCCGCACATGTAGATGCAGTAGCAGTTCGGCGTGTTATACAGAGAGCCGGCATCTGCATGCGTTTTAAATTTCATCATGGTCGGTGTTCCCGGCAGGACATCGTCGGTAATCAGATCGTCACGGACAATGGAGATGACCATTCCGGCAGGTCCGATGTTTTTCTGGACACCGCCGTAGATGATGCCGTAATCGGAGACATTAACAGGTTCGGAGAGGAAACAGGAGGAGACGTCTGCCACCAGGGTTTTGCCCTTGGTATTCGGCAGTTTTTTGTATTTGGTTCCGTAAATGGTGTTGTTTTCACAGATATAAACATAATCGGCATCCGGGCTGATCGGAAGATCGCTGCAGTCCGGGATGTAGGAAAATGTTTTATCCTCAGAGGAGGCAATTTTGTTTGCCTTTCCGTATTTCTGTGCTTCTGCGTATGCTTTCTTTGCCCACTGGCCTGTTACGATGTAATCTGCGACACCGTTTTTCATCAGGTTCATCGGGATCATGGAAAACTGCAGCGATGCACCGCCCTGGAGAAACAGGACTTTGTAATTTGACGGGATTCCCATCAGATCGCGAAGGTCTGCTTCTGCCTCATCGATAATATTCTGGAATACTTTGGAACGGTGGCTCATCTCCATGACGGACATGCCGCATCCGCGGTAATCCAGCATTTCCTCCTGGGCTTCTTTCAACACTTCCTCTGGCAGAACTGCCGGTCCTGCGGAAAAATTATAAACTCTGCTCATTTTTTTGTCCTCCTGTTTCTCTTACTGCTTTATATTACTTGGAAACCACCGTTTCTATACCGGTGGTTTCCATTGTAATCTTATGTATTTCCTTTACATCTTTTCTTACAAGTCTGCAATTCATATGGTAATACGGTATTGCTTTACCACGTTGAAACTATGATACCCCTTTGTCAGAAATCTGTCAATCCTTTTCTTGCTCCTTTTTTGCCAGATCCTCCGCATCGAAAACATCCTCGATCGGTGCTCCGGCCGGAACCATCGGGAATACCTTCTCATCACAGTCAATCCACACATCGATCAGCGCCGGTTTTCCGCTCTCGATTGCTGCACGGATCGCCGGACCCATCTCCTCTTTTTTTGTCACACGGATTCCCTTTACACCGAGCGCCTCGGCAACCTTCACAAAGTCTGCCTGATCCTGCAGAACCGTGTTGGAATACCGCTTTCCGTAGAACAGAGTCTGCCACTGGCGCACCATACCGAGCACGTGGTTATTGACAACAACCTCAATGACCGGAATGTTATGTCTGGAAAGGGTTGCCAGCTCGTTCATGTTCATACGGAAGCAGCCGTCTCCTGCGATGTTGATGACAACCTTGTCCGGGCGTCCCATTTTTGCACCCATCGCTGCTCCAAGCCCAAAGCCCATCGTTCCAAGACCGCCTGATGTCAGAAGCGTTCTCGGCTTCGTATAGCGGTAATACTGTGCCGCCCACATCTGGTGCTGGCCGACATCCGTTGTGATAATTGCCTGTCCGTCCGTTGCCTTATAGATCTCCTCGATCACATACGGTCCGGTAAGCCCCTCTTCATGCTTTAACGGGTATTTTTCTTTCATTTCCCTGATCTTTGCAATCCACTCATCATGGTGCATCGGCTCCAGCTTCGCATTCAGCCGTTTTAAGACCTCTTTGACGTCTCCGATGATGCTCGACTCGACAACAACATTCTTGTTGATTTCTGCCGCATCCACATCGATCTGAACGATTTTTGCGTTATTGGCAAATTTTGCGGCATTTCCGGTGACGCGGTCGGAGAATCTTGCGCCGAGCACGATCAGCAGATCGCACTTTGTCACGCCGTAGTTCGATGTTTTCGTTCCGTGCATACCGAGCATGCCGGTGTACAGCTCATCCGTTCCCGGGAACGCACCTTTTCCCATCAGGGTGTCGCAGACCGGTGCCTGGATGCGGTGTGCCAGTTCGCGCACTTCCTCGGACGAGCCGGAGATGATACTGCCGCCGCCCACGAAAATATACGGGCGTTTCGACTCCTGAATCAGGGATACGACGTGATCCAGGCCTTCTTCTGTAATTCTCTCAGTAAACGGTTCAATTTTTTCCGGAGTCTTCGGCTCATACTCATACGTTGCCGCTGTGACATCTTTTGTAATATCGACCAGAACCGGGCCCGGTCTTCCGCTCTTTGCGATCGTAAACGCACGGCGCAGCGTATCTGCAAGAACGGTGATATCTTTTACAATCACACTGTATTTTGTGATCGGCATTGCGACACCCGCAATGTCAATCTCCTGAAAGCTGTCTTTTCCAAGCAGTGCCTTTCCTACGTTGCAGGTAATCGCTACCATCGGTGTAGAATCCATGTAGGCGGTTGCAATTCCGGTGACAAGATTCGTTGCGCCCGGGCCGCTTGTAGCCATGCAGACGCCTGTTTTTCCGGTAGCACGCGCATATCCGTCTGCCGCATGCGCAGCACCCTGTTCGTGTGAGGTCAGGATATGGTGGATTTCCGGATGACGGTAAAGTTCATCATAGATATTTAAAATGGTTCCGCCCGGATAGCCGAACACGGTATCCACACCCTGCTCCTTCAGGCACTCGATAACAATCTGTGATCCAGTTAATTCCATGTCTGTATGATTCCTTCCTTATGTTTTTCGCTTTGTGTATGAAATCTGTTTATGAAATCAGCCATCCGAGAAAAAGCGCGTTCGGACGGCTGATATGATTTTATGATTTACGCGGGCAACGAGCCAAAGTCCGTGCTTGCACGAGACCTTGGCGACTGCCGCGATAACTATGAGAAACTCGCAGAGCGTGTTTCTCATAGTTTTTCTGAATTAGAACTCCAGAATAGCTCCCTTATTTGCACTGGAAACCATCTTGGCGTAGCGTTTCAGATAACCTGTGGTTACTTTCGGCTCTCTCGGAGTCCATGCAGCTTTTCTGCGTGCCAGCTCTTCGTCCGATACGACAACTTCCAGCTTATGCTCCGGAATATTGATACGGATGAGATCGCCTTCCTCAACGAGCGCGATCGGACCGCCTTCTGCTGCCTCCGGGCTGACATGACCGATGGATGCACCGCGGGATGCGCCGGAAAAACGGCCATCTGTGATCAGGGCTACGGAAGAACCAAGTCCCATACCTGCAATGGCAGAAGTCGGATTCAGCATTTCACGCATACCAGGACCACCCTTTGGTCCCTCATAGCGGATCACAACAACATCACCTGCCACGATCTTGCCGCCGCGGATTGCCTCGATGGCATCCTCCTCACAGTCGAAGACTCTGGCCGGACCTTCGTGAACCTGCATCTCCGGAACAACAGCAGAACGTTTGACAACTGCGGTATCCGGTGCCAGGTTTCCTTTCAGAACGGCGATACCGCCTGTCTTGCTGTATGGATTCTCAACCGGGCGGATGATCTCAGGATTTTTATTGACACATCCTTTGATGTTCTCTCCTACGGTCTTTCCGGTTACTGTCATACACTCTGTGTGCAGCAGATTCAGCTTGTTCAGCTCATTCATAACGGCATAAACACCGCCTGCCTCGTTCAGCTCCTCGATATAGTGGTATCCTGCCGGAGCCAGATGACAGAGGTTCGGAGTCTTCTCACTGATGGCATTTGCCATTTCCGGATTCAGTTCTACGCCCGCCTCATGCGCAATCGCCGGAAGGTGAAGCATACTGTTGGTGGAGCATCCAAGTGCCATATCAACCGTCAAAGCGTTCAGGAACGCTTCTTTTGTCATGATGTCTCTTGGACGGATATCCTGTTTTAACAGCTCCATAACCTGCATACCGGCTCTCTTTGCCAGGCGCAGACGCTCGGAGTATACCGCCGGAATCGTTCCGTTGCCTTTTAAGCCCATACCGAGAACCTCGGTCAGGCAGTTCATGCTGTTTGCGGTGTACATACCGGAGCAGGAACCGCAGGTCGGGCACGCATTGCACTCGAAATCATAGACGTCTTCCTCTGTCATGGTTCCGGCAGCGTAGGAGCCGACTGCCTCGAACATGCTCGAAAGACTTCTCTTCTCGCCTTTTACGTGGCCGGCAAGCATCGGGCCGCCGCTGACAAATACGGTCGGAACATTGACTCTTGCTGCTGCCATCAGAAGACCAGGTACGTTTTTATCACAGTTCGGGATACATACCAGGGCATCAAACTGATGTGCCATTGCCATACACTCGGTGGAATCGGCGATCAGGTCACGGGTAACGAGGGAATATTTCATTCCGATGTGTCCCATGGCGATACCGTCACAGACTGCAATGGCCGGGAATACGATTGGTGTTCCGCCTGCCATGGCAACGCCCATTTTTACAGCCTCTGTAATTTTATCCAGGTTCATGTGGCCCGGTACAATCTCATTGTAGGAGCTTACGATTCCTACGAGCGGTTTTTTCATTTCTTCTTCGGTCAGACCCAGCGCACGCATCAGAGAACGCTGTGGTGCCTGTGCGATTCCTTTTTTTACAGCATCACTTCTCATGATTTTTTCCTCTTTTCTTATCTTACAGTTTTATGCCAGTGCTTTTACCAGCAGATCTCCCATTTCGGATGTAGATACCTGGGTACATCCCTCAGACATAATGTCTACGGTCCGGTATCCGTCTTTTAAAATTTTCTGTACAGCATTTTCGACTGCCTCTGCCTCCTGATCGAGATCCAGGGAATAGCGGAGCATCATGGCTGCGGACAGAACCGTTGCAATCGGGTTTGCGATGTTCTTTCCTGCGATGTCCGGTGCAGAGCCGTGGCTTGGCTCGTACAGACCAAATTTTGTCTCTTTCAGGCTGGCGGAAGAAAGCATTCCGATCGAGCCTGCTACCATACTTGCCTCATCGGAAAGAATATCTCCGAACATGTTCTCGGTCAGAACGACGTCAAACTGGCACGGATTGTGGACGATCTGCATCGCACAGTTGTCGACCAGCATATGCTCTAAGGTAACTTCCGGGTAATCTTTTGCAACATCCTCTACCACGGATCTCCACAGACGGGAGGAATCGAGAACGTTTGCTTTATCTACGCTCGTTACTTTTTTCTTTCTCTTCATGGCGATGTCGAATGCACGGATTGCAATGCGGCGGATTTCGGTCTCGCTGTAGGTCAGCGTATCGGTTGCTTTCCGGATGCCGTTTTCTTCTACAGTGCTGCGCTCTCCAAAGTACAGGCCGCCGGTCAGTTCACGCATAATCAGCATGTCGAAGCCCTCGCCGATGATCTCTTCTTTTAACGGGCAGGCATCTTTCAATTCCTGATACAGGTAAGCCGGACGCAGGTTTGCAAACAGGCCTAACGATTTCCGGATTTTTAAGAGTCCTGCCTCCGGGCGCTTGTCCGGGCTTAATTTGTACCATGGGGATGTTTTTGCATCTCCTCCGATGGAGCCCATCAGGACAGCGTCGCATTTCTTTGCTTCTTCTATGGTTTCATCTGTCAGCGGCACGCCGTGCACATCAATGGAGGCTCCGCCCAGCAGAAGGTTGGTATATTCAAACTTATGTCCATATTTCTCGCAGACAGCGTCCAGAACTTTTTTTGCTTCCTTTACAATTTCCGGTCCGATTCCGTCACCGTGAATTAATCCAATACGGTATTCCATATTTTTCTCCCTCTTTTCTTCCGGCTGAAAAACCGTTCTATTTTCTCTGCGTCTATAGCATTTCTAAATTATACGCCATTTTTCCGGTAATTTCAACACGAAATTTCTTTGCATCGGACGAAACGCAATAATCTTTTTGCTTTTTTGCCATTTAAAAGAAAAATACGCGGCATTTTTCCCCGTTTTCGCCGTGTTCCGCCGAAGAAGTTTCGGGGGCGAAAAAAACGCAGGCATTCGTTCTTTTTGAATACCTGCGTTTTTCCTGGCTTTTCGCCGTGTGAAATTATTTTTTCTTTTCTGTTTTCTCTTCAACGACTGCTGTCTCCGGTTTTTCAACCTCTGTGATGGCTGTTTTGCGCATCGGGATACGGCAGTTTTTGTTGTTTCCGAACTCTACGATGACATCGTCGTCTGTGATATCGATGACTACGCCGTAGAAACCGCTTGTTGTGATGACTGCATCGCCGACTGCGAGGTCATTCAGCATTGCCTGCAGTTTTTTCTGCTCTTTCTTCTGCGGGCGGATCATTAAGAAATACATCATACCGAACATGATGACCAGCCACATAATTAACATACCAGTGCTCATCACACCGCTGTTTGCTGCTGTTGTTGTTGCTAAAAACATTTTCTTTCCTCCTGTTATTCGAGAGTACATCCCGTTCTTTAGACACACCTATCATAATACACAATCCGGAACCGATGGGCAAGTCTTTTTCGGATATTTTCCAAAGATTTCATACTTTCCCGATTACTTTTTGTCGTATTCCTCAAATCCTGCGAGTTTTGCCCGTTTGTAGGAAGCAAAATTGCCCTCGTCCAGCGCGGTCCGGATTTCTGTCATCATATTGTTATAGAAATACAGGTTGTGCAGAACACAGAGCCGCATGCCGAGCATCTCTTTTGCTTTCAGCAGATGACGGATGTAGGCTCTGCTGTAGTGACGGCACGCCGGGCACTGGCAGCCTTCCTCGATCGGACGCGGATCCAGCTCGTATTTCTGATTGAACAGGTTCATTTTTCCATGGTTTGTGTAAACGTGGCCGTGGCGTCCGTTCCGGCTCGGATATACGCAGTCGAAGAAATCGATGCCGCGCTCTACGCCTTCCAGAATGTTTGCCGGCGTTCCAACGCCCATCAGATACGTCGGTTTGTCTTTCGGCAGGTACGGAACGACTTCGTCGAGAATATGGTACATCTCCTCGTGGCTCTCTCCTACTGCCAGACCGCCGACTGCATAGCCATCGAGATTCATCTCGGAAATCCGTTTTGCATGGTCAATGCGGATATCCTCATAAATCGCACCCTGGTTGATTCCGAACAGAAGCTGATGTTTGTTGATCGTGTCTTCCCGCTGGTTCAGCTCCTGCATCTTATTTTTGCATCGCTGCAGCCATCTCGCCGTGCGGTCGACAGAATTCTGCACATAACGGCGCTCTGCCACACTCGACGGGCACTCGTCGAAAGCCATCGCGATGGTTGAAGCCAGGTTGGACTGGATCTGCATACTCTCCTCCGGTCCCATAAAGATCTTTCTTCCATCTACGTGCGAGTGGAAATAGACACCCTCCTCCTTGATTTTCCGAAGGCCTGCCAGAGAAAACACCTGGAATCCGCCGGAATCGGTCAGGATCGGTTTGTCCCAGACCATGAATTTGTGGAGTCCGCCCATCTTCTTTACGACTTCATCTCCCGGGCGCACATGGAGGTGATACGTATTGGAAAGTTCTACCTGCGTGCCGATCTGCTGGAGATCTTCGGTGGAAACAGCTCCCTTGATTGCTGCTGCAGTTCCGACATTCATGAATACCGGCGTTTCGATATTGCCGTGCACGGTTTCCATATGGGCGCGCTTCGCTCTTCCTTCCATTTTCAGAATTTTATACATAACGCTTTTCATCCTTTCTCAATGATCCCTGCCTCCTGTTTTCATGCAGGGCATACTATTTTTAGTATACAGGCAAAATCTGTTTTTGACAATGCCTGAATTTTCTTTTTTCTCTCTTTTTTCTTTCCCGCTTTCTCCATTTTTCACAAGGACTTTATACTTTTTTCATAAGACATCGCCTTTTTTCCAATTGTATTTCCTTATTTTTTGTCGTATAATGTGTTGAGATTGTTTCTTATTATAAAAGGAGTTTGATTCATGACTGATAAAAAATATACTCTTGGAATCGACATCGGTTCCACTACTGTTAAAATTGCGATCCTCAACGAAGAGAACCAGCTTCTCTTTGCCGATTACGAGCGCCATTTTGCAAACATCCAGGAAACACTTGCCCATCTGCTCGGGGAAGCCCACGAAAAACTGGGCGAACTGACCCTGCAGCCCGTCATCACCGGTTCCGGCGGACTCGCGCTTGCCAACCATCTTGGCATTCCGTTCACGCAGGAGGTTATCGCAGTTTCCACATCGTTAAAAGCACTGGCTCCGCAGACCGACGTTGCCATCGAGCTCGGCGGCGAGGATGCCAAAATCATCTATTTTGAAGGCGGCAATGTCGAACAGCGTATGAACGGTATCTGCGCCGGCGGTACCGGTTCCTTCATCGACCAGATGGCTTCCCTGCTGCAAA
>ERZ772902.729-NODE-729-length-31598-cov-12.086897_pt1 | contig 31598 bp, 26 predicted proteins | sample MGYA00511470_ERZ772902 | MGnify/ENA primary metagenome ERZ772902 (study PRJEB29015, sample SAMEA2737717) | human gut metagenome | biome: human gut; feature: human-associated habitat; material: faeces | place: China | collected 2012 ... | reverse complement strand
GGTGCGGATGTCGTGGGACATATTGGAAAGGAAGGTGCTCTTGGCGCGGTTGGCGGTCTCGGCGGCAGCAACGGCATCGGAAAGGGCTTGGTTGATCTGTTTGTCGGCGGTGCGGTCGGATATGACAAGGATATACTTGGTTCTGCCTTCTACCTCGCTGCCCATGGCAATGATGTGGAACCAACGCAGCTCTCTGGTCTCCTGATGCAGATACGCCGCATCCCACTCGCGCTGTTCCCCGCGGGAAAGCCCCTCCAGAAAGTTCTTGTCGCGGTCCGGGTCGTTCTGGGGGCGCAGTTCCGCAAGAACATGGACATCCTGCCGGACTGTTTTCCACGGGATGCCCAGCAGACGCCCAATGTTCGGGCTGACATAATCCGTCTTGGAAGTTTTTGCGTCCAGCATCAGAAAAACATCGTCCACATTCAGCGAGAGCTTTCGGAATAATTCGTCCCGGTACAGGATCTCGGTGTTCTTCCGGCGCACAGTCGCACGGTTTCTGCGCACGATGAGCAGAATGACCAGCACCGCAAGGCCGAAGGCGATGCCTACTACGATCTGTATCGTATAGGACCACAGCTTATCCAGACTGGCATTGACGATGCTGACCGGCACAAGCCCCACCATCGTCCAGCTCTGGACCGCCGTGCCCTCGTAGACCAGATAATAGCTGGTATCGCCCAGCTTTACCTTCATGTTTCCGCTTCTGCCCTGCGCAAAGGCATTGGACAGATCAAGGATCTGCTCCTCGGTAAGATCGGAGTGGTCGCGCAGCATCGCAATGAAGTTGTAGATCGTTTTCTTGCGGTTTACGGAATTGTCGATCACCACCCGCCCATCCGAGTAGATCACATAGTTGCTGGCATTGCCCTGAAAAGCAGAGTTGTCCAGCAGCCGCAGCACAGCATCGTTATAATAGGAAATGGCAATGGCATCGTAGGCAAAGCCCCGGTAGCTGCCCTGCGTTTCGGGGCAGACAAACACAAGCAGCTGGGGTTTGCCGGGCAGCGCTGTGTTCATGACGATATCATCGCCGTCGGCAAGCATTTCGTCCAGATTGGTCTGCAAGCCAAGGTAGCCGGTTTCCCCGGTCACGGTCGTATAGTTGCCGTCGTAGGAAAGGAAGTAAAAGCTGGCAAATCCGGTGTCCTGCTGCGCTTTCTCGATATACGCCTGAATCTCTGCTTCATCGGAAGTGCTTTCCAGAAAACGGTTGTACAGATGCAGATAGGTCAGGTTCTTGCGCACCATCTGGTTCAGCATGTTGTTGGATTTGTGCAGCACTTCTTCCAGATGCGAGGTACTTTCCTGATAGATGATCTGCGACACAAACGAGAGGTACCGGACGCAGAAGCCAGCCGCCAGAAAGACCAGCAGAAGGAGGGCACAAGCAGCAGAGAGCCATTTTTGCCGGAGATGGCGGTGCCGGAGATGCCGGTTTCGTTTGATTTCGTGGGTTTTGTCTGCCATTCCGCTCACCTCAACGTGATGTAGTTTTCAGGTTCTGCAAGCGCTGCGCCGCCGCCGGAGACGTGATCGCGCCATCTGTCTTTTACCCATGTATCCTCGGCCAAAGGCGTGCCGCTTCCGCTCGCAAGCAGCGCTTCCATCTGTTTTTCCGTGGCCAGACAGGTCACGGTAACGGTGTCGTCGTCCTTCAGCGGCTGCCCGTTCCGGGTGATGCCGGTCAGGGTATAGCTTCCGCTTGCCTCTTTTACCTCCACGGCAATGCCGCTGACCACCGGCAGAGAACCGCGGTTGAAGGGCACAAAGCCGCCCTCGCAGCCTTCCACAAAGGCGCGGACGGCCGCTTTCAGCTCGGCACCGGTCATGGTGCGCTGGCGGGACATCAGACCGTTGGGCATGATCATGGAAGCCGCCATCTTTTGGGGATAGTCCGCCTGCAGCACACTGCCGGTAAAGCTGTTGGCGGTGGCGATGAGTACATCGGTGCCATAAACGCCCCGCAGCGTGTTCGCCATAACGGAAAAGGAAGCGCTGCCGCCGTTTGCGTGGAACACGTTGGAATAGCGTTGCCCGGAGGTCAGCACGATCTCCTCATGGGCAGACCCATCCTCGGCAAGGAGCTGGGAATTGAATGCCTGATACGCTTGCTGTGCCGTGTACTCGCCCGCGATCATTTTGGAGACCACATCCTTGGAGACGGCAAAGAAATCGTTGGAGGCGATGCGGATATACATGTGGTTCTCTTCCACAACGCTGCGCACATCCTTCAGATACTCGGTCAGGCGCAGGGGGACGTTCTGGCTGTAGCTCAGCATATCCTGCCCGTCGGAGATAATGCGGTTCTGCGCCTCCTCGGAGAGCATGACGTTCAGCACCTTCATGGCTTTTTCGCGGCGCGCGGTGTCCTGCTCCAGATCCCGGTTCAGGGCAACTTGGAAATAGGGGGTGGTCATGATCCACTTTTCGCCGTTCTGGCTGAAGAAGGGCAGAAAGATCGTGTCGATGCCCTCGTCCCGAAACATCTTGACACCGGCAGAGCTGCCAAAGTACATGGCGACCTCTCCGTTCCGAAACATCCCGGTCACATCGTCGTAATTCAACACAAGGTCGTCTGCCGTAAGGTGGGTATCCTGAATGAACTGCGCCATCCGTTCAAATGCCCCCGGCCACACGGTGTCGTCCAGACCCACCCGTGTGGTGCTGGCAGGGTCGCTGTAAGCAGTGCGCCACTTGCGCCCTTCCGTGGTGGTAAGCTCGGCAGCGGAAAGCCCCTGCAGGGTTTCCATGCAGCTGTAGTCGTAGGCATAATCGGCGGTAAAGCCCCGGATGCCCAGCGCTTCAAACGCCTGACAGGCGGAAACAAAGCTTGCGTAATCGGTGGGCAGGGGGATATCGTATTGCTCAAAAAGGCTGCGGTTGACCACAAAGCCGTGGGCATCGGCGCAGACCGGCAGCCAGTTCACGCTGCCGTCCTCGTTTTTGAAGCTGTTGAGGTAGGCGTTGTACACAGCACCCGCCTCGTTGGTCATGGCAAGGTTCATCAAACTGTCCTTCAAAGGAGCTGCATCGTGCAGCGAGAAGCGGCAGCAGGTGATGATATCCGGCAGACCGCCGTTCTCCTGCAAAAACTTATAAAAATCCAGATCGTTGTTGCCTACGATGAACTCGATGTTCACATCCGGCAGTTGGGACTGAACATAGGGGGCATAGGTCTCGTACAGGCTGGTGCTCCACAGATACACCTGAATGGTCTGGGCATCTTCCTGCTCCTGTACCTGTTCTGCGTTTTTTGCGCCGCAGCCGGTCAGCAGGGAAAGCCCCATCGCCAGTGCTGCCAGCACGGATATCAGGCGGCGCAATGTTCTTTTGTGCATCAAATCCTTCTCCTCACAACTCTTGGGCAGCCGCCGTTTTGCGGCAAAACTGCTGTGGCTTATGGACCTGCATCGCTGCCCGCAAGAGTGTGCGCGGTAAAACCTACCCACGGAAATGCGTGCGTCCCGTTTTGCGATCCCGAATACCACAAAAGGTACTTGAAAAGGCGTAGGCACAGCAGGACAGAGACATAAAAATATTCTACCACCGCCATGAAGGCTTTTCAATATAATTTCATGTATTTCTTCATAAAAACAACGTGTGTCCTGTTTCTTTGGGCTAGTGGATGCTGCTTTTTGCATCAACGCACAGGGTGGGCGAAAAACTGTGGGACAGCCTGTGTTCCTGCACCGCGCTCTTGACACACCCATCCCTTCTGGTACAATGGTTGTACCTACAACGTTGTATCTACATCATTCCAACAGATCCCGGAGGCATTTATGGACATTGCGGAGATCGAGGCGGCGCTGAAAAAGCTGTACGTCGTCTCCAAGACCGAGAGCCGGGCGGGCTTCCCGCACTTCCGGAACACAGCAGAAGGGGAGACCACCGATGAAGCCTGAGAAAAACTTCTGCCCTGACCGGGTCCTTTCCTACTTCCGGCTGGAGTGGCTGCCGCTGGCCTTCGTGACCCTTTCGGGCCTTGTGTACAACATCGGTCTGCTGGCGACGCCGTGGTTCGAGGGCCGTCTGGCCCAGTGCCTTGCCGACATCCTCGGCGGCAGCGAGACTGCGGCAAAGATGGCGGTGCTGGTGTCGGCCTACATCCTCGTCACCTTGCTGGTGCAGGCGGCGCGGTTCGTCAAGCGGTTCTACGTCCGCCGGTTCGCCAACAACATCAACCGCCGGATGAAGGGCGTCCTCTACGCCAATCTGGTGCGCCAGAGCCGCGCCGCCCTCGAAAAAGAGGGGGCCGGTGAGCTGATGACCAAAGCAATCTCCGACGTGGACGACTGCGTGGAGGGAATGCGGAAATTTACCACCGAGGTCTTCGACACCGGCGTGGCGCTGGTGGGCTATGCGGTCATGCTGCTGGTGTACGATTGGCGGCTGGCCCTGCTCAGCCTGCTCTTCACGCCGGTATCCTACGTCTGCGCCGCGTGGATGAAAAAGCCGGTGCAGCGCGCCGGAGCGGCCTATAAAAAGGCGGCCGGTGCCCTGAGTGCCGCCACGCTGGACCGCGCCCAGAACGCGGTCACTTACCGCATCTACGGCTGCGAGGACGCCCGCGCGGAAAAATACGAGGACGCCCTGAACACCTACGAAAAGACCGCCGTCCGCAGCAACGTCTGGCAGTCGGCCCTGCCGCCCCTCTATCTGGCGGCGTCGGAGGCGGGCGTGCTCTTCATCCTCTGGTTCGGCGCCAAGAACGTCCTCGGCACCGGGTGGAGCGCGTGGGACATCGCGGCCTTTACCACCTTCCTGTCCTGCTTCACCAAACTGGTGGTCAAGTCCTCCAAGACGGCCAAGCTCTTCAACGCGGTGCAGAAGGCCGAAGTCTCGTGGACGCGGATCAAGCCCCTGATGAAGCAGCCGGAACAGCTGGCTCCTCTCCGCATCCCGGAACCGGCGGATGTGACGCTGGAAAACCTCTCCTTTGCCTATGGCGGGGAGCCTGTCTTCACCGGCCTGAACCTGACGGCCCGCCCCGGCGATATCATCGGCATCACCGGCCCGGTGGCCTGTGGCAAATCGACGCTGGGCCGTGTTTTCCTCTGTGAGGCTCCCTACGGCGGCTCGGCCCGGTTCGGCGGGACCGAGTTCTCCGCACTGACGCCCCGGCAGATCTCCGCCACCGTCGGCTATCTGGGCCATGACCCGGAGCTGAGCGCCGACACGGTGCAGAACAACGTCCTCTGCGGCAGCGAACAGGAGGCTGAACCCTATCTGGCTGAGGCTGCGCTGGACGACGAGGTGCGCCGGATGGAGCAGGGGCTGGAGACCGTCATCGGCCCCGGCGGCACCCGCCTTTCGGGCGGTCAGGCGCAGCGGCTGGCGCTGGCACGGACGCTGGCTCATCGGCGCCCGGTGCTGGTCCTCGACGACCCCTTCTCCGCGCTGGACCGCAATACCGAGGACATCGTCTTCCGAAATTTGCAGGAGTACGCCAAAGATAAGGTCGTGTTCCTGATCTCCCACCGGCTGTACCACTTCCCTCAGATGCAGCAGGTGATCTTCATGGACGGCGGCAAGACCACCGTCGGCACCCACGCCGAGCTGATGGCTGCGGAGCCGGTCTACCGCCAGCTCTACGAAAGCCAGACCAGCCAGAAAGGAGGCGAGGGAGCATGAAGACCGACCGCAAAAATGGCGTGTTCACGGCCATTCGGATGGCGGCTGCGTCCCATCCGCTCCTCACGGCGGGCACGCTGCTCTGCGTGGCGGCGTCGGTGGCGGCGTCGCTGCTGCCGCCGCTGCTGCTGGCCCGCGTCATCGACCAGCTCACCGCCGGCCTCCCGCTGACGTTCTGGGCCGTGCTGGCCTACTTCGGCAGCCTTGCACTGGAGGGCGGGTTTTCCTCGGCGCAGGAAAGTCTGCTGGTCCTCTTCGGCCAGAAAATGACCCACGCCCTCCGCTCGGAGATGTCCCGGAAGCTGACCCGGCTGCCCGCCAGCACGCTGGCGGCCCAGAACCCCGGCGAGGTGGCGGCCCGCTTTTCGGGCGATGTGGACACTGTGGAAGCGCTGTTCACGTCCGGCATCATCAGCATGGTGGCCGATGCGTGCCGCATCCTCTCGATCCTCGCGGTCATCGCCGTGAAGAACTCCGGCCTTGCGGTGATCCTGCTGCTGGTGCTGCCGCTGTTCGCGGTGTTCACCCGCCATGTGCAGAAGCGGATGCTGGCCGCCCAGCTGGACAACCGCCGGGCCGTGGCCGCTGTTTCCGGTCAGGTGCCGGAGACGCTGCACAACATCCGCACCATCCGGGCGCTGGGGCTGGAGGACTACAGGGAGCGCCGGTATGACCGCTGCATCGGGGCCGGCTACGCCGCCATGGAGCGCACCAACTTCTACGACGCCCTCTATTCGCCGGTGGTGCTGGTGCTGAACGCCGTGGTGGTGGGCATCGTCATGCTCCTGTCCGCCTCCGGCGATCCGACGGTCCTGACCTTCTTCGGCATGTCGGTGGGTACCTCGGTGGCCGTCATCAACTACATTTCCCGCATCTTCGCCCCCATCGAGAGCCTCGGCATGGAGATCCAGACCATCCAGTCGGCCATGGCGGGCGTTGAGCGGATCGATGCCTTCCTCGGCCAGCCGGAGCGCACTGCCCCCGCCGCGCAGCCCAGCGCCGGGCGGGGGGATGTGGAGCTCTCCCATGTGACCTTCGGCTACGGCGAAAAAGAAGTCCTGCACGATTTTTCCATGACGGTCAAACAGGGCGAGCAGATCACCCTCATCGGCCGGACAGGCGCGGGCAAGAGCACGGTGTTCAAGCTCCTGCTGGGCCTTTACCCGCCGCAGGAGGGTACGGTGACCATCGGCGGCGTGCCGGTGGCAGCCATCACCGACCGGGAGCGCCGCAGCTGCATCGGCTGTGTGGAACAGCATTTTGCCCGTGTGCCGGGCACGGTGCTGGAGCAGATCACCCTCGGCGACCCACAGATCACGGAAGAGATGGCAAAGCGTGCCGCCGTTCTGGCGGGCATCGACGGAGCCATCCAGACCCTGCCACAGGGCTACGGCACCCCGTGCACCGACGGCATGTTCTCGCAGGGTGAGTGGCAGCTTTTGTCCATCGCCCGCGCCGTCGCCGCCGACCCGGCAGTGCTACTGCTGGACGAGATCACCGCCAACCTCGACGCCGAGACCGAGGCCCGCGTGCTGGAAGCCCTTCGCCGCGCCTCCGCGGGCCGCACCGTCCTCTCCGTCTCCCACCGCATCTATGAGGACCTTGGTGGAAGAACGGTGGAGATCAAGACGAGGACGGAGTGAAAAGATCTTCTTGCCGGGAAACTTTGGCTGGAAGAAAGCTCATGCAAAAACGACAAAAAGCCCGCCCAGCATATCACTGGACGGGCTTTTCACTTGGAGCAGGATACGGGACTCGAACCCGCCGCCTACTGCTTGGGAAGCAGTCGCTCTACCGGATGAGCTAACCCTGCAAGTGCGCTATTAGTGTAGCAAAGGCGGGCGGATTTGTCAACTGTTTTTTGTGGAAGGTTTTGTCGGCGGGTAAAAAAACTTGCATTTTGCGCCGCTTGCTTTATAATGATAGTATCTGTATTGTTGGAAAGGACGCAACATGATCTTTGTGCCATTGCTGCACTACTTCAAGTGCAAAAATCTTTACAGCGGCAACGAGGCCGGGATGCGCTATCTGCTCACGCCGACGAAGCGCACCGTGCCGGACCCGGAAGGCGGGGAGGGGGCCGAAAAAGAAGAGGCCATCCTTGCAGTGGACATCTGGCCTGATCCGTGGGCGCTGGACAAGACCGATCCTGCCCTGCGCCGCCACGAGGAGTTCCCACTGAGCGACGAGGGCCGCGCCGCCGCCGCTCAGTGCTTGGAGGAAGCCTACAACGCCGAGCCGGACCGTTGGAAAAACCTCCCCTCCATCCTCGATTGTGAGCCGTGGGCCCCGCCCGCAGAGCCGGAGGAGGGCAAAGCCGAATGATCTACCGCTTAAAAGAGCAGAAGGGCGATGCCATCGCCGTGCCGCAGCTCGTGTTCGCGAAGCTGGGCATCGCGGAGGAATACAATGTGCGGGTGGCGCTGTATGTGCTGGCCACCGGCGTCACCGACCCGGAGAAGATCTGCGCGGACCTCAAACTGCGCAGCAAGATGACCGCCGAGAGCGCGCTGGCCTTCTGGGCCGGTGCCGGGCTGCTGGAGCGCTATGAGGAGAATGCGGCCCCCGGCGAAGAGCCCAGCGCCCCGGCCCCAATGACGTGGGCCGAGATCGCGGCGGCATCCCGCACCGACCCGATGATCTCCAGCCTCATCGACTGCGCACAGGCAGGGTTTGCCCGCCCGCTGACCCACAGCGAGATGGAAAAGCTGGTCAACCTGTACATCATCGACGGGTTCGCGCCGGAGACGGTCATGCTCTGCGTGGCCTACGTGGCCAGCAAGGGCAAGCGGACCATGGGCGCGGTCAGCCACGAGCTGAAAGTCTGGCGCGCCGAGGGCGTGGAGACCGGCGAACAGGCGGACACGCACCTGCAACTGCTGGCCCTTCGTGCCCAGCGCGAACAGTATGTCAGCGGGCTGCTGGGCATTGCAGAGAGCGAGCTGACCCTCGGCGGGCGGAAAGCCATTGCCCGCTGGTACGAGGTGTACGGCTACGACGACGCCATGGTGCAGGAGGCGGCCGTGCAAGCGGGTCCCAAGCGCGATTTGTGGTACTGGAACAGCATCCTCAAAACGTGGAACGCCAAAGGTCTGCGCACCGTCCACGATGTGCGCGGGCCGGTGGCCGGGGCGGGGGCCAGCCGGAACATCCGGGTGGACCGCGAAACGCCCAGTGGGAACGATTTCCTCGAAAACGCCGTCCGCCGCCGTTCGCTGCGAAAAAAATCGGACGAGACATCGCAATAAGGAGAAACTATGCGTACCAAACGTGAACTGTATCAGGAGGCAATGCGCACCGTGGCGCTGCGGCGGCAGGCCGCCCGCGCCAACGCCGAGGATGCCCGCGCCGAGGCGGAAGCGGCCATCCCGGCCCTCCGCCACGCCGAAGAAGAGGTGCGGGTGCGGGGCGTGCGGTGTGCGCTGGCCGGAGCCTCCGGCGGGGACCGCACCGCTGCGGCCGCTGCGCTGACCAAGGCCAAACAGGAGCTTGCCGCGCTCTTGGCGTCCAGCGGCCGCCCGGCCGATGCGCTGGAGCCGCATTTCACCTGCAAAAAGTGTCAGGATACCGGTTCATTTGAGGGGCACACCTGCGAGTGCATCCACAAACTGATGCAGAAACTCCGCCGCGAGGAGATCGAGAAGCTGTCCAGCCTGTCCGTTTCCAGCTTCGACACGATGGAGCTGCGCTACTACCCCAACACAATGGACGAGAAGCTGGGGGAGCCGGTCCGGACGTACATGGGGGGACTTCTGGAAGAACTGCGTGCCTACGCAGAAGAATTCGACCGCAGCAGCGAAAGTCTGATGCTGTTCGGCAATGCGGGCCTTGGCAAGACCCATGCGGCCCTTGCCATTGCGGGCATCGTGCTGGCGAAGGACATGGACGTGATCTATGTTTCCAGCCCCGATTTTTTTGCCAAACTGGAAGCGCTGCACTTCGGCTCGGACCCCTCCGGGGAGGAAGAGACCCTGCTGCAAACGGCAGCCGGGGCAGACCTGCTCATCCTCGATGATCTGGGCACTGAATTTAACTCCGGCTTCTTCCTCAGCACCCTGTACAGTCTGCTGAACAACCGCCTCGGTGCGCATCTGCCCACCATCGTCACGACGAACATCACGGACGGGGCGCTGCTGGAGAAACTCTACACCGAAAAAATTTCCAGCCGCCTTTCCTCCTTTGTGCCCTGCCTGTTCGTGGGCAAGGATATCCGCGGCCAAAAGGCACGGGAAGAGTCATAAAACGCGGCAAACGCTGCGATACGATAGAATAAAGTGAGGAACCTTACATGAACCAACAAAGAACCCCGGCCAAACGGATGTCGTACCGGGAGTGGAAGATCCGCAAATGTCTGCGGCTGGCGCGGAACTGGGTGCTGTTTCTGGCCGCGTGCGGCGGGGCTGTGGTGCTGATGGCCACCGGCATCCTGTGGCTGCTGCCGAAAGCCCACGCCCTTATCGCGGGGCCGGTGCCCTTTGCGGCGCGGGCTTACAGCGCCGACGGATATGTGTGCGACACGGACGACGCCCGCTTGGTGGTGGTGAACGCCAACCTCCCGCTGGAAAGCGAACCGGCCCCGGAGCTGGCCGTGGCGGACGACGCCACCGGTGAACAACTGGAAACGGAGGCCGCTGCAGCTTACCGCAGCATGGCCGAGGCCGCACAGGCCGCCGGTGTGGAGCTGAACCTTGTCACGGGCTGGCAGGATGCCGACACCCGCACCGCCGCCTATGAAGCCCGGCTGACGGCCTATCAGACCGAGAACAGCCGCCTTACCGGCGAGACGGCAGCGGCGCACACTGCGTCGCTGCAGCCGACGGCAAGCACCAGCGAGCAGGGGACCGGCTACTGCGCCGATATCCTCTCGCCGGACTGCACGGAGCGCTCGGAGGCTTTTGCCGAGACCCGCGCCTACGAGTGGCTGACCGCGTATGCCGCGGACTATGGCTTCATCCTCCGCTGGCCGGAGGAGCGCCAGAGTGCCACCGGCATGGTCTATGCACCGTGGCACTGGCGGTATGTGGGGGTCGAGAACGCCCGCGCCATCCGCGAAAGCGGCCTTTCCTTGGAAGAATTCCTCGCGCTGGAACGCGCAAAACAATAAATTTGCAAAAAAATCGAAGGAGAAACCATTGAAACGAACCGAGATCGCGCCCGGCGTCCATCTGCTGTGGGACCCGGCGCCTAAATTCAACCGCTGCCGTATCAGCATCCACTTCGCCTTCCCGGCCAAGCGGAAGACGGCTACCGCCCACGCGCTGCTGCCGTTGGTGATGGAGCGCGGCTATGCGGACTGCCCCGACATGACCCAGATGACCAAAACGCTGGCCCGCCTCTATGGGGCGGACCTGACCGTGGACGCCCGGCCCTTCGGCGCGAACCACAACCTCTGTGTCAGCGCCACCGGCATCAAGGACCGCTTTGCGCTGGAAGGGGAACCCCTGACCCGCGAATACGCTGGGCTGGCGCTGGGCACGGCCTTCCACCCCGCCTTTGTGGGCGGCGTCTTCGACCCGGAGGCGGTCGGCATCGAAAAGCAGATGCTCCGCAAAGCGCTGGAAGACGAAGTGAATGAAAAGCGCATCTACTGCCAGCGTCAGGCCAACCGGGAATTCTTCGGCGACAGCCCCGCCGGCATCCGGCAGGAGGGCTATCTGGAAGAGGTGGACGCCCTGACGCCGGAGGCCCTGACCACCGCCTACCGGGAGATGCTGGAAACGGCGCAGATCGAGCTGCTGATCCTTGGCTGCGAAGAAGCGGAGACGGAGCAGGTCAAAGACGCATTGCTCCGGGAGCTTTCGGCGGTGGAACGCCGCCCGGCCCCCCTGTGCGGGAACATGGCAATGCCCCGGCGGGAACCAGCCCGGAAGGTGGAGTGCTTCGACACCGTACAGGCCAAGCTCTGTATGCTGTTCACCCTCGGTGAGCCGATGCGCCCCGACCAGATGGCGGCGGTCCGGCTTGCTATGGCCTTGTACGGCGGCAGCGTGACCAGCCGTCTCTTCCTCAACGTCCGGGAGCGGGATCACCTGTGCTACTACTGCGCGTCCAGCTTCCAGAGCTTCACGGGGAGCATGGCTGTCAACAGCGGCGTGGAGCACGCCGACGCGGCCCGCGCGGAAGCGGCCATCCTGAAGGAGCTGGACGACCTGCGCACCGGGCCCATCACCGACGAGGAACTGGAAGACTGCCGCCTGTCCCTGCTCAGCGGGATGGCGGGCATTGAGGACAGCCTTGGCGGCATCGAGACGTGGTATTATATGGAAGTACTGCGGGGCAGCGGGCTGCAAACGCCCGACGAAGCCCGCGCCGCCCTGCGCGCCGTGACCAAAGAGGACGTTCGCGCCATTCTGCGGCAGCTGAGCCTGTCGGTCAGTTATCTGTTGACGAGAGAGGAGGGGACTGCCGATGTCTGAACTGCGCAGCCAAGCGCTTGCCGATGCCGCCGCGGATCAGTGGAAGATCCTGCCCTCCGGCCTGACCGTCCTTGTGCGGCCCATGCCGGGGTATTCCGGCACTCATGTCATCTATGCCACCCGCTTCGGCTCCATTGACCGGGACTTCCGGCTCAATGGGCGGGAGGTGCATCTGCCCGCAGGTGTGGCGCATTTTCTGGAACACAAGATGTTCGAGGATCAGGACGGCGACGCCTTTGCAAAGTTCGCGAAGACGGGGGCCAACGCCAACGCCTTTACCAGCTTTGACCGCACCTGTTACCTCTTTACCGCCACGCAGCAGCTGGACGAAAGCCTCGATGTGCTGCTGGGGATGGTGGGGCACCCCTACTTCACCGAGCAGACCATCGCCAAGGAGCAGGGCATCATCGGGCAGGAGATCAAGATGTACGACGACAGCGCCGACTGGCGGCTGATCACCGGCCTGTGTGAGTGCCTGTACCACAGCCACCCCATCCGCAGCGACATCGCGGGCACCTGCGAGAGCATTGCTGAGATCACCCCGAAGATGCTCTATGACTGCTGCGAGGCGTTCTATGCACCGGGAAATATGGTGCTGGCCGCAGCGGGCAATACCACCATGGAGCAGGTCTTGGCCGCGTGCGAACGCCATGGCCTGATGGAACTCCGCCCCGAAGAGCGGGTGCAGCGGCTCTGGGCCGAGGAACCCATGACGCTGGCAGCAACGGAAAAACGGATCCGGATGCCGGTGTCAAAGCCCTGCTTTGGCCTCGGCTTCAAGGAAACGCCTCTCGCCCCGGATGATCTGCGCAGCGAGCTGCTGTACGACCTCATCCTTTGCTGCGTCTGCGGCGGGATGTCGCCGCTCTACCGCCGCCTGTACGACTCCGGCCTGACCAACCCCGGTTTCGGTGGGGAAGTGCTGCGGGTGGACGGTTGCTGCTGCATCCTCTTCACCGGCGAGAGTGACGAGCCCGACACGGTGAAACAAATGCTGCTGGACGAGATCGAGCGGGTCCGGCGCGAGGGCATCGACCGGGAGGTCTTTACCCTCTGCAAGAACGAAAAGTACGGCCAACTGATCGAAAACCTCGAAAACGTGGAGGACTCGGCCAGCCAGATGGCGGACTTCGCCCTCTCCGGGCAGACGGTGGTGCAGCAGATCGAGGCACTTGCGGCCCTGACGGCGGATGACGCCGACGCAGCCCTGCAGCATATCTTACAGCCCGCCCGGATGGCGATGATGTACATCGAGCCGGACGGCACGGCGGACCTGCCCGAAGCAGATGACGAAGAGACGGAGGACGAAGAATGACGAATCTGGTACAATTTCCGGCGCTGGGCCTGAGTTTCACGCTGAACCGCGTGGCCTTTTCCATCGGCGGCATCAATATTTATTGGTATGGCGTCTGCATCGCCGTGGGCATGTGCCTTGCGCTGGTGTTTGCGTTCCGGCATGGCGTCGAGTTCGGCGTGGACGCCGACGCCATGGTGGATGTCATCCTCATTGGCGTGGTGATGGGCATCCTGTGTGCCCGGCTCTACTATGTGGCCATGTCCCCCTACGATTACAGCAGCCTGTGGGACGTGCTGGCCATCCGGGACGGCGGCCTTGCCATCTACGGCGGCGTCATCGGCGGCTTTTTGTTCGGCGGCCTTGCCTGTAAATGGCGCAAGGTGCCGGTGCTGCCCATGTTCGACCTTGCGGCCATGGGCTTTCTCATGGGGCAGGGCTGCGGCCGCTGGGGCAACTTCTTCAATCAGGAGGCGTTCGGCTGCAACACGGCCCTGCCGTGGGGCATGTACAGCGAAGCGACCCGCGACTACCTGCTCAGCAGCGTGGTCACGGCCCCCAAGGGCACTGTCATCGACCCGAACCTGCCGGTCCACCCTACGTTCTTATATGAGAGCATCTGGTGCTTCGTGGGCCTGTTCCTGCTGGTGAAGTACATCAAAAAGCGGAAGTTTGCGGGCGACATCGCCCTGCGCTACCTCATCTGGTATGGCGCGGGCCGGTTCTGGATCGAGGCCCTGCGCACGGACAGTCTGCTTCTGGTGCCCTCCATCGGGCTGCGGGTGTCGCAGGTGGTGGCGGCGGTGGCCGTGGTCGGCGGTATCATCGCAGAGGTCATCCTGACCAAGCGATACAAGGATAAGCCGCTGATGGTCAAGCTGGCCCTCAACAGCGAGAATCGCACCCTCGCCGCCAAGGCGAAAAAGGCCGACCCCGCGTTCCGGCTGGAGGAAGAAGAACTTCTGGCCTCCTCGCCCCGGAAGCTCTTTGTGGAGCGGACCGAAGCCTATAATAAGCGGGTGAAGGAAGAGCTGAGCGCACAACAGCAGTAATAAAACGCTGATACAGAAAAAACAGAAGCTGCAGGGCGGAGAAGTCGGAAGGCAACTCTTGCCCTGTGGCTTTTTTGGGTGTATAATAAAGCCACAAAAAGAGCCGCGAGATGTCTGGGAGGGTGAATGTATGCAGATCATTCCGATGCGTGAACTAAAAAATACGGTGGAGATCGAGCGCCGCTGCGCCGAGGAGAATGGCCCGGTCTTTGTGACGAAAAACGGATACGGCCGCCTTGTGGTCATGGACATCGAGTACTACGAGCGCACCATGAAGGAGATGGAAGAGGCAAAACTCATCATGGAAGGATTGAGAGATGTTGATGAGGGCCGCGTGGTGGATGGTCCGACGGCACTGGAAGAGATCAGGAGGGAATATGGACTGTGAATATCATTTCCAATTGACTGAACGTGCGCGGCGGGATGTGCGAGAAACGGTAAACTACATCCGAAATGAGCTTGATAATGAGGAGGCAGCAAAAACGTTGCTGGGCGACATCAACAAATGTATGGAAAAGGTCTGTGCTTTTCCTGCAAGTGGGGCATTGGTCGTGAATGATTTTCTTCCAAGGATGATAATCCGCAAGAAAGTCGTTGGAAATTATGTTCTATACTATATGGTGGAGAAGGAAAAGAAAATGATTTGGGTGCTCCGCATCGTCTATGGAGCCCGGAATATGGAAGCGGTGCTCAAAAATCTGAGCAATTGACGGCGGAGCTTGAAAAAACTTTGCTGCAATACGCAAAAACCCCTTGAAATCAGCTCGCTTTTCTGCTATACTATTCTAGCCGCTTGGTGTGGGCGCCGCAAATGGCCCCTGTAGGGGTCTGCCTTTACGACCAGCGAGTACAACGAAAAGGAATGAAACAAATGTACGCAATCATTGTTACCGGCGGTAAGCAGTACCGCGTGGAGCAGGGCGACATCGTCTACATCGAAAAGCTGGACGTTGAGGCCGACTCCGAAGTGAAGTTTGATCAGGTTCTCGCTATTGGCGAGGAGGGTTCTGTGAAGGTTGGCGCTCCCGTTGTTGAGGGTGCTACCGTTACTGCCAAGGTCATCAAGAATGGCAAGGGCAAGAAGCTGAACATCATCACCTATCGCGCAAAGAAGCACAGTGCTCGCCGCATGGGCCATCGTCAGCCCTATACCAAGGTTGAGATCACTGCGATCAACGGCTAAGGAGGAAAATTACAATGGCACATAAAAAGGGCGTAGGCAGCACCAAGAACGGCCGTGATTCCGCGGCTCAGCGTCTGGGCGCAAAGCGTGCAGATGGTCAGTTCGTTCTGGCCGGCAACATCCTCGTTCGTCAGCGTGGCACCCACATTCAGCCGGGTGAGAACGTTGGCAAGGGCAGCGATGATACCCTGTTTGCTCTGGTTGACGGCACTGTCCGTTTCGAGCGCGTGGGCAAGAGCGGCAAGAAGTGCAGCGTGAAGCAGTAACTTCTGCCTGAAAAACTGCAACCCAAAGAGCCGGACCCTCGTGGCCCGGCTCTTTTTGATGAAAGGAATAACCCTCTCCGTCCATGCTTCGCATTGCCGGAGAGGTTGAATCGCTAAACATAGGAGGAGCTCTATGGCAGCACAAACCAACTTTATCGACATCGCAACCATCTGGCTCCATGCGGGCAAGGGCGGCGATGGCGCGGTGAGCTTTCACCGCGAGAAATTCGTGGCGGCGGGCGGTCCGGACGGCGGCGACGGCGGCCGCGGCGGCGACATCATCTTTGTGGTGGATGACCACCTGACCACCCTGATGGACTTCCGCTACAAGCGCAAGTACACCGCCGACGAGGGCGGCAAGGGCGGCGCAAGCCTCTGCCACGGCAAGAATGCCGAAAACCTCGTCATCAAGGTGCCGCTGGGCACCGTCATCAAGGACGCCGAGAGCGGTCTTGTCATTGCAGACCTGTCCGACCACACCCCCGTTACCGTGGCCAAGGGCGGCCGCGGCGGCTACGGCAACGCACACTTTGCTACGCCGACCCGCCAGATCCCCAAGTTCGCCAAGCCCGGTATGCCCGGCGAGGACATTCAGGTGACGCTGGAGCTGAAGCTGATCGCGGATGTGGGCCTGATCGGTTTCCCGAACGTGGGCAAGTCCACCCTCATCTCCACCATCAGCGCGGCCAAGCCCAAGATCGCGAACTACCACTTTACCACCCTCGTGCCCACGCTGGGCGTCGTGTCGGTGGGCGAAGGCGCCAGCTTCGTCTGCGCCGACATCCCCGGTCTGATCGAGGGTGCCAGCGAGGGCATCGGCCTTGGCCATGACTTCCTGCGCCATGTGGAGCGCTGCCGCTTGCTGCTGCATGTGGTGGATGTCTCCGGCAGCGAGTGCCGCGACCCCATCGAGGACTTCGAGAAGATCAACGAGGAGCTGGCCAAGTTCAGCCCCGCGCTGGCTGAGCGTCCGCAGATCGTGGTGGGCAACAAGTGTGACCTTGCCACCGAGGAGCAGATCGAAAGCTTCAAGAATTATATCGAGGGCAAGGGTCTGACCTTCGTGCCCATCTCTGCCGCCACCATGCAGGGCGTGCGGGAACTGCCGGGTCTGGTCTACAACCGCCTGAAGGATATCCCGGCCATCCCGGTCTTCGCTCCGGAGTACAAGAAGCCCGAACCCAAGGCGAACGACCGCGCCTTTACCATCAAGCGGATGGAAGCTCACGTCTGGAGCGTTGAGGCGCCGTGGCTGGAGTATATCCTCGCGGGCAGCAATGTGGACGACTACGAGAGTCTGCAGTTCTTCCAGCGCCAGTTGGATGAAAGCGGCATCCTGACCGCTCTGGTGGACAAGGGCGTTCAGGAGAACGACACCATCCTCATCGGCGATTATCAGTTCGATTATATCTTCTAAAAGGGACGCTTTTAACCTCTCAGTCAATGCTTCGCATTGCCAGCTCCCCTACTAGGGGAGCCCTTGGCAGTCCTTGCAAAGTTTCTGGTTTCGCCAGAGTCTCCCCTACTAGGGGAGATGTCGAACGAGAGTGAGACAGAGAGGTTGTAGGAAGGAAAACCTTATCTAGGAGGTATTTTATGCAGGAAGAAACCATCGACCCCCGCGAGCTCAACCCGCTGGCGCTGGCTTTTGTGGGCGACAGCGTGCTGGAACTGCTGGTCCGCACCCGTTTGGCGCAGCATCATCGGCTCTCGGCCGGGAAGCTGAACACCGAAAAGGTCAAGTACGTCTCTGCGCGGGCACAGTTCCGCGAGGAGCAGCTGCTGGAACCCCTCTTCACCGAGGAGGAGCTGGCCGTTTTCAAGCGGGGCCGCAACGCCAGCAAGGCCAGCGTGTCGAAACATGCTTCCCCCGAAGAGTACCGCGCCTCCACCGGCTTCGAGTGCCTGTTGGGGTGGCTGTACCTCACCGGCCGGAAGGACCGCGTCGAGGAATTATTCGACAAACTCTGGGAAGATTTTGACCCGGATCAGAAATAAAACACGCGAAAGCCCGCTGCTTTCCGCACTGGAAAACAGTGCGGGGAAGGCAGCGGGCTTTCTTAATGAGAGAGGTTACTTGTCTTCGTCATCGGCACCCTTGGTGTACTGGTTGGGGTGCTTGTGCTCGTTAGTGGCGCGGTTCTCCGTGCGGTTGTCGGTCCGATTCTCGGTGCGGTTCTGGCTCTGATTTTTGCAGTTGTTGGTGCGGTTGCTGGAACGGTTTTCGGTACGGTCGGTCATCGTAATATCTCCTTTCGTGAGGGAGGTCGTGCCCCTCACACCCCTTAGTCTTGCCGCCGCGTGCGGCTTTATACATGGGAGGAACGTTCATGTCTACGGAATATTTTGAGCACCGGGAACGTGCGCTGCTGGGCGAGCGGTACGATGCGCTGTACGCCGCCCCCAGCGAGAGCGCTGCCCGCGGCGTGACGGTCTCGGCCCTGCGCACCACGCCGGAGGCCTTTGCCGCACAGGCGGACTTCCCGGTGGAGCCGTCGCCCTTCTGCAGGGCGGGCTTTGTGGTGAAAGATGCGGCTTTCAAGCCGGGGCGGCACCCCTACCACCACGCGGGCGTCTTCTACTCGCAGGAGCCGTCGGCGTCCTCTGCTGCGCCGCTGCTGGGGGTCCGGCCGGGGATGCGAGTGCTGGACCTGTGCGCGGCTCCCGGCGGCAAAAGCAGCCAGCTTGCCGCCGCACTGGGTGGGCAGGGGCTGCTGGTGAGCAACGAGTTCGTGGCCGCCCGCGCCGAGGTGCTCAAGAGCAATCTGGAACGGATGGGCGTGGCCAATGCGGTCGTCCTCAATGAGGATACGGACCGCATTGCCGCTGCTCTGCCGGAATTTTTTGACCGCGTCCTTGTGGATGCTCCCTGTTCCGGCGAGGGGATGTTCCGCAAGGAAGCTGTGGCCGTCACCCAGCACTGCGAAGCGCTGGTGAAGCAGTGCGCCGAACTGGGCGCACAGATCCTCGACAACGCCGCCGCTCTCCTTGCGCCGGGCGGGGAGATGATCTATTCCACCTGTACCTTCGCTCCGGAAGAGGACGAGGGGCAGGTGGCGGCCTTCCTCGCACGGCATCCGGAGTTTGCGCTGGCCGATGTGTTCGGTCGTGTGGACTATAGCTTCGGCAGCGCGGGCGAAGCCAACCGCACCGGCGGTCTGCCGCTGGATGTGAGCAAGGTGCGCCGCATCTGGCCCTGTCAGGGCGGCGAGGGCCATTTCATTGCCCGGCTGGTCAAAGCGGGCACGCCGCGCACCCTGCCCGCGCCGGGGGAGTACACGCCCGAAGAGCAGCTCTGGCTGGCGGCAGCTGCGGAGCAGAGCAAAAAGCAGAAGCCGGGCAAGGGCAAGCCTGCCCGCGCGGAATCCAGAGATGCCCGTGCTTCCCGCCGGGAAAACGCCCGTGTCCTCCGCGAGGAAGTGCAGGGCAAGCGGGGCCGCCGAGCCGGTGACAGCGGGGCAGGGGAGAGCTCCTCTCCCGCCCAGAGCCTCGCCGCGTGGCACGAGTTTGCCGCCCAGTATTTCCCGGCGCTGGCCGACCGCCCCGCCGTCGTCCACGGCGGGGGTGTGCTGCTGCCGGTGCCCTTCCCTCAGACGGGGCTTCACGTCCTGCGGGCGGGTGTCTTCGTGGGCAGTGTGCAGAAGGGCCGCTTCATCCCCGAACACCACCTCTTCACGGCTTTCGGGGCCCGGTGCACGAACCGGGAGGAGCTGACCCTTGCCGACCCGCGGGTGACCGACTATCTGTCGGGCCGGGAGATGGCAGCCTCCACTGCGGCGGACGGCTGGTGCTGCGTTACGGTGGACGGCTACCCCCTCGGCGGCGGCAAAGTGTCCGCCGGGCGGGTCAAAAACCACTACCCCAAAGCCCTACGACTGCTGTAAAAGGGGCGTCAAACCCCGCTTTTTTGCCCGATTTCGTGCAGAATCCCCCGGATAAGGCTTGAACGCCGTTGGGGATTGTGCTACAATAACAGAGTTAGATTTTGTGTGCTGCCACAAGCGGGCGACCACAGCCCGTCTGCCCGCAGGCGGAGATTTTCGATAAACTTTAGGAGGTTCCCCATGTCTGGACATAGCAAATGGAACAACATCAAGCGTAAGAAGGAAAAGACCGATGGCGCCAAAGCAAAGGTCTTTACCAAGATCGGCCGCGAGATCAGCGTCGCCGTCCGTACCGGCGGCCCGAACCCGGCTTCCAACAGCAAGCTGGCTGACCTGATCGCCAAGGCAAAGCGCATGAGCGTGCCCAACGATAACATCCAGCGCATCATCAAGAAGGCTGAGGGCGGCGATAAGACCGAGTACGAAGCAATCACCTACGAAGGCTACGGCCCCGGCGGCGTTGCTGTCATGGTGGAGACCCTGACCGACAACCGCAACCGTACCGCTGCCGACCTGCGCCACTACTTCGACAAGAACGGCGGCAATCTGGGCGCTATGGGCTGCGTCTCCTTCCTGTTCAGCCAAAAGGGCGTCATCGACATCTCTCTGGAAGACAAGGATGCCGACGAGGCCATGATGGACGCTCTGGACGCCGGTGCGGAGGATTTCGATGCCGGTGAAGAGGCAGCGGAGATCACCACCGATCCGGACAACTACTCTGCTGTGGTCAAGGCTATGGAGGAGAAGGGCTACGAGATCCTGAGCGATGACCTCGCCATGGTCCCCATGACCACCACCCGCCTGACGGACCCCGATCAGCTCAAGCTCATGGGCAAGCTGCTCGACGCTCTGGAGGACAACGATGATGTCCAGAACGTCTGGCACTCTCTGGAGAACGAGGAAGACCTGCCGGAATGATCGGCGGAGACCGAATCTGAAAAAATCACGAAGCCCTGCCGCTCCAACCGAGCTGCGGGGCTTTTGTTATGCCCGGAACTGTGCTATAATAAAAAACAACACGACCACAAAAGGAGGTTTTCCCATGTCCATCATCTGCCCTTACTGCCTTTCGGAGCTGCACGAGCGCGCGGCGGCTTGCCCGCATTGCGGCGGGGTGTTCGCGGGGCGCAATCCGGCGGGCAGTCTGCCGGTGGGCACGGTGCTGGGCGGGCGGTATACCGTCGGCGAGATCGAACGGATCGACGGTGAGGGCATCCTGTACCGGGGCGCGGAGAACGTCGGGCGCTTCCGGGTGACCATCAAGGAGTATATGCCCCTGACGCTGGCGGCGGAGCGGGGGATGGACGCCACCCTGCGGCCCAAACTGGGCAGCGAGGTGTTGTTCAAGACCACCCGGATGGACTTTGCCGACCTTTATCGCTCCATCCAGCGCATCACCCCGGCCAACGGCTTGGAGGCGGTGCTGGACGTGTTCGAGGAAAACAACACCATCTACGCCGTGATGGAGAACCCCGGCGGCGTGCCGCTGGGCCGCTGGCTGGATCAGCATCCCGGCCCGCTGCCGTCGGAGCAGGTCTGCGCCATGCTGCAGCCGGTGTTCGACGGTGTGGCCGCCATGCACCAAGTCGGCCTTGTACACCGGGGCATCTGCCCGGAGAACATCCGGGTGCTGGAAAACGGCCGCGCCCGGCTGACCGGCTACGCGACGGTGGGGCTGCGCACGGCGGGCAGCGGCTTGCACGAGCAGCTGTACGAGGGGTACTCGGCTCCGGAGCAGTATTCCACCGCTGAGTTTGAGGGCCGCTACACCGATGAATACAGCCTTGCGGCGGTGGTCTACCGGATGGTCTGCGGCCAGAGTCCGGTCCCGGCGGCGCAGCGGCTGGTGTCGGACTCCAACCCCCGCGCCCGGACGGTGAACCCCGCCGTGCCGGAGTACTTTTCCGACGTGCTCTGGATGGGCCTGAAACTGAAGCCGGTGGAGCGCATCCAGACCGTGCCCCAGCTCTTCAAGGCGCTGACCTCGCAGGAGTACACCGCCGAGCTGACCCGGAACCTGCCCCGCCCCGAATCCCGGTCTCCGACGCTGCCGGAGGACGACTCCAAGCAGCATCTGCTCAGTCTGCGCAATCTGCTGGCGGCAATTTTGATCCTGCTGGCAATTCTGATCCTGCTCATCGTGTGGGGACTGGTGAATCAGGGGCCGCACACGTCGGAAGCGCCCTCCTCGTCGGTGCCGGAGCCGGAAAGCGTCGAGCTGGACGAGCCGGTGACCCTGACGCCCGATTTTGTGGGGATGGATTATGACACGCAGGTGCGCAACAATCACAAATACGTGGGCGATTACCTCTTCTATGTGACGCTGGAGTACAGCGACACGGTGGAGAAAGGCAAGATCATCCGCCAAGAACCGGCGGCGGGCGATGTGGTCGAAAAGGGCGGCACCATCAGCCTTGTGGTCAGCAAAGGCCCGCAGATGGTGGAGATGCCCGACGTCATCGGCTTCACGCAGGAGGGAGCCGTCAGCGAGCTGGAAGCCCGCGGCCTGACGCCGAGCTGCTTCATGGTGGTCAACGATGGTTCCTATGCGGCGGGCTGTGTCGTCTCGTGCAGCGCGGAAGCCGGAGCCGCCGTAGAGGTGGGCAGCGTCATTACCGTATATATCGCCGCCGACCCCAGCGTGGAGATCACCACCGAACCGCCCGCCGCCTCCGATTCCGGCAGCGGCGAAAGTGCTTCCTCTTCGGAGGAGACCGCGCCGGATGATACGGTGCATGATACGGACTAAGATTCATCGAGCGGCTGTTGCTGACATCGTTTCAATATCCCAAAAACAGCAGAAGCGGGAGCCTTTTAATGGGCTCCCGCTTCTGCTTGTTTAGGATAGGAAAAGAGGATGGTAAGGTTGATGGCTCAGAGGTTCGTGTAGCCCATGAGGTAGCGGTCTACCTCGGCGGCACAGTCGCGGCCCTCCCGCAGACCCCAGACCACAAGACTCTGGCCCCGGCGCATATCGCCGCAGGCAAAGACCTTCTGCACGTTGGTGCGGAAGTGTTCGGTGTCCACACAGCCACGGCTCGTGAGCTGGACGCCAAAAGCATCGGCCACATAGGCTTCGCAGCCGACGAAGCCCGCCGCGATGAGGGCCAGCTGGCAGTCGTAGGTGAACTCCTCGCCGGTGGGCACCATGTTGGTGCGGCCGGTCTCCGGGTCGCGCTCCGGCTTCAGGTAGGAAATGACCGCGCCGGTCAGGTTTCCGGCATCGTCGGTCAAAAACTCTTTCACGGTGGTCTGGTACACGCGGGGGTCTTTGCCGAATTTGGCAAGGCTCTCGGTCTGGCCGTAGTCCACCTTGAGAACCTTCGGCCACTCCGGCCACGGGTTCGAGGCGGCGCGCTCCTTGGGCGGCTGGGGCATCATCTCCAGAGCCACAAGGTCGGTACAGCCCTGCCGCAGGGCGGTGCCTTGGCAGTCGTTGCCGGTGTCGCCGCCGCCGATGACGAGGACATTCTTGCCCGCCGCGCTCAGAGCCCTGCCGTCGGCGAACTGGCTGTCCAGCAAGCTCTTGGTCACGCTGGTCAGGTAATCCACGGCGAAGTGGACGCCTTTGGCGTCCCGGCCGGGAACATTCAGGTCGCGGGCCTTTTTTGCGCCGCAGCAGAGCACCACGGCATCGTAGCTGTTCAGGATGTCCTCTGCGGCCACGGCCCCGCCGATGTCCATGTTGGTGCGGAACTCCACGCCCTCGGTCTGCATGATCTTGATGCGGCGCTCGATGACGGATTTGTCCAGCTTCATGTTGGGGATGCCGTACATCAGCAAGCCGCCCACCCGGTCGGCCCGCTCGAAAACGGTGACGGCGTGGCCCCGGATGTTGAGGTATTCGGCCACGGAAAGGCCGGCCGGGCCGCTGCCGATGACGGCGACGCTCTTGCCGGTGCGGGCGGGGGGCGGGGCGGCGTGGAGCCAGCCCTTTGCGTAGCCCGTTTCCACGATGGCGTGTTCGTTCTCGCGGACGGTGACGCTGCTGCCGGTCACGTCGCCGCAGGTGCACGCCGCCTCACACAGGGCGGGGCAGACCCGACTCGTGAACTCCGGGAAGCGGTTGGTGGCACGCAGCCGGTGGAGCGCCAGCTCCCATTTGCCCTGATAGATCAGGTCGTTCCACTCCGGGATCAGGTTGTTCAGCGGGCAGCCGGAGGCCATGCCGCCGATCATCATGCCCGCCTGACAGAAGGGAACGCCGCAGTCCATGCAGCGGGCCGCCTGTGTCTGCTGCTCCTCGCGGGAGAGCCAGATGTGAAATTCGTTGAAGTTTTCGATGCGCTCCAGCGGCGGAACATCGCTGCTGGTCTTGCGCGTATAATCCATAAATCCAGTGGTCTTGCCCATGATGTTCCCCTCCTTACTTCTTCTTCTGCACAGCGTAGAATGCTTCGATCTGTGCCTGTTCGCCGTCGAGGCCGCGCTCCTCCATGGAGGCAATCACCCGCAGCATCCGGTCGTAGTCGTAGGGGAGGACCTTCTTGAACTTGGGCAGATAGTCGCTGAAATGCTCCAAGATCTCCTTGCCGCGGGGGGAGCCGGTGGCTTCCACGTGCTCGCGGATGAGTTCTTTCAGGGTGGCAACGTCGTATTTGTGCTCCACGGGTTCGAGGCTGACGGTCTCTTTGTTCACCCGCTGGTAGAAATCCCAGTTCTCGTCCAGCACGTAGGCGATGCCGCCGGTCATACCGGCTGCAAAGTTCTTGCCCGTCTGGCCGAGGACGACGACGGTGCCGCCGGTCATATACTCGCAGCCGTGGTCGCCCACGCCCTCAACAACGGCGGTGGCGCCGGAGTTGCGGACGCAGAAGCGCTCGCCGGCCACGCCGCAGACAAAGGCCTTGCCGCTGGTGGCACCGTACAGGGCCACGTTGCCGGTGATGATGTTCTCTTCGGGTTTGTAGAGGATGCCTTCCGGCGGGCGGACGATGATCTTGCCGCCGGAAAGGCCCTTGCCCATGTAGTCGTTGCAGTCGCCGGTCAGCATCAGGGTCAGGCCGTGGGGGATGAACGCACCGAAGCTCTGGCCGCCTGCACCGCTGCAGTTGGCAGTGTAGACGTCATCGGGCAGGGAATCGCCGTATTTGCGGGTGATCTCGCTGCCGAAGATGGCACCGAAGGCGCGGTCGGTGTTGGAGACGTCCAGCGTCACGCTCTGGGGCGTTTTGCTGTTCAGCTTGAACTTCTTCATCAGCACCTTCATGTCGAGGGTGTTTTCGAGGTGGAAGTCGTAGGTGTCGGCGGGCACAAAGTGGATGTTGCTGTTGGGGATGGCGGGGTTGTGCAGGATGCAGTCGAGGTTCATCTTGGCCGTGCGGCTGCCGGGGGTGCTGGGCTTGACATGGAGCAGGTCGGTGCGGCCCACCAGTTCGTCGATGGTGCGGACGCCGAGTTTCGCCATATACTCCCGCAGCTCCTGTGCCACGAAGGTCAGGTAGTTGATGATGTATTCCGGCTTGCCCTTGAAGCGCTTGCGCAGCTCCGGGTTCTGGGTGCAGATGCCCATGGGGCAGGTGTCGAGGTTGCAGACCCGCATCATGACGCAGCCTTCGCACATCAGCAGGGAAGTGCCGAAGCCGAATTCCTCCGCGCCCAGCATACAGCTGATGGCCACATCGCGGCCGGAGAGCAGCTTCGAGTCGCTCTCGATGCGGACGCGGCTGCGCAGACCGTTCAGGATCAGGGTCTGGTGGGTCTCGGCGATGCCCAGCTCCCACGGCAGACCGGCGTTCTTGATGGAGGTGCGGGGTGCCGCGCCGGTGCCGCCGTCGTAGCCGGAAACGAGGATGACCTGTGCGCCGCCCTTGGCAACACCGGCGGCAATGGTGCCGACACCGGCCTCGCTGACCAGCTTCACGTTGATGTTGGCGTGGCGGTTGGCGTTCTTCAGGTCATAGATGAGCTCGGCCAAGTCCTCGATGGAGTAGATGTCGTGGTGGGGCGGGGGAGAGATCAGGCCCACGCCGGTGGTGCTGTGGCGGGTCTTTGCGATCCACGGATACACCTTGGCACCGGGCAGGTTGCCGCCCTCACCGGGCTTTGCGCCCTGCGCCAGCTTGATCTGGATCTCCTCGGCGGAGACGAGATACTTGCTGGTGACGCCGAAGCGGGCAGAGGCCACCTGCTTGATCTTGGAATTGCTCTCGCTGTGGTAGCGCTCTTCGGGTTCGCCGCCCTCGCCGGTGTTGCTTCGGCCGCCCAGACGGTTCAGTGCGATGGCGATGGTCTCGTGGGCCTCGCTGCTCAGCGCGCCGTAGCTCATGGCTGCGGCCTTGAACCGCTTGACGATGGCCGACACCGGCTCGACCTCCTCAATGGGGATGCCGCCGTTGGGATCATAGTTGAAGTCCAGCAGACTGCGCAGATGCACGCCCTCCTCGCCCATGTTGTCCACGGTGCGGGTGAAGTCCTTGAAGGCCTTGTAGTCGCCCGTGAAGCAGGCTTTCTGGAACAGGTGGATGGTCTGGGGGTTGAACAGGTGCTCTTCCTTGCCGCTGCGGAACTTGTGGGCACCGCCGTCGGAAAGCTCCATGTTGATATCCAGCCCCAGCGGGTCGAAGGCCGCGTTGTGCTGAGCCTCGACGTCGGCCTGAATGTCCTCAAGGTCAATGCCGCCCACCCGGCTGACCGTGCCGGTGAAGTACTTGTCGATGACTTCCTTCGAGATGCCGACAGCCTCGAAGATCTGGCTGCTCTGGTAGCTCTGGATCGTGGAGATGCCCATCTTGGAGGCGATCTTCACGATGCCGTTGAGGATGGCCTTGTTGTAGTCGTCCACGGCGGCGTAGTAGTCCTTATCCAGCAGACCCTGATCGATGAGCTGGCCGATGGTCTCATGGGCCAGATAGGGGTTGACGGCACAGGCACCATAGCCCAGCAGTGTGGCGAAGTGGTGCACCTCGTGGGGTTCGGCGCTTTCCAGAATGAGGGCCAGCGCGGTGCTTTTCTTGGTGCGGATGAGATACTGGGACACTGCGGACACCGCCAGCAGACTGGGGATGGCGACATGGTACTCGTCGATGTCGCGGTCGGACAGGATGATGATGTTTGCCCCGTCCTTGTAGGCGCGATCCACTTCGAGGAAGACGCGGTCGATGGCCTTTTCGAGGCTGGTGTTCTTATAGTAGTTGATGGAAACGGTCGCGACCTTGAAGCCCGGCACATTCATGTGCTTGATCTTGAGCAGATCGGTGGAGGTCAGGATCGGGTTGTGGACCTTGAGCACCTTGCAGTTTTCGGGCTTGTCCTCCAGCAGGTTGCCGTGGGCACCCACATAGACGCTGGTGGAGGTGACGACCTTCTCGCGGATGGCGTCGATGGGGGGGTTCGTCACCTGCGCGAACCGCTGCTTGAAGTAGTTGAACAGCGGCGGGTGCTGGCCGCTCAGGACCGCCAGCGGGGTGTCGGTGCCCATGGCGCCGGAAGGCTCCGCACCAAGGCGGGCCATGGGCAGGATGAGCTCCTTGACCTCTTCGTATTTGTAGCCGAACACCTTCTGCAGCCGGGTCAGCTCATCGCCGGTGTAGTTCGGCACCTTGATGTTCGGAATCTTCAGGTCTTTCAGCTGGACGAGATTCCGGTCGATCCACTCGCCGTAGGGTTCGCGGCTGGCGTAGTATTCCTTCAGTTTTTCGTCGTCCACCACTTCGCCCTTGACGGTATCCACCAGCAGCATCTTGCCGGGGCGGAGCCGATCCTTGACCTCGATCTCCGCTGGGTCACAGGGCAGCACGCCTACCTCGGAGGAGAGGATCATCCGGCCGTCCTTGGTGATGTAGTAGCGGCTGGGGCGCAGACCGTTGCGGTCCAGCACCGCGCCCACCACGTCGCCGTCGGAGAAGAGGATGGCCGCCGGGCCGTCCCACGGCTCCAGCATGGTGGCGTAATACTGGTAGAAATCCCGCTTTTTCTGGCTGATGTGCTTGTTGTTCTCCCAAGGCTCCGGGATGGTGATCATGACGGCCAGCGGCAGGTCCATGCCGTTCATCACCATGAACTCCAAGGCGTTATCCAGCATGGCGGAGTCGGAGCCGGAGGTGTTGATGATGGGCAGGATCTTGTTCATGTCGTCCTGCATGATGGGGCTGGAGATGGACTCCTCGCGGGCCAGCATGGCGTCCGTGTTGCCCTTGATGGTGTTGATCTCGCCGTTGTGCAGGATGAAGCGGTTGGGGTGGGCGCGCATCCAACTGGGGTTGGTGTTGGTCGAAAAACGGCTGTGCACCATGCCGATGGCGGATTCGTAGTCCTCGTCCTGCAAGTCGAGGTAGAACAGGCGCAGGTCGTGGACGAGGAACATACCCTTGTACACGATGGTGCGGCTGGACAGGCTGGGCACATAGGTGCCGTTGCTGGCTTGTTCGAACACCCGGCGGATGATATAGAGCTTGCGGTCAAAGTCGATGCCCTTGCTCACCTTGGCGGGCTTTTTGATGAAGCACTGCCAGATGGAGGGCATACAGTCGCGGGCTTTCTGGCCCACGGCGTCGGGGTTGACGGGCACCTCGCGCCATGCGAGGAACTCCAGCCCTTCCTTGCGGGTGACCAGCTCGAACAGCTTCATAGCCTGTGCCCGCAGATGCTCGTTCTGGGGGAAGAAGAACATGCCCACGCCGTATTCGCGCTCGTTGCCCAAGGAGATGTTCATCTCGTCGGCGACCTTGGAGAAGAACTTGTGGCTGATCTGTAACATGATGCCTACGCCGTCGCCGGTCTTGCCCTCAGCGTCCTTGCCGGCGCGGTGCTCCAGACGCTCCACGATGGAGAGCGCATCGCTGACGGTCTGGTGGCTTTTGCGGCCCTTGATATCCACCACCGCGCCGATGCCGCAGGCGTCGTGCTCGAACTGGGGATCATACAGGCCGAGAGGCGTGGCGTTTTCCGTAAATTTTTCCATTGCCTTTCCCATCCTTGTTCTCTAAAATGAAAATCCTTCGGCTGCGGCACCTTCCGCAGCGCATCCTCAAAACACGGAAAACAAAAAAGACGCCCCAGATGGGCAGACTTTACCCATCTGGAACGCCTTTGTTCCGTTACTTCTTATTATACTGACGGCTGAAAAATTTTCAAGCGACAGTTGCGCCAAACGTAAAAGCCGAAATTCCGCTCTTCTTGTGCGGTTTGATGGAGAGATGAAAGCATTTCACTTCGAACCAAGGATCGCGTTCAGGTCTTCCTCCGGGGTGGTCACAGCCTTGAGGCCATACTTCTCCTGCAGCACCTTCACCACGCCCGGCGAGAGGAAGGCGGGCAGGGTGGGGCCGAGCCGGATGTTTTGAATGCCCAGCGCCAGCAGCGCAATGAGGATGCAGACGGCTTTCTGCTCGAACCAGCAGAGCACGAGGGAAAGGGGCAGGTCGTTCACGCTGCACTGGAAGGCATCGGCCAGCGCCAGCGCGATCTGGATGGCGCTGTAGGCGTCGTTGCACTGGCCCACATCGAGGATGCGGGGCAGCCCCGCCACCGTGCCAAGGTCGAGATCGTTCAGCCGGAACTTGCCGCACGCCAGTGTCAGGAGGACGGTATCCGGCGGGGTGAGCTTCGCAAACTCGGTGTAGTACCGGCGGGAGGGGCGGGTGCCGTCGCAGCCGCCCACAAGGAAGAAGTGCCGGATCTGCCCGGCCCGCACCGCAGCCACGATCTCGCCCGCGTGGGAGAGGACGGCATTCCGCGCAAAGCCGGTCACGACGCTGCGTCCGCCGTTCATGCCGGGCATGGCGGTGTCTTCCTTGTAGCCGCCCAGCTCCAAGGCTTTGGCGATGAGCGGTGAGAAATCCCGCTCCGGCCCGATGTGCTGGATGCCGGGGTAGGAGACGACCGAGGTGGTGTACACCCGGTCGGCGTAGCTGGCCCGCAGGGGCATGATGCAGTTGGTGGTGAACAGGATGGGCGCGGGGATGTCCTCAAACTCCCGCTGCTGGTTCTGCCACGCGGTGCCGAAGTTGCCCTTCAGGTGGGGGTAGCGCTGCTTCAGCTCCGGGTAGCCGTGGGCGGGCAGCATCTCCGAGTGGGTGTACACGTTGATGCCTTTGCCCGCAGTCTGTTCCAACAGGCATTTCATATCGTAGAGATCGTGGCCGGAAATGACGATGAAGGGCCCTTTCTCGATGACCAGCGGCACCTCCACCGGTTCCGGCTGGCCGAAGGCACCGGTGTTGGCGGCGTCCAGCAGCTCCATGCAGCGGTAGCTGGCCTCGCCGGTCTTCTGCACCAGCGCCCAGAGCGCGTCGATGGAGCACTCGTTCCCGATGGCTTGCAGCGCCTCACAGAAAAAGCGGTCCAGCTCCGGGTCGATGCGGCCCAGCACCCGCGCGTGGTAGTTGTAGGCCCCCATCCCGCGCAGACTGAACAGCACGAAGGACTTCAGGCTGCGGATGTCTTCGTCCGGTTCGTGCCAGAGCTTCTGCATATCGTAGTCGAACCCGATGCCGGGGCACGCGGCGTGAACGGTCTCGGTCAGTTGGTCCACGGTCTGCGGGTCAAAGTTTACGTTGGTGATGGTGGTGAACAGCCCTTCCATCAGCAGCAGGGCCTGTTCCGGGGCCGGGGCCCGCCCTTCGCCGACAAGCTGCCCGGCGTAGGAGATGAGTGCGCCGGTCAGCCGGTCCTGCGCCGCTGCGGTCTCGGCACTTTTGCCGCAGACCCCGGCTTTCCCCGTACAGGCCGTGCAGTTGGCCGCTTGTTCGCATTGAAAACAAAACATCGCTTCGTCCATTTTAAAGCCCTCTCTTCGTTTGATGTGGTCAGTATGGACGAGGTGGCGGGGCTTTATACAGGCCGCATCTCCGGGAAAGGCAGGACAGCGGATAGATACAAAAAGAGCCGCGCTCTTGCGAACGCAGCTCCTGAATTTAATAATCGAGCGGGAGATATAATGGAATGCACTCACCCTCGCCTTCGCTCAGGCTGAAAGTCAAGTCGTCGTCAAGGTCAAGGAAGTCATGTTTGCGGTATAGATGCTCACCGGCTTCAGAAGAGGCCAGTGTTACAACAGCGGCGCCTACAAAGCCCTCCCGAATTTGTTCGATACGGTCCAGACATTCGATCAATAAATAATCACCGAGATAAAGATTGGTGCCGTCAGGCATCTGCCCTTGAAATTGATGCTGCGCACGCTCATCCAGTGCAAAATAACCGATATGGATTGCGCCGCCGGATTTTACCCGAAAACCATTTTCTAGCTGATCCACAGAACCGGCACTGATGTTATAATAACCTAAAATACAGTCGTTTGCTTCGGTCAGATAAACATAAGTCTTGCCAATGCTGGAGTTTAAAGCATCCGGACTGCGTAAAAACAGATTAAGATAGGGATTGCCGCAATCAAAATTTCGTGCTAATGGTGTGAGCGTGTGAGTGTACTCCACAACATTCATGACTTATTTTTCACCCGGCCCCTGAATTTTGAAAACAATCTTACCATCGGTGCTTTTTGAGGCGGAAAGCGGATGCGACAGGCAATAATTTCGAATCTCCATGGCCTCTTTGGAGGGAACACGCTTTTTCAAAATTTTCTTCTTGCTGCAAAATGTACCATTGTACGGTACAGTGTAATTCATGCTTGGCACCTCCTGTCTATCATTGTGCTTTTATTATAAACGATACACCGCACTTTGTCAAACACACAAAAAGAGCCGCGCTCTTGCGAACACGGCTCTTGAAAATGCTATGGAACAATCAGTAGGTGATGCCCTGTGCCATCATAGCGGTAGCGACCTTCAAGAAGCCGGCGCAGTTTGCACCGACCATCAGGTTGCCCTCGGAACCGGCGGCAACGGAAGCGTCATAGGAAGCGTGGAAGATGCCCTGCATGATGCCCTTCAGCTTTGCATCGACCTCTTCGAAGGTCCAGCTCAGACGCTCG
>ERZ772902.708-NODE-708-length-32869-cov-16.429664_pt1 | contig 32869 bp, 36 predicted proteins | sample MGYA00511470_ERZ772902 | MGnify/ENA primary metagenome ERZ772902 (study PRJEB29015, sample SAMEA2737717) | human gut metagenome | biome: human gut; feature: human-associated habitat; material: faeces | place: China | collected 2012 ... | reverse complement strand
GGCGCAGGGTGGGCATGGTGCGCAGATACTCCATGCTCATCTTCTTTTTCTGCAGCGGATACTCGTCTGCCGGGCAGTCGCCGAGGATCTCGACGGAGTCGGCGTTCAGCTCAAAGGGCTGCTTTGCCTGCGGGGTCAGCACGATGCGGCCCACAACACGCAGACTGCTGTACAGGCCGGTGTGGATGACGGCATCGTAGTTTTCCAGCTTGCCGGCCTCCAAAACGACCTGCAGGGTCTTGAAGCAACCGCCGTCGGACAGGGCGATGAAGCCGATGTTCTTGGAGTCGCGGATGTTCTTTGCCCAGCCGCAGACGGTGATCTCGGTGCCGTCGGCGGGGGTGTTTTTGAACAGCGAAACGATCTCAGTGCGTTCCATAGTGTTTGTTCTCCCTTTCGATATAAAATGAAAAAGACAGCTTTGTTCTCCCTGAAAGTTCAGGGCGAACAAGCTGTCTTGTAATGTCCGCGGTGCCACCTGAATTACCGGAAGTGTCCGGTCGCTCACGCGCGCCCTTCAAAAAGGAAGCGCTGCCCTTGTAACGCGGGGCGCAGCGGCGCACCTACTGGCGGCGGCCCTTGCGGCGCACCGTGTTCAGGTTGCAGCTCCCGGAGGTTCGTTCGCGCAGCGTCCGCCCACGGCTCGCAGCAAATGCCGTGTTCTCTGGAAGCGTCCGGGTTGCGTTACTTTTTCCGATCTGTGCTTTTCAGTAGTTATAAAAATAGCACTTTGAAGGTGTTTTGTCAAGCACCGGCACTTTTTTCGTCTTTTTAGTTGTATACTGTTATTTTTTGTGTTATAATTTATTTTGTATACCTTGGTGTTTTATGCTTTATTTATATAGAGAAGGGATTGTTTCCATGAAATTTACAAAAAAACAGCATTGTTTCGCATGGCATCCAAATACTGTATATCGCTTCCACCTTACTCATCAATTTATTGGTGATCTTTTCAGTAGCTCGTTCTTGGTTTTATAAAACGCATGGTCTTCTTGCCTATCCGATCAATCTCATGATTGATTTGGCCGTTGTTCTCTCCTTTTTCATCTTCAAATCCCCCCGTATTTATTCTGTGGAAAATGCAACCAATTTTGTAAGAAAGCTGTTACATTGCATATCCGCTCTTGTTTTATTAGATATGTAATTACGCTTTCTGGACCGATTGGGACATCGGCCAGATTCGTGGCACCGTCTCCAATCTTATCCAGAGCCACTAGGATTCGGTCGGTGAATGGCACATCATTTGCATACCGGATCCTGTGTATCCTTGCCAACTAGAAACTGATGCTTTGCGGATGGTTCCTATATCTGTCCTATATTGCCGCTTCACCATGGACAAGCATTTTTACTCTGATTCTCTCGGGCTGGTATTTCCAACTGCTATTTTCTATTTATAGCTCAAAAGAGACTTTTCTCCGCTGCACCTATGCACCCATTTATTTAATTCCTGCGATCCTTGGTGCAAACAATTTGCTGCATATCTTTAAAAACATTCTGAAACAAAAAGGAAAAAACAAATGAAAACTCTCACCAAATCTCTTAACAAAATAATTTGCGCTTTCGGTATACTGCTGCCGCTTGTCAGCAGTATTTTAGTTCTTAATGGAGAGATTTCCCCACTTCCTCTTGCGGCCATCTTTTTTGGCTTGATCTTATATTTCATCTATTCCAACCGTTCAAGACTTCTTCCAATCATCCACTGCAGAACTTCCTGCGTTTTATTGTGGGGTATTGTTATTTTTGCCATTCTCGCCCGCACCTATCCTTTGCTTACCGGAATGGATTATATCTGCCAAAACGATTTGTCTGATACTGGTGTTCATTACTATGCAGCACAAGAACTGTTTTTCGGTGGTCTGGAGCCAAACATTGTTTCGTATGAGAAGGTCTATCCATTTTTGATGCCCTATACAGTTACACTTTCCTGCTTCAATTATCTGCTCAACGGGCACATAAATCTTGCAATCATTGTTTCCAACACCTGCTTTGACTTGCTTGGCTGCCTGTTCTGTTATTTGGCACTCAGGCATTTCAGTCTCCGTACTGCAAAAATCGGCGCTTTTCTTTGGATTGTCAATCCTTTTTCCATTGTGATGTGCTGGCTGCCACTGAATATCGTTGTTGTAAACATGCTGCTCTCCGCTGCATTTTATTCTGCAGTACTGTTCTTCTCAGCCTTTCACCGGAAAAAACAATATCGGTTTGTTTTGGCAGGGCTTTTTGGCCTTGCTGTTTTTGCCGCAAACACATTCCGTCCCGTCTTTACCGTCTTTATGATTGCATTTGTTCTGACCATGTTTCTCACAGAATTTGAGAACAATAAAAAGGATACATTGATTGCCATTGTTGTTGCAATCCTGCTGATGGCAATTCCCACCGGTATTCTTCATTGTATTGTAAAGAATACATTCGGTGAAGATTTACTAAGCGGCTGCGGCGGATGGAATTTTTATGTTGGCAGTAACTATGATTCCTATGGACAGTGGACACGAGAAGACTGCGATCATTTTTTTGGAGAAGTTCTATGGGCACAGACTTTCTCTCCTACAGAAGCACACAAAATTATAAAACAGGAGGCAGTTCAACGTTACTTGCAACTCATGCCAGCTCAGCTGATCAACCACTTTGCAAATAAAGCCAGCGTACTGTTTTCCCGGTCTAACGGTATGGCATATGACCTTGGTTACGCGCTTGGGCTTTCCGGTGACAGATTTCTGTATCGCGTGATATCTTCCTGTATTTCGCTATGTTTTGGAGCTTTGACCTTAATTTCATCCCTGTGGATGGTCCGAAGCTCCAAGCGAAACAAAAATATATTCTTTACACTTTGCTACATGGGACTGTTTGCTGCATTCCTTTTGGTAGAAGTAATGAACCGTTATTCTTCTGTTTTTTATGCTATGTTTGTGTTCTACGCTGCTTTTCAGTTAACAAAATGGTTCAGCTTTTCCGCCTCTGAAAAAAATACTGTAGAAGTTGATTGTCTGGAGGATGTATAACATGAAACCCGTTCTCTATATTATTATTCCCTGTTATAATGAGCAGGAAGTTCTTCCCATCACGGCTCCGTTGTTTTTGAAAAAAATCGCTGACTTAAACGAAGCCGGAAAAATCAGTTCCGAAAGCTGTATTCTATTTGTTAACGACGGCTCTAAAGATAACACTTGGAACATTATCAAAGAGCTTTCCGAAAAAGATTCCCACTATCTTGGTATCTGTCAGAGCCGCAATCGTGGTCATCAAAATGCTGTTTTAGCAGGTCTCATGGAGGCCAAAGACCGTTGCGACATCACCATTTCCATTGATTGTGACGGTCAAGACGATATCAACGCCATGGATGACATGGTGGATGCCTATCTGGATGGCTGTGATATTGTCTACGGCGTGCGCAGCAAGCGTGATACCGACACCTTCTTCAAGCGCTTTACCGCCGAAAGCTTTTATAAGCTTTTGAACGCGATGGGCGCGGAAGTGGTATTCAACCATGCAGATTATCGCTTAATGAGTTCTCGTGTTTTGCAGGAGTTTGCAAACTTTAAAGAAGTGAATCTGTTCCTGCGCGGCATGGTTCCGCTGGTAGGCTTTAAGTCGACTACGGTCACTTATGAGAGACATGAGCGGATTGCTGGTGAGAGTCATTATCCGCTTTCAAAGATGTTGGCGTTGGCTTTTGATGGAATTACCAGTCTTTCGGTCAAACCGATTCGATTCATTACTGGATTTGGTCTTTTTGTTGCTTTTGTGAGTTTCATTGGTGTCATTTGGGCAATTGTTCAGGCTTTGGTAGGACATGCTGTTTCGGGTTGGGCATCTATGACGAGTATTATCTGCTTTGTTTCCGGCGTACAGTTGGTTTGCCTTGGTGTTATTGGAGAGTATGTCGGCAAAATTTATATGGAGACCAAGCATCGTCCGCGCTATATTATCAGTGAGCGCACGAAAAATTGGAATCACTGACCCATAAGAAAAAATAGGTGAAAGACCTCTTTGGCAGATACTTCTGCCGGGGAGGTCTTTTTCAGTTCCGCAGCGCCTCCACCAGACCTTCGGCGGCGAGCTGCCCGGCGTAGAGGGCCTCGTTCAGGTTGTTGCCGTGGCCGCCGATCTCGATGAGGAGGCTGCCGGTGGTGAGGTCTTGATTATAAAAGCGGTAGCTGAACAGCACCGGGCGGGTGAAGCCGGGGAACGCGCTTTCCATGGCCCGCTCCCACGCGGCGGCGAAGCGGAGGTTCTGGCGGTAGTTCGGCAGACAGACGCTGCCGCCGTTGTCGCACCCGCAGATGATCATGACCTGCGCGGCCTGTTGGCCGTTGACGGTGCAGACCGGGGCCATCCGGGAGCCGTTCTCCGTCTCGATGGCGTCGCGGTGGACGTCCAGCACGATCTTGATGCTGGGGTACTGGGTTAAGTACTGCTGCACTACGGCGCGGCTGTTGGCGTAGCTGCCGGTGTAGCTGGGGTAGTCGTTCAGGGTCTCGTCGTGGAGGGTGTTCAGCCCGGCAGCGTTGAGGGTGTCGGCCATGACCCGGCCCACAGCGCACATATTATAGCTGCGGTCGGTGGTGCGGGAGCCGTCGCCGGAGCGGAACCAGAGCCCCGCCGACAGGCGGTAGTCCTCGGTGGCGTGGGTGTGTAGAATGAGGATCTGCGGCTCCGGGCTGTTCCACTCCACCGAGAAGGGCAGCGGGCCCTCGATCTCCGCCGCGACCTCGGCTGCCGGGACACGGGTGTTGTTTTTGATCGTGCCCGTGCCGCAGGGGATGTACTTTTCCCCGCTGCCCTGCGGGTAGTTCTTTTCCAGAATGATCCCTGCATCGGCGGGGCGGGCATCGTCCCCTTCCAAGGCGACGAAATAGGACGTGTCGGAAGGGGCGGCAGCGTCCGGCTGGGCTTGGGCCGGGGCATCCGGCTCGATGGCGTCGGCAGACGCGGCGGGCTGGGAGGAAGCCGCCGCTTGCTTCCGGCTGAGGGAAAGAGCAGTCTTGGCGGCGGGCAGCGGCCCGATGACAAGGGCCGAAAGGCCGAGCAGAAGCCCGTGGGCAAAGAAAGTCAGGGCCAGCATCAGCGCCGCCGCCCCGGCCAAGGCGGCGAGCTGCCCGGCCCCGGAACTTGTCTGCCTGTGGCGCATGGCGCGCACCTCCTTCCCTCTTACAAACATATGAAAAATGCAAAGGGATAGAACTCCCTGTGCCATCGCAGACGCGGCAGAAGGAGCCGTCAATTCGTCAGCCAGCCCAGCTGCGCAATGCTGAGCCGGGGCTGCAACGCCCGGTTGATGGCCGCCGCCAGCAGGGCCGCCCCGTGGGCGATGACGCTGTCCAGCTCGCGGGGGGTCACCACGAGGTCACGGCCTTCCTCCGACTGCATCAGAGTGGGGATGCCCGCCGCCAGCACCGGCACGCCCAGCCGCGCCGCGTCCAGATGACGGGAGTGGTCGGGCTGGGCGGGGAAGAGCCCGGTGTCCGAAAATTGCAGGGTGCGGCCCAGCCGCTCCGGCTCAGAGGAGCACAGGCTGTCCACGCAGAGCAGGGCCGCAGGGCGGACCTGACGCACCAGCGCCGCCGCCAGCTGCTGCAAGCTCAGCCCGGTGGAGGCCGATACCCCCGGCGCCACCGCCGCCACGGGGCGGATGCCCTGCACCGGAACGCTGCGCTGCCCCATGGTGACGAAGATCTTCTGCACCGTGCGGGGGCCGAGGGCGTCTGCGGTGACCCGGCGGTTCCCCACCCCCAGCACCAGCACCGGCCCCGCCGCCGGGAGCAGGGCCCGCAGCTCTGCTGCTGCCGGTTCGATGACGCTTTCGTCCCGCTCGTCGAGCAGGCTGACGCGGGGCACTTCCAGCGTCACATACCGCCCGCGGGGCCGCTCCAGCCCTTCCCGGGCGATTTCCACCCGCGTTACGGTCACGCCGCCGCGTTTGGCCGTGGCCACCCGCACACCGGCAGGCAGGGCGTCCTCCGGGGCGTGGTAGAGCTCGTCCGCAAGGTCGGTATAACGCATTTTCATCCCACTTTTCTGTCTGAAGTCCGCGTTCGGGGCCGTTTTGGCCCGATAACACAGCTTCAGTATGGGATTTTGAAAACTTTTCTAAACAAAAATCGAAAAAAGGCTTGCGCTGGTACGGTAAATATGGTATCATAAGGTGCGCTGTTATAGGTAGCCAAGGAGGTGGAACGAATGCCTAACATCAAATCTCAGAAGGACCGCGTCGTGCAGGCTGCTGCAGAGCAGGCTCACAACAAGGCCATTAAGACCAACCTGAAAACAGTCGTCAAGAAGGCAGACGCTGCCATCGATGCGAATGCCGCTGACAAGGACGCAACCGTCCTGGCTGCTGTTTCCGCGATCGACAAGGCTCGCGCTAAGGGTGTCATCAAGAAGAACACCGCTTCTCGCAAGATCAGCCGTATGGCAAAGCGTGCTAACAAGAACGCTTGAGTCCGTGCCTGATCAAGTAATCGACTGACGAACAAAACCTCTGTGCCATCCGGCATGGGGGTTTTTGTTTTTGCATCGTACCACTTTTTTATTGCAGAAATACAGGAAAACGGTCTGGCCGAATGATACGGTCAGACCGTTTTTGCGTGAAAGTCAGTTCTGATCATGGCTCTTCCCGAACCACGAGCAGACCACGCCGCAGACAAGGCTGGTGGTGACGCCGGCGGCGGCAGCGGTCAGGCCGCCGGTGAGGATGCCGATGGCTCCTTCTTCCTGCAAAGCAGTGCGGACGCCTTTGGCCAGCAGGTGCCCGAAGCCCAGCAGGGGCACGGTGGCTCCGCACCCGGCGAACTCGGCCAGCGGCGCGTACCAGCCGACGGCGGACAGGACGACGCCCGCCACGACATAGCCTGTCAGGATGCGGGCGGGGGTCAGGCCGGTGAGGTCGATGAGGAGCTGCCCGACGACGCAGATGCCGCCCCCAACGACGAAAGCCCAGAAATAATTCATGCGATCCCCTCCTTTTTCGGGGCCCAGAGCTCGACGAGGTGGGCGATGGCCGGGATGCTCTCCTTTTGCAGGAAGGTGGTCTGGCTCATCAGCGCCCCGGTGGCGAGGAAGAGCAGACGCTTCTGGGTGCCCCGCTCCAGCCGGGGCAGGATGTGGGCGCAGAGAACGGCGGCGCAGCACCCCGCCCCGGAGCCGCCGCTCTTGACGGTCTGCGCCTCGGCGTCGTAGAGGATGCAGCCGCAGTCCACATGGTTCTTGAGGAGCAGCCCCTCGGCGGCCAGAAGTTCCCGGAAGAGCTGGCTGCCCACATGGCCGAGGTCGCCGGTGTAGATGGCGTCGAAATCCTGCGGTTCGCTGTGGGTGTCCCGCAGGTAGTGCAGCAGGGTGGCGGCTGCTGCGGGGGCCATGGCTGCGCCCATGTTGTTGATGTCCTTGATCTGGTAATCCTGCACCCGGCCGAAGGTCACAGCCCGGATGCCGACGCCCGGCCCGGCGGGCCGCAGCAGACAGGCCCCGGCGGCGGTGGCAGTCCACTGGGCCGTGGGGGTGCGGACGGCTCCGTAGCTGAGGGGGGTGCGGAACTGACGCTCTGCCGCGCAGAAATGGCTGGACGACATGGCCAGCAGCCCGTCGGCCATCCCGGCGGAACAGAGCGCGGCCCCCAGCCCCAGCGCTTCGGCCATCGTGCTGCAGGCCCCGAACAGCCCAGCGTAGGGGATGCCCAGCGCCCGCATGGCATAGTTGGAGGCCGTGCACTGGGCTTGGAGATCCCCGGCCAGCACAAGGCTGACCTCTTTTTCGGGGATCTGTGCTTTTTTTAGGCAGAGCCGGGCCGCCCGGAGCTGGAGCTCAGCCTCGGCGGCCTCCCACCCGGATCGGCCGAAGCTGTTGTCGGCCCGCAGCTCGTCAAAGCCCGCCGCCAAGGGGCCCTCGCCCTCTTTTTTGCCGCCCACCGCCGCGTGAGATGCGATGACGGGGGGATCGGAGAAGATCAGGGTATCGCCGCGCCGGGTCGCCATCAGAAATTCCTCCTTTCAGGGCTGTTTTTTTGCGAATTTTGTGGTATACTGAGAATTCGCCGGGATGGTGCAATCTTCGCGCCCGGCTGTGCGTATTGTAAAGGAAAGCGCTCAGCCGCCCAGCAGCCAGAGCACCCCGCCGTAGACCACGGCGGACAGGGTGCCGTAGACGATGACCGGCCCCGCGATGGTGAACATCTTGGCCCCGGTGCCGAGGATGCGGCCCTCCGTCTTGAACTCAATGGCCGCGCTGACCACGGCGTTGGCAAAGCCGGTGATGGGCACCAGCGACCCCGCCCCCGCGCGGGCCGCCAGCTTCTGGTAAAGGCCCAGCGTCGTCAGCACCGCCGAAAGGGCGATGAGGGTGCAGCTGGTCAGGGTGCCCGCGAGGTCGGCTTCGAGCCCAAGGGCGAGATACCGCTGGCGGAGCACCTCGCCGAGAAGGCAGATGCCGCCGCCTACCCCGAAGGCCCACAGGCAGTCGGTGCCGAGGGGGGAGTGCGGGCCGACCTTTTTCACCCGCTGCGCATATTCCTGCGCTGTCATCTTCATAGGGGAACACCTCCGAAGGTAGTATTTCCGGAACCTGAAGAACTATGCAAGCAAACTGCGGCCTGCCCGCCTGAGAAGGCAGGGCCGCTGACAAGAAAGAAGGCTCGTTATGGACCAACAACATCGACCTACCCACCGCCGCCTGACCCACGCGGAAGTACGCCGCCGGCGGCGCAGCCGTGCCATCCGACGGGTGGCCGGGCTGACCGCCGTCGTCTGTCTCGTCGTGGGCGGCGCGGCCTTCCTGCTCAACCGCAAGGCCCCGGTGCCCTCGGCCAGCGCCGCCGGTGCCCCCGCCAGCAGCGCCGCCAGCGAGACGAACGGGCTGCTGACCGACCTGATGTCCCCCAGCAGCGCCGCCGAATCCACCAGCACTGCCGCCAGCGAAGCAGCCGAGGAGAGCCGGGACAACGCGCTGGGCCTGACCAAGGCCGAGGCCGCCGCCATGCTGGCCGACCCGATGATGGTGCTGGTGAACCACACCAACAAGATGCCGGACAACTACACGTTTGATACAAAGGAGTGCGGCTCCCAGACGGCAGTGAATAAGACCTTGCAGACCGCGGCGTGCGATGCCTTTCTGGAGATGCAGAAAGCCGCCGCAGCCGACGGTGTGACCGTCTGGATGCAGAGCGGCTACCGCAGCGTCAAGTACCAGACCGGCCTGTACGAGCGGAAAACGAAGTACTACACCGACCGGGGCTACGATACCGCCACCGCCAAGGAGATGGCCGCCGCCGTCGTCAACCCGCCGGGCTATTCCGAGCACAACTGCGGCCTTGCCGCTGACCTGAACAGCCCCGAACACACCGGGCTGGACGAGGGCTTTGAGAACACCACGGCCTTCCGCTGGCTGTGCGAGCACGCGGTGGAGTACGGCTTTATCCTGCGCTACCCCAAGGGGGCCGAGGATAAGACGGAGATCACCTACGAGCCGTGGCACTGGCGGTATGTGGGCAGGGAGAACGCCGCCAAGATCGGCGCCAGCGGCCTGTGCTTCGAGGATTACATCGCCCAGCTGCACGCCATTGCGGGCTGAGCGGCAAAGCGCGGGCAAAGACCCGTGAAGAAACCGTAAAACTTTACCGGACCCTTTGCATTTTAGGGGGCGGTATGGTAAGATAGCAATGTCCCAGTGTGCCGCGTAAAAGAACGCAGCGGGGGACCTGAGTGTAACGAATGCAAAAGAGGGAATAATTCATGAAGAACCGTTCAAAACTGATGATAGTTGCTGCGGTGGCCGCAAGCTGTGTTCTGCTCGCGGGCTGCGGCTCCTCCGCTTCCTCCACGGCAAGCTCTGCCGCCAGCTCCGAGTCGGCTCCCGGCTCGGTGGTCCTGTCGCAGGTGGAGAGCGCTCTGCCCGACGACGGCACCAACAGCCCCGATGAGCTGGCCGATGAGGTGAACACTCTGCTGGAAGCGAACCCCATCGCAAACCAGTTCGAGATCGCCGCAATGAACATCGAGTACGATTTCGGCCTGAAGGCAGAGGATGTGGCCGGCTATAAAGGCGTGAAGAGCAACGACAACGGTGACGCGGGCCTCGTGCTGGTCATCGAACCCGCCGAGGGCAAGGCCGACGACATCGTGGAAGCGCTGAAGGCCTACCAGCAGGATCAGGTCGCGTTCTATGGCAACTACGCTGAGTTCGCCACCGCACAGGCCAACGTGGAAAATGCGGTCATCGCCAGCAGTGCCGACCGCGTGGTGATGGCCATTGCCTCCAACGAGTGCACGGAGGATCTGACCGACGCCGTCAACGACGTTCTGGTCAAGTAAAAACAACAGTTGTGGGCCGGTGCCATGGCGGCATCGGCCTTTTTTCAAAGGAGGAACACCTTGGTTTTCAGCACCATCATCTTTCTGTTCCGGTTTCTCCCCATCACGCTGGCGCTGTATTACCTTGCGCCCGCAAAGCTCAAGAACACGGTGCTCTTCGTGTGCAGTCTGGTGTTCTACTGCTGGGGTGAAGTCCGGTTTTTCCCGGTCATGCTGGCCCTCATCCTCATCAATTACCTGTGCGGCTTGGGGCTGGAAAAATGTGCGGCCAAGCCTGCCGCCCGCACGGCGCTGCTGCTGGCGGCCTTGGCGGGCAGCTTGGGGATGCTGTTTTACTTTAAGTACGCGAACTTCGTCCTCTCCAGCCTGAACGCGCTGCTGGGTACGGATTTTGCGGCCATTCAGGGCATCAGCACCCTGCCGCTGGGCATCAGCTTCTACACCTTCCAGACCCTGTCCTATACCATCGATGTTTACCGGGGCGAGGTCAAGACCGAACACAACATCATCGACTTCGGTGCCTACGTCGTCATGTTCCCGCAGCTCATTGCAGGCCCCATCGTCAAATACCGCGATGTTTCGGCGCAGCTCCACGTCTACGAGCACCGCTATCACTTAAAGCAGATCGAAGAGGGCATGACCCTGTTTACCTTTGGTCTGGCGAAAAAGGTCCTGCTGGCGGATGCGGTGGGCGCCCTCTGGACCGATATCATCGGCATCCAGAGCAGCCCTTCCACCACCTATGTGGGCCTTGGAAATGCTTCTACGGCGCTGGTCTGGCTGGGCGTCATCGCCTATTCGCTCCAGCTCTACTTCGACTTCTCCGGCTACTCGATGATGGCCATCGGCATGGGCAAGATGCTGGGCTTTGATTTCCCCCAGAACTTCAACTTCCCCTATATCTCCCGCTCCATCACCGAGTTCTGGCGGCGCTGGCACATGACCCTGTCCGGCTGGTTCCGGGAGTATGTGTATATCCCGCTGGGCGGCAACCGCAAGGGCCTCAAGCGGCAGATCTTCAACCTCTTCGTCGTGGAGCTGCTCACCGGCATCTGGCACGGCGCGGATTGGAACTTCATCTGCTGGGGCCTGTACTACTTTGTCCTGCTGGCCATCGAGAAGCTCTTCCTGCTGAAATACCTTGAAAAAGGGAAGCTCTGGCCCCATGTCTACACCCTCTTCCTCGTGGTGGTGGGCTGGGCCATGTTCGTGGGCAACGATTACGGGGTCGGCTTCGGGGAACTGTTCCACCGGCTCTTCGTTCCCACGGGCGGCGTCTCGCCGGTGTATTTCCTGCGGAATTACGGGGTGCTGCTGGCGGTGTCCGCCGTCTGCTGTACGCCGCTCATCGAAACGCTCTGGAACGCGCTGAAAAAGCGCACTGCCACCCGTGTGGCCACGGTGCTGGTGCTGCTGGTACTCTCCACGGCCTATGTGGTGGGCAGCACCAACAGCCCGTTCCTGTATTTTAACTTCTGAGGAGGACGTGGATCATGGAAAAGAAAAAGCGTTTGTCCTCGCTCAAACAGTACCCGGTGCTGATGGCCTTCAGCCTGTTTTTCATCGCCCTCTTCGTGCTGGACATGGCAACGCCCGACCGCGCATACAGTGAGATGGAAAACACCACCCTCACCCAGCGGCCCAAGCTCACGGCGGTGTCGGTGGACGGGCTGAACAGCTACTTCACCAATTACACGAAGTACGTCAAGGATCAGGTCTTCGGGCGGGATCAGTGGATCGACCTCCAGAGCCTTGCCGAGACGACCCTGTTCCAGAAGACCCAGAGCGGCGGCATCCTGCTGGGCAAGGAGCACAGGATGTTCGCCCGGCGGTACCGCGTGCTGCCCAGCGAGGAGAAGACATGGAACAAGAACCTCGCGGCGGTGAGTTCGCTGTCCGAGCGCTGCCCCGGCAAGGTCAGCTTCATGCTGGTGCCGTCGGCCTCCACCGTCTACCCGGAAAAGCTGCCCCTCGCCGCGCCCCAGATGGACGAGGAGACCCGCATCAACGAAGCCGCGAATGTGGTGCAGGGCGGGCATTTCATCAATGTCCTTCCGGCTCTGTACGACCACAAGGACGAGTATCTCTATTATCGCACGGACCACCACTGGACGACGCTGGGGGCTTACTACGCCTACGAAGCCTTCTGCAAGGAGCTGGGCCTGACGCCGTTTGACCGCAGCACGCATACAGTGGAGACGGCGGAAGACTTCTACGGCACCCATTACTCCAAGGCGCGGACGTGGAACGCCGAGCCGGACACGATCACATGGTACGACTTGCAGAACAAGCTCACCATCTGGAATGTCACCGGCCCCGGCCAGCCCACCGACGGCACCGAGACCGGCCTGTACGATACCGCGAAACTGGATGTTTACGACAAGTACGCCATGTTTCTCCACGGCAACAACGGCCTGAGCCGGGTGGAGGGCGACGGAACGGGGAAGATCCTCGTCATCAAGGACAGCTACGCCAACAGCTTCGTGCCTTACCTGACGGCCAACTATGGGGCCATCGACGTGGTAGACTTCCGCAATTACAACTACGGGCTGGACCAGCTCATCGCCGACAACGACTATGACGCGATCCTAGTGCTGTACAGCTATTCGAGCTTCACCAGCGACCCGTACCTCTACCGTGCGGGTGTCGCGGGCTGAGAAGCGGCTTATTGCAGAACTTTTTCACAAAGAATGGTGTCTGTTTTCATGCGACTTTCCGATTTTTCACTATTTTGCACAGAATCTATTGCAGAAAACCGACAGGTGTAGTAAAATGAGCGTACAAAGAGTGAGAAGGAAAGCGGCATGGAAGTTGTATTTGATCGGCGCACAGGCGCCGCCGCAAAGAGGGAAATGACCTATGAAGAATGAACTGAGACTGCCCGCAGATTATGCGGTGATGACCGAAGATGAAATGACCTATACCGAGGGCGGAAGCGCTGCATTTGATACCTTCAAGGTAGCCGCCACCGTCGTTGGCAGCGTGGTGCTGGGCGCCAGCTATGTCTGGGGCATTTCTACCGCCCGCAACTGGCTGAGCAACAAATCCAACCGTAAGGGCAATATCCTGACGGTTCTGGGCCGCGCCATGGATGATATCGGCGAGGACATGACCAAGAGTCCCTCCAACTTCCTGCGCGATAGTGTTTCCACCGCCATGGTGGTGGGTCTGGCTCCCATCAGCCTGATCCTCGTTCTGGTCTAAGGAGCCGGGACTCCGCGTCCACTTGTTCCCCATAGCATTTATTTGGAAACTTGCGGTGCAGTGTGCACCGCTTGGGATAGATTGCTTTCAAAGGAGTGTTATTATGGAAAACAAAATGATGATGCCCGCTTGCTACAGTGTCATGACTGAAGACGAAATGACCTACACCTCTGGTGGCGATGCTGGAACCGCTTACGCCGTGGGTTGGGTGATCGGTACTACCATTTCCATTGCAAATATGGTCTGGGGCATTGGCAAGAGTCGTGAGTGGATCCAGAAGAACAAGAAGGGCAAGTCCGTTACCGAGCTGGCAGCCAGCGGTATTGATGCTTTCGCAAGTTACCTGAACAAGTCCGTCGGCAACGCTGTGGTTGGTGTTTATACGGCAATCAATCTGGCCGGCTGGTGGCCTGTCACCGCAGTTGCTTGGGTAACGGCATAATTGCTCTTGACCCGCATCCGCGGAGAAGTCCAAAGAACACAGCAGGGCGGCGGCTCACCCCAAGCGGGCGGGCCGCCGCTTTTTGTGTTGTGTGACCCAGTTACGGAACGGCGGGGGCGTTTTGGGGTATACTAATGCCATCGAACAAAACACTTCCCAAGGAGGTAACCGATATGGAACCCATCACCATTACCAGTGCAAATTTTGACGCCGAGGTGCTGCACAGCGAAAAGCCCGTCCTGCTGGACTTCTGGGCAAGCTGGTGCGGCCCCTGCCGGATGCTGTCCCCCATCGTGGACGAGGTGGCCGCAGAGCGCAGCGACATCAAGGTGGGCAAGGTCAATGTGGACGAGCAGCCCGACCTTGCCGCCCAGTTCGGCGTCATGAGCATCCCGACCCTGCTGGTCTTCAAAAACGGCAAGCTCGTCAACCAGACCGTCGGTGCCCGCCCCAAGAGCGGCGTGCTGGCCCTGCTGGACGTCTGAGAACACCTGAAATCAGAACCGCACCCTTCCCCCGCCGCTCGCGCACCCTGCGCCCGGCGGGGGATTTTTTGCGTTTGCGGAACGCATCATCTGATCCGGTGGTACGATGAAACAATTTCGCGTTTCTGTACAAACGCACAGAAAAACGGTAAGATAGAGATGAAAAATCCTTCACTTTCATACTTTACAACTTTACCTAGATAAAGTAAAATGATTTTATAAAATGCACGCTGGGAAAGGGGCGGCAGGATGGCCGCCGGAACGGCTCAAAACCGAGGAACGGGAGGAAACGGAGATGGAATTTGATCTGTCGTATTTGCAGCCGAAGGAGCGGGCTTCCTTCGGGCTGCGGGCGCTGTACGAGGCGGCGGGGTGCCGCAAATACCACATGGGCCGCTTCGAGGAGTATGGGCTATATCAGGAAAACCGCAGCTTTTTGTCGTCGGAGCAGGTCATCACCTTCACGGACTTGGACGGGCGGTTGCTGGCGCTCAAGCCGGACGTGACCCTTTCCATCGCCAAGACGGCCCAGCCCGCAGCCGGTGAGACGCTGAAATATTACTACCACGAGAACGTCTACCGCCCCTCGGCAGAGAGCCACACCTTCAAGGAGATCTCCCAGATGGGCCTTGAGATGCTGGGAGCCGTGGGCGAAGCACAGGTCCAGCAGACCGTCCGGCTGGCGGCGCAGTCGCTGGGGCAGCTGGGGGCTGCGTGGGTGCTGGAAGTGAGCCACATGGGCTACCTCTTCGGCTTGCTGGATGCGCTGGCAGTGCCGGAAAACGCCCGCCCGGCCCTGCTGGGATCACTGCGGGAGAAAAATGCCCACGAGCTGCGGGCAGCGGCCAAGGCTGCCGGGCTGGACGATGCCGGGGCCGAGACCCTGTGCGGGCTGCTGAGCCTCTGCGGCGGGTACGAAGAGACGCTGACGCGGGCCGAAGCCTTCTGCAAGAACGACCGGATGCGGGCAGCCGCTGCCGAGCTGCGGGCGCTGGCCGAACCGCTGGAAGCGGCGGGCGGCAGCATCCGGCTGGATCTCTCGCTGGCGGGTGAGATGGAATACTATAACGGGTTGGTCTTTCAGGGGTATCTGCGGGGTCTGCCCCGGCCGCTGCTCAAAGGCGGCCGGTACGACCGGCTGATGCAGAAGTTCACCCCCGGCGCGGACGCCATCGGCTTTGCGGTCTACCTCGACGAGCTGGACCGCCTGAGCGCCCCGCTGCCCCCGGTGCAGCAGAAGAAGACCGAAAGGACCATGCTGAATGTGGCCCTGCCCAAAGGCCGGCTGGGCGACAAGGTTTATGATCTGCTTGCCCGCATCGGCTACGGCTGCACCGAGGACTACAACGCCACCCGGAAGCTGGTGGTGGAGAACCCGGCGGCGGGCATCCGCTACTTCCTCGTCAAACCCAGCGATGTGGCCATCTACGTGGAGCACGGCGCGGCGGACGTGGGCATCGTGGGCAAGGACATCCTCACCGAAGCCTCGGCGGACGTCTACGAGCTGCTGGACACCGGCCTTGGCAAGTGCCGGATGTGCGTGGCCGCCCCGGCAGACTATCAGGACGACCCCAGCCGCCCGGTGCGGGTCGCCACCAAGTTCGTGAACATCGCGAAAGACTATTATGCGTCCATGGGGCGGGATATCGACATCATCAAGCTGAACGGTTCCATCGAGCTGGCCCCCATCTTAGGGCTTTCGGACGTCATTGTGGACATCGTGGAGACGGGTACGACCCTCCGGGAAAACGGCCTCAAGGTCGTGACGGAGTTCCTGCCCATCTCGGCCCGCTTCATCGCCAACAAGGCCAGCTACCAGTTCAAGCACAAGGAAATGGACGAAATGCTCGAAAAACTGCGGGATACCTTACAGGAGGCTGCAAAATGATCAAGCTGTATAACTTCGACGAATTGAGACCTGAAGAGATCTTGAACCGCGACATCCGCGCGGAGAAGAACGTGGAGGATGTGGTGGACGGCATCATTGCCGACGTCCGTGCCCGCGGCGATGGGGCTCTGAAGGACTACGCCCTGAAATTCGATGGCGCGGCCATCGAAAATTTGCAGGTGACGCAGGAGGAGATCGACGAAGCCTTTGCCAACATGGATCCCTACTTCCTTGAGACACTGCGGGAGGCTGCCGCCAACATCGAGGCTTTCCACCGCCAGCAGGTGCACAAAAACTTTGTGATGAACGACAAGCCCGGCGTAGTGCTGGGCCAGAAATATACCCCGATCGAGAAGGCGGGCGTCTATGTGCCCGGCGGCACGGCGGCGTACCCCTCCACGGTGCTGATGGACGTTATCCCGGCTAAGGTGGCAGGGGTGTCCGAGATCGTCATGACCACCCCGGCGGGGAAGGACGGTAAGGTGAACCCGGTCATCCTCGCGGCAGCAGCCACGGCGGGCGTGACCAAAATTTTCAAGACCGGCGGCGCACAGGCCGTGGCCGCGCTGGCCTACGGCACCGAGAGCATCCCGGCGGTGGATAAGATCGTGGGCCCCGGCAACATCTACGTTGCCACGGCCAAGCGGAAGGTCTTTGGCAAGGTAGGCATCGACATGATCGCGGGCCCCAGCGAAATTCTGGTGCTGGCGGACGGCGGCTGCAACCCCGCGTGGGTAGCCGCCGACCTGCTGAGCCAAGCCGAGCACGACAAGCTGGCCAGCCCCGTCCTCGTGACGGACAGCGAGGCGCTGGCCAAGGCCGTACAGGCGGAGCTGGAAGCCCAGATCCCCCAGCTGCCCCGCGCCGCCATCGCCCGCGCCAGCGTGGACGACAACGGCAAGATCATCGTCTGCTCCGATCTGCACAAGGCCATTGAGGCGTGCAACATCATCGCGCCGGAGCATCTGGAAGTCTGCGTGGAGGATCCCTTCGGTGTGCTGAACGAGATCAGGAACGCAGGCAGCATCTTCCTCGGCCGCAATGTGCCGGAAGCGCTGGGCGATTACTTCGCCGGGCCGAACCACACCCTGCCCACCAGCGGCACGGCTCGGTTCTCCAGCCCCTTGGGCGTGGACGACTTCGTGAAGAAGTCCAGCTTCATCTACTACACCCGCGAGGCGCTGGGCGCCGTCGCTCCCCGCATCGCCGACTTCGCCGAGCGCGAGGGACTGCACGCCCACGCCAAGAGCGTGACCATCCGGTACGAAGAATGATTCAGGTGAAGAAAAACGGAGGACGCCCCCAATGAGCCGGTTTCTATCAGAACGATTGATGAACGTCACCCCTTACACCCCCGGCGAACAGCCGCAGGATCAGAAATACATCAAGCTGAACACCAACGAGAGCCCCTACCCGCCCTCCCCGGCGGTAGTGGACGCTGTGAGCCGCGCCGAGGTCGAAAAACTGCGGCTTTACTCCGATCCGGCCTGTGCCGAGCTGCTGAACACGGCGGCCAAGCACTTCGGACTGAAGCCCAGCCAGATCATGCCCGGCAACGGCAGCGACGAAAACCTCTTCTTCGCGCTGCGGGCCTTCTGCGACGAGGAACACCCGCTGGCCTATGCGGACATCACCTACGGCTGCTACGGCGTCTGGTGCGGGCTGATGCACATCCCCAGCAGGATCATCCCCCTGAAGGAGGATTTCACCCTTGATCCCACCGATTACTACGGCCTCGGTGCCACCATCGTGCTGGCCAACCCCAACGCCCCCACCGGTCTGGCCCTGCCCCGCAGTGCCATCGAGGGCATCCTGAAGGCGAACCCTGACAACGTGGTGATCGTGGACGAAGCCTATGTGGACTTCGGCGGCGAGAGCTGCGTGCCCCTCATCGACCAATACGAGAACCTGCTGGTCGTGCAGACCTTCTCGAAATCCCGCCAACTGGCGGGTGCACGGCTGGGCCTTGCGATGGGCAATGAGAAGCTCATCGCTGACCTGAACCGGGTCAAGTTCAGCCTGAACCCCTACAACATCAACCGGCTGACCCTGAAGGCCGGACAGGCTGCGCTGGAAGATACGGCGTATTTTGACACCACCCGCGCCGCCATCGTGGAGACCCGCGGCTGGACGAAACAGGAGCTGGAAGCACGGGGCTTCTCCGTGCTGGACAGCCGCTCCAACTTCCTGTTTGCAAGTACAGTCCGCAAAGATGGCGGGGAACTTTACAAAAAGTTGAAAGAAAAGGGCGTTCTCGTCCGTCATTTTGATGCGCCCCGGATCGGCAGCTGGCTGCGCATCACCATCGGCACCCCGGATGAGATGCGGGCCCTGCTCAAAGCACTGGATGAGATTTTGGAGGTGTGACCCATGCGGGAAGTCAGTCTGGAACGCAACACCAACGAGACGCAGATCGAACTGACCCTGAATCTGGACGGCGCGGGCCGCTATCAGGTGGACACCGGCTGCGGTTTTCTGAATCATATGCTGGAGCTGTTCGCGCGGCATGGCCGGTTCGACCTCGTGCTCACCTGCCACGGCGACGTGGAGGTGGACTACCACCACACCGCCGAGGACATCGGCATTGCGCTGGGCCAAGCCTTTGCCAAGGCGCTGGGCGAGATGCGGGGCATCTGCCGCTACGGCAGCTTTTACCTGCCCATGGACGAGGCGCTGGTGCTCTGCGCCGTGGACCTTTCGGGCCGGTGCACCCTGAACTGGGACGTCCACTGCAAGACCGAAAAGGTCGGCGATTTCGATGTGGAGTGCGCCTCGGAATTCTGGCTGGGCTTTGCCCGGAATGTGCCCGCCACGATCCATTTCGTCCAGTTCGCGGGGGAGAACACCCATCACATTCTGGAAGCCTGTTTCAAGGGGGCCGGGCACGCGCTGGCCGCCGCAGTAAAGATCGACGCCGCCCACCGGGACGAGATCCCCTCCACGAAAGGACTGCTGGTATGATCGCGATCATCGATTATGGTGTGGGCAACTTGTTCAGCCTGAAGTCGAGCCTTGCCCATCTGGGGCAGGAAGCCGTCGTCACGGCGGACCCGGCCGTGATCCGGGCAGCGGACCGGCTGATCCTGCCCGGCGTGGGGGCCTTCGGCGACGCTATGGCGAAGCTCACCGCCACCGGCCTTGTGCCGGTCATTCAAGAGGAGGCCCAAAAGAAGCCGCTGCTGGGCATCTGCCTTGGGATGCAGCTTCTGTTTGAAAAAAGCTGCGAGTACGGCGAGCACGCGGGTCTTGGCTTTGTGAAAGGCGAGGTCTGCCCGCTGGAACCCGACCTTGCGGACAAGACTCTGAAGGTGCCGCAGATCGGCTGGAACGCCCTGCACATCCTCAAAGACGACCCGCTGTTCCGGTACATCCGGGAAGGCGAGTATGTGTACTATGTCCACAGCTACTACGGCAAACACTGCGCGGAAAGCACGCTGGCCGTCAGCGATTATTCTCTTCCCGTCACCGGCGTGGTCCGGGCGGGGAAGGTGTACGGCACCCAGTTCCACCCCGAAAAAAGCGGGGATACGGGGCTGAGGATCTTGAAGGCGTTCAGTGAATTATGAACCTCTCAGTCTCGCTGACGCTCGCCAGCTCCCCTAATAGGGGAGCCCTTGGCAAAACCGGAAACTTTATCGTTCTGCCAAGGCCTCTCCTACAAGGAGAGGTGGCACGACGAAGTCGTGACGGAGAGGTTGTACGAAGGAAGTGCTAAAGTTAGGAGGGAATCTACCCGATGCAATTATTTCCTGCCATTGACCTGCGGGGCGGCAAGGTCGTCCGGCTGACGCAGGGCGACTACGACCGCATGACCGTCTACGGCGAGGATCCCTGCGCACAGGCGCGGCAGTTCCTCGCGGCGGGGGCCAAGAACCTCCACGTCGTCGATCTGGACGGCGCGAAGGACGGCACCCTTTCCAATTATGACACCATCGCCGCGCTGGCAAAGCAGGGCGGCTTGTACATCGAGGTGGGCGGCGGCATCCGCACCGAGGAGCGGATCGAGAAGTACCTTTCCCTCGGTGTGGGCCGCTGCATCCTTGGCAGTGTGGCCGTGACGGATTTTGACTTCACGGCCCGGATGCTGAAAAAATACGGCCACAGGATCGCCGTCGGCGTGGACGCCAAGAACGGCTTTGTGGCCATCCACGGCTGGAAGGATGTCAGCGCCGAAAAGGGCATCGACTTCTGCAAGCGGCTGGCGGATGCGGGCTGCACGGCGGTCATCTACACCGACATTGCCTGTGACGGCGCGATGCAGGGCACGAACATGGCCCTGTACCGCCAATTGCAGACCGAGGTGCCGGGCATGAATTTCACGGCCAGCGGCGGCATCTCCTTCGAATCCGAGCTGCTGGAGCTGGATCGGATGGGCGTCGCGGCGGCGATCTTGGGCAAAAGCCTCTACACCGGGGCACTCGACCTGCAACGCTGCGTAAAACTGGTACAGAAATAAACAGGGAGGAAGCTGAACATGGTAACAAAACGCATCATTCCCTGCCTTGATGTGCGGAACGGCCGGGTGGTCAAGGGCACGAACTTCGAGGGCATCAAGGATGTGGCCGACCCGGTGGAGATGGCCCGGCTCTACAACGCAGCCGGGGCCGACGAGCTGGTGTTCTATGACATCACGGCCAGCTTCGAGGGGCGCGCCCTCTTCACCGACATCCTGACCCAAGTGGCCAGCGAGATCTTCATCCCGCTGACCGTGGGCGGCGGCATCAATACGCTGGAGGATTTTGACCGGGTGCTCAAGTGCGGGGCCGACAAAGTCAGCGTCAACTCCGGCGCTCTCAAGAACCCGGACCTCATCCCGGCGGCGGCCCAGCGCTACGGCGACCAGTGCGTTGTCCTCTCGGCGGACGTCAAGCGGGTGAACGGCCAGTTCCGGGTCTTTGCCAAAGGCGGGCGGGAGGACACCGGCCGCGATGCGCTGGACTGGATCGCGTGGTGCACCGAGCACGGCGCGGGGGAGGTCTGCCTGAACAGCATCGACACCGACGGCGTGCGGAACGGTTTCGACCTCGAAATGCTGGACGCTGTGGCGGCGCGGGTCCATGTGCCCATCATCGCCAGCGGCGGCGCGGGCAAAAAGGAGGATTTTTTGGAGCTGTTCCACCACAAAGGCATCGACGCGGGCCTTGCGGCGGGCATCTTCCACCAGAAGCTGCTCTCGATTTCCGACTTGAAAGCCTACTTGAATGAAAATGGCATCGAAATGCGGGTCTGAGCTCTTGCGTTTCGGGCCCATTTAGGATAAACTGTAAGTATCCCCTTTGAGGGGGAGGAGAAAATTATGGAACTGAAATTTGATGAAAAGGGCCTCATTCCTGCCATCGTGCAGGACCACTACACCAAAGAGGTGCTGACCCTCGCCTATATGAACGCCGAGACGCTGGCGCTGACCATCGCCGAGGGGCGGACGGTCTTTTGGAGCCGGAGCCGGCAGGAGATCTGGCGTAAGGGCGACACCAGCGGCAATGTGCAGCATGTGGTGTCCATCACCGCCGACTGCGACAGGGACGCGCTGGTGGTGGAAGTGGTCAAAGACGGCCCCGCCTGCCACACCGGCGCCGAGAGCTGCTTCTTCAACGAAGTATACGTCTCGCCGGAGCTGAAGCAGTTCAGCTGGCAGGGGCTGTATGAACTCATCAAAGGCCGCAAGACCGACCCCAAGGAGGGCAGTTACACCACCTACCTGTTTGAAAAGGGCAAGGAGAAGATCCTGAAAAAGGTGGGCGAGGAGTGCACCGAGGTCATCATTGCGGGCGAAAAGGAAGACAAAGCCGAGACCATCTATGAGATCAGCGACTTGGCATATCATGTGCTGGTGCTGATGGTTCAGGCGGGCATCACGGTGGAGGACATCACCCGTGAGCTGGAGAAGCGACATGTCATTGACCACAAGGTCAAACAGGAAAGGATGCAGTGAGTTTTTTATGGCAGATTATAAGAAGTCCAGCGTTCATTGCCACTCGACGATGTGCGACGGCAGAAATACCTTGCAGGAGATGGCCAGCGCCGCCTGTGCGCAGGGCTTGACCACACTGGGCTTCTCCGGCCATAGCTACACCCAGCGTGACCGCGAATATTGCATGAGCCCCAGCCGCACGGCTCAGTACAAGGCCACCATCGCAAAGCTCAAGGCCGAGTACAAGGGCAAGGTGGATATCCTCTGCGGCATCGAGTGGGACTCTCTGAGCGAGGATAAGCCCGAAAGCTACGATTACTGGATCGGTGCGGCGCACCATCTGTACGGCAAGAACACCGGCAAGTATTACGAGATCGACTTCCGCCCGCAGGATCTGCACGACTGCATTTTCGACGATTTCGGCGGCGATGCGCTGGCCGCAGTGGAGGCTTACTTTGCCGAGGTGGAGAAGGTGGCCGCCAAGGGCCCGGACATTCTGGCCCACATCGACCTCATCAAGAAGCTGAACGGTGAGGGTGAGTTCTTCGACGAGGAGTCCCCCCGCTATAAGGCCGCTGCCCTCAAGGCACTGGCCGTGGCCAAGGAGCATGACTGCCGCCTTGAGGTGAGCACCGGCGGCGTCTACCGCGGCTACCGCAAGGATTTTTACCCCGGCGCATGGCTGCTGGGCGAGTGGCAGAAGATGGGCGGCAAAGTCATCATCACCGCCGACGCCCACGACACCGCCAGCCTGACCTTCGATTTCGATGAGGCCGCTGCTGCCATCAAGGCAGCGGGTTTTACCAGCGTCGAAGTGCTGACCGCCAACGGCTTCGAATCGCAGGAGTTGTGATCAAAAATCAGAAAAATGTGATGACCCTCTCCGCCTTCGGCGGGGAGGGTCATTTTCCGGCTCATAAGGGCCGGACAGGAGGAACTGCATGACCCAGACCGCAAGAAAACCGCTTTTCAATATGAATGTGGACCTGATGCACGGGCCGATCTTCAAGAGCCTTGTCATCTTTATGCTGCCCATCTTCGTGTCGAACCTGTTCCAACAATTGTACAACACGGTGGATACCATGATCGTGGGCAATGTGCTGGGCGACACCGCCCTCGCCGCTATTGGCTCCTGCGGCTCGATCTACGAGCTTTTGGTCGGTTTCGGCCTCGGCATCGGAAACGGCCTTGCCATCGTTGCAGCGCGCTCCTACGGGGCGCAGGACGACGATCTGCTCAAGAAGACCGTGGCGGGCTCTCTCGTCATCGGCCTGATCGCCTCCCTCTGCATCACGCTGGTGGGCGCGGTGGGGCTGCGCCCGCTGCTGGTGCTGCTGGACACCCCGGCGGAGATTCTGGAAGACGCCTACCGCTACATCATCGTCATTGATTACGGCGTCATCGTCATGTTTGCATACAACCTGTGCGCCGGTCTGCTCCGGGCCATCGGCAACAGCTTTATGCCGCTGGTCTTCCTGCTCCTCTCGTCGGGCCTGAACATCCTGCTGGACCTGCTCTTCATCGCGAAGATGGGCATGGGCGTGCAGGGCGCGGCCGTGGCCACCGTCATCTCGCAGGGCGTGTCCGTCCTGCTCTGCATCCTCTACGTCTTCGCCAAGGTGAAGCTTCTCCTCCCGGAGAAAAAACACTTCAAAGTCGGCCAGCACCTGTACTGGGAGCTGTTCAGCCAGAGCATCTGCATGGGCCTGATGAGCAGCATCGTCTCGGCGGGCTCGGTGGTCCTGCAATACGGCATCAACGGTCTGGGCACGCTGGTCATCGCGGGCCACACCGCCGCCCGCAAGATGTTCATGTTCACGGATATGCCGCTGCTGAGCATGGCGTCGGCGGGTTCGACCTTCGTTTCCCAGAACTGCGGCGCGGGCCAGCCGGACCGCGTCCGCAAGGGCATGAAGGAAATTTACCTCTACTCGGTGGTGGTGGCGGTCCTCGCCGTCCTGCTCATGCGGGCGGCGGCTCCGTGGATGGTGGCCTTCGTCTCCGGTTCCAGCGAGCCGGTGGTGCTGGAAAACGGCGCACGGTATCTGCTCTGGAACGCGCCGTTCTACGCGGTACTGGGCGTCCTGCTCTCCACCCGCTATGCGCTGCAGAGCCTCGGCAACAAGGTGCTGCCCCTCTTCTCCAGCGTCATCGAGCTGGTGGGCAAGATCATCTTCGTCCTGCTCCTGATCCCGAAATTCGCGTACAACGCCGTCATCCTCTGCGAGCCGATCATCTGGTGCTTCATGGCGGCCTATCTCGTCACGGTTTACCTGCATGACCCGTTCGTGTTCCCGAAGAAAAAGTAAGGGAATAACGCAAAAAAGAGGCCGCACGCGCGGTCTCTTTTTGCGTTAGAGCTGTTTTTTGCGGGCCCGCTTTTCGGCGATCTGATAGACTTCGTCATCTGCGCGGGCTCCGATGACTACGATGAGCATTTCCGTTTCGGTCCGGATCAGTTTGTAGACGATCCGAAGACCGGCAGCTTTCAGCTTGATCTTGAACAGCCCGGACAAATCGGTGCCGCCTTTGCTGCCCAGCGGCTTGCCGTAGCCGCCTTCGTAGGTCGAGACGGGATTCTGTTGGACTTTTTTGATCGCTTTGGCGACCAGAAGGCGCTGATTCCCGGCAAGGGCATCAAAATCTTTCTGCGCCTCCGGGAGAAATTCGACGCTCCAGTTCATTCGAATTCCACCTCGTCAAAATCGGCGAGGTCGGCGTCGGAGATGCCGTACTTCTGGTAAACTTCCTCTGCGGGAATCGCCTTGTCGGCGTCAAAATGCTGCATCCGCTGCGCGGCAAGGGCAGCGAGCTTGGCATCGTTGACTTCGTCGATCAGGCGAAGATACTCCTCCGGCGAGAGCAGAACACACTCCGGCGCATTGTTTTTCATCACGACTTTAGCGCCCTGCTGGCGGACTTCCTCAAACACTTTGCCCGCAAGGCCGCGGTTGAACAGCGAAATGGGAACTGTGCTGCGCAGTGCACCCGAAACATCGGCCATCGTACACACCTCCATTGTTTTTCTGATTCCAGTATATGCGGATGTAAAGGAAAAGTCAAGCAATAGAACAGTGAATTTACTGTTAAATTAAATGACACATAAGAAAACCCCGCCGCACGGGAACAGAGGAGTGTCCGGTGCGGCGGGGCAGAAGAGGTCGGTCAAAAGGGATCTGTGGAAAGCAGCTTGTTACAGCGCCGAGTAACCGAAGCTGTTGACGAGGGCGTCGATGTGCTGGCCCGCCTTGCACAGGGGGCATTCGCGGGAATCGAAGCTGGCGTAATCGGGGAGGCTGGACGGATCAAAGATGGAAGTGACCGGGATGCCGAGGCACTCGTTGGTGGTGGCGAAGATGGCGGACAGACCCGCGACCATGCCGCCGTAATAGTTCACGGCCTCGATGGCGGCCTGTGCGGTGTAGCCGGTGGTGATGGAAGCCGCCAAGATCAGCACATGCTTGCCCTTGACCATGGGGGCGAGGTTGTCGCGCAGGATGATCTGGCTGCCGGTGGTGTACTCCGGGGTGATGACGTAGATGGTCTGGTGGGCGTTCATGTTGGAGAAGCCATCCTTGGTCAGCTCGTTGGCAAGGCAGGTGCCGATGACCTGCGTGCCGTCCAAGCAGAGCACGGTGTCCACGATGGTATTATGCTGATAGGCGGCCACCAGTTCCTTTGCCACGGCCTTTGCCTCGGACAGACGGGATTTCTGGGTGGTCACGTCGATGTAGTAGTTGATGTGGCTGTGGCTGGTGGCGAAATGGCCCTTTGCCACACGCAGGAACAGACTGCTCTTGTTGGTGGGAAGCTTTACCATGTTGATCATAACTGCAACACTCCTGTTCTACAAAAGTCCGGCGTCATTCCGGTTCCGGGCGGAAAACAAACAGCGCGGCGGCATGTGCTGAGCCGCTGCGCTCCCATCCTTTTCCATGTCTCTATTGTAAAGGAAAAGGATGCTGTGCACAAGATACAAAACTGCCGAAAATGGAAAGCAAATTTAAGATATTGTGCCAAGGAGCGGGCAAACAAAAACCGCCCGGAACGGGTCCGGGCGGTGAGGATGCAGCTAAATCAGGTCGTGGGACTGGAAACGGCTTACTTGGTCAGCTTCCAGTTCAGAGAGTACTCGTTGTACTGCAGGTCAGGGCAGTAGGTCAGGACGATGTACTGGCCCTCGGTCAGCTCAGCATCCAGCTTGACGATGATCTTGCCGCTGACGGAGCTGCCCTTGGTGAGGTTGGTCTCGTACAGGTTGGAGTCGAACGTGACACCGCTGTAGTAGTTGCACTTCTTGATGACCTTGTTCTCCTTATCGTAGACGACGGCCTTGAAGTTGGTGGGGTTGACGTAGATGGGGTTGGTGCGGCCATTGGTAATCTTCATGGGGATGGTGATCTTCGTGCCGGTGAGTGCAGGAGCGGTGTACTTCTTATCCTTCTCAACGTACTCGCCCATCTCGGCAGTCACCTGCAGGACGGTCAGCTTACCGGCACCGTTGCACATCAGGTTGTAGGAATCGCCGGAGTCCTTGCAGCCGGTGAACAGGCTTGCGCCCGCCAGAGCGACGGCAGCGACAGCGGTGTATTTCATAAAATTACGGCGGGAAAACTCGAAAGACATGATGGTTCCTCCTTTTATATGGGATCACATATCATTTGCCAAAAGGCCTTGCCTATACAATAGGCGAAAAATGGGCGGATGTCAATGGTTTTCACAGATTTTTTGAGAACAAAAACGGCTCAAGGAAACCCGATGCGACGAAATTTCGTCCCCCGGAACTCAGGAATTCGACAGGTCGGAAGCACTCATGGAGAAGGTGAGGGTCTTGCCGGAAACGAAGGTCGGGGTGTAGGTCACGGTCATCTGCTGCCAATCGGCGGGAACCATGCAGACCAACTCGATGTAGCCAGAGCCCTGCGGGGGCAGATTCGGGGAATCGTTGAAGGTCTCGGTGGTGCTGTCGTACAGAGCGACATAAGCGCCGGCCTCGGCGGTCTGGCCGTCCACGGTCACGGCAAAGTCGGTGGTAGAGGCGGACAGAGCGTGGAAATAGGGGGCAGTGTTGGCGGCCTTGAGCTCCTCGGTGTTCAGCGGGTAAGCGGCATCGATCTCAAGGACGTTCTGGGCACCGATGGCCATGGTATCGGTCTTGGAGCGGTTGACGGCGGTGACCAGAATGGCAACGTACTTGCTGCCGGGCACATCGGGCGCGTCGGCCAGCGTGAAGACGCTGGTGAGCTGGACGGCCAGATTGTTCCAGTTGCTGATCTTATCACCGACCTTGACTTCCACAGAATTGCTGCTGGAAGACTGGCAGCCGCCCAGCATGGAAGCGGCGCCCAGTGCGAGTGCAGAAGCGCCGGAGACCTTCAGGAAGGAGCGGCGGGAGATCTTGTTCGACATAAAAACTGCCTCCTTATCAAATGGCAATGTCTTTTTCTTCTCTGGTTCGTTTATAACATCTTTTGGAACGGAGCGCAACCCTTTTCGGCAAAAATTAACACGAGTTTCACATGCGGGGCCGTCACTGCTCCGGGCCGATGCCCTTGACGCGGGTCTCGCTGGTCTTGACCAGATTGAGCAGACTGGGGGTGTACAGCGGGAATTCGCGGGTCAGGCTCTCGGTGGTCATGGCAAGGCAGGACGGGTCCTTGACCCCCTCGCCCGTGCCCACGTCCTCCCCGGCCAGCAGGGCTTCCACATTGGCTTCGTTCATCTGCATCACGGCGCTGGAGTAGCCGGGCCAGCGGCGGGCCTCCACGCTGAACAGGCTGGGCGCGTTGTGGGGTTCGGCGGAGTAGAGCAGCCGGAACATCTTGGCCACCGCCATCATCAGGTAGCTGCTGACCTCGGTGGTCAGGGCTTTGCTGTGGCATTCGGCGATCTTGGCGTAGAGGACATTCAGGCTGTTGGAGATCAGCTTTTTGTTCATGGTGGGCAGGACGCTGCCGTGGTAAACGTTGTCCTTCATCTTGTCGGGGTTGGGCAGCTCGTCGGCGGTCAGCATCATGCCGTTGCGCTCCGCCGAGCGGCCCAGCAGATAATCGCAGGATACATTATAGTAATCTGCCACGCGGACCACGAAATCCAGACCGCACTCGCGGATACCCTTTTCGTAGTGGGAGAGCAGCGCCTGCGAGACGCCGAGATCCTCCGCCGCCTGCTTTTGGGTGATGCCGCGCTCCTTGCGCAGCAGTTTGATGATACGATTGAATTCCATGATCTTTGGCTCCTCAGTGAAAATATGAGACTTCTTTGATTTTTGGTTTACAGCATGTTGATTATACACAACGGAAAACGACTTGTAAAGCGAGCAAAATGACGGAATTTCCTGTCGGATTTCGTCATTTTTGTCAAAGGTCTTGCTCAAACCACCATATCTATGTTAAACTAAGAAGAAACTGGCGTATATTTTGTGCTGCGCAGAAAGGGCAGACTGCCCGCTGCGCACAAAAATTTTAGCACAATGCGACGAACTTTGCGAAAATCGAGGTGTTTTTGACGATGAAAACATTTAAGCTGCATCTCATCCGCCACGGCATCACGGCCGGCAACCTGCAGGGGCTGTACATCGGCAGCGGCACGGACATCCCCCTGTGCGACGAGGGACGCGCCCAGCTGGCCGACCTGAAGGAGCGGTTCGAGTATCCGCAGGTGGACACTGTTTTCTCCTCGCCGCTGATGCGCGCGGTGGAAACGGCGAACATCCTCTTCCCCAACGCGACCCATCAGTTCTCGGTCCACGACCTGCGGGAGGCGGGCTTCGGCGTTTTCGAGAACCGCCCCGTCAAGGAGCTGGTCAAGGATGAGGACTTCAAGAAGTGGATCACCCCCGGCTCCGGCTTCGTGCCCGAAGGAGCCGAGCCCACCGAGAAGTTCCATGCCCGCTGCTCCGAGACGCTGCTCAAGCTGTTTGAGTATATGATCCGGATGGACGTTACCGAGGCGGCTTGTGTGACCCACGGCGGCGTTATCATGAGTATGCTCAGCCAGCGGGCCCTGCCCAGCCGCCACCCGGAACAGTGGATGGCCGACCCCGGCTGCGGCTACACCGTCCAGACCGACGTTCAGCTCTGGATGCGGGACCGCCTTGTGGAGGCCATCGACATCGTGCCTTTCGGCTACGCCGACACCCTGCGCGGTCAGGCCGAGAACGAAGAAAACGAAGCGTTTGAATAAGGCTTGGTAAAATTCCGGGCAAATCCCTTGACAGGCTGCCCGGAATTTACTATTGTATAAGGAGAACTATTCCGTTAGGAGGAATCCCCGATGTCCCAATCCCTGTCCCGCCGCTCGTTCCTGAAATGTGCCGGTTCCGGTGCGGTCAGTCTGGCTGCCGCCCTGCTCACCGGCGTTTCGGCTGCGGCACTGGCCCCCTGTTATGAGGGCGAACCGGCTCTGCTGGACGGCAAGGCTGCCGTCGAGCTGCTGGGTTATGCCCCTGCGCCGGAGCTGGGCAGCACCCTTGTGTACCTGTCGGTGGAGAACCTCTCGGCCAAGGCGCTGGCCGTCGGCACGAGCTACCTGCAGAGCCGCGATATGACCACCACCGACCAGTTGTACCGGCTGGGCACGGGGCTGACGGCGGTCTGCGACGGCAAGGCCGTCCGCTGCGGCAGCTTCGCCGCCCCGCTCTACGGCGAAAATGCAGCAGACGCCTCGGTCTTTACGCTGAATCTGGCCGCGGGCCGCGGGGCCATGCTCCACTGCTTCTGCGAGACGCCGGAGGACTGGACCACGCTGGAACTGACCTACCAGCCCGATTTTGCTTCCGGCCAGACCATGCACTTCGTGGTGCGCCGGGAGGTGGACGAAGTCCAGCTGGGCGCCGTCCCCACCACCCCCGCCGAGGTCGGCAGCGTGGTGGATTTGTAAGAGAAAAACGAAAAAACACCCTCGTGAGCTGCACACACAGCCCGCGAGGGTGTTTTTTGGTCGTCAGGGGTTGATGGAAGCGGAGTCCGCCTCGGTGGCGAGCGCAGGGGTCAGGCTCTCCCCGGCGGAGTTCAGCACCATGAGTTCCTGCCCGGTGAGGCTGGAGACAAGGGCAATGTAGCTGCTGCCCGCGGTCAGGGTCAGCGGCTGGCCGTCGGCGTCGTAGAAGAAAAAGGTGGTGTCGCTGCCCTGCGTCCATGTGATCGGCCACAGATGCCCGCCGTTGAGCCAGACCCCGCCGCCCATGGTCAGGTCGTAGTCGAGGGTCAAACCGTCGTCCCGCAGGGCTGAGGCGCTGAACAGGACGAGCAGGTTGTCGAAGCCCGCCTGCTGGCCGTTGTTGGCATCGAGCTGGGGCGTGCCGTCGGCGTGGAGCATCTTGTAGGTGCTGCTGTCGGCATCGTAGGAAAAGCCGGTGGCGTTGGAGGCGTCGAACTGCACGCGGACACTGACCGCGTCGGACGCTGCGGCGTCCGGCAGGTGGCCCTTGGTCTGCTGGGGCAGCAGGGCCGGGACCGAGAGAACGGTGGTCTCCGTCTCGCTTTCGCTGCTGCCGCTGGCGGCTGCGTCGGTCAGGCGGGATTCCGTCAGTACCGAAGAGATGTTCAGCTTGCCCAGCACTCCGGCCAAGGCGCTGCCGCTGGTGTACCACAGGGGGCTGTTGCTCCATGCGCTATCGCAGGAGAAGGCGTTGGTGCCGGTCTCCAAGGCATCCACGGCCCGCAGGGAGTAGTAATCGAGATAGTTCTGGTCAAAGGCTCCGCCGCCGCGCTGGACGGGCAGCACCTGTTGGCCTACCAGAAGCCGCCAGTACAGGTCCTGCCCGGCGCTGACCGGGCCGACCTGCGGCACCGCGTCCACGGCGGGGTAGACCAGACAGAGGCTGGTGGGCGTCTGGGTCTCGGTCAGGGCTTGCAGCACCACCGACGCCGTGGAAAGCCCCCACTGGGTCGTGCTGGAAGGATCGTTTTCAATGGTGACCGCCACCGGCCGCTGCCCCGGCCAGAGCAGTTCCTGCCCGGTGAGGGGGTCGGCGGGCGTGTCGGACTCAGCCGCATCCCGTGCGGGGACGCAGCCAGCCAAGAGCGCGGTGCAGAGCGCAAGGCACAAAGCAGTCCGCTTCCAAAATTTCATGTTGTTCCTCTTCTGCCCCGAAGGGCGGGTGATTTACTGGTAGCTGAAATTGGCCCACTCGTCGTCGTCCACGAGGGCAAAGTAGGTCTTGCCACGGTTCAGGGTCATCTCCTCACCGCTGTCGGTGTAGAGCTTCAGGGGCTGGGTGGGGTGGTTCTTTTCCCAGCGGCCGGTCTGGACGCCGCCGCGGGTGAACAGGTAGGCCTCGCCGCCCTGCACGTACTGGACCTCCTGCACATCGTGAGAGTCGCCCGCGTAGGCCGCAATGTTGGCAAAGCAGACCACCACATTGTCGAAGGCCAGCTGCTTGCCGGTCAGCTCGTCCACTGTGGACTCGAACTTTTTGGTGCGGTTGCTGTACATCGACATCTTATAGTTTTTGTTCCAACTGTTGTAGGCGAAGCTCGTCTTGTAGCTGGCCGAGTGGGTGATGCTGATGCTCTTGGCGGCGGGGGTGCCCTCAAGGGTGTTCACAGCCTTGGTACGGTAGTCGGCAAAGCGGAAGAAGGTGCCCTCATACGGGTAGCTCAGGCTGATGCCGGCATCATTGGCCGCCTGTTTGATCTCCTTGGCGGAGGTGAACTCGGTGTGCTCGTAGGCGACGTTCTCACTGCGTTTGATGCGGTGGGCCACATGGGGATGGATCGGGGTGTTGAAGTAGCTCTTGCCGCCGATGTTCAGGCCGGAGTAGTTGTAGACGTTGATGAACTGGGTGCAGAAAATGCTTTCACCGTCGTGGTAATACAGGGCGTTCCACGGCATGAGCAGCTGCAAAAACTGGTCGCGGCCGGAGCGGATGGGGCCGATCTCCGGGATGTTGTCCACGCTGGAATACACCGCGCAGAAGCGGGTGATGCCGCCCTCGACTTTGCTCTCGATGAGCAGGTCGGCGGAGGCGATGCCGCGCTGGGGGCGGGCGTTCTGCCTTTCAGAGTTGCAGATGTTGTTGACCATGACGCCCACGATCCGGTCGTTGCCGCTGCGCTCTTCGCCGGTCAGGGGATTGGCGTCATAGCTCGGCATCACGCCGAAGCCGGGGTCGAGCTGCTCGCTCGCGGGCAGGGAGGAGGCGGCCATCTCAGAGGACGCCTCACTGGAAGCGGCTGACGACGCAGCCGACGAATCAGCGGGCGAGACGCGCAGCACCTTCTGCATCCACGCGGGCAGACTGCTGCCCAGCGAAGCATTGCCGGTGGGGGTGCAGCCGGTCAGCGCCAGCCAAGCGGCCGCCAGCCCGGAGTAACGAAGTACGGACCGTCGAGAAATTTTCATACGAAACAGACCTCCTATTGCATCGGCCGGGCGTGCACTTCTCCGCGCCGCCGCCCGCCGGGATCGGCATACAGTGTACATGATTTGATTGTACTGATTCTTGCCGGATTTGTAAAGGGGAAGTTCGTGCCAGCGCCCGCAGATTTTGTGAAAGAAAGTTTTTTGCCCCGAAGGCTTGCTTTTTTGCGGCGGGTATGGTAATATAATACGGCAATATTTTGAATATTGTATCAGTATCGTATGCGCTCGTAGCTCAGCCGGTAGAGCATCTGACTTTTAATCAGAGGGCCAGGG
>ERZ772902.706-NODE-706-length-32943-cov-6.576715_pt1 | contig 32943 bp, 31 predicted proteins | sample MGYA00511470_ERZ772902 | MGnify/ENA primary metagenome ERZ772902 (study PRJEB29015, sample SAMEA2737717) | human gut metagenome | biome: human gut; feature: human-associated habitat; material: faeces | place: China | collected 2012 ... | reverse complement strand
CCAAGACGCTCAGAAAAGTGAGCTAAAATTGGCACAACGAACTGGACACCCTATCAAATAAGTTCAATTGGCTGAATCTGGGGAGGGCTATAGGCATCGAAAACATTTAATAAATGGCAGAGGAACTTCCTTCAGCATTTTGCCATTACACGTCATTGGCCAGCCTTTTCAAGATATTGTGTTGCCAAGCATTAGAAAAAGGAATGATTTCTATTAAGTTTAGCAACACAATGCAAACTAATGATCCAAAAGAAGTCCATTTTTTTAAGGATTATGTTTTCAATGACACAAAGAGTGGTGAAAAAATGAAGTCTCTAAAAAGTAAATTAGATTTTAATAGAAAGCCATTCTCTTTTAGCCTCATTCATCATTATGAAGGTAATGAAGAAAAGTTGTTCGGTAGAAGAGGCTATCCACATTGTGAAATACCAATGTGGTCTATGTATGGCGACAAGTTTAAGGGTGTAAGATTAAAATTTGATGCGAAAGAGCTAAAAGCATATGTTGAAGAAAAACCAAACTTTATATTAAAGAAATGCACTTACAAAACAATTTCAGAGATAAAAGAATTAGGAAAGGATAGAAGAACAAGATTCAGAAACGGCAAGATTGGTGATAAAGATTTAATTTCTTTGTACAAAGATGTTTGCTTTTACAAGCCATTTAGCTGGGCTTATGAATGCGAATGGCGGATAGCAAGTTTTGTTAAATGCACCGAAGAAATCTGCATAGACGAAAATAATGGAAAAAATTACATATTGACCCAGTTACCATTGAATTGCCTAAAGGTAATAGAAACAGGTCCTTTGGCAGACTATGGGCAAATACATAGTAGCTTGAGTGTTTTACAAGAAAAGCACACGCAACTGAAAAATGTCAAGATAATTAAGTCTAAATTACAAGTTAAATATTGATATGGAAAAAGACATGAATCGTCGCGACTTTTTGAAAAAAGCCGCCAAGGGAATTCTCCCAATTTTGGGAGCAATTGCATTAGCCAATGTTCCAATACTTAGTAGAGCTAATTCACATGAGTCCCACACAGAGGCCGGCTGCTACTATGGCTGTAGCGGAGGATGCGACTTTAGTTGCCAAGGTGGATGCGCGGGATGTACTGGCAGTTGTCAAGGCGGATGCAGCGGTAGCTGTGGCAGAGGATGCACTGGTATGTGCACTGGATCATGCTACTATTCTTGCCAAGGAACTTGCCAAGGATATTGCACAGGATCATGTAGTAGCACTTGCAGTGGCGCATGCACATGGCTAAGTTACTAACAATGAAAGAGAGAGATGCAGAAGCTTGGAATGATATATCAACCAAGCATATTACATTCATTGTTACGAAGGATTGTCAGCTTGCTTGCAAATATTGCTATCTCGTGGGAAAAAACTCTAAAGAGCGAATGTCTTTCGAGATAGCAAAGTTAGCTATTGATTATATCCTTTCGCATGAATCTTATTTCCCTGAGAGGGCTGTAGTTTGGGACTTCATTGGTGGTGAACCTTTTTTGGAGATAGATCTTATTGATCAGATATGTGATTATCTTAAAAAGGAAATGTTTCGCAGGAACCATCATTGGTTTAATTCCTATAGGTTCAATTTCTCGACAAATGGAATCAACTTCGGTAGCGAAAAGGTTCAACGTTTCGTCAAGAAGAACATAGAGCATATCAGTGTTGGTATAACTATAGATGGTACACAGCGCAAGCATGATATTAACCGTGTCTACAAAAATACAGGTAAAGGATCATATCATGATGTCGTGAAGAATATACCATTATGGTTGAAAGAGATTCCGGGTGCGAGCACAAAGGTTACCATCAGTTCTGCGGATATACCTTATATAAAGGAGAGCGTATTACATCTTTATAGTTTGGGTATTCATGAGGTTAACATTAATTGCGTCTTCGAGAATGTATGGAATGAAGGTGATGATGAGAGATTCGAAGCGCAGTTGATGGAGCTGGCAGATGCAATAATAGACGGTGGACTTTATAAGGACAATGCGTGTTCTTTCTATCAGAATAGTATTGGTCGTCCACTTAATCCAATGACGGAAAACAATAATTGGTGTGGCGCCGGCATGATGCTGTCTATTGATGCTACAGGCAATTTCTATCCCTGTACACGATTTGCCGCATACTCACTGCGTAGCAAGAAGCCTATCATCATCGGCAATGTCAGAGATGGTATCGACCAAAATAAGTTGCGACCGTTCCTGACGCTTGACCGCATGACACAATCTCCTGAAAAGTGCAGGAATTGTGAGGTGGCAAGTGGATGCGCATGGTGCCAAGGCGAGAACTATGATGCTGCAGATACACCGACCATTTACCAGAGAGCGACAGCTATCTGCAAGATGCACAAAGCGCGTGTTAGGGCGAACAACTATTATTGGAACAAGCTCAATCACAAGTTAGCGAAAGAGAAAGATCCAAGTTACCGTCATTTGCAAAACACTCAAAATTGTTAGCTATGCTTCAATACTTAGTGATATTACTGGATGATACCAGCGCTTCTTTCTGCCATTACTCTGTTCCAAAAACAGGTAAGCGGCTTATACCATTGGATTCTCTCAAAGCAGGTATTCTCTTTGCAATGAAGGAGAACCTATCGGTGCAGTTTGTCTATCCAAACTATACGTTACCAAAGGACTATTTGGATGTTATCGACTCTGTTGACCATTACAATATTATGCCAGCCTCTATCATGGGCAGTAGTTCTGATGCAGTAGTCATTAATGGTTGGGAAGTCGAGACGTGTAATGATGTCCACGTGCCGATTATCATCAGAACAGACAAGCAGAATTTCTTTGCCAACTACAGTAAAATAGGACACCTGCTACGACAAACAAGCAGGGTGGATGTTGTGGTGACAGACATAGATACATTTAAAGATAGCGATTTCAATCTCTATAAAGAGGCACTAAATAATTTGTCCAAAGACATCGAAGCTATGTATGTAGAAGGGCTGTCGCCTCAATTGAACATCCTTACTGACCGTATGATGCTCAAAGAAATGAACAACTGTGGTGCAGGTAATACTACCATTACATTAGCACCCAATGGAAAGTTCTATGTATGCCCTGCCTTTTATTATGAGGAAGCAGATGATAGCTGTGGTGACCTTGAGCATGGTCTTGACATCAAGAATAAGCAGCTGTACGAATTGGAGTATGCTCCCATCTGCCGTCACTGCGATGCTTGGCAATGTAAGCGTTGCATATGGTTGAATAGAAAGACTACTCTTGAAGTCAATACTCCTTCACACGAGCAATGCGTCGTAGCACACATTGAGCGTAATGCTTCTATGACTTTACTTAGAAATATCCGAAAGCATGGTGAGTTCTTGCCTGACTTCGAGGACATAAAAGAGATAGACTATTTGGATCCATTTGAAAAAAGAAAAGATTGGAAATGAAAAAGAAAGTAGGACAAGTCTCCGAAGAGGAGAAGTTGGTTATTCAGCAACTTTTCGAGAGACGTAATGGACTGAACGAACTGGCCAAGATCGTGACATCAGATAATGACGAGTTGTATGAAAAACTCGTCAAAGACCTTGGTGAGACAGGAACTAAGTTTCAGCAGTGGTGGGATGCTATGAGTGACAAATATCATTGGGAGTCAGCACCTAACGGCCATTGGGAAATTGACTTCAGTACAAACAACATTTATCTTATAGTTGAGGAGTAACAATATGTTTACGAGTTCATTATTGATGATTGGTACATCGGAGCTCCTTCTTGTTGCCGGAATAGCACTTTTGCTTTTCGGTGGGAAGAAGCTACCAGAACTGATGAAAGGAATGGGAGAAGGCGTAAAGAGTTTCAAGGATGCCGTCAACGGGAATTCTGATACGCAAAAAGACGACAAAACTGACGATATCAAAGAAAACGAGAAGAAAGAAGACAATACTAATGGCAACGAAGCATAAAGAGCCAGAAATGATGACGTTTGGCGGACACCTTGAGGTGTTCCGCCAAATGTTATTTCGAATCTTAGGCATTACTACTTTTCTTGCGATTGCTATCTTTTGCCTAAAAGATGAAACTTGGAAACTCATACTATGGCCCACACAGCCTGACTTTATCTTATATAAAGTATTGCAACATTGGATCGATTTAGCTGGCATTCATCTTGTCGTCAATCAGTTCCATGTAAACATGATGACTACAGAGTTGTCGTCACAATTTATGACCCATGTTTCTACTTCGCTATATTTAGCTTTATTATTAGCTTCTCCCTACATTGTCTACGAGATATATAGGTTCATCTCCCCGGCTCTCTATGATAATGAAAAACATGGTTCTAAAATAACGTTGATAGCAGTGTATCTGCTTTTCTTCTTAGGATTAATTGTCAACTATCTTATTATCCTGCCATTGTCCTTCCGCTTTCTTGGGACGTATCAAGTAGCTCCGATGGTGAAAATAAATATTACGTTGGATAGCTACATCTCTACTTTCTTCTCATTGTCTTTGATAATGGGGTTAATATTTCAGATGCCAGTTCTGTCTTATTTTATGGCAAGATTTGGATTGATTAAGTCTTCACTGCTTATAAAATATCGCCGTCATGCCATTGTCCTTATCGTATTGTTGTCAGCAATAATAACACCTCCTGATATATTCTCGTGTATTGTTGTTTCAATTCCTCTATACGCCCTGTATGAAATCAGTATACAGGTTATAAGACGTGTGGAGAATAAAATGCTATATAGTAACACTGATAATAGAAAGTAGATCTTATGGAGACTATTTATGTATTAACCTTACACAAACAGAATGCTATTCTATGACTTTATTTTAAGTTTACACTTTTCTCACGTAGATATACTTTGGGCGTCGCCTCAGCACAAACAGCGTGACGGGGCTTATCCATACGCTCTATTTTAATTCCTCGAAACCAATCGTGTCATAATCGGCTCCATAGAAGAGGTTGCTGTAGGTCTTGGTCAAAAGGCCATAACCTGAGAGGGTAAGAAGGGCTTTGCTTGCGATGACCTCAACACGAATGGTCTGTCTGCCATCCGCTAATTAGCTGCATAGCTTGTCGGCACCATCGACCATCGCAAGGTTGTGGTGGGTGAACGGCCAATCAGGGAATACTATATTCCATCGTCCTCATGGTAGAATGTTAAGTCGTGCTTACTCCGTCGAATTATCGCATTTCGGAGCAAGTGCCAAATCAACTTTATTACACGAAGAACCCTCATCATTGCATCTTGCCGTACTCTATTTCCTTGTCAAGGAAGTCGTAGACATAACCGGGAGACTGGAAATAGAGGCCGGAGCGTGGATCAGACAACTTTTCATAAGTTTCAGAATTATAAAGCGTGTCCAAAGCATCGGTCATTGGCATCTTTCTCCGCTCCATGAGCATGACGGCGAGGTCGCGCGCCATCCCTTCTAACATATAATCAAAGTCAGTCATAGTTTTCTTAGATATTTGATTGCCTTCTCAGTGCCGAAGAAATACTGAAAAGTAATACCTTTCATGTATTTCAAATTCTCGAGAAACGTTTCCAGTGTGATTTCCTTGTTAAAGTATTTACGTACCTGTACACCGACCTTGTCATTGGCTATGGGGCCAATGACAACATCGTAGTCGTGAACGCTTTCTCCGGTTTTTGATTGTCTGTTAGCGAAGATGAATTCTGCCCAATCCTTTGAGTAGCTATCAAACCTCCTTAACTTCAGCGTTCCATCCGTTAACAGTCGCTCGTCAAAGTCATAGACATTGATAACCGGATTGCCACCAATTTGATAAGCCTTGTACTCCGCAAGCCTTTGCGCCTGTTGCTTGTCAGCGCTGAGGTAGAAGCCACGTCCAAAATCCTTATTCGGTTTGGATTTAGCAATGTCAATCTCCTTTATCTCAACTGTCGAACCATGATAGAGTTTCATACCAAAGCCCCTCCGTGGCGATGACAAAATGCAGTTAGGTCGTCAGTGACGTCTTTGAAGCTCAGCGTATGCATGACGTCGTAGAATTTGTCGAGCATATCCATCCCCTGAAACCGTTTGAGATAGCGATATGCTTCAACATGCGATAGTCCGTGGCGCTTGCCGAATTCGCTGATAGCGGCTATCACATACCCTACCTTGTCGCTGATGTCTACTTTATCCATAGTTGCTTATTTTTCGACAAAGATAAAGGAATATTTTCAAAGATGCAAATGGATTGGTTAAAAACGAATGGAAATGAACGGAAATAACCATTATCGAAGGACGCTATATGCAGCCAAATCCAATGGAAGTGGAGCAAATATGGAGCAAATCGGGAAATGAAAAATCGCTAAAGCTTTTGTTTATAAGGCTTTAGCGATTACCATGATGTAATAAAAGTACCCAGACTCGGGCTCGAACCGAGATGCCTTGCGGCACTGGTGTTTGAGACCAGCGCGTCTACCTATTCCGCCATCTGGGCATGTGTGTAAGAATACGCAATGATGTAATTAGTGAGTGCAAAGGTACAATGTTTTTGGAGAAAATCCAAATTTTTTAGGTTAAAAGTTTAAAGGAAGTATAGGAGGAAGGAGCGGAAAAGCAAAGAAAAAGGAATTTTTCTTTGCTATTTCACTCGTTTGCAGTATCTTTGCAATGTATAATCAACTAATATGACAGATATTTGCTGCATCGGGCACATCACCCGCGATAAGATCATCACGCCGGGGAGCACCGTCTATATGGCCGGTGGCACCTCTTTTTATATGTCTTACGGCATCAGCCGACTGCCGAAGACGGTGCGCTATGAACTGGTGACTAAAGTGGGAAAAGGACAGTTGCCGGAAGTGGAAAAGATGCGTCAGGCGGGCATCGGCGTGCGCTGCTATGACAGTCGCCATACGGTGTACTTCGAAAATAAGTATGGTGCCAACTCCGACAACCGTACGCAGCGTGTGCTGGCCAAAGCGGATCCGTTCACCCTGGAGGAGATGAAGCCGTTGGAGGCGAAGGTGTTTCATCTGGGTAGCCTGTTGGCCGATGACTTCTCGCCCGAGGTGGTGGAGTATCTCTCTACCAAGGGTCGTGTGAGCATCGATGTGCAGGGCTATCTGCGCGAAGTGGTTGGCGAGGAGGTGCGCGCTGTTGAATGGAAGGACAAGGAGCGCATCCTGGCTTGTACCGACATTCTGAAACTTAACGAGCATGAGATGGAGGTGATCACACATTCAAAGAATCCCCGGACCGTGGCCTTGCAGTTGGCTGACATGGGCGTGAAGGAGGTGATCATCACGCTGGGCAGCTATGGCTCGCTGATCTGTTGTGAGGGCCGGTTCTATGAGGTGCCGGCATATAAGCCGCAGGTGCTCGTCGACGCGACGGGTTGTGGTGATACCTATTCCACGGGTTATCTGTGGATGCGCATGCAGGGTGCAAGCTGCGAAGAGGCTGGTCGCTTCGCAGCCGCTATGTGCACGCTCAAGTTGGAGCATAGCGGTCCGTTTGACAAAAACTTGGCGGCTATCCATCGTGTCATGCGCAGGATGTGAAGAAAAACGCTGATGGCTCGGTTCAACCATTGTTTCTTGTATTGTTGATAAAACTGACAAAAAACGGCCTTTTTTTAGGCGATTTTCTCGACCAAAGGGCTGTTTGCTCTCAATTTTTCGAATTTTGGAGATGTTTTTTATAATATATTGATATTCAGACGGTTATGGTTCGATATTGAGTTTTTACCATTCTTTTTTTATTGAAAAGCGGAAGGAGCGTTGCAAAAACACTGGTTTTTACTTGTGAAAGTACCTTTCTGATGTGGTCATCTCGGTACTTTGACGAGAAATTCTCTAGAGAATTTTTGGTCAGAGAGGCTTGATGACCGCATCATCAACGGAAGATGTGCCTCAAAAATGGCAGAAACGGAAAAGTAAGGATGGAAAAATGGGTGTTTGCCTTCTTTCGTTTTTCTATAATGAAAGTCCGTCATGACATGGTTTTGTAAAAAAGAATATCGAATATAGAAGGGCCATGCACTTTTATAGACACATAGGTTCATTGCCAAGCGGAAGGAGCTTTGGAGATTTTCTTGGCATTTTTTCTTTCAATCATGACATTGCCCACGCTCCCGTCTTGTGGAAGCGTGGTGAGTGTGTAAAGGGCGATAGCGCTTGTTTGTGACTCATGCTGCTTCTTCACCGAGCTTACGCCAGATGTCGAGGAAGGTGGCATGGTCGACTTTATGGTCGTATTTCACCACCACGCCGGCATCGCGTAGCAGGTCGTAGGCTTGCTGGCTGATATACTCAGCCCACACCTCCGTAATTCCCCCGTCGGCCATCATCTTGGCGGCGGAGCGCCCCACGGCTTTGACTGCGAGCTTAGCTTCGAGGAAGAGTTCGGGTTTCTCATTCATCAGATTATATAGGTGGCGCACGCCGTGACCACCGAAGGAATGGATCTTTCCTTCATGCAGGATGACGAGAGAGGCCTGCTTATCGTTGAGCGTGTCTATCAATTCTTGCATCATAGTCGTAGGGTCTTTAGTTGTTGACTTATCAATATTGCCAAAGAATCACTTCTATGGCTTCATTGGCAAAGATAAGTGTTTTTTCGTGAAGGTGTATGCCTAAATACCATCTTTTTTCTCGTGTTCTGCACAAAAGGCGCAAAGAGTGCAAAGAGCAGAGCTGCCTCTCCCCTTATCCCCTCCCCCAAGGGAGGAGAGTGATTACTTTCAAGAAATAAAAAGAAAAGGCGTGGCTTCTCCTATGAAAATGAAAAGAAGAAGCCACGTTATGGAAATGGGATTTTATATGTGCAGAATACTATTTCTTCTTGTTGCCGAAGTCGGCGGGAATCTCGCCCCATTTCTTGGTTTCCCATTTGATGATGGGAACGGCGGCATGGTGGGTGGTGAGCCATCGCTCGGCGCGGGCTACGAGTTCGTAGGCTTTGGCTGTAGAGTCATCGCGCACGAGTTTGGTCTTGCAATGCTTGTTGCGCACCCAGAGGATGGCGTTGTACGAGTCGGAGTAGATGGCCTTGTCGCGTATGCCCTGCTGGTCCATGAGGGCCAGGGCGTGTACGATGGCAAGGAATTCGCCGATGTTGTTGGTGCCACGGACGGGGCCGAAGTGGAAGACCTGCGCCCCTGTGGCCAGGTCGACGCACTGATATTCCATCGGTCCTGGGTTTCCGGGGCAGGCGGCGTCCACAGCCCACGCCTCTGCTCTCACCTCGGGAGGCAAGGGCAGCACGGTGTCGTGGCGATAGTCAGGAGGAGAGACTGGCTCGTTACTCATGAGTCGGTTCTATGTAATCGAAAGCCCCGCGCTTCATCACCAATGGATAGCGCTCGGGATGTTTCAAACTGTCTATTTCTAAATCCACGTCAAGGTCAGGCCATGTAATGGCATTCTTCCCCTCCATCCTTACATTCAGAACATCTCGCACTGTGGCATCTTTCATCCATGGCACGCGGTTGTAGGAGAGAAAATAGTCATTGCCCAATACCGATATCATGATGCCTTGAGAATTAATCATCAAGACAGATACCGACGTGGTCTTGGTATTGCTTCCTAAACTGATTGGCATATATATTAATGATTGATTCTATTTTGCGTATCTCTTTGTTGGTAAAACCTTCATTAGAAACTAACTCTATAGATGGCTCTAACCAAAACTTGGCGCTTTTTTTCTGCTTTGAAGACATGGATATGCTTTCTTCTCTCTTCATTGGAAAAGATTTTGAAAGTATATCCATCTTCCCTTCGGAAAACCGGACTCATCTTACATTCTTTCCGGCACTTCTATTCCGAGGAGCCCCATGCCGTTCTTGATGACCTTGGCCACGTTGTCGGCGAGGACGAGACGTGTCACTTTCTCGGTGTCGGTGTCGGCGCTGAGGATGCTATAGTCGTGGTAGAACTGGTTGAAGTCCTTGGTGAGCTCGTAGCAGTAGTTGGCGATGCCGGCAGGGTTGTAGTTTTCGCCGGCGTCTTTGACGGCCACCTTAAAGGCATCCATCTTCTGGATGAGCTGTATCTCCTTGTCGTTGAGCGGCGCGTCGGCGGACAGGGCTGCGGGCAACTGAATGCCGTCGGCCTGAGCCTTACGCATCACGGAACGGATGCGGGCGTAGGTGTACTGGATAAACGGTCCCGTGTTACCGTTGAAGTCGATGCTCTCGGCAGGGTTGAAGAGCATGTTCTTACGTGCATCAACCTTGAGGATGAAGTATTTCAGGGCGCCGAGACCCACGATGCGTGCGATCTCGCTCTTCTCCTCCTCGCTCATGTCCTTGAACTTACCGAGCTCATCGCTGGTCTTGCGGGCATCGCCAATCATCTCAGCGATGAGGTCATCGGCGTCGACGACAGTACCCTCGCGGCTCTTCATCTTGCCGTTGGGCAGTTCCACCATACCATAGGAGAAGTGTACAAGATCCTTGCCCCACTTGAAGCCGAGACGGTCGAGGAGGATGGAGAGCACCTGAAAGTGATAGTTCTGCTCGTTGCCTACCACATAGATCATCTTGTCGATGGGGTAGTCGTTGAAGCGCATCTCGGCGGTACCGATGTCCTGTGTCATATACACGCTGGTGCCGTCGGCGCGGAGCAGCAGTTTCTGGTCGAGACCCTCATCGGTGAGGTCAGCCCATACACTGTTGTCGGGCTTGCGGAAGAAGAGGCCCTTCTTAAGACCTTCCTCCACCTTGCGCTTACCTTCGAGATAGGTGTTTGACTCGTAGTAGATCTTGTCGAAGCTTACGCCAAGTGCCTTGTAGGTCTCGTCGAAGCCAGCGTATACCCAGCTGTTCATCTTCTGCCACAGCGCGCGGATCTCCGGGTCGCCGGCTTCCCATTTGACGAGCATCTCGTGTGCTTCCACGATGAGCGGAGCCTCGTTCTTGGCTTTCTCCTCAGCCTTTTCCTCGTCCATGCCCTCGGCGACGAACTTTGCTTTCAGTTCGTTGCATTGCTCTTTGTAGTGCTTGTCAAAGAGTACGTAGAAATCGCCGATGAGGTGGTCGCCCTTCTTGTGCGCCGTCTCAGGTGTGATGCCGTTGCCCCACTTGATCCAGGCGAGCATCGACTTCATGATGTGGATGCCTCGGTCGTTGACGATATTGGTCTTGATGACTTTATTGCCGTTGGCTTCCATAATCTTCGAGAGGCTCCATCCGAGCAGGTTGTTGCGCACATGTCCGAGATGGAGCGGCTTGTTGGTATTGGGCGATGAATATTCGATCATCACGAGGGGGCTGTCGGCTGTAGCTTGTTTCTCTCCGAACTTGGCGTCAGCGTTGATGTCGTTGAGCAGGCTCACCCAAGCCTGCGGAGCCACGACGAGGTTGAGGAAGCCCTTGACCACGTTGAAGCGTGCCACGGCCTCGCAGTCTCGCTGCAGCACCTCACCGATTTGCTGAGCGGTGTCCTCGGGTTTCTTATGTGAAATCTTCAGGAAGGGGAAGACGACGAGGGTGAGATTTCCCTCGAAAGTGTCCTTGGTCTTTTGCAGTTGCACCATTTTCTCGGGCACATTCTGTCCGTAGAGCTCTTTGACAGCTTTGATGGTGGACTCAGTGATAACTTTTTCTATATTCATGCGTTTATACCGGTATTTTGTCGACAAAATAATAATATATGTGCAAAGTTACGAAAAAACAAAGAGATAAAGGTGGGTTGTGGCGGATATTTTCTTTTGCTTCAGACATGTAAGACTCTGATAGGAAAGGAATATGTGCCTTCTGTGGCAATTTCTGAAAGGATATGGGCCACGGGAAATATCCATTGCACCGAAGATCTTCGGTTAGGTCTTCGTGGTGCCCAGCCACGGACTTCTGCACCTGAGTCTTTTACACCATTTGGCTTTTATGTCAGGGCAAACAACCAGACTGCTTTGTCGTTTGGAACACAAATGTGTTAAAAATCAGATGCAGGCAAAAAAAACAAGGTGAAAAAGTGATAAGCTACCGAGTTTTTTCGTATCTTTGGCACTGTCAGGCGGATATGCCGGTGATGTGAAATAATCTCTACAGTCCACTGCGACTGTGCAACCTCTTTCGGAAGTCTGTACGTATAGTTTATCAGTAGGATATATATAATAAGGTGTATAGGCTTAATTCTGTGAATGGAACACCTGTGTTTTAATACGCTTAGATGATGAAAACCTTTATTTCCTTTTCTGCGTTAGTAGCCGTATTGCTGCTGACAGCAACCCCTAATTTCGCACAGAGCAAAGGATCGGGCAACTCCAAGGAGGAGGGCAACCGCAATGTCATGCTCAACGCCTCCAGTGCCAACGGTCCGCGAGAGATTCAGATCGGTCTGCCTTCGGCCGATGTCAACGTATTGGAAAACGGACTGCCCGTGACCTACGCCACCAATCCCCATTCGGTCAACTCGGTGTGGCGCTCCGATGCCAGCCTGAGCCACGTGGGATTGCTGAAGATCTCCGAGACGGCCATCACCACCGGCAACATCGGCTACGCCGTCAACTCTTTCACACAGCTCGGCACGAAAGGCTTCCACGGCACGCTCAACTATAAGAGCAACCATTTCGGGCTCAGTGAGTTCTCGCTCAACCTCAACGGTGACGCCGGACACGACTGGTACTACAGTGCCAACATCTACCAAGACTTTGATCCGGGTACGTTTAAGCTGAAGTCCACGCCCTTCCAGGACCGCACACAGATCTACAAGGGCGCGCTGACCAAGAAATACGCTGAAGGCCGTGGCTCGTTCACCGCAATGTATGAATACGCCAACAGCCATCCCGTCTACACCTACGCCACACAGTCAGCCCCGTTTATCTATGTCGGCGACGGTAGCGTGAAGGAGTATGGCAAGTTCAAGCTCGGTACCACGTCGTACTTGTCCGTGGACAATAACATGACCTATGTCGACATGAAGACGGGCAGGCTCACCTCCACCAATCTCTATGATGCCATCGAGAACCGGTCGAGCCAGGTCTCAATGATGAACACCTATAACTGGGACAACGGACTGACATGGCGAATCATGGGGCGCTATGACCATGCCCACGGCGCACTGGTCTATCAGACCCCGATGTCGATTATCAACAATGGCAGCGGCTATGCCTACAAGTATCTCGACGAAGAGGGAAAGGCCCAAGCCTATACGGGCGAATATGTGCAAAGCCGAATGTCGTGCCTCAATGCCGGCGACATCGACGAGATCCTCCTCACCTCTGAGTTGCAAAAGCAGTTCCGCACGTCCACCGTGCGACTGGGTGCCAACGAGTGGTGGTACGACATCGACTATGCGTCCAAGACGACGATGTATGACCAGAGCGTGCCCAGCGACGGCAGCTACGCCATGCGCTTGTGGGACGCCAACCAGCGGTCATCGATCTTCTACGACTACAACAAGAACGCGTCGGAGTATTATGTGGGTCATGAAAACAAGTTCGCTGTCTACGCTACTCACGACTGGGACATCTTGCCGGTGCTCAACCTCTACTACGGCGCACGCCTGGAGTGGCAGACGCTCAGCGGACGCAATGCAGCCGTGAGGAACTCCGCCGGCGACTATGTAGGCCGCTTTCCCAATTTTTATATAGGTGCCACGGCACCCAACGGCACGCGTATCAGTCCTACGCGCATCGACTATCATTGGTTCAACTATGACCTCACGGCCGCCGTCACCTATAAGCTCACCAAGGAGTTTGGCTTCACCGGTGACTTCACCTACCTCGTGCAGCACCCAAAGTTCGAGGCCTTTGCTCCCGCTACGCTCCCCAACACCGAGAAGATCTCCGTGCCGTTGGGACGCGCCGGCATCTACTACAACAACAGCTGGCTGAGCCTCACCTCGCTCTTCTCCTATATCAGCAAGACCAACAACAACTCCACGCTCAACCTCCAGCACAAGCTGCCCAGTGGACAAAACGAGATCATGGCCGCTCCGCTGACCTACGACATCAAGACCATTGGCTGGACCACCGATGTCGTGGCTCATCCTCTGAAGGGTCTTGACGTCCATTTCCTCTTCACCTATCAGAAGCCGACGTATAAGAAATACGAGACCAGCGTGAAGTTCTCCGATGGATACGAGGGAAAAATCGACGCCACCGGCAACATCGTGGCCGAGATCCCGCAGGTGCTCATTGAGTTCGACCCAAGCTATATGATCACTAAGGACTTGAAAATTTGGACTTCATGGCGTTACTTCGGTAAGACCTATGCCAATATCAATGAGGCTTACTACTTCAACGGCCACTGGGAAACCTTCGGCGGCGTGAACTGGCAGGTCAACAGACGGCTGGCATTGGGATGCGACGTGGTCAACTTCCTCAACCAGACGGGTGCCAAGGGCAGCATTGCCGGTGCCGAGCTTATCACCAAGGACGAAGCAAAAAACATCAAGAACACGCTCATGACGGGATCCTACCTGCGGCCGTTCACCGTGGAGTTCACTGCCAGCATCAAGTTCTGAAAGAACCAATTAACTATACCAATATGAAGAAGCACAAATTGTTATTGTTGGCAGCTATGGCCTTGACGGTCTCTACTGCCTCTGCCCAGAAGATGAGTATCGGCTGGAAGGGCGACACGGCCGTGGTGACCATTGACCAACCGACAAAATACCTGATTCTTCCAGTTGAAGAAAACACCGATGAGAAAAGGGTCTTGCTTGACACGGGCAATGCCACTGACACCTGGATGGACGTGCGCCTTGCCGAAAAGAAAACCGACTACGACGTGCCCTTCGCCTTGGGCAAGGGACCTCGCGCCGTGGTGAGGATTGTCGGACTGAAGAAAGGCGACCTTGCGCTCACCTCCATGCGGCTTGCTGACCGATGGAGCGTGGCCAACACCGACTATTACCGGCCTATCTACCACCACACGCCCTCCTATGGCTGGATGAACGATGCCAATGGTATGGTCTACAAAGACGGTGTCTACCATCTCTATTTCCAGTACAATCCCTATGGCAGCAAATGGGGTAACATGCATTGGGGACACGCTGTCAGCAGTGATCTGATGCACTGGCGGGAACTGCCGCCGGCCATCGCGCGCGACACGCTCGGGCATATCTTCTCCGGCTCGTCGGTCATCGATGTCAACAATTCGGCCGGATATGGCAAGAATGCGATCATCGCCTTCTACACCTCGGCCAGCGACAAGAACGGGCAGATTCAGTGCATGGCCTACAGCCTTGACAATGGTACGACGTTTACCAAATATAACCATAATCCCGTGTTGCGGCCGTTCGACGGACTGAAGGACTTCCGCGACCCGAAGGTGTTCTGGTACGCACCGGGCAAGAGTTGGTATATGATTGTCTCGGCCGACAAGGAGATGCGCTTCTACAAGTCGCAGAATCTCAAAGACTGGACCTATGTCTCTGCCTTCGGACGCGGCTATGGCGCACAGCCCAACCAGTTTGAATGCCCTGACTTCTTCCCGCTGACGGTCAATGGTAAGACGAAATACGTGATGATCGTCAATATCAATCCTGGTTGTCTCTTTGGCGGCAGTGCCACAGAGTATTTCGTCGGTGATTTCGACGGCACGCACTTCACGTGCGACACGCCGCCCTCGTTTGTCAAGTGGCTCGACTATGGCAAAGACCACTATGCCACCGTCACCTTCTATGGCACGCCGGGACGTGTGGTCGCTCTGCCGTGGATGAGCAACTGGCAATATGCCAACGTCACGCCCATCAGGCAGTATCGTGGTGCCAACGGCCTGCCGCGCGAGCTCTCGCTCTTTGAGAAAGACGGACAGGTGTATATGTCTGCCAACGTCGTGCCGGAGGTCAGGAAGCTGCGCAAGCAGACGCGCGTCATCCCTAACATGGTGCTGAAAGACGGTACGGCAAAGAAGACCGAACGACTCTTCAAGACCAACGACGGCGCCTTTGAGATAGAGGGCGACTTCACACCGGGAAGCGACAAGACGCTCGGCATCGACATCTACAACGACAAGGGTGAGCTCTCGCAGATCTATCTCGACATGAGCAAGATGCGCCTCGTCATGGACCGTACACGCAGCGGACTGACCTCGTTCGGCAGCAAGTCGAGCATCCACGAGATAGAGAAGGAAGCCGACGTGCATGAGCACCGTGAGATGAAGATTCCGGCACGCGCCGCCAACAGCGTCAACTATCAAAATGACTTCGCACTCGGCACGTGGGCACCGCTGAGCCTGTGCAACGGCAAGACTTATCATCTCGACATTTTTGTCGACAAGTGCAGTGTAGAGATCTTTGTCGACGGCGGCCGCATCGCTATGACTAATCTCGTCTTCCCCACACAACCTTACAACAACATCAAACTCTATAGCAAGGGCGGCACCGCCAAAGTCACGAATCTCAAGGTCTATAAACTCGGAATGTAGCTTGATAGCAGCCAACTGATAATAAATAGCAAAACCTCCGCGCCATGTTTGTGGTGCGGAGGTTTTGTGTTTTTTCTACAGATATACACCGAACGACAAGGTCTTGAATTGCAGACCATAGCCGTTCTTGATGAGATCACAAGGACTGTATTTGAAGTAGAAGTTACAGGCGGGAGTGTCAAGGGTGGCCATCAGATCCACGGTGACCGGCTTCACATGAGCGTTGTTGCTGGTGTCCTTGATCTTCATTCCGTCAGCTTTCCACCGTGTCTTCAGGCTGCTGTGGGTATTGAAGTTCACGGCAGGTCCGAGGGAGAAGCCGAAGAACTTGCTGACGAAGTGGTAGCGCACGGGCACCGTGAGGCTGAACACTTTGAGACGCGAGAACTGTGGTGAGCCCCCCTCTGGGTAAGTGCCCAGTCCGACACTGCCATCGTCGGACTTTGTGAAGCGCGTGTCGCCCTTGATGCGATAGTTGCGCCAGTCCAGACCAAAGCCGATAGTGAACTTGTGATGACTGTTCCACGGATAGATGCCGCAGTCGGCGATGAGCCACCAAAACTCCCACGAGCTGAACGGATGAAGGTCGGCAGCCTGTGGCATGCCCGGTGCGGCATTGAAGCCGACGAAGAAGTTCATTGTCGTCTCAGAACTTGGGTATTTCTGAGGCTTGGCCTGCTTCCTTCCGAAAGGCCCGAAGCTGAAGTTGAAATCATTGTCGATGGTGCTCGTGCTGACGTAGTTGCTGTCGACAAGCTGGATGGAGTTGCGGTAAGCATACTTAGGATTGCCCTCTTTGCCTTGGATATAGATGGTCTGTGCAGAGTCGCTGGTGATGACGGTGACCTTTGTCGGCTTGTTCACCACGAGCGTGTCCTGCGGATTGTTGTTGCGTGCCTGCGCCATCAAGGGCAGCAGAGCCGCCAGGAAAAGCATTGCGATTTTCATATTTTTTCTGTTTTTAGATGTTCTTGATTTGGTAGAGCTTATTGGTCAGTTGATGAGTTTTCTCAGCTCGTCGATGCTGCTCACCGAGCCTTCCATATACACGACAGTGATGGCCCAATGGCCTTTACTGCCGTTGGTAAGGTAGCACAGATAGCGGTGGGTCCGCCCTTGTGGTGGCAGGCAGAGGATGAGCGACGAGGTATGACCTTTGCGTCGCAGTTCCGTGCCAATGGCCTGTGCCTTGTCCTTTTCCACGAGATTGTCCATCGTACTCTTCTGCTGGGCATTCGCCTTAAAGCGCACGCTGTGGTAAAAGGTCAGCCGGTAGGCACTCAATGCCCTTCCCCGTACCTTCACCTCTACGGTCTGGTCTTGCGGTACGATCTGTCCCGTGAAGGCCGCGTTGGCGTGCAGACCCTTTTGTGCCAGAGCGAAGAGTGGCAGCAACAGGGCAAGCAGCGCAAAGATGATTCTCCTTTTCATATCGTTGAGTGTTTATTCATTGTTCTCTGTCATCAGCACATCGTGCAGTTGGTCGTCGACACCGTTGTCGCCCTCAATGGCCACGGCTTTCATCGTCTGGGCCATCTCGGCGCGTATGGCGGTCTTGTCAGTGACCTTCTGTCCATAGACGATAGCCTCGCAATAGTTTTGTTGGTGGTTGACATAAAGTGCGGCCGACACGACGATGAGCGTCAGCAACGTGGCAGCCACAGCGGTCAGCCATGGACGAAGACGTAAGCGGCGGGCCACAGGCTTGGGCCGTTCTTCTGCCTTTTGCTGCTTGCCGAGTCCGTCCAGGCTCTCCAGTCCCAGAAACAGTTCCCGCATCTGCTGCAGGTCGTCGGCAACAGCATTGCCATGGAAGTAAGCGTAGAGCTCGTGCTCCTCGCTTAGCGTCGTGCCGCCGTCCATGAATTTCTCCACCAAGCGGTGGATGTCTCTGTCTGATGGTTTCATTGTCATATCTGATATATAGTTGTTTGGCTTGTCTACACCTTATTATATATAGTACACGCATCTCATGCTTCTTTCATCTTTCTGAGCATCATGGTGCGCAAAGCTTGTCGTGCACGGCTCAGGCACTTTCTCACGGCAGGCTCATTCATTCCTGTGATCTCAGCCACTTGTGCCATCTCCATGCCGTTGATATGTCTGAGTTGCAACACTGTCTGCTGCATGGGCGGCAGTTGCTTGATGAGCCCCATCATCGTCTCCACGCGCTGGTCCTGCTCGTCGTCGATCGCCATGTCGTGACCGTCAAGGGCTACGGTGATGTGCCGACGGCGCAGCACGTCGATGCAGTGGTTGCGCAGCAGTGTCTGTGCCAGGGCGTTGATGGGTGCCCGCAGGTCGCCGGCCATCTGCCACAGCCTCACGAGCGTCACCTCCACGGCGTCCTCGCCGTCGGCTTCGCCTAAGTAGCGTATGGCCGTCCGGCACAGTCCCGGACGGATACACTCCACTTCCTGTTGGTATTCCTCGATGGTCATCTTTCTTGTCGTTTACAATAAAGATACGCAAACCTTGCGAATTTGTGACAAGGGGAAAAGAAAAAAATGCAAGAAAGGTACCATATACAAGATCGAAATCGATAACTTAAGGCTCTTGATATCTGAATGAAGAGAATTTGGACGTCTATTGTGGTGTCCAGCCATGAACTTCTGCACCTGAGCCCAATTCATTATAAATTATTATAATTGCTCTAACTAATTAGCTCTGCTCTTTTAGAACGTCAGTTGGTGCCGTGGGTACTGAAAGAAAGATGAGGGGGGACGATGTTCTTGCCCCCCCTATCTATGAATAGGCCACCGACAAACGGAGAACTAATTGACCGTCACAGATGCTTTTGCGGTCTTCAGTCCGTTGGACTTGACAGTTAAGTTGGCTTTCCCAGACTTTTTGGCACTTCTCAGTACGATCAGCGCGCGACCTTTCCACGTTTTATGTTCACAACCTACGTAAGGAGTGACATCTTTGAAGTCTCCGTTTCCAAAGGCTGCGATGGTAGCATTTCCGGACACCATGGCTGTCAGCGTGACTGCGGCATTGGGGCACAGATTCCCATCTCGGTCTATGATTTCTACCTGAACAAAAGACAGATCCTCCATACCCGCTTCCATCGTCTTATTCTCAACCCTCAATCGGATGGCTGCAGGATTTCCAGCCGTCTTCAAACGACAACTTTCCATTGTCTTTCCGTCCTTGATGCCTTCTGCCCGAAGCGTGCCTGCAAGATAGTTCAATGTAAAGGATGCCTTCATCTCTGTGTTGCGCCCTATTTGTTTCTCTCCGACGAGTTGGTCATTGAGATAAAGTCTCACAAGAGGATAACGCGAGTAGACCTCCACCTCTATGGGCTTTCCTTCATGGCCGGGCCACGTCCAGCTCTCCCAAGTCGGCCATACGGCCCAAAGTCCCAAATGGATCTTGCCCGCATATCCGTCGGCTCTTTCACTGCCATATAAAGTTTTTCCTTGTCGTTCCACAGCATATCCCGGTAATGAGAGACAGGCTTTCGCCAGCCAGTGAGATCCATGTCCCCACAATAAGACGCATGGCACGGCCATAAAGGATTTTGGAAATGTTCTCCGGGCGTCTCTCCTTCATACCAATACCGGCCTATGCCCGACTCTCCAAGATAGTCGATTCCCGTCCACACGAAATCTCCTATCACATATTGATGGTCGTGAACGGTTGCCCAACTATGAAATGCCTCTCTTGGATAGCTTTCCGTTTGCCACATGATCCTATCTGGTACACGATGATGATCATCGGCATGTTTGTCAATCAGATAGTTATAGCCAACCACATCTAACTGAGCAGCAAGTGGGTCATAGATCTCCCAGTCCTTGTCCCATGAGGCAAGAGCCGAAGTGACAGGACGGTCGTCGTACTTATGTACTTCCGCGGACAGTTTGTGTGCCGTCGTCACCACCTCTATCTTTTTTCTTTCTATCACCTCATTGCCAATACTCCAAGCAATGATGGAGGGATGGTTTCGATCCCGCAACACCATAGCCTCTATGTCTTTCTGCCACCACTGGTCAAACAGCGTGGAATAGTCATGCGGCAACTTCTCATCCCTCCAACCGTCAAAGGCTTCGTCAATGACCAGCATTCCCAACTTGTCGCAAGCATCGAGAAACGCTTCTGAGGGCGGATTATGAGATGTCCTGATCGCATTAAATCCCGCATCCTTCATCAGTCTCACCTTCCGTTCCTCAGCTCTGTCAAACGCTGCCGCACCAAGGATCCCGTTGTCATGATGCACACATCCGCCATTAATAGCGATTGCTCGCCCGTTAAGAAAAAAGCCATCGGTAGAGAACTTCAAAGAGCGTATGCCGAAGGGCTGGCTGATCTCGTCGATCACTTTCCCATCCGACTCTACTGTCACGTCTGCCGTATAAAGATGAGGAGTCGCCAAGTCCCATAGCTTTGGACGATGAATTTCTATTTGTTGCTCGATGTCACGTGTCTCTCCGGCTTGCATGAACACGTTTGTAGAGACCGCCTCTCTATCGCTTACACGAGTAGTAACGGACAACTGACGCGCCTGCGCGGTTTCGTTCTGAACCGTCGTCGTCACCACGACCGTAGCCTTGTCCTTGGCCACATGCGGTGTCGCGACATGCACGCCATGATTGGCAATATGTAATTGGGGCGTATGTATCAGCCATACATGACGGTAGATACCGGACCCGGAATACCATCGACAGTTTTTCTGTTGTGAGTTGTCTACGCGTACGGCAATCACATTTTGCTTTCCAGCCTTTATGGCTTCTGTGGCATCACAAAAAAAAGAGGTGTAGCCATAGGGATGCCCACCTACTTCCTTTCCATTCAGATAAACGGTGGAATTCATATATATTCCCTCAAAATAGAGCCAAACCTTCTCGCCTTTCATCGAAGCGGGCACCTTGAATGACTTGCGGTACCATGCAATGCCTGTGGGATAATAGCCACCATCATTTCCTGCCAGTGCATTTTTGTCCGGACGCAGCTCTATGCTCCAGTCATGAGGCAAAGTGACAGCACGCCAAGGACCATCATTGTATGCTGGAGACGATGCCAGGCTCTGATCGCCCAAATGGAACTTCCAACCGGCATCAAAGCATATCTTTCTATCTATTACAGGTTTCGATATAGCCGGGGAAACGGCTTCAAAAGCCATGAAAAGACTGATAATCAGTGTAGTGACAATTGTTTTTAAGCGCATATAGATTTAGTTTTAGATTCTACATAAGACTAAATAAGGGGCTTTCGAATATTTTCGAAAGCCCCTTATTGTTGTCGTACGCGGATTCGAACCACGACAAACAGAACCAAAACCTGTTGTGCTACCATTACACCATACGACAATCTTGACTGCAAAGATACTGCTTTTTCCGTGCACCACCAAATTTTCGGGCTGTTTTCTTGAGACGTCTTGCCCGTTCCTGCACTTTCCTGTCCTTTCCAGTCCGTGTTTCTGAAGATACAAACAGAAAGAACGGCAATCGTCCCTAAAGGAAGGTTGCCGTTATATCTTTTTTCGGAATAGCCGAAGAATGATTCCGGGAATGGCCGGAGTATTTACATTGTAGTCGTCTTGCAGTCGTAGAAAAACCATTATATACGTATCAAGAAGCTTGTAGATAGTTGGTCAAACGAATGTCGGACGTTTGACCATATATATAAAACATTTTTTGCCACGTAGTTGAGTGTTTCTGATGGCTATTCTACGCTGATACAATGGCAAAAAGCCACATTCGTCATCTATTGCGTTGCGATAAATAATATTTGGATTCTCTGAAGTCTTTGCCACAATGGTGTATTGGTCGCAGATATAAACGCCTTGTGGAATGTAGAATCTATATGCAGGGTCCAAAGCATACTTAACGTTTTTATGTTCTACAATTTTCTTTTCTCCAGTCCAAGTCTGTACGTCACTAACAGATGATGTCATAGTAAGAACGTTTGGCCAAAGCATTTCTTCTTTTGCTTTGGAACTCGATGATGCTGTGTCCTCAGAAATTAGAGGATCTCCTGTTGATGAGTCACATGATGTGAGAAGAAAAGAACAAGCGAATAGTCCTAAGATGATTATATATAAATTTATATTGTTATGCTATACCCCACCAAAGCAGTGAGGCCTTTTAGATGCTTACTTTCACTTAAATACTTATATTGTTGGGTAAGTCCAATGTTGTATCGCATATCAAAAGACAGATGTCCGAGACGATAGCACAAGCCAATAGGTATACGACGTCGCCGGTGGCTCATGCCTGATGGTAGCAGCCGGACAGTCAATTTGGAGGACAAGTTTCAACTTGCTCATCCTGGAACGCGATACGCCAAGGATTTCGCGTTTTTTTTAAAGATGGCGTTTGGACAATGAGACGGTTACAGTATCATCCGTAGCATGGACTTACGGATTGAATGTCAATACGCTACAGCGCAACTACAAAGAAGTGCTAAGCGGCTACAAATCATGGGATCAAAAGAAGCATGCGGAAGATTATATGCTGGACGTGGCAAACATAGGTCCATGTCAAGGCATTGACGAGACAAGTATGAACAACGACGTATATACCATAGTTCATAATAAGGATGCGCATGGAAGGAGAGGTTCTGTAGTAGCCATAATAAAAGGAACTAAGGCCCAAGATGTAGCAAAGGTCCTCTGCAAGATACCTTTGGCTGACAGAGAGAAGGTCAAGAGCATCACGATGGATTTGTCCGACAGCATGCGTGCAATCGCCAGCCTTTGTTTTCCTAACGCCAGAGTGACACGCGACTGCTTTCATGTAATGAAGCGCGGTGGAGAGGCCATAGATGAGCTCAGGATGCGCTTCAAGCGGGACGCCGTAAAGAAGGCCAACAAGGAGAAGATCGAATATAACAAGCGTCAGGAAAGGCTTAGGAAGCAAAGGAAGAAATATGCGGAGAGAATGCGAAAGAAGCATGGCGGGAAATGGCACAAGAGCAAGCGTGGGCGGAAGCCTGAGAAAGTGAATGGCTTCAAGCCTGAGAAACTGTCCAATAAGGAGACTCTTGTAGAAGCTTTAACCAAGTGCCGTATCCAAATCCAAAAGAGCAGGGAGAAGTGGACAGAACATCAGGAAGAAAGGGCAAAGATCCTTTTTGGGAAATACCCCAAACTTGAGGAGGCCTATCTTGCAATTAACAAACTGAGATACATCTTCAAAAATAAAAAGCTCAATAAGGTGACCGCAAAAGAAAGACTGGAGGAATGGTACAAAGGTGTCAATGCGTGTACTCTGCGTGAAGTAAAAATCAGTTCGTGATACGATCAAATATTATGAAGATGAGATTCTCAACTACTTCATCAAGAGGGAAACTAACGCTTCAGCAGAGTCATTGAACTCAAAGATAAAGATCTTTAGAGCAGACCTGAAAGGAGTCAACGATGTTTCTTTCTTCATGTTCCGTGTGTTCAGTGTACTAGGATAGAGACCACTTCTCACCCACGGAAAATATCCGCTGCGCCGAAAGAAGCGAAGTTGGCGTGATATTTCGTGGCGTATCATGCTGTTTTCAAACGAGTTGTGTTTTCCCATTGTTTTCCCGATAAAAATAAAAGGAGTTACGAAATCTTCGTAACTCCTTGATTCTTAGTGTAGCGGGGGTGGGCCACGATCCCACGACCTCTGGATTATGAATAGCTTCCGATGATTTTTCTTGAAATTTAATTCCCTATTTATTTGCTTGCTTATCAGAAAGTTAGTATATTTGTGGCATTATACGATATTTTATGATATGCGTGTTCGTATAGGGGTGCGTGTTCGCTTGGTGTTCGTCACTTTTTGGGTCCGTTATTCCTTATGAAGCCATGTCCTCACAATCTAAATAACGACCACAATGACTTCCAACTTAAAGACATCCTATGGTAACCACATTGAGCGGAACTGCACCGTCTCAATTACTCTTGACAAGCGCACTTCACGAAAGGATGTAAAGGTATATCCTTTGTCAATCCGTTTTACCATCAGCCGCAAGCGGTGGTATCATCATGTGGGAGGTAGCTATTCAGAGAAGGACTTCTCTGAGATATGTAACGTACAAACCAGCCGCTCTCCTAAATTTGAGGTCAAACGTCAATGGATTACAATGCTTGGCGAGTATGGCGACATGCTGGCGCGACTGAATGTCGGTCACGAACTCTCGCTGGAACTCATAAAGAATGCGATAACGGGCAATGGGCTCGTCTCAAATGTCAACTTTCTGACGGTATGGCAGGACGTTATTGATAATCTGAAGAAGGAGGACCGTTATGGTACCGCTGAAAGTTATCAGTGTGGCTTAAATTCATTCAAGAAGATTCTTGGCGAAGAAAACATCACTGGATTCAAAATTGACAAACCACTGCTCATGGAATGGAATGAGGGCATGATGAATGGTGTGAAGCGCGGCAAGAAACGCATTGGAAAGATTTCGGATACCACAAGAGGTATCTATCTTCGGGTATGCCGTGTGATTTGGAATGAATGCATCAGACGTGGCTACATGCTGAATATGGAATATCCGTTTTCCAACAAACATGGCAGAGACACCATATCCATACCGAGGGGAGCAACGCGAAGGGGTGAGTTTCTTAATGTCGACAAGATGACCCAGCTTTACGACTTGTTTGTGGAGAAGGACTATCCTGAACAGTGGCCGTGCGATGTCACGCCTAATGTCCATTACTCCCTTGGACTGTTTTTGGCTCAATATCTCTGCAATGGCTTCAATCTTGCAGACGAGGCCTTCCTGACGTATGATGACTATTACTATTCCACTGGTGGTAAGGCTTTCCGCTTTTGGCGGAAGAAGACAACAGAACGCAGCGAGGATGGAGCAGAGGTCATCATACCTATTATTGAACCGCTACAGAACATCATCGATGATATTGGTGCGAAGCCTGAGAAAGGTGCACGGGTGTTCCCCGACATCCTCAAGGGAGCGGAGACGGCAGAAGACCGACATCGCCGTATTCAGCAAGAGAACCAGAATGTACGCAAACGGCTCCACATGATATGCAAGGACATTTTGGGTTGGGAAGAACGCATCTCCGGCACTTGGGCACGTCATTCCTTTGCCACCAATCTTCGTAATGCCGGAGTTGACATGCAGTATATATCTGAAAGCATGGGGCATTCAACGCAGAAGACAGTCACCCAACTGTATCTTGCGTCCTATCCTCTCCACAAGCAGTTTGAATATAACAAACGTCTGCTCCGGCTGGAGGATGAGCCAACTATAGATGACATTCCAAACATGACAAAGGAGCAGATGCAGGCACTATTGATAAAAATGATGAGCAACAAATAGGATTTATCTGTAAAAAATTATTAAGTTTGTACTCTAAAAGAAGTTATTATGGTTATCGATGATATTCAGAAACTAATAGATAAGGACGAGTCCATCACTTTGGAGCTTAAAAAGACCACTGGTGAGTTGAAAGACGCCATGCACACAGCATGCGCATTTCTCAATACTGATGGCGGTTGGCTTATCTTTGGCGTGACGCCGACATCACGAAGAATACTCGGTCAAGATGTCAATGACAACACTCTGCGTGAAATATCTCAGGCGTTGAGCGGCCTTGAACCGGCTGTAGAGGCGAAGGTCAGCTACTACGATGTTCCCGGCAGCGATGGAAAGAAGTTGATTGCCATCCATTTCGATGCTTTTGTATGGGGACACGAACCCTATACATACGATGGTAAGCCATACTACCGGGTAGAAAGCACGACGAAACAGATGCCGCGCAAGTTATTTGAGGAGCGGTTACGTGCCCATCATCCTGACTTCTATGCGTGGGAGCGTAGAGAGTCTGACGGGTTAGGCATTGCAGACCTCAACGAAGATCGCATTCGCGGAGCTTTGCGCTTGGGTGCTGAGGGTGGCCGTGTCCCGGACTCTGTTCTCACAGAGACGCTGAAGAGTGTCCTTAGCAAACTTCAGTTGCTTTCTTCTGACGATCAGCCTAACAATGCTGCAGCAATGCTTTTCACGAAGAACGAAAAAGGGTATTATCCTCAGTTCACCATTCAGATGGCAAGGTTCAGAGGAATGGACAAGAACGAATTCATAGACAACCAACGGGCATACGGCAATTTCTTCGACCTGTTAGATGCTGGCATGGCGTTTTGCTTCAAGCATCTGTCGTTGAGTGGAAAGATAACAGGCATTCGGCGCGAGGAACATTTGGAGGTTCCAGTGGCAGCGTTGCGAGAAGCTTTGATCAATGCGCTTTGCCACCGTCATTGGGAGGAGCACAATGCCTTTGTCGGCGTCGCCATCTATGATGACCGTGTGGAAATATTCAATCCAGGCTCTTTCCCTCATGGAATGACACCTGAGAATATCACAGAGCCTCACGGCTCATTCCCATATAATCCCATCATTGCCAATGTGCTGTTCAAGACGACTTTTCTTGAGAGTTGGGGCTCCGGTGTACATCGGATAGTCGACGCGTGTCTGGCACAAGGACTGCCAAATCCTGTGTGGTCGGTGGACAAAGGTATGATCACTGTGACATTCCAACGACCCAGCTATGCCCCAACTACGGCACAAGTTAGGGAAGTAAAGGATCCAAGTACGATCCAAGTACGATCCAAGTACGATCCAAGTACGATCCAAGTTCAAGAACTGATAATGAATATGACGGACCACTTTATGACCATGAAGTCAATGATGGATTCTTGTGGTTTTAAGAGTCGAATGAGGTTCCGCGAAAACTATGTCACTCCAGCACTTAAAGACAATACTATAGAGCGTAAATACCCCAACGAGCCCAACCATCCAAGACAGATGTATCGGCTCACCAAACAGGCGTTGGAATGGAAAAAATCTCATGAGGATTAAAGCAAATACGCCTAAAGGTGGCTACTGGCCACCTTTAGACGCATAACCTTGTCTTAATATCAGTTTGGAAATGCAAGAAAAGCTCAATACGGAGGAACTTCTCCTGAAGTTAGAACGATTAAGCCGGGAGAATGAGAGGCTGAAAGGCATCCTCTTAGCACATGGTATTAGTTATGAACAAAATTCTTTGCCGAAAGACGAAAAGGTCTGTACAGTACCCCCTAGTGCTGGCAATCATGTTTTACTGAGTAAAGAGCAAATTCTGCAGCAACGGAAGGATTTGTTCCGAAGTTTGTTTAAAGGCCGTGAAGATGTGTTTGCGCTTAGGTGGGAAAGTCGGGATAGGAGCAAATCCGGTTACATGCCAGCATGTTCCAACCGTTGGACTCCTCTTTGTGATAGGAAGAAAAACAAATGCGCCAGTTGCTCAAACCGTCAATTCGTTTCTTTGGGTGACGCCGAGATTGAAAAGCACTTGCGTGGTGTGGATGAGTGGGGAAAACCTTTCACTATTGGAATCTATGCCATTCTGACCGATGATACTTGTAATTTCCTTTGTACTGATTTTGATGACAAGAGCTGCGAGCATGGCTATCAGAAAGACGTGCTGGCCTTTGTTGGTGTATGCAAAGACTGGAGCATACCTTATTCTATTGAACGCTCACGTTCGGGTAATGGCGCACATGTGTGGATTCTGTTTGAACAATCAGTATTGGCGAGTAGGGCAAGACGACTGGGCAATGCCATCCTTACAGAGGCCATGAACCGTGACGGGCAGATTTCATTCAAGTCCTATGACCGCTTCTTCCCCAATCAGGATCATTTATCCGAGGGCGGCTTTGGTAATCTTGTTGCCCTGCCATTGCAAGGGTTGCCGAGGAAGAAAGGCAACAGCGTCTTCGTTGATGACCATTTTGAGCAATATCCTGACCAATGGGAATATCTGCGCACGGTCAAGAAACTATCGGCGGAGAGCTTGGAGACGTTATTGAAATTGCATGCTAGTCAGTCTGACTTTGGCGAATTATCGAAGACCAGCGAGGCCAAGCCTTGGGAGACACCAGTGGCAATGAATGTAACCAAAGATGATTTGCCAGCAGAGATAACCGTCGTGGAGTCCAATATGCTATATATACCCACCAATGGTTTGTCATCGAAAGTTATCAACCACTTGAAGCGTATTGCGTCCTTCAAGAACCCGGAGTTTGGTGCCAAACTCGGCATGCATCTGTCCACCTATAATGTTCCGCGGATCATATCGTGTGCCGATGTCTCTGATGAATGGCTTGCCCTGCCCCGTGGATGTGAGGAGGTATTGATCGAATTCTTCGAAGAGAATTCAGTCAGCATAAAGATAGAGGATAAAACTAACCATGGACATGCGATAGATGTTTCATTCAGTGGCACACTACGACCTGAGCAGGAGGTAGCTGTCAGCCAACTGATGTCCTACGACAACGGCATCTTGTCGGGAACAACAGCTTTTGGCAAGACCGTTGCAGCCATCGGCCTGATAGCCCGACGGAAAGTCAATACGCTTATACTTGTACACAACAAAGCGTTGGCAAAGCAATGGCGGACTAAATTTTGTGAGTTCATGACCATTAACTATACGTTGCCGGATGCTCCTAAGAAACGGGGACGAAAGAAGGAACAGCCGCTCGTCGGACTGCTAAGTTCAGACGAAAATACGCTGAACGGCCACATCGACATTGCCCTTCTACAATCCTGTGTTTCTGACAATGAGGTCAAGCCATTCGTGCGGAATTATGGCATGGTGATTGTTGATGAGTGCCACCATGTGTCAGCCTCCAACTTTGAGCAGGTGCTGAAGTATGCCAATGCACAATATGTGTATGGGCTGACGGCAACGCCCATGCGCAAGGACGGTCACCAGCCCATCATCTTTATGCAGTGCGGTCCGATACGGTTCACTGAAGACGCAGCGGCACAGATGTCAAAGCAGAAATTCAGCCGATGGCTTATTCCCCGTTTCACTACTTATAGGCAACTCAGTGAGGACAAACTGAGCTATAACCAGATATTACATGAACTGACAGACGACAAGCAACGGAACCAACAGATAATAAGCGATGTTGCAAATGTCTTGAAAGAAGGACGCACACCAATTATTATAAGCGTACTCGTAGAACATGTGTCATTATTAGCTGAACTTATCAAACCTTTGTGTAAGCACGTCATTATCCTTACCGGTTCTACGTCTGCTAAAGAAAAGAAAGATATTGAGTTACAGTTAAAGGCAGTGTCGCCTGCAGAGTCGATGGTAATTGTGGCTTCGTTGAAATACATTTCAGAAGGTTTTGACCTGCCACGACTCGACACACTGTTCCTTGCCCAACCTGTCTCATATAAAGGCCTCGTCGCCCAGTACACTGGCCGTTTGCATCGCGACTATGAAGGCAAGACAGAAGTGCGTGTATATGATTATATTGACATTCGCCAACCAATGTGCGAGACTATGTATAAGCGCCGACTGCGAGGATATGCTGTCGTGGGGTATAAGGTCCGGCCTCGTCAAACAAATCCGGAAGCCCCATCTGACATGATTTATGATGGAGGCTCGTTCGAGACTGCGTTTCTCGCCGACATATCCAATGCCAGGCATTCGATAGTTATTGCCTGTCCCATGATTAGAATCTACCGCAATCCTGTTATCATACAGAAGCTCATGGAGCAGCAAGCCAACGGGGTGAGCATTTATGTCAATATCAAGAGGGAAGGATATGATGAAGAGAGGTACAAGGAAGTGGGCGGAACCTATTCTGTCAACGATACGCAGACTATCCAATGTGCCATCATAGACAAATCCATTTGTTGGTATGGTGATGTCAATTTCCTTGGCTATCACGCCGCAGACAACACTGTTATGAGAATAGCTGATGCGAAGGTGGCAGGTGAGCTGTTGGATATGATGAGCAACAAATAAAGATTATTATGATGGACAACAATGAAATCGACAACAAGATTGTCATATATCAGACAGAGGATGGCAGAACTCAGCTTGATGCGAAGTTGGAGAATGAGACCGTGTGGCTGACACAAGCACAGTTAGTACAGTTATTTGATTCCAGCAAAGCCAATGTCAGTGAGCATATCAAGCATATTTATGAAGATGGCGAATTGGACGCTGACTCAACTGTTCGGAAATTCCGAACTGTTCAAACTGAGGGCAAGAGGCAGGTTGGTCGTAATGTAACCTATTACAACCTTGACCTTATTAGTTCACTTGGCTATCGTGTAAACACGAAGAGAGGTATTCAATTCCGCCAATGGGCCACCAGTGTGTAGAGGGAATATCACAGACTCACATATATAATAATGTGAGTCTGTGAGAATATGACTTTTACTTCGTTCTTGCTATCTCCGCCTTGTGTTCTTCAAGAAACAGTTTCAAGATGGCATTGAAGAGGTGCTTGACAGGAACAGGCTTGCCGCGTTTAAGGTTGAGCATCTCAATCTTGTTGCAGATGTCAGCATCCAGCCATACCTGCTTCTCTTTTGGCTTCTTCGCTTTCGACGCAGCTGCTGTCTGCCATAGCTGCTCAAGACTGCCAGTTTGAAGGCTTGAGTCATCAGTGGTAGGCTGTCGCACTGGCGATGGAACAGGTTCCTTCTTGGTGCTCTGCATCGTGGATTCAACTTTATTGCCTTTCTTCTTGGCAGCAGGCTCCGACTTGGGCTTTGACTCAGACTTTGTTCGCGAAACAGCAGCATCTGCTTTCGTAGGCTTTCTTGACTGCTCGGTCGTAGGAATCGCATTACTTTTCTCTTCTTTCTTGTCCCACTTCTTCATTCTTTCGATGAAGTTATCCATATCGGTATTGTCAAAATTCCCCGATATTTCACTGAAATCTGTTTTTGTTTGCATGATAAGTTTTTATTTGGTTTGTACTATAGTTACTATCTCTTACATTGACAAGCCACCCTTGAAGCGACGCTCGTCATCGATGTCGTCCCAGCGGTTGCGTCGGCCACCAACCTCGAACTCACGGTTGAAGCCGTTGCCGCTATTGTGTGAGAGGGCAGTCATCAGTTTCAGAATCAGTTGGACGTGCTGACTAGCAAACGCTATGATCTTGTTCGGCACATCATCTTTACTTGCATAGCTTGGGAACAAGCCAACGCTGTCGTATTGGAGGTTCCTCACGATGGCATTTGCTTCCTCACGGGCAACATGCTCCTTGAACAAGCGCACCTTGGCCTCTTTGAACTCCGCCTCGTTGCCTTCGAGTCTGTTCATCAGCCGGCTTTCCTGCTCCGTGAGGTCGTAATGAATGGTGCTGCCGTTGCAGTCGAAAGCCACGTACCACAATCCATTCATCCGCTTATAACATCTGACGCTTCCTTCCGGCAACTCTAAAGTCTGACCACCCTCCTTGACATACGCATCGGCCAACAGTCGGCGGTAGAACTCGTAAATCTCCTTGTAGGAGTAGAACACGGCGAGTCGGATAGCGATGTCGTCATGAGCCTCCGTCGGTACCTTGCAATACCATTCTGTCTGGTTATCGGTGATGGCATGGTCGTATGTCTTACCGTCAAGCTCCATGCGGACAATGTTCTTGCCATTCACGGAGCAAGCCCTTGCCTTGAACATAGGCCGGTAAATGTCAAGCGTACTGTCGGGGCGGTAGATAGTCGCCTTAACCGTTTCCTTGGGCATCTCGTTTTCTTTGCTTACAGATGACTGACTACGGTTGTTGAATGATGGTTTTGTGGCAGTGCGGTCTTGACTTATCCCTGTGTTAGGTGTACTCGTCTCTTTGACTCTATCCGAGTCTGAACCATAGGTTCCAGCGTATGAGTGTGTGTTGCTCCACTGGTCAGCCCATTTTGGAATGTTACTTTGCTCAACGCCCCTATTTGACCATGTCGTCAACTTGACATTATCTGCAAGGGTAGCCTTTGGAGACGATTCCACTTTCTCCGCATGCTTGGTATTCTTTCGAGTAGCTTTCGCCTCCTGTGCAGCCTTCCACTCCATGATGCCTATGATGTCAGCGAGTTTCATCACCTCACTGCCGTTGAGCGCCACCTTGTTATTATGGTCAACAATGCCATAGCCGCGGACAATACCGTTTTTGTCTTTCTGAAAATGGACTGCTATGCCGAACTTGCCACGCAGCTCGTCAATGAGCCATTGCATCTGATACTGCTCCAGCTTGGAGAGCAGCTTGCCTTTGGCATCGGTCAGCTTCTTGATTTCGGAAAGTATCTTGACCTTCTTGCGCTTCATCAGTTCTTTCTTGGTCTGGGCACGTTCTTTCTCTTTGCCTTCCGATTCCATCTTTTGGTCATCAGCACTATAAGGGGCCTGCTTCAGGCTCAACTCTCTGTACTTGATGATGATGGCCTTTAAGCGTTTGGCGGTTTCCTCCCGTCGCGCTATGTCGCGCTTATCAGCCTTTACCTCGGCAATCCTTGTGTCAATGTCGCTGCGCCGGACTCTGATGGCCTCAACGCCACCATGATAGAACGACAGCACACCGCTGCCCTCTTTCGACTCGCTGGCCTTATAGTGGAACCCACGGGCAATGTTCGTCAGCTGTCCCTCGGTCGTAAAACTGTACTCAAACATCCGTCCGATGTCATTTTGCTGGTCCTCTTTGACAACGCGGTTGAGCGCGGCATTGAATCTGTGGTAGTCGTAGTGATCGGAAATCAGCCGGCCCTTGGCCGTCACCCTCGTCGTGAGAATGTGGACGTGGTTGTTCTCCGTGTCATGGTGGAAGTAGATGAAATACGGTTGCTTGCTAGGGTGTCCAGTTCGTTGTGCCAATTTTAGCTCACTTTTCTGAGCGTCTTGGT